>Ga0302326_10020515_pt1 | contig 13598 bp, 13 predicted proteins | sample Palsa_T0_3_FD_202264 | JGI IMG/M metagenome (GOLD analysis project Ga0302326, IMG submission 202264) | Peat permafrost microbial communities from Stordalen Mire near Abisko, Sweden - Palsa_T0_3 | ecosystem: Environmental > Terrestrial > Soil > Palsa > Peat permafrost | place: Sweden: Abisko... | reverse complement strand
GATGGCGACCGTGTCGGCATCGACGCGCGCGTCGTCGGTCGACTCGTGACCCGTCGCGTAGATGAGAAATTTGATCCCGTAGATCAGCCCGACGACCACCACGACGCCAACCACGATCAAAAGCCAAATTGAGGGGCGCTTGCGCGCCGGCGCGGGCTGTTCGCCGGCCGGTGCGCCCGACGCCGCGCTGCGGCTTTCGGCGGCTGGTTGCGGTTTGGGCGGAGCCTCGGTACGGGATTCCACTATTTCACTCCGTTCAGAAAAATATCGACCATCGTATCAAGGTCGCGCGGCTTGATGACGTACGAATCCCAAAGCTTGCGCGCGATCACGTATGAAAAACACATTCCGATGAAGTACGCGGCCAGCGGCTGGGCTTGACCATGGATATACCCCAGGCTAATCTGCTCGGAAAAGTACCGTTCAAGCCGATTCATGATATCCATTGGACCACGCCATTCCGGCACGCTCTCGACACTGTGCGCATCTTCGGCAAGCGAGATGCACATCATCGCGCGCTGCGCGTGCATCCGCTCCACCAGCGACGCCGCGATCGCCCGCACGTCGCTCTGCAGGTCGCCGGTCAGCGACGCCAACACGCTCTCGAAAACGGCCAGCGGACAGGCACCGTCGCGCATGGCTGCAAGCAGGGCTTGCTTGTTTCCGAAGTGTCGGAAGAGGGTTGCCTCGTTGACTCCAGCGCGTTCGGCGACCTCGCGCGTGGTGGTGCCGCGCGTGCCGTTCTGCTCGTACACAGCCTTCGCGGCAGCGATGATGCGCGCACGGGTTTCTTCGGACGACGAGCCCGGACGAGCAGATGCCTGCATGTCGTTCGGCTAGTTTTTCTTCGTAAAAACGTCGTCGGAGATGGCGACGTTGGTCTGGTAGTCGGTATACGTCCCGTTGGCAACCGCGCGTACGTGCGGGATCTTGATCTCCGCCCTTTGCGAGCTCAACATCGTATAACCGCCGACGGAGGCGAAGTGCTGGGTCATCGTCACGACGCCGCCGTTGTAATAATCGTAGCGGATCTGGTCGATTGTCCAGGCGCTCGGATCGATCAGGACCGTCTCGTGATCGATCATCCCGCGCACGCGCTGAACCATGTGCAGCGCGATATCCGAGCGCTTCTCGAACGCCGCGAGGCCCTCGTACGAGATCGCGAAACGCTGCTCCCAATTGGCCGGATCGCCAACATCGCTGTAGAGCTTTTCAAACCCTCTGGCATACGACGGAACGCGATCGAAAACGACTTCGTAGTTGGCCGGACGCTTGAAGTATGTCGACCCGTCAAGATGCTGCCCGATGTATGGAAAGGAGATCAGCCGAATGTCGACGTGCAAGCGCGATTGATACGAGGAGAGATTCGGATTGCGTTCCATTACCCGCGCCAGAATTACGGTCGGATCGGTTGTTTCCGTCTCCTGGGCACGCGCGGGCACAGCGAAGCTGGGGAGCGTCACGAGCAGCGTCAAGACGGCGGCCGCGGCACGGAACGCCCCGTCGAGCCCGCGCGGCCTTCGCGGGACGCGAGGTTGCCGCACCGCGTCGTCGTCGGGCATCAATGGAAACGCGAAAACGCGATCCAAACCATTGAGCAGGATGACCGCTCGAACCGCTTCCCGCTCCGCCGTCAACTCGATCGCTCCGCCGAGTTCGCGCAGCTTGCGCAGCGCGGAGATCAACGTCGAGATCGTCGCGGCCGAGAGCGTTTCGCCGTCCGCCACCACGCGCAGCCGGGGATTTTCGCGCTTCGCCTGCGCCAAAGCGTCAGCCGCGGCAGCGATCTGCCGGCGGGCGTCTTCGCCGTCGTCGACGAGCCGAAGGGTCGGGATCGTTTGTTCCAAGAGCATATCTGCGGGTTTCCTACAATGCGTGTAAGTGCTTGCATGATGATTTTAACCGATCGCGGCCGCTAGTGCAAGTACCCACACGCAGACTTTGCGCGCTGGCCGATTCGGCCGGGCTGGGAGACCCCGCGATCTACATCACGCCGCTGGCCGACCCCGGCGGCGCGAGCGTCCTTGACCCCGGCGCGACCATCTATCCGGCTAGTATGATCAAGACGCCGCTCGCCGTCGCGGCCGCGGCGGCCGCTCGTGACGGCCGGCTCGGCTGGACGGATCCAGTCCGTGTGACGCCGGCGAACATGACGCCGAACGATGCGCCCTCGCCGCTCGTCCCCGGCGCGAGCACGACCGTGGGCGAACTGGTGGAATTGATGCTGACCCGCTCGGACAACGTCGCGACCAACGTCCTGATCGACTGCGTCGGACGCGGGCGCGCCACCGCCGAACTCGCCGTACTGGGCTTTCCCGAGACTGCCATTCGGCGCAAGCTGTCAGGCACGCTGCCGCTCATCGACGACCCCGAAGCGACGGGCAGAAACGCCCATCCCGCGCGCGAGGCATGCGAACTTTTCCGGCGGATCGCCGCCGATGACGTCCCGGGCGCCGCACTCATCGCCGACCTGCTCGCTGCCCAATACTGGAACTCGAAGCTGTCGGCGGGATTGGCGCCGGGCGACCGGTTCGCGCACAAGACGGGCGATACCGACGAAGTGTCCCACGACGGTGGGATCCTCACTCTCGCATCAGGCGAACGCTACGCGGTCGCCGTGTACACGACGCTTGGATCCGATGCGCAGACCGACGCGCGCTTTGCCGACTTCATGCGCGCCCTACGCCCGCTGCTGCTAATGAAGCGTCGCCCAGCGAACGATCACCATTGAAGATGCGATTGCTCATTCTCTTGCTGGCGGGCAGCATCGCGCTGGCCGGCTGCAGTCGGCGAGATGCGCCGATCCAACCGGCGGCCGCGGCGATGCTCACCGCGTCGGAACGCAGCGAGCGGCTCTTGCCCGCGCGGACCTTCGGCACCGCGGCCAGCGCCGCCGTCACGACCCTGGAGCGGCAGTTCTACCACGCGCCGGGGCGCTGGAAGGTGTGCGTTCCGGACGATTGCGGAACGATCGTGCGCGATTGGGGCGCGGACTCGCTGGCCGACGCACTCTTTCTGCGCTGGCACGTCGCTCACGACGTCAGCGCCATCCCGATCATGGACGCGCTCGCACAATCGGCCCCGGCGTATGGCGCCTGCAAGCTCGGCGCGTGCTCGATGTGGAGCGACATCCCGATGTGGGACTCGATCGCCGCGGCGCACGTCTTCGAGGTGACCGGCAATCGACTGGCGTTGGACAAAGCGCAGCGTGCGTTCGCCGCCGTCGATCGCTCCGACGCATTTGCCTTGGGCGCCTGCCCGTCGATCGATTTCCAAAAACCCGCGGGTGGAAACACCGCGCTCAAGACGCTCGAAACCGATTCCAACTACATCAAGGCGGCGCTGCTGCTGCACGCGGCGACCGGCGATCCGGCCTACTTGGAAAAGGCCCGCTTCAAGTACGCCGCCGCGCGACGCTACTTTCTCGATCCGGCGGTCCCGCTCTACAGCGTGTACGTGTTCGACGACGGCGCCGCGTGCACGCAATTGCCGCGGCGCTATTTTGCTTCGGTCAACGGCAACATGATTGACAACGGGCTTGCGCTCGCGGCGCAAACCGGCGATCGCCGGTATGGGCGCGAGGCCCTAGCCACGGCGCGGGCCGTCGCGCAGCACCTGAGCGACGCCAGCGGCGTCTTTGCCGACCTGCAGGCGGACAACGACGTCGCACAGCCGCTCGTCGAGGCGATGTACAACGTCGCGGCGGGGCAGCACGCGGCGTTTGCGCGGCGTTGGCTCATGGCCGCGGCTGCAGCGGCGCAGCCGGCGGCTTCCGGCGCCTACGGCCGCTTCTTTGACGGCCCGGCGCCGGATGGCCCGGTCTCGGCCTGGTCGTCCAGCGGCGGACTCACCCTCGCGATCGCGGCCGGTGCGCTCGACCCGCACGGCGACGCCGGCAGTGTCGACCCGTGGGCCGCGAAACGCTTCGTCGCCGATCCGATCGCCGCGACACCGGCCACGATCGCTTTTACCGGACGTGCGATCGCACTGATCGGAACGATCGGCGACGTGTGCTGCGAGGCCGGCCACGTTCGCGTCTTCATCGACGGCCGCGAGACCTTCGACAACACCGGCATCTGGCAGAATAAGTCCCCCGCTGCGCGCCGGCTGCCGGGCTCGGTCCTGCTGAGCTGGCGCTGGCCGCGCCCCGGGCGGCACACGATCACGCTCCAACCGGGAATCGTCAACGCCAAAGAAGGCGGCTCGTTCATCCGCCTCGCGGGCTACGAACTCGTTCCGTAAAGCAAAACCGCCTGAAGGTCCCTAATTACCGTTCCATTGGGTGAAGGGCGGCGGCTTGGCGTACGGCGGCCCGACGAGGATCGCGACGTCGAGGTGCTGCGCGAACTCGATCTTGCGCGGATCGCCCGTATAGGGCTGCCCATCGACGTAAACTTTGATCCGCTCGCCCGGGCGCGGCTTGGCGCCGGCGACGTTGCGCGGGCCCAGCGGCTGCCCCCACACATCGAAGAATTCACCGAGCGTGAACTCCCGGACGGTCGGTGATTCGATGTGAACGATGCCGTCCGGCGTGTGTGTGTGCAGCCAATAGAAGCACTGGGCAGCCAGCGGGCGGCCGATATCCTCCGGGATCCCGACCGGTTTTCCGTGATCGAGGATGGTGAGATGCGGGTGAATGTGCATCGCAACCCCCTCGGACGAGTCGCAGCGGATTCCGTCCACTGGTTGGCCGGTCGGAACCTCGGCCCCGGCCGGGCTCGGCCAGCTTCCGGCGCACAGGCCGACCACAAAGAGCAGCGCCGCCCCTGCGCGCATCCGGTAGACCAACGGCCTCATCACGTGACCGCAATACTTCAGCTCCGCCGGCTGAGCCTGTTTGCACTGCGGGATCAGCCGTAACGCGCGGCGATGCGGCGCGCGATGTCGCGCGCGATCGACCGCGCCGATTCGGGCGCGACCACTTCGGCCTCGGCGCCCCAGCCCATCGACCAGCGCACGATCTCGAGCGGATCGCTGACCCGATAGGTGATATCGACCCCGCCATCGTCACGCCGCGCCAGCCGCTTGTCGCGCGCGACGTTCGCCGCCGCGGCGGCCTTCGCGACGACCGGCGAGAAGCGGACCGTGACGTCGGTGAGCGTATCGGCATGCCAGACGCCGCTGACGGAGTTTGCGCCGTACGCATCGAGGTTGAAATCGGCCGGCCGCTCGAAGGTTTGCGGCAGGACGTCAGGATCGGCGATGTTGTCGATGGCGAAGACGCGCATGTCGTTTCGCGTATGATCGTACCCCACGAGGTAGATGCGGCCCGAGGAAACGATAAAGCCATAGGGGTCGACGCGCCTGGCGGTGCGCGCGTCGCGTTTGTCGACGTAGGCGAAATTCACCCGGCGGCGGCTGCGTTCGGCGCGCTGCAGCACATCGAAGACGCGCTCGACGTCGGCTGTAAGCGCGACCGCGTCGAGCCGGATCGCGAACGACGACGCATCGACGGCATGCGTGGAGCGCCGGTCGCTCGAGGCCAGCAGCTTGGTCGTCGTTTCGTCGATGTAACTCGCCAGCGTTCCGCCCAGCGACGAACCCAGCCGCTTGAGCGTGACGAGCCCGAGCAGCTCGCGCTGCGTGAGATTGAGCCGGCGCAAACTGTAGCCGTCGGCAAAGCGATACGTCCCCGACGCTCGATCGAAGTACCACGGGAAGCCGGCCTCGGACAAGATCGCCAAATATCGCCGCAAGCTGCGCGTTCCAGGTGCCTTGCCGTCACCGATCCGGTCCTTGAGCTCCTCGAAGGAATAGCGCGCTTCATCGATCGCGTTGAGCAGCCGCACGAGTAAGACGACCTTCGGCTCAGACCGCTCTTCGTTCATCAGGCTACACCTTCGGCGCGCCGCGGCGCGGCCTCTGCGACGCGCCGGCGCGACAAAGGCGGCCCCGCCGCGGCCGGCCGGGTAGTATCATCGCAAGGTATGGAACACGTCATCGCCGCGCGCGCGCAAATGGGAACGTCGCTCGCCTTCCACATCGTGTTTGCCGCTTTGGGCGTCGGTCTGCCGTTGCTGGTCTTCGCCGTCGAGGGCCTGTGGCTGCGCACGGGTGACCGCGCATATTATGCGTTGGCGCGCGCCTGGGCCAAGGGCATGGCGATTTTGTTCGCCGTCGGTGCCGTTTCGGGGACGATCCTCTCGTTCGAGTTGGGTTTGCTGTGGCCGGAGTTCATGAAAGACGCCGGCGGCATCATCGGTCTTCCGTTTTCACTCGAGGGCTTCGCGTTTTTCATTGAGGCGATCTTCATCGGGCTCTACCTCTACGGTTGGGACAAGCTGTCGGCGCGCGCGCATTGGCTGTGTGCCCTGCCGATCGTCATCAGCGGAGCATTGTCGGCGGCGTTCATCACGCTGGCCAATGCCTGGATGCAGATGCCGACCGGCTTTCGGATCGTCAACGGCCGCGTGACGGATGTCGCACCGCTCGTCGCCATGTTTCCCCGGCCGTGGGCCACCGAAGTCGTGCATGCAACCTTGGCGGCCTACGTTTTCACCGGTTTCGCCGTCGCCGGCGTGTGCGCCGTCGCCTGGCTGCGCGGTGACCGCCGCCGTCAAGTGAGTGCGGGCATTACGGTCGCGCTGACGCTGGGCGCAATCGCCCTGCCCGTTCAAATCATCGTCGGCGATGTCGCGGCGCGATTCGTCGCCGCGAACGAACCGGCGAAATTTGCCGCAATGGAAGTGGTGTACCGTACCGAACGCCATGCGCCCATTACGATCGGCGGCATTCCTAGCGGCGACGGTGTCAGGTACGCCATCGAGATTCCTGACCTGCTGAGCATTCTGGTGGGCTTCGATCCGAACGCGCTCGTGACGGGCTTCGATCGCATCGCACCGGACGATCGGCCGCCGGTCGCCGCGACGCATCTTTCGTTCGATACGATGGTCGGCAGCGCGTCGCTGCTGGCCGTCATCGTCATCGGCTGGCTGGTCACGGTCACCCGTCGCCGGCCGCTCTTCCGGGCGCTCGGAGTCGCGATTGCACTGGGCGCGCCGCTTTCGTTCGCCGCCCTCGAGGCCGGCTGGTTCGTCACCGAGTTCGGCCGTCAGCCGTGGATCGCGCGCGGACTGCTGCGCACGAGTGACGCCGTGACGATCGCACCCGGCGTCGATCTGCAATTTTACGGCTTTTCTCTCATGTACGTGGTGCTGGCCGCGATGTCGTGGTGGCTGCTGCGGCGGGTAGATCATCAGAATTCCAGGGCGCAGCAGGGCGACCCCGCACAGCACTTCCCCGCCGCATTATGACGCCCGTGGCGCTCGCCGCCCTCGTCGGACTCGCCGCGCTCGTGCTGTATGCCGTGTTCGGGGGCGCCGACTTCGGCGGCGGCGTGTGGGACTTGCTGGCCTCCGGTCCACGCCGCGCCGAGCAGCGCGCGGCCATCACCGACGCGATCGGTCCGGTCTGGGAATCGAATCACGTTTGGCTGATCTTTGCCATCGTGATTCTCTTCACGTGTTTTCCGCCGGCCTTCGCCGATCTGGCGACCGGGCTCAATGCGCCGCTGTGCTTCGCGCTCGTCGGCATCGTCATGCGCGGCACTGCGTTCGTCTTCCGCAACTACGCGACCGATTCACCGGCGCTCGTGAGCGTGTGGACCGTGGTTTTCGGCATCGCGTCGCTCGTCGCTCCATTTTGGTTCGGCGATGCGATCGGCGCGCTGGCGACCGGCCGCTACGCCTGGCTGTCGCCCTTCGCTCTGTCGACCGGAGTGTTTGCCGTCGCCGTCTGCGCGCAGATCGCGGCGATCTTTTTGATTCGTGAAGTCGAAGCGCCCGAACTGCGCGAAGATTTCCGCACACGTGCCATCTTCGCCACGCTTGCCGTCTGGATTATCGGCGTGCTGCCCACGGCGATCGCCGCTCGTCAAGAACCGGCACTTTTTGCGGCGTTCTTGGGGCCGGCCGCACTGGCCGCCATCGGCGCGGCGTTTGCGCTCGGGCTGGTCGTAATGTTCGCGCTCGCGCGGCGGCAGTCGTTCGTCGCCCGAATCGCCGTCGGCTGCGAGGCGCTCGCCATCCTCGTCGGCTGGTTCGGCGCTCAGGCACCCGCGCTCATCCCCGGCCGCTACACGTACGTGCAGGCGGCTTCGAGCAGCGCGATGATCGTCGCGTTTCTGATTGCAGCCCTGATCGGCGCGGTGTTGCTCGTGCCCTCGATGCTCTTGCTCTTTACGGTTTTCAAAGGACCGCGCCGAGCCGGCGACGCCGAACCTGCTCCGGACGATCGGTCTTAGCTCAGTTCGCGCGTGAAGTGAAACGCGCCGATCGAAAAGTGCGTGTTGAGGTAAAAGCGATGTGCCGCGTGGCGCGCGACTCCCGAATTCAAGTCGACTCGTGCGCAGCCGGCATTGCGCGCATCTTCGACGACCCACTCCATGAGCGCTTGCGCGTGGCCGTCTTTGCGCGCTTCGGGCAGCGCGATGACGTCCTCGACGTAGCAGTAATGTCCCGCTAAGAGCGAATGCGCATGGCGAAAGCCGATGACCGCAACGGCGTCCGGTATCCCTTCGACAAAGCTGCCGACGATGCGATAGCCCTCGGCGCGCTGCACTTCGTCGATCCAGCGGTCGAACGCTTCGGGTACCGCAAAGGCGGCCGCGTCGGGGCGTAGTTCGCGCAACGCTCGCGACGCCAGCGACGTTTCACCGCGCAACAATTCACGAAGATTCATACCGTGATATTCCTTTGCTTCGCGGCTGCGGCCGCGACCGCGAGTTGCGTCGACTCATCGAGCAGCTTGGTCAGCGCGTACACGTGGCGCGTGGCGGGAACCGGGATGCCGAGCCGTTCACCAAGTTCGACAACGGCGCCGACGATACAGTCTATCTCGAGCGCCCGGCCGGCCTCGATGTCCTGCAAGGTCGAAGTCTTGTGCGGACCGACGCGGCGCGCGCCATCGATGCGCTTGTCGATCGAGACCTCGAAGACGACGCCCAGCGCCCGGGCGATCGAGAGCGATTCGGCCATCATTTCGCGCAGCAGCGGTTCGACCAGTTCGTGCGTCGCCATGCTCACGAGCGTCGCTCGCGTGAGCGCGCTGATTGGGTTGAGGCAGACGTTCCCCAACAGTTTCACCCAGACATCGCGCCGCACATTGGTCTCGACCGGTGCCTTGAGGCCGCCGGCGATGAAGGCCAGCGCGATCGCCTCGAGCGCCGGCGTTATCTTGCCATTGGGATGACCGAGCGAATAGCGCGTTCCCTCAACGTGCTTGATCACGCCCGGTCCGACGATCTCCGTCGAAGAATACACCGCGCAGCCGATCACGCGGCTGGGATCGAAGGTTCGCGCGAGCACGCCGCCGGGATCGACGCGTTCGAGGACCAACCCTTCGAGTTCGCCGCCGTGATGCTGGAAATACCACCACGGGATACCGTTTTGCATCGCGACGACCTGTGTTTGGGGTCCGATCATCGGCGCCATCGGTTCGAGCATCGCGGCGATTTGATGCGCTTTGAGCGCAATGATCACGCAATCGACGACGCCGACTGTCTCGCAGCGATCGGTCGCCGGCGGGCGCACGTGAAAATCGCCGCGCTCGCTGAGCACTCTGACGCCATGCGCCTGCATCGCGCGCAGATGCGCGCCGCGCGCAATGAGCGTCACGTCGATGTCCGCTTTTGCCAACGATGCGCCGACATACGCGCCGATCGCACCAGCTCCAACGATAGCAAAACGCACCGGTTTCAAATCCTCAACAGTCACCGCAGAGAAGAGTATCCTATCCAACTCGATACGTCTTGGAAAGACCTTTTCGCGCGCAGCGGCAGCCGAAGGGCCGAACTTGAACTTGCCGAAGCCGAGTCCTTTACGTTTTCTTTATTTACCCATCCTATGTCGAGGGGTTCTAAAAATGATAACGCTGGCGAACGAGTTCCTACGCGGATCGTACGTGCCGATCATCACGCCTTTTCGCGACGGCGACGTCGACTACGCCGCATTCGCGGCACTGGTCGCAAATCAAGTCGATCACGGCTCGCACGGAATCGTCGTCGCGGGAACGACCGGTGAGGCCAACGCGCTCACCTCGGCCGAGCGGACGCGGCTGCTCGAGACTGCCGTCAAGATTGCGCGCCGCCGCTTAGCCGTCGTAGCGTCGACGGGGACCGACTCGTTCACCGAAACGCTCGCGCTCTCGCACGCCGCGGAGCGCGCCGGGGCCGATGCGCTGCTGATCATTCCGCCGCCGTACATGCGGCCGCCCCAGCGTGGGCTCGTCGAGTATTTCACCCGCATCGGCAACGCGACCGGCTTACCGTTCATGATCAACAACAATCCCGGCCGCACGGCGGTGAGCCTGTCGGTTGAAACGATCGAACGCATCGCCGAAGGCGCCGCGAACCTGGTCGGAATCGACCATGCCGTAGCCGATTTCGGCTTCGTCGCGCAGGTGCTTGCGCGGCTTGGTCCGGCCTTTCGCGTATTCGCCGGATTCGAGGACATGGACTTCCCGATGCTCGCGATCGGCGCGGCGGGCGTCATGAACGCCGTCGGCAACCTCGCACCGCGCCGAATCGAGCGGCTTTACTCGCTCACCACCGGTGGGAATCTCGCCGAGGCCCGGCAGCTGTATCACGACCTGGCCGAGCTCAACGCGGCGATCTATTTCGACACCAACCCCATCCCGATCAAGTACATGATGCACAAAGTCGGTCTGCTCACGCACAACGAGCATCGGCTGCCGATGCTCCCGGCGACGGGGAACGCCGCGCGCGCTGCATCGACCAAGCAGGTGAGTTTGCGAAAGATTTCACCGCCGGCTCTTTACAGTCCTGAAACTGTGCGCTACAGTCTCTTCCAGATCTGGTATGCCATATACCAAATGAGTCGTCGACGAAGCGGCCCGGTGTCCCAACGCCGGTGAAACGAGTCGGGCTCGGGACTATCTGGAGCACGCTCATGATCCGGCTCACCGCCAACGGCTTGTCAGTTTTTCAGCGGCGCCGCCAGCAACTGCCGTCCCGATTGGTGAAGTGGCGGGAACATGAAAAAATTGACGGCCGGCCGTCGCCGGTAATGGACGCCTTAGCCCTTTCCATCGATCCCATCAACGCAAGTCTGACCTTCCGGGCCAAGGCGTATGAAGCGCTTCGCGCTGCGATCGCTTCGATGAACATCTACGACTCGGCCGACGAGATTCGGTTGGACGAGCGGCGTCTGGTCGCCGAACTGGGGGTGAGCCGAACGCCCATCCGTGAGGCTCTCGTGCTGCTCGAAAAAGACGGCATCGTCCGAAACATTCCGCGCCGCGGCGTGTTCGTCGTGCGCAAGACGAAGCGTGAGATCGTCGAGATCATCAATGTCTGGGCCGCCCTCGAAAGCTTTGCCGCGCGGCTCGTCGCGACGGGCGCGAGCGAGAGCGAACTGGCCCAGCTCCGTCACCACTTCGATACCTTCGACGCGAGCGAACTGTCGACGCACATCGACGAATATTCCGATGCGAACTTGGCGTTCCATCAGCGCATCCTCGAGCTGTCGCACTGCCAAACGCTCTTTGACACGGCTGCCACGCTGTTTATTCACATGCGCGCGATCCGGCACAAGACGATTTCCGAGAATCGGCGCTTCGAGCGTTCGATCAAAGACCATCATTCGATTATCGATGCACTCGAGGCCCGCGATGCGGACCTCGCCGAGCGGCTCGTGCGCGAACACGCTTTGGACCTCGCAACGCACGTCGAGATCAACGCGAACTATCTGACCTAAGCCCGCGGGCGAGCGCAATCGTTAGGAGTTTTTCCATGGCCCAGACGTTACCGCAACCAAAAACCCGGTCCGAAGTGTTCGAGTCGCCGGCCGGCTCGCAGATCAGCGGTGGCCATCTCGTTGCGAAGGCGCTGAAAAATGAAGGCGTCGACACGATCTTCACGCTCTGCGGCGGTCACATCATCGATATCTACGACGGCTGCATCGACGAGGGGATTCGCATCGTTGACGTGCGGCACGAACAGGTCGCCGCACACGCCGCCGACGGCTACGCCCGCATGACCGGCGGACTTGGCTGCGCAGTCGTTACCGCGGGGCCGGGCACCACCAACGCCACGACCGGTGTCGCAAACGCTTTCCGCGCTGAGAGCCCGATGCTGCTCATCGGCGGTCAAACATCGACGGCACAACATCACATGCGCGGCCTACAGGATCTGCCGCATGTCGAGATAATGCGCCCGATCACCAAGTTTGCTTCGACTGTCCCGACGACCGAACGCGTTGCGGATTTCGTTGCGATGGCGGCGCGCGAATCATTCAGCGGAACGTTCGGCCCGTCATTTCTCGAGATCCCGCGTGACGTGCTCGACGCCAAGATCGACCTGAACAAAGCGGTGGTCCCGCAGCCTGGACGGTACCGCGCGTCGACCAAGAGCATTGGCGATCCGGCCGATGTCGAACGCGTCGCCGACCTGCTGCGCGCGGCGCGCAAACCATGCATCCTGCTCGGCCAGCAAGTCTGGACGTGCCGCGCTGCGCCGGTCGCGCGCGAGTTCGTCGAAACGCTCAATGTGCCAGCCTACATGAACGGCGCCGGCCGCGGCACGCTGGGGCCCGATCATCCGCTCCACTTCCAGCTCACGCGCCGCGACGCGTTCGCCGATTCCGACCTCATCATCATCGCCGGAACGCCCTTCGACTTCCGACTGCGTTACGGTAAGAGCCTGAAATCAGCCAACGTCGTGCAGATCGATATGGGCTATACGACGGTCGGCCGCAACCGCGACGTTTCGCTGGGCCTCGTCGGCGATGTCGGTGCCATCCTTGCAGCGATTCTGCAAGCGACGACCGGGCGGCACGATAACGGCGCGGCGGCTCGTATCGGGTGGGCCCGGGAGCTGCGCGCCAAAGAGCAGGCCGCCGTCGACGCGCGCATGCCGCGTCTCATGAACGGTGCCCGCCCGATCCATCCGTATCGACTGGCCTACGAAATCGATGCCTTCCTCACCGATAACTCAATTTTTATCGGCGACGGCGGCGACGTGGTAACGTTTGCCGGAAACGTCGTGCGTCCCAAAGGTCCCGGACTCTGGATGGATCCCGGGCCGCTCGGCACGCTGGGCGTCGGAACGGGGTTCGCGCTAGCCGCAAAGATGGTCGCCCCGCAGCGCGAGGTCGTCGCACTCTTCGGCGACGGTTCGTTCGCCATGACGGGCTTCGACATGCAGACCTCGATTCGCGACAAGGCGCCCTACATTGCGATCATCGGCAACAACTCCTACATGAACCAGATCCGCTTCGGTCAGATCCAGAAATACGGCAAAGAGCGCGGTAACGTCGGCAACTACTTGGGCGACGTCCACTTCGAGAAATTTGCCGAGATGTTGGGCGTCCACGGCGAAGCCGTGCACGATCCCGAAGAAATCGGCCCGGCACTTCGGCGGGCGCGCGAATCCGGGACCTGCGCGATCGTCAACGTTTGGCTCGACCCCGACGCCTACGCGCCGGGCACCGAGAACCAAACGATGTACAAATGAACGGGAAGCCGCTTCGGCCCGCGCTCGACGGGATCCGCATCCTCGACATGACGCACGTCCAAGCCGGCCCGTCCTGCACCCAGATCCTGGCCTGGCTCGGCGCCGACGTGATCAAAGTCGAGCTCCC
>Ga0302326_10020513_pt1 | contig 13598 bp, 12 predicted proteins | sample Palsa_T0_3_FD_202264 | JGI IMG/M metagenome (GOLD analysis project Ga0302326, IMG submission 202264) | Peat permafrost microbial communities from Stordalen Mire near Abisko, Sweden - Palsa_T0_3 | ecosystem: Environmental > Terrestrial > Soil > Palsa > Peat permafrost | place: Sweden: Abisko... | reverse complement strand
GCAGGATTACTGTTGTCGCATCTTCTACATCTGCAGGGGATCGACTCTGTTGTGCTGGAGTGTCGAAGCCGCGAATACGTCCAGGAACGGGTTCGCGCGGGCGTGCTGGAGCAAAATACCGTCGAGCAGCTGATTGGGGCTGGCGTAGGCGAACGTATGAAACGGGAAGGGCTTGTCCACTACGGGATCGAGTTGCGGTTTCAAGGGAGCGGTCACCGCATCGACTTCAAAGAACTCACCGGCGGCCGTAGCATCACTATTTATGCTCAGGCGGAGGTCGTGAAAGATCTCATCGATGCCCGGCTCGCAGCGGGAGGCCAGATTTTCTTCGAAACTCAAGATGTCTCCGTGCATCATTTCGCCACTCTGAAGCCTTGCATTCGCTTTCGCAAAAACCGTGAACTCAGCGAATTGGCCTGCGATTTCATCGCCGGATGCGACGGGTTTCACGGGATTTGCCGGCCCAGTATTCCCGAAGGCGCGCTTACTATTTATGAACGAGTTTATCCCTTCGCATGGCTCGGAATTCTAGCCGAGGCACCACCATCCTCCGATGAGCTGGTTTACTCCTACCATGATCGTGGCTTCGCCCTGCTCAGCATGCGGAGCCAGCAGCTCAGCCGGCTCTATTTGCAATGTTCCTCCGACGAAGATATTGAGAACTGGCCCGACGAGCGGATTTGGCGAGAACTTCATACGCGGCTTGCTTGTGCGGACTGGAGACTCACCGAGGGTCCAATCCTTCAAAAGAGCATCGCGGGGATGCGGAGTTTTGTTGTGGAGCCCATGCAGCATGGCCAATTGTTTCTAGCGGGCGACGCGGCGCACATCGTTCCGCCGACCGGAGCCAAAGGGCTGAATCTTGCGGTTGCCGACGTCCGCATCTTGGCGCGAGCCATTTCGGAGTTTTACCGCACGGGCAGTCGCGCCCTGCTCGATAGCTATTCCGCCACCTGCCTGCGACGGGTGTGGAAGGTGCAGCGCTTTTCCTGGTGGATGACTTCCATGCTGCACCGTTTCGATACGGACAATGCGTTTGATCGGAGGCGTCAAGTCGGAGAACTAGATTACGTCACAAGTTCACGAGCGGCGGCACAAAGTCTGGCGGAAAATTACGTAGGCCTGCCTCTGGACTGACTTTGCCTCCTGGACACGGGGGGCAAAAGCAAACTACGGCGCGGCAGGAGTCAGGACACAAAGGTGCAACCAATGATCAAAGTCATTCCCTATGGGCGGCACGACGAAAAGGGCCAGCCTACGTCTTTGTACCCGGCCTACGGTGCCACGGTTCGGCGTGCCCCGCACAAACCGCTGATCGTTCTACCACATACTCTCTCCGAGATAACCGGCCCGGTCTATGGGCATGACGACATCGCCGAAGCGGATAACGATCTCACTCGTCAACATGCGGGTGAGCCGCTCGGCGAACGCATCATCGTGAGGGGACGCGTGAACGACGATCGTGGCCGCCCCGTCCCCCACACTTTGCTGGAAATCTGGCAAGCCAACGCTGCCGGACGTTATCGCCATAAACGAGACGATCATCGCGCGCCTCTGGATCCAAATTTCAGCGGGTCGGGACGAACCTTGACCGGCGCCAACCGCTGCTATCCGTTTGTGACGATCAAGCCCGGCGCCTACCCGTGGGATAACCACGACAACGCCTGGCGTCCCGCCCACATTCACTTTTCGCTCTTCGGGCGCGCCTTCGCGACGCGCTTGATCACACAGATGTATTTCCCCGGCGACCCGCTCCTTTTCTATGATCCGATCGTTCAAGCGAGACCCGATGAACAAGCCCGGCAGCGCTTGATCTCAACGTTTGATTTGGAGATCACTCAGCCCGGATGGGCGCTTGGTTTCCGGTTCGAGATCGTCCTGCGTGGGCGCGAAGCCACGCCCTTTGAGGCATAGCATGGATCAGGCGCCGAGTCCTTCCCAGACCGCTGGCCCTTACTTTCACCTCGGATGCGCGAACCCGCGGCCGGTCAGGTGCGTGGCTGGTCCAAACGCAAAGGGCGAGCGGGTGCGGCTGATCTGCCGAGTGCTAGACGGAGCTGGTGTTCCGGTTGACGATTCCATGATCGAGATCTGGCAAGCGAACGCCGAAGGAAATTACCATAGCCCCGACGACCCACAAGAAAAAGCTGTCGATCCGGACTGCCCCGGCCATGGACGATTAGCGACCGACGAGAATGGAAGCTGCGTTTTCGAGACCATCAAGCCGGGCCGTGTTCCCGGCAATGACGGCACGTTACAGGCTCCTCACATGAATATCTCCGTTTTTGGGCGAGGCATCTTGAAACGCCTGGCAACTCGCATCTATTTCGCCGGTGACCCAGCCAACCAGGAAGATCCTGTCTCGCACTCGTACCAAACGAGCGCCGCGATACCCTTATGGCGCACCCAGACCCTCACCAAAACAGCGATTGGAATTTTGATATCCACCTGTGCGGTGAACATGAAACCGTGTTTTTTGATGTATAAAGGTGCGCCGAGACTTTCACCCATCTATGATTTGAGTCTCTCTTCTTTGAGTGATTCAGGCTTCGCGGTTCCAGTCGGAGGAATTGATGCCGGTGCGCTTGATTGATAGCTTGGCAAGTACTGAGCCCCTCGCGGAAATTTTTTCCGACCGGTCAATTTTACAGGCCATGCTCCATTTCGAAGTCGGGCTTGCGCGGGTCGAGTCACGGCTGGGAATTATCCCCCAGGCCGCAGCGGAATCGATTGCTGCGGCAGCGAACCCCGACGCATTCGATGTCGCGGCTCTCTCTCGGAACACATTGCGCGCGGGAACTTATGGCATTCCGCTGTCAAAGGCACTCACCGAAATCGTGCGGACGAAAGATGCATCCGCCGCTGGCTTTGTACATTACGGGGCAACCAGCCAGGATGTGTCGGACACGGCGCTTATCCTCTTGCTCAAGCGCGCCCAGCCGCTCATCGAATCCGACCTTACCCGTGCCGGGCAGGCGCTGGGGAAATTGTCCGAGCAACACCAGCACACCCCGATGATTGGCCGGACACTGCTCCAGGCAGCACCCCCCATCACCTTCGGCCTCAAGGCTGCGGGATGGCTGGCGGCCGTCCACCGTGGGAGAAAACGGCTTACGGAGAGTTTTGCGCAAGCCCTGGTGCTCCAGTTCGGCGGGGCCGTCGGTACGCTTGCGGCGATCGGCGATAAAGGGCCCGTCGTGGCTCAAGAACTCGCCGGCGAGCTCGGCCTTATCTGCCCCGATGCACCGTGGCACACGCACCGCGATCGCCTGGCTACGTTAGTTTGCGCGTGCGGTGTTCTTACCGGCTCCCTGGGCAAAATCGCGCGTGATATCAGCCTCCTGGTGCAAAGCGGAATTGGCGAGGCGGCCGAGCCGGAAAGCCAAGGGCGTGGTGGTTCCTCAACCATGCCCCACAAGCGCAATCCAGTCGGTTGCGCGGTGACGCTCGCCGCCGCAAACCGGATGCCGGGCCTCGTGGCCTCTTATCTTTCAGCGATGGTGCAAGAGCACGAGCGCGCCCTGGGGGGATGGCAATCGGAGTGGCCGACCATCGCCGCCGCCATTCAAGCCACTGGCATTGCGGCCGCCTCGATCGCTGAAATCACGGAAGGGCTTAGCGTTGATAGCGCGCGCATGCGCGAGAACCTCGCCGCGACCGGGGGAACGATTTACGCGGAAAAAGCCGTGATTCTCCTGACAGCGAAACTCGGCCGCGACAAAGCCCATCAGCTTCTGGAAGAGGCGACGCGTAAGGCCGTCAGTCACCATTGCCCACTGGCGGAGGTCCTCACCGAAATGCCAGAAGTCACGAAACATCTCAACCCGGCGACCATTGCCCAACTCGATGTCCCCGAAGGCTATCTCGGATCAGCCGACTCTTTCAGGCTCCAACAGATGCAAGCAACCCTTCCCGCGAAGAAGCCCGTGGAGAACTAAGGACCAGCGGCCATGCCTTTCTTAACGGTTAACCAGCTCCGCTTATTCTATCGATTGGAAGGAAACCCCGGTCTTCCCGTCCTGGTCTTCTCTCATTCAATCGGAACAGACCACGCCCTTTGGGAACCGCAATTGCGAGATCTGCTCTCGCACTTTCAGGTCTTACGCTACGACACGCGTGGTCATGGCGCCTCCGAGGCTCCGCCGGGAGAATATTCCGTCGAACAGCTGGGCCGGGATGTTCTCGGTTTGGTGGAAGCGCTCAATCTTCCCAAGTTCGCGTTTTGCGGGCTTTCGCTCGGGGGGGCCGTGGGCCAGTGGCTGGCCATTCATGCGCCGGAGAAGCTTACGGGACTTATTCTTGCCAATACATCGCCCCGAATCGGAACCTCAGAGCTTTGGCAGAACCGAATCAACGCCGTGCAACAAGGTGGCATGGTGGCGATCGCAGACACGGCGATCGAGCGCTTCTTCTCGCCTGAATCTCTCGCGCCATCGAGTGCCTACGTGGACAGCATCCGGTCGGTGTTGCTGGGGACCGATGTGACGGGATATGTGGGTTGCTGTGCTGCTCTCCGAGATTTTGACTTCAAAAACACCCTGCCGGATATCGGAATCCCTACGTTGGTGATCGTAGGCGAGCGGGATGTCTCCACGCCTTGGACCGGGAACGGGGAAATCCTCGCTCAGCGCATACCGCAAGCCCGCGTGACCCGTTTATCCGCCGCCCATCTCTCAAATCTTGAGGCCCCGAAATCCTTCACCGCCGCGCTCTTTGCGTTTCTCCAAGCGCATGAAAGCACTTCGGAAGACGTGTTAGCGGCCGGCCTCGAAGTGCGGCGCAGAGTCCTCGGAGATGCCCATGTTGACAAAGCGATCGCCAGTACTACCAACTTCAACGAAGATTTTCAAGCCTTAATCACCCGATACGCGTGGGGAACGATCTGGAGGCGACCGGGCCTCGACTACAGAACTCGTCGTCTTCTTGTTTTGGCAATGACGGTAGCCCTTGGACGCTGGGAGGAGTTTCGTCTCCACGTGAAGGCGGGACTTCTGCATGGCTTGGAGATATGCGATATCAAAGAGGTTCTTCTTCAAGCCGCCGTTTACGCTGGTGTCCCCGCCGCAAACACGGGGTTCCATATCGCCCAAGAAGAAATAGAGAAGCTTACCGGTGCAACCGCCCGCAATGCTATCCGCACTTAGGTCCGTAGTAGCGAGAAAGGCGAATCGATAGGCTCCGGGCGCGAAGCCGGGTCGCAACGTCCGGTGCCCATCAGAGAATTCGTCGAGAACGTCAGGGCATTCCTGGGCCATGATTTGCACCCATCATCGCGGGTTTATCAAAGCCATCGTCCTCATTTTTCCCTTGACTGAAAGCTGCCAATACTTCAATATGGCGTCAGGCGACATGTCGCCTGAGGTCATATGGACGTCCCGCCCCTTACTGAGCCTGTACTGCTGATTCTGCTGAGCCTGGCGGGGCAGCCTCGACATGGCTATTCCATCCTTAAAGATGTCGAACAGATGAGCGATGGGCGCGTCACGCTGAGCACCGGCACCCTCTACGGGGCGTTGCGCCGTCTGCTCGAAGATGGCTGGATCGAGCGTTTCGACGCGGAGGACAGCTCGCGTGGACGCCAGGCCTATCGCCTCACTCCCCTAGGGCGTCGAAATTTGCAATTTGAGGCTAGCCGGCTGAAACACCTGGCGAGGATTGCCAACCTGCGCGTGGTGCGGAAAGGGATTTGATCCATGCTCTCCCTGTACCGATGCCTGCTCTACCTGTATCCCGCCGCCTGTCGTTACGAATATGGCGAGGAAATGGCTGGCGTGTTCCGCGAAGCGCTGAGCGATGTGGGGAGGGAAACATGGGGGAGGGGATTATTGCCGCGAGCAGTGTTCCTTCTTCGTGAATTTGCGGGGCTGTTCCACGGAGCGATGGAGGAGCGTTGGCGAGCTATTGTTACGTCACATTCGTGGCTGTCGATTCCATCAAGGAGGTTCACCATGCATTCCGAATTCCGCTTTCCGAAGGCCACGCCTGTGCTGATGGCAGTCATTCTGGCAGGAGTGATTCTGACGATCGAGAAGGCCACCGCGATCGAGGACTCGCTGCCCTACTCCAATCCTCAACTCCCTCCCATCCACGCGGAGCATTTCACATTTTTCCCCGCGATGGCTGCGATCTTCCTGTCGGCCTGTACGGTGGCAGTGATTGGATGGGCCGTGCTCTTCGCCCTGCGCCGCTCTGGAGTGCACCGGTTGTCGGAGATGCCAGTCGCTCCGCCGCAAAACTAAATCCGACTCGTCAGTTGCCCATCTTCTTGATCGCCCCGAGCGGCGTCTGCAGCGTGCCATCGAGGTTGATGTCAAAGTCGTAGGAAAACGGCGTGAACGATCCGGCCTTGTAGAAAACGACCTTGCCGTCGCCCGTAAAGCAATCGAACGGCATCTCACCGCTGAATCCTTCCGTGATGGTTGCCTTACCGGAACGGAAAACCACTTTCATTCCACCCATGCCCGAGACGTGCTCCCACCGACCTTCATACTTGCCGGCGCAGCTGACGAGCCCCGGTTTGGGAACTTGCTCGGCCGCCCGCTGCGCGGGAGGCAGGGGCGCTGGCGTAGTCGACATGCGGATATTCTCGGGGGTCGTGTTCACAATGTCAGAACCGAACCCTGTATCTACTCCCGGCACCTTTATGTCGTACATGTTGACGTTATTCTGTCCGCGGATCTCGCCCTCCATCCACCGGCCGTTCACCAGAACTTGCACGCGATCGTGGAGATCGTATTGCCCGGCAGCGTGATCCTCCGCCGTGAGCTTTCCCAGTCGGTGCATTTCGTACGGCCAGAGTTTCGAAACGTCAATCCCACTCGGCAGATGGACCAAATACGACCGGCCGTGGACCTCGAGGACCGTGGCTTCTTGCCAGCCGTCGATCAAAACCCGCACCGTGTCGCCGACCTTGAATCCGCCGGACCCCGCTCCGTTTTGATTCGCGGTTGCGGCGCCGGCACCGTTGCCGCCAGCAGCCGCGCGCGCCTTAAACGGAGACGGCGCAGGCGGAATTTCACCGCGATGAGGGTCAGCCTGCGCCTCGGCCGGGGTTTGCGCATGGCATTTCACCGGAAGCAAAGCAGTCAGTTGTACGCGTAGCGCTTCGCCTCGCTGGTATGCCTGCCCCTTCTTGTAGTTCTGATAATCGCAGGCGCCGGTGGTGTTGTCGCAGGAAAAGACTTTGAAGCTTTGTCCGTCCGTGCACACGTAAACGACATTCATTTGCAGCGCCGGTGCCTGCGCGAGCCCACTGGCCAATGGCATGGCGAAAAGCAGAATTCCTAAGAAGGATTTGCGCATTGAAACCACTCCATTCTCCGCTCCTCAAGGGTGCGGGAGGCAAGTTACCCCACGGCCCACGAAAACAGCTTGGGCGCGAAGGATATCATTAATCCTCTTTCTTTTCCGGTTCTTTGGGGAGCGGCTTCTCGATGGGCTTGCGGGGCAGCATCTGGTCGCGCATCGCCGCATCGTAGACGAAGCCGGCGACGATTACTGCCGCCTGCTTCAGATCGTCGGGCTGCAAGCGGTCGTACACATCCATATTCGAGTGATGGGTGCGCGCCTCGTACTCGATGGGATCCTGAATAAACTGGAATCCCGGGATGCCGACCGCGTCGAACGAGAGATGGTCGGTGCCGCCCGTGTTGCGCATGGTGAGCGTGCTCATGCCCAGATCTTTGAACGGCTTCATCCAGGCTTCGAAGATGGGAGCAACCGCCTCGTTCTCCTGCAGGTGAACGCCGCGAATCCTTCCCGTGCCATTGTCCACGTTGAAATACACGGAGACTTTCGCCTGTTCCGGCTTCACCGTGACCTCGCCGGCTTCGCGCCGCAGCAGGGTCGGCATACCTTTCATTGCAGGATCGTCCATGGGCGGACGCGAACCGAAATGATGCTCCACATAACCCTGTGAGCCGAGCAGGCCTTCTTCCTCGCCGCTCCACAAGCCAATGCGAATGGTGCGACGGGGCTTGATGTCGAGCGTTTTGAGGATGCGAACCGCTTCCATCATCACAATGGTGCCCGCTCCGTTGTCGGTGGCTCCCGTGGCCGCGTGCCATGAGTCTAGGTGTGCGCCCAGCATCACGACTTCATCTTTCTTGTCCGTCCCGGGAATTTCGGCGATGGTGTCATACTGCATGGGATCGTCGTCGTAGAAAGTGTTCGTGACGTTCAGTTCGAGGGAGACGTCTTTCTTCTGCTGAAGAAGGCGCGCGATGCGGGTCCAGTGCTCCACGGCCATGACGAGTTGAGGAACCGTCGTGGTTTCGCCCGGCTTATAGGATCCGCCGGACTGCACAAAGACGGTGCCGCCGCCGGAAGTTACGCGGAAGTGGTCGATCACGGCCAGAACTTTTTCGTCGGCGAAGAACTGATTCAAGTCCTTGATGAACTGCTGGCGCTTCAAAAAAGCGGCAAAAGCGAAGGGCGGATGGTCGCCGGGAATCTGGTAGTCGGAGAGCTTGGCGAGATCGTCATCGCTCAGACGTTTGAAGGGGGCCTCGGTGATCGGTTTCACGTCAACGTCAGGCCCGAAGATCACAATCATGCCGGCGAGCTTGCCCTTATATTTATCGAAATCCTTCTTGTCCTCAATGTTCACGCGAATGCATTTGCCTTGCACTACGCCGTTGGTGCCCGGAGTCCAGGCTTTTGGATAGACCAGCAGCGGGGCGATATCGGGCGAGGTCATGCGAACGTTGATGTATTGGTTGGCCCAGCCGCGGCCGAATGGTCCCCAGGGCTCAAGGTGCGCGTTGGCGAGACCCATCGCAGTGAGCTGATCGCGCGTCCATTCATTGGCACGCTTCATGTTGGGAGAGCCGGTAAGTCTCTCCCCGATCGAGTCCATCAATCCTGCGGCGTACTCCATCACCTTGGAGTCGTGGAAGCCTTCGTAGCGGATACGGCCCATGGTTTCCAGATCCACCTTTTCCTGAGACCACAGTGGGGGGACCGAGGAGATCACAAGCAGAAGGCAGGCGCGGACAAAGTTCTTCATGAGAGAAGCTCCCGATTGGATCGAACTGGGGATTATACAGTGTGGTTTCGGCGATGGAGCTGAGCAACAGCGTAAAGTTATTTCCAACCGAGAGGGCATCCCTGATTCTTGCCGGGCGTCTCCCCGGGCACTGTCGGGGTGTGCGGCCTGATGAGGATGATGCACCGGCAGATCTAAGTCGAGCATTTGATCACCGGCAGAAAGCTCGCCGCCCTCTCGGGGTGCGAGGCATCGGCAGAATTGGGAATTCTTCGCCCAAGTCCCTTTAAAGGCTTGGCTTGCAATAGTTTGGAAGAATGGCACTTTTGGGCAATGAGGTGGCACGGGAGTGCCATTTGCAAAATCCTGCCTCGCCTTTATTTTCGGAGGTGAGCAGTTCTGGGGGAGGGCTGCCCGGGCGCCTCGATCTCGAAAGAGATTCTGGGGCGCTCGTTATTTTGGAGATTTCCGGTCCCTCGCGTTCAATGGCCTTCAAAGGCCTCTCTCTTCGCTACCCGCGGCACACTACACACCCAGGCGATTCGCGGCTGCGACACGTCCATACCAGAGTCCGGAATCCTTCACCGTGCGCTTTTGGCTGCGGAAGTCGACGTAAGTCAGTCCATAGCGCTGCGTGTAGCCATCCGCCCACTCGAAGTTATCCACCAGGCTCCAGGCGTGATAGGCGCGCACCCTCGCTCCTTCGGCGATGGCGCGCGAAAGCTCTGCCAGGATCTGGCGGTGAAAGGCAATACGGCGCGTGTCGGGAACGCGGCCGGTTTCATCTGGGCTGTCAAGATAGCAGCAGCCATTCTCGCTAATCTCAATGATGGGATGGTTGTATTCGCCCGAGATTTGCATGACCAGGTCATAGATGCCACGCGGCCATATCTCCAGGCCCGCTTCGGTCAGCGGGCCCTCGGTTGGCATCTCGACGTGGATTTGGGTCAAGGGATCGCGGCTCGACGAGCCCCCTTCGCCTTCGGTTTCCGTGCCGAAGTGGCCCGCATTGCCGGACTGAGAAATCCCCACCGCATTGGAGACGATGCGGCGCGTGTAGTAGTGAAATCCCAGCCAGTCCAAAGTGACCCTCATGATCTTGTCGTCGCCGGGCTTGTAACCCATCGCCTCATATGGAGTTTCGCCCGCGAAAGCCTTTGGGTAATCGCCCGTCATCGCAGGGTTGAGGAAATAGACATTGTTCATGGCGTGGTAACGGGCGGCCGCTGCGCGATCCGCCTCGCTCTCGGTTTTGGGATATGCGGGAGCCATGCCGTAGGCGCTTCCTACGGTTGCCTTAGAGGATGCCGCCTTGATCGCTCGGAATGCTTCGCCCTGCGCGAGGTTGACCGTGTGCGCCGCTTTTAGAAACTGTTCAAAGTTCGATTTGCCCGGAGGAAAGACACCGACGCCGTAGCCGTAGTAGGTAAAGGTCCACGGCATGTTGAAGGGAGCCCAGGTGGTGATTCGGTCGCCAAGAGTTTTGGCGAGGATTCCGGCAAAGTCGGCAAAGTAGCCGGCAAGATCGCGGTTCGGCCATCCGCCTCGCTCTTCGAGCCCTTGCGGAAGGTCCCAATGATAAATTGTGCAGAAAGGGCGAATGCCAGCATCGAGCAAAGTATCCGTAAGGCGGCTGTAATAGTCGATACCCTTTTGATTGACTGGCCCTGTGCCCGTAGGTTGGATACGCGCCCAAGAAGTTGAGAAGCGGTAGCTCTTCTGATTCAGGCGTTTTAGGATGGCGACGTCTTCTTTGTAGCGGTGATATTGATCGCAGGAAACATCGGCCATAGCCGCGCCTTTGATCTTGCCCACGGTATGCGAGAAGCGATCCCAGATTGATTCCCCCTTACCGTCGATGTTCCACGCCCCTTCGACTTGGTAGGCAGCGGAGGCCATGCCCCAAAGAAATCCGCTCGGAAAGTGAGCTGTTTCGATCTCCGAGATTGCCATCGCACCCGGAACTTGTTCTTGCGATGAGGAAGAGTTGGCTCGAAGACCACGGCTCGCGAGCAGAGTGCTGGCTCCAGCCAAGAGTGAGCTCTTAATAAAGTTCCGGCGGTCCATTTCGATGTGAGCCAGCTACTGGCGCGAAGCTATCAACTTCCCTCCGCCGTGGTCAAACCTTGAGTGTCGAACGCTATCGAGCGGGCTAGCGTCCGTAACGGCCCATCCACTCGGCCTGAGCCAGAATGTGTCCTTTCATGGCGGCTTCGAGTTCATGTTTTCCGGCACTACTCTTCAGATCCAGCTTGGCGTCGAGGGCGAAGATCTTGAAGTAATAGCGATGTGGCTTGCCCAGGGGCGGACAAGGGCCGTTGTACCCAGCCTTTCGGAAATCATTCGGTCCCTGTCGGGAACCGTCTGGCAATTGCCCGGTCTTGGTCACGTTTTCCGCGAGATCGCGGATCTCTGCTGGCAAATTCCACAAGACCCAGTGGTTCCAGTTTCCCACGGGTGCGTCGGGATCGTCGGCCAGCAGCGCCAGGCTCTTGGTCCCGGCGGGTGGATCGCTCCACTTCAACTGCGGAGACACATCGGCTCCGTCGCAGGTGAACTTTTTCGCGATGTCACCGCCGTTGGAGAAACTTGGGCTGGAGATTGTGAAAGCCACAGGATCGCCTCCGTTTCTCGCTAGTGAGGAATGAATTGTCGACGAAGAGCGACCGGCAACCGTCGAGGCTAAGGCAAGAGCCGCAATCGCAACGAATGCTAGTGACTGGGCCCGGTCATTCGCAGGCAGCATGGTAAACAAGAACTTGGCCATGGAGCTGTTGTATCAGGTCTCGGGTCCCCGGTGTTATACCCCGCGTCCGCCGGCGGCTTCCTCCTAACCTCGTATCGAAAACGCCCCGGATCACGATCTCGACTCGGCCCCCGAGAATCTGTTCCGCTGAGATGACGGCAGCGTTCAACGACAGGGCAACGGGGGTTGCACCCAAATGCAGGTGCAGATACCAGAGTTGCTGGTTCTGCATTGCACTCACTGCGCCCCGCTTGATATCGACACTCTCTCAGAGTGATTGAACACAGGGAATCACTTCAAAGTCATTGTTCCATACCACAGCTTTTTTACTTCAAGCCCACTGACCTTGCTGTTTAGCTCGCACCATACTCGACGATTGAAGCGGGAAATCGCCTGGAAGATGTGCCAACAATATCGTAAGGAAGAATTTCACGAATGGTTGCACAGTATCGTGCAATCCCTAACACTTGCACTCTTCTGTGCATGAAGGGAAATCGGCCTCGATCAGGTTTTGCTTAAGACCGGAGACCTGCTTAGTTGGTTGAAATAGTGAAGTTGACCGTAATCTTGGCCTGGGTCTCGACCGCTTCGCTGCCCTGAAAGTGCGGCTTGAAGTGCCATTGCCGGACGGCATCCTGGGCTGCGCCAGCCAGGATGTGCGGGCCGCTCACCACGCGCAGATTCTGGATGGATCCATCTTTGCTAATCAGCGCCTGCAGAATCACCGACCCTTGCACTTTCATCTGCCGCGCCAGTAGTGGATAATTGGGCCTCACCGGACTGGTCACGATTTCGGAGGCGTTGGCGGACATCTGCACGCGCTCGGAGGCATCGCTGGTTACTTTCGCGGCCGTCTCTGTATCGTCGGCGACGACAGCCTCGGTGACTGGCTGCGGCGGCGCGCCCGGTTGCAGATCTACCCGCACGGAACTGTTGGTGGGCCGGATGGGGCGGTGCGTATCGCCGCCGCCGACAACCTCCACTTCCAAAGGAGGCAATACCGTGCGCGCCGAGGCGACCGCCGGCGGAGGTGGAGTCAGGGGAGCAGGCGTCTCGGCCACAGACGCGACATGGTGCTTGGACTTTGCCGCTCTGGCTGGCTTGGCAGTCGCCGCTATGGCTGATTTGGAGGTTGCCGCTATAGCTGGTTTGGCAGTTGGAGCCAGGGCTGGCTTGGCAGTTGCCGCGGGAGGCTGTAGCGGAGCCGCTTTGGCTAGGGGCGAGCTCTCCACCGGCTGGGAAGATTCCGCTTCGGGCGTATCCGGGAACCAGAAGTCGCGGTTACGCCAAAGCACGATGCCCAAGGCCAGTAGCAGCAGACAGAGAGAGCCGACCATCAACTTCCTCTGTTTGGGATCCTCGGGCGCGGCCGCACCCCTCCGAGGTCGTGGCAGAACTTCGCGATCAACTTTCGCTACGATTGTGTTTAGATCCCACATGCCGGAAAACGAGGGCACCAGGGGGGGATGGCGCTCCCGATATTATGCCTTGAATACGTTAGAAAGGCCAGCAAAAGGTGGATAGTGGGCTTCTTCGATGAAATTAGCCTTCCCCGAAAGGTGCCTGTCACCCTGACTCTGAAGGGTTATGATTCTCAAACGGGCGGGGGCGAAACTTCGGACAGTCTCGCGAATCCCATAGGTGCGGAACGGCGTAAGCCTCGTTCCCACAGCATTTTAGGCGCCGCCATTGGGATTGCAAGGGCAATCTGTACGAGCGCAATCTGAGTAAGAAGGCCGGTTCATGGGGAAGAATGATCGCAAAATGAACGATCGCAAGATGGATGAAAAGAAATTCCGGAAGATTGGCCGGCGCGAATTGCTCAAACTGACGCCCCTGCTGGCGCTGGGCGCGTTCGCCATCCCC
>Ga0302326_10020511_pt1 | contig 13599 bp, 11 predicted proteins | sample Palsa_T0_3_FD_202264 | JGI IMG/M metagenome (GOLD analysis project Ga0302326, IMG submission 202264) | Peat permafrost microbial communities from Stordalen Mire near Abisko, Sweden - Palsa_T0_3 | ecosystem: Environmental > Terrestrial > Soil > Palsa > Peat permafrost | place: Sweden: Abisko... | reverse complement strand
GTCTGCTTCAGTCGGTGTTGTTGGAAGAACGCAACAAAGATGAGGTTTGTGCCGAGTTCGGCATCACCCGCGAATATTTAAGAGTGTTGTTACACCGTGCCAAGCAGTCGTTCAAGTCGTGTTATACAAGCCGATTAGGTGCGAGTTAAGGTGCACCGGCAACGCGCTGGAGTTTCTGCTTGCGTTTGTTCAGGCAGATTGTGCGATTCGTGATCGAAAGAATTGCGGAACCACCCCAAGCAGATGACCCATGGCTTCGGTTGGTTACCGCTGCAGCGTGGTGGGCGGGGTCCGTGGGGAGTGTGGCATCGGTAGATCGTCCAGTCCTGACACCAGGTATTGCCTCCGGGAGTAGTGCTTGCTCCGGGTCGTTGTCCCGTCCGCCCTGATGCCCAGGTCACCATCCTGGTCGATTCATTGCCGGGCTGGCGCCTGTCTCGAACGGGTGTCGTCGAGACGGCTTTCCGGATACCTTCCCCGTCAACGCCATCAGCAGCCAGGTTCAATCCACGGTGAGCATCTGATCGGCAACGAGGTAATACTTCCCAGCCGCAGGTGCGATCCGCTGCTCGGTTCGATCCCGCTATGGGTCACAGCCCGGCCATCTCAACGCCGAAGGCAAGCTGGATCCGGCCCGGTGCAGCGGTTGCACCTCGCGGGCCATGAGCGTGTTGAGCTACCCCCGGCGCCGACGCGATCACGGCGGCCTTTGGGGGATGCGGATTTGCGACCTCCACATCGAGTGCGCTGACGGTCTCCGCGCTTAAGCTCTTGGCGATCACCAGCAACGTAGCCATGCGCTCGGCCCCGGTATGCTGCTCCAGCTCGGGCTGGGCGACACGTTATTCGCCCAACAAGAACGCCGCATCCGTATGGAATCGCGGCCCCGGCACACTATGGGGTTCTAGTGCCCAACCTCCTGAGAGGTCTTTGATGGGGTAGAGGTTTTGCGTTCCGCAGACTGCACACTCGTGTAGCCGCAGTTCAGTTTCCTGCGCCAACGCTTGGATCTCTTTAAGGCTTAAAGCCCCTGTACATTGTCTCGCTTTCATGTCGCGCAACCTAGATGGTGAAGGACAACTTAGGGATTTCCCAAAAAGGCCCCGGCCCCACACTTGGAGGGATTACCGAGGCCCAACGCGGAGCGGTTCCGCTTGACTTATCGGCACTTTTGAAAAAAACCTGTGGACAAGTTGGCTGATGTTCCGGGTCACCGAAGGGCAGCGCTCGCTCCTAAGAGCCTCCCAGGACCAAAACATGCCGCCGTTTGCAATTAAGTCTCGTCAGTCGCCAAGGATCTCGCCTTACTTGAGCGCCGCGCAAAGGGCGAAGGGTTTCAGGTTTCGGAGGAGGGATGAGTCGGTGACCTCGGCGTTGGAAGGGTATCAGGACGGGTCGGCCACGGTCCGTTCCCCCTCTCCTCTCTACGCAGCGCCGAAGGCTGCACAAGCCTTGTGGACCAACGCCAAATATGGGCTCAGACCGTTGATCGACTGTCGGACCTCCAGTCTGCGAGTGTTCAGGCCACTCCCCGAGCACCCCCGGGTCTCCTAGGCGATGGACTGGAGGTAGGCCCGGAAGCGCCGATACCCAGTAAGAGAGGCAGAGGTGTGCACCGAGGCGGCTATCTTGCACTGATTACTGTAGGGCTTGGCCTGCTTTCGGGCGCGGCCGATTCCGTCTGTCAGCAACAGCAGTCCGACCGGCAAGCCTTACCTACCCTCACGAAGGCCTACGATGCCCACAGTCTGACCTCCGACCAGGCGGCGCGGAGCTATCCCGTGCATCTTCGCGGCGTAGTCACCTACTACGACCCTTACATCGATCCACGATATCCGACGGTTTGGGTCTCCGACTCTTCTGGGGGCATCTATGTTGTGCTCTCCTCTGTGCCTGCGGTTCCTTTCAAAGCGGGCGACTTGGTTGAAATAACGGGCACAAGTGCAGCCGGAGGCTATGCTCCCGTCGTCAAGGACAGCGAGGCGCGCGTGATTGGGAAATCCCCTTTGCCTTCGCCCGCGAGCATAACCTTTGGCCAAATGCTAACCGGCGCGGAGGACGGGCGATGGGTGGAAGTCGAGGGTGTGGTGCATGCGGTCCGGGAGTCTGGAAAAAACATCGATCTGGATCTGGCCTTGAGCGACGGCACTGTGTTAGCGACCACTGTCAAGGGAGTGGGAGCGGACTATGACAGTCTGGTCGACGCCAAAGTAAGGCTTCGCGGCAACCAGGCCCCGCTGTTCAATCACCAGGGCGCGATGACTGGCACTTACCTGGTCTTTCCGGGTCGCGCCGAGGTGACGGTTGAGGAACCCGCGCCTGCCCATCCCTTTACCCTACCGATCTCGCCCGTCAGCGGTCTGCTGCGCTTCACTCCCAAACCCTCCTGGAATCACCGCATCCACATTCGTGGGACGGTTACTCTGGCCTGGCCTGGCCGATTGCTTTGCCTTCAGGACGGTCCCCAAGGTCTTTGTGCCCAGACCGACCAAACCACCCCTCTCAGTCCCGGAGAGCTGGCCGATGTGATCGGCTTTCCCGTCATCGGCGCATTTACCCCTACCTTGACCCGCGCTACCTATGAGGCAGCGGGTTTCCGGCAGTCGGTCCATGCCGTGACCGTCACTGCCGACCAGGCGTTGCGCGGCAATCACGACGCCGAATTGGTTGAACTGGAGGGCCAGCTTGTTGGCCAGGACGAAACTGCAAGCGACCCCGACATCGTGTTGTCTTCCCATAATCAAGTTTTTTCCGCCATCTTGCCCGCACAATCCGGAACGCGGCTGCCCACATGGGAAAAGGGAACCACACTCAAAGTTATCGGAATCTGCTCGATGAAGGGAGGCACCGCCAGGGCTGGCACCACTCGGGACGGCCTTTCCATCCCTGAGTCGTTTCGAATCCTGCTGCGGTCGCCCCAGGATGTTATCGCGATCAAGACTCCGTCCTGGTGGACTCCGACTCGTGCCATCAGCATACTGGCCTTGGTGGCGGTGCTCACGCTGGTGGTCCTTGCGTGGGTGTTCATTCTGCGAAAGCGAGTCGCCGATCAAACCCACGTCATCCGGCAGCAACTTCAGGAAGCTTCCACGCTCCGGAACGCGGCCGAAGATGCCAACCGTGCCAAAGGCGAGTTCCTGGCCAACATGAGTCATGAAATTCGCACGCCCATGAACGGCTTCATCGGGATGACTGACCTCGTGCTGGAGACCGAACTGACGGCGGAACAAAGAGATTTTCTGGAGACAGCCAAGTTTTCCGCAGACGGTTTGCTAAATGTGGTCAACGACATACTTGATTTCTCCAAGATCGAAGCGGGCAAGATCGAACTGGAAGAGATGGCGTTCTCCTTGACTGATTGCGTCGAAGGTGCCTTGAAGACAATGGCGTTCCGGGCGAATGAAAAGGGGCTTGAACTGCTGTGCGATATAGCGGCTGAAGTCCCGCAGACGGTCAGGGGGGACCCGGGTCGCCTTCGCCAGGTCCTTCTCAATCTGGTCGGCAACGCCCTCAAGTTCACGGAAGAAGGGGAACTGGGCATACAGGTAGTGGCTGACACAATCGAAGAGAATGCCTGTATGCTGCACTTTATCGTTTTCGATTCCGGTGTGGGCATTGCTCCGGAGAAATTCGAAATGATCTTCGATTCCTTCAACCAGGCCGATGCGTCCACGACGCGTCAATTTGGAGGAACAGGCTTGGGCTTGACCATTTCGAGGTGCTTGGTTCAGATGATGGGCGGACGTGTGTGGGTGGAGAGCGAACTGGGCACAGGATCACGTTTTCACTTCACCGTGCGGTTAGTCACAGAGACGAACAACGCCGCTGTGACAGAGAGCCTGACCTCTCCCGTGACACTTCAAGGGTTGAAGGTCCTGATCGTCGATGACAACGGCACCAACCGCCTTATCCTTCACAAGATTGTCGAGCGCTGGGGAATGAATCCGACCTCTGTTTCAGATGGCGAACAGGCGCTGGATGAGCTTTCGGCAGCGGAGAATGCGAACGATGCGTACGGATTGATGATAACGGACATGCACATGCCGAGTATGGACGGCTTCGGGCTTGTCGGTCACTTAAAGGACAGGGTGAAGTTCTCGACGCCGACGATCATGATGCTCACTTCCGGTGGTCAACGGGGGGATGCGGCACGTTGCGAAGAGCTGGGAATCGCTGCATATCTGAATAAGCCGGTACGCCAGGCAGAGCTACGCGAAGCCGTCATTCGCGTGTTGCACGCCAAACAGCAAGGATTGCCCGTACCATTGATTACTCGTTACTCGTTGCGGGATAAGGGTGATCTCTTGAGAAGCCTGCACGTCCTATTGGCGGAGGATAATCGCGTCAATCAAAAGATCGCGACTCGCTTGCTTGAAAAACGTGGTCATCATGTGGTGCTGGCCGTTAATGGCGAAGAAGCAATTGCAGCATTGGCTCAACGTTCGTTCGACCTGGTTCTAATGGATGTGAATATGCCCGGCATGGACGGCGTCGAAGCGACCATAGCGATCCGTGAGAGGGAAAAACTCACCGGACTTCACCAACCCGTCATTGCCATGACTGCCCTGGCTATGAAGGGCGATCGCGAACGTTGTACGGCGGCTGGTATGGACGGCTACCTCTCCAAACCGATTGATCTACAGAAACTTGACGAAGTTTTAGCCGTGTATGCGGACCGGCGTTGCAGCGACACCGAGGGGACGAATTCTTCGTCGGGACGGTGAACACCACAGAGGATGAGGTGAGCCGGTCGAGCAGAGTGCCTGGTAAGCCGCGAGCGCGGCGGACAAAAGCCGCAGGCAAACCGAAGGCATCCTGAGCCCAACCAACAATCAGGGCCGCGTCCCCGCCCCCAGGCAACCAGATGGGGCGAAGCTTCATTCTCACTGCACCCGTTTTTACTGGAGGGCCAGCCGGTGAGTCGCGCCGAAAAGAGACGTGTGCTGATAGTGGATGATGAGCAGGTCATTGCAGATACGCTTGCGTAATCTTCTCCCTGGCCGGATACGAAGCCCGAGCCGCTTGTTCGGCTGAGAAAGCCTTTGAGTTGGTTGCAGGTTGGCCGCCTCACCTCGCGATCATCGATGTTCTCCTCCCTGCGATGAACGGTATAGACTTCGCAATTCTCCTGAAGGCTCGATCCCGGGCTGCATGGTTCGACTGTTCTCCGGGCAGTTCGATCCCAGTCGCCTCCTGGAGGCTGCACGGCGGAACGGCCACAGTTTTGAAGTGCTTGCAAAACCTGTGCACCCCAGCGAGTTTCTTCGCCTGGCTTCAGAGCTTCTTCCTCCCAGCGACGTGTCCTATTGAAGACTATCTTCGGGAGGAACGCGGTGTGAAGGGTACGTACTCCTTAGGCGCACTGTCGGCAATACCTTCCGTATCGAGTTCGACGCAGTAGCGGGTACTTCCGTCGGAGCGCACAACGACTTACCGCAGTCTGCCAACAAACTTCTCCACTATGTCGCACGCTGCGGTTTGCCTTGCGCGTTCTCCGATCATCTCCCGACCCTTAATGATGTTCTGCCGTCCGAGAGCCAGCACAATCCTGAAAGCTTCTGCTATATCCAACTCCTTTGCTCTGGCGTTCCGTATCTCGGCGTCTGTAACCACCCTGTGGGTCGAAATCTCTTCCACCTTACCGAACCGTCCTATGGTGTAGCCGATAAACCTGGAACTCTTTACGAGTCTATCCTTGCACTCTGCTGCGCTCCTGATCGTCAAGTGCTCATGGCCACATCGCAATCTGAGCAAGCAGAACAGGGAGCCGCCCTTGCGCAGTACGTAGTTTCCCGGATATCGAAATTGTACTGAGTACGCCACCGCTACTCACAACTTTCAGAGCATACGAATGGTCGCATGGCGGCAAAGTTTCATTATGTAATCGCCATCACACGCCAAGGCATCGTAACCTGTCACAACGCGCCAGAAGCAGGCAGCCCTGCCGCTGGGGCCTTAACGCCCACCCGCGCCGACTCGACCCTTGGCCCGTGGACAGCACTCCGCCGGAGATCGCCAACCACCACCAGTCTCTGGTGGGCTCGTACTCCTTGATCCAGCTATTGATGAACGAGTCGATCCTAGCATACTGCGCCTGGGAGCTGTCAGCGCTCTCCGCAGCTCACAGTTGGCCTTTCCATAGCCGCATGTGGGATCGTGATCAGGGTCGGATTATATTGAGTCTGTCCTCTGCCTGGCCGACCCTGCGGGCAACAATGTGGCAGGCATGCGTCCCAGTTCTGGAGGAAACCGCACGGAAGCGGTCTGGTAGATACCAGCCAGGACGACGACCGTCTCTGGGTGCCGGTCAGCCAGGAGATCAAGGAGGAGCGCGAGGCCATCCGGCTTAAGCCCAATGACGCGGAGGCGCATTTTAACTTGGGCTTCGCGCTCGAACACAAAGGGGATAGACAATCGGCCCTCGCCGAGTATCGCCGGACGTTGGAACTCCAGCCGGAGAACGCGACCGCACAAGCCCACCTCGACAACCTACTGAAACAGGCGAACGGCTCGCCCAAGTGAGCCTCGCCTTGTAGACTGGCCTTGAGACCAGTTCAACAGGACAAACCCCCGCAAGCGGGCTTTCGCCAGTCGGTGGCAACGGTGCCCGTTGTGGCTGCTTTTCAAAGAGCGCAAAATCCGCCAATGCGCTCGTTGACGCGCCGCTCAAGCAGTTCGCCAAACAGATCAATAGCTGACGCGAGAGCGGGTTCATTCGCTTTTTCAGATAGGGCCATCTGCGTGACCTCTGCTGCCTCAAAATCGTCACCGGAAATGTTCGGGCGAAACTCCGGAATGACATGGTGTTTTGCCTCCAAATGGAGCATCTTTGCGGTTTGAGACTTTGCCGACAGGTCAGGGTGGAATTTGGCTAATCACACCTGACGCACCGCCGCCGCCGTTCCACCTCAACCCCATCTGCGACTACCCCAGCGATACCCATCTTGGTGAGTGCCCCCGGACGCCGCGCCTTACGAGGCGGCAAATAAATGCCTTTAAGTTTTACGGCAGCAACGGACTGACCTGTCCAGGGTGGGCAGAAAACAGGAGTAGGTAAGGAAGAACCGGCAGTGCGTGCGGGAGCTCACGGGAGACCATCAACCGATTATTGCCATGACGGCACTGGCGATGAAAGGTGACCGGGAACGGTGTCTCGCGGCGGGCACAGACGGATATCTCTCGAAGCCGATCTCTCCCGAACAGCTTGACGAGGCTTTAGACAGCTATACCCACTTGCGTCGCGATGACGTCCGATTGAAGACAAGCAGCAATCACTCGTCCGTCGCTACAGTGAACGCAGCCGAGCTGCTGCAGCGGATCGATGGGGATCGAGCTCTGCTTGCGGAGTTAGTCGAGATCCTCCGCGAGGAATACCCCGGGCAGCTTCGCAACGCGCAGGAATCGATTGCACGAGAAGACGCGAGAGCAGTGGAACGGGTGGGACATGCGCTCAGAGGAGCATTCGAAAATCTTTCCGCAACGCGCGCGTCGGGGTTTGCCGCCGAACTTGAGTCGATCGGCAGATCGGGTAATCTTGTGCTGGCCGGACCCAAGCTGGTGGAACCGGAGAATGAAGTGCACCTTGTGATGGAGACGCTCGAAGAGTTGTCACTAGAGAGAATCGAGTGACGTGACCTGCCGCTCTGCACTTTGGCACGGCTGCGCTATAACCGCAGATGGATGACACGTTTCAAATATCTCGACAGGCTGGTGCTGGTCTTCGTAGTAGTTTCTGTCAAGGCTGCGCTTCTTCTTGTTTGACTATTGCAGTGCTTCCGCGATCGGCCCAGGCGATGTTCTCGCCAACGGCGCTCTGTTGGGGGGGTAATCAGTCATCTTTCTTCGGCGGTGCGTGCATCGTGACCGGAGTGCTGCCACGGTCGGCTTGAGCGATGCCGGTTCCCTGCGCAAACTCAATATGCTTTTCTCCTTGCGGCAGAGCTTCAATCAGCGCGAGCAGGGATTGGGCGGCGGAGACCAATTCGGGGTCAGAGGTGGAGTTGACGACCTTGAGTTCTTCGGCCATCGTCTGCCTCCTGCCATCAGATTCTGGCTTAGCTTCCAGCTTGTCAACCGCCTCAGCGGCTTCGCTATGGTCGCCAAATCTCTTCTTGATGAGGGACTTCAGGCCTTGGTAGGCATCGGCGACGGCCGACTTGGCGGTATCGGTGGCTCCGGCCACGGCCCCGGCCCAGAGAGCAGCCACTATAGCGTTCGCGACGACATGTGTCATCGCGGCTGCCATTGTGCCACAGACCGCACAAGACGGAGAGAAATCTCCGATTTGCCCGGAGAGAACCGGATCTACATGTCGTTCTTTCTCCGGGCTGGTTGCGGCTGAAATCTCAGCCATGCGCCAGGCGATTGAAGAAGGCTTCATCCCCGACGTGCTGCGGAACTACACGGCGTACAAGCTGGCCCAGGATGGCAAGGAGTGAGGTGATCGCGATCGCCAAAGGACCTGATAGACAAGCCGAGAAGAGGCCCCTCTCAGCTCACTTCAAGAGGCGTCCGTGAATCAGTCCAGCACCACTTGAAGCTACCAACAATCAGCTTCAGGAAAATCGCCAAGCAGCCTAAAGTTTGCCCTTAGCAAAGCCGATACCAAAATCGACCTTCTCGTACGAAAGCACGCGGAGGACCCATTTCAGGTCGCTTTCCCCGAAAAGCACCGCGGATGAATCAGCGGCCCCGTGAAGGTTGAGTGACAGCGACTGGTGCTAACTTCCAGGGCTCCTCTGGGCATCTCCACTTGCATTGTTCCCGAGTTGCAGGCGAGACTCTTGAGCTGGCGTGGCACGGATCCGGGCAGCCGGCATCGAGGGTCCCTATCGAATCCAATTGTGACTCTTCGCCAACGGCCTCGCTCAGCAAGGACGACGCAACATGAACGGCCGTTTCGACGCTGGCATCGCCAAGCGATGGACCGTCTTCGCCGCATCCGCCGCCGTCTTTTCAATGATGGTTGGGCTGTCGGTCCTGACGGGATGGACACTGAACATCCTTGTTCTCCTCACCTGGGGAGGCGGGGTGCCGATGGCGCCGAACGCCGCTGCTTGCTTTGTGTTGGCCGGTCTCGCCTTGTGGATCCGAACAGAAAGAGATATTCAGTCTTTCGCGTCGGTTAGGAATCTGACCGCGAGAACCGCAGCGGTCATCGTTAGCCTCGTCGGGTTGCTTAGCCTGGCCGAGGTCCTTTTCAGGCGTGACTTAGGAATCGATCGGTTAGTGCTCCTGAGATCTCCTGTGGGGCAGACCGCCACCGCACGCATCTTCATGTCCCCGATCACGGCAGGAGCTTTCCTGCTCCTTGGTCTCGCTCTCCTGGGCATCGATTGGCGGACGCGGCGAGAGAATTGGCCTGCCCAGTTCCTTTGCCTTGGGGCAGCGCTTGCGTCCCCCTTTGGGCTCGTCGCCTTAGTTCTGGGGCCAAGCGTCTCCCCTATTACCTTGCCTCTGCCGACCATCCTGACCCTCTTAGCCCTGGCGGCTGGGTTGCTGTGCTCCAGAGCAACCTGGGCCATGGGCGGGCTTCTGATCCGCAAGAGCCCGGGAGCAAGGTTGTTGCGAAGAGTACTTCCCGCTTCACTGCTGGTGCTCGGTCTCATCGGTTGGTTGATCTCGAAAGCCCTGCTTACCGAGATTCACTTGACCTGGGTTGAGGCGAGCGTGCTCGCAACATTGATCGCCGCCATGCTCGCGGGCTTCGTCGGCTGGATTGCTTTCATCGTCGATCGCAGCAGTGCCGAACGAGAAAAGCTAGAGGAAGTGCCGCAGGTCAACAAAGAGCAATTGGACCGGCTCCTCAACCGGAGCGAGGAACCGCAAGCCGAGAAGCTGCTCCGGCGAAAGGTAAACGCAGGCTTCGCTGTAGCCGTGCTGGTGACTGTTCTTCTGAGCTTCCTCTCCTGGCGTGGCGCACAACAAGCGGCGGAGGACGCCGATCAGGTCGCCCACACCCATGAAGTGATGACTATGCTGGAGAGCACACTGCGACACTCGCTCGACGTGGAAACCGGCGGCCGCGGTTTTGCCATAACCGGAAGCGTCCCATTTCTGGAGCTTTATGAGTCAGGAAGGCAGGCGGTGGTCCAGGATCTGCTCGTGTTGCGCCTTCTATTGGGAACTTCCCCTCAAGTGCAGCGATTGAACGTACTTGAACAGCAGGCGAACAACCAAATCGAGGACGTAGAAGAGATCGTGGCCACACGGCAGAACACGGGGAAGGTCCCCGCAGTGGCGCTGTTTGAGCGGGGGAAATACTTCATGGATGCGGTGCGCGTCACCATCGAGCGGATGGAAGTCGCGGAAGAAAGGCGGCTGGGGCCACGCACCAAGCGCACCCGCGCCTCGCAGCATTTCGCCAGCGTTGTCATCACGCTGGGCTCACTCCTGGGTGTGATCTTCCTGTCCATCGCCGGGATCACCGCCAGCCGGGAGATCGGCGTCAGCGCAAGAGCACGGACTCAAGTCAACGCGCTCAACGCCGATCTGGAGCGACTCGTGGTCCAGCGTACCGCGGCCTTGGGCGAGAGTGAGGAACGATTCGAGGCCCTGGCCAACGGCATCCCCCAGCTTGCTTGGATGGCCGAGGCCGATGGATCCATCTTTTGGTACAACCAGCGCTGGTACGAATACACAGGCACAACGTTCGCGCAGATGCAGGGGTGGGGCTGGCAGAGCATTCACGATCCCGGCATTCTGCCCAAAGTGCTTGAGGGATGGAATACAGCGATTGCCGCAGGGAACCCCTTTGAGATGGAATTCCCTATGCGCGGCGCTGACCGACTCTTTCGCACCTTCCTTACCCGCGTCATGCCGCTAAAAGACTCGGCAGGCCGCGTGGTTCGCTGGTTTGGTACCAACACCGATATCAGCGAACGAAAACAAACGGAAGAGCGTCTCGCCGCGCAAACGGTGGAACTGTCCCGGCAAGCCGAGGAATTGCGCCGGTCTAAGCACGCCCTGGAGGCCCAGAAGCTCATGCTCCAGTCGGTGCTGGACAGCATGGTCGAAGGGCTGGTCGCAGCCGATGAGCAGGGAAAATTCATCCTCTGGAACCCGGCAGCGGAAAAAATTCTTGGCCTCGGTGCGGCTAACTTGTCTCCCGAGGGATGGAGCGCTCACTACGGCGCCTATTTGCCCGACACGGTCACACCTTTCCCAAATGAGCAAAACCCTCTGCTACGCGCCATTGGCGGGGAGGTAAGCAGCGCCGAGATATTTTTCCGTAATTCCGCACTCAGCCGGGTGGTCTGGATCGAGTGCAACGGCTCCCCCTTGAGAGACAAGGACGGAGAGGTGCGGGGTGGGGTGGCAGCGTTCCGTGACATCACGCAGAGGAAAGCGGATGAACTGGAGATCCGCAAACTTAATGAGGAACTCGAAGGGAGGATAGCCAAACGAACTGCGCAACTGGAGGCTGCCAACCAGGAGCTGGAGGCTTTTAGCTACTCCGTTTCCCATGATCTACGCGCACCACTGCGCCACATCGGTAGTTTTTCCAAGATCCTGATGCAGGATTTTGGCCCCGAGATGGCGCTTGAAGCGAGAGATCATTTGCAACACATCGAAGACGCGGTCATCCGCATGGGACTGCTGGTGGATGGTTTGCTCAGCCTGGCGAGGCTTGGGCGGCAATCCCTGAAGCTGCGCCACACCGAATTGAATGCCATCGTCGATGAAGTGATTTCGGTTCTGCAGCCGGAGTGCGAAGGACGCGATGTGGAGTGGCGCATTGCGAAGCTGCCCGCGCTCGACTGCGACCCAATCTTGATGGCCCAGGTTTTTCAAAACCTATTGGGCAATGCTCTGAAGTACTCCCGTGGCCGGGCCAGCGCCGTAATCGAAGTCGACAGCATCCAGCAGCCGGGTAAACCGCCGGTCATTTTCGTGCGCGATAACGGCGCTGGCTTCAATATGAAATACGCCGAGAAACTGTTTAGCGTATTCCAGCGCTTCCACACCGACTCGGAATTTGAAGGAACAGGAGTGGGTCTGGCCACCGTGCATCGGATCATTCAAAAACATGGAGGCACGATCTGGGCCGAGGCGGAGCCCGATCACGGGGCCACCTTCTATTTCACTCTGCTAGGGACCGAGCAAGCTGGGATAACAGAAAAGCAACAGCAGCTTCATGACCTGGCCGTTGAGCCCTAACCAACGTGTCTGAAACGTTATTCAAGTCTGTAGCTGTGGCTCATAGCCCGGCTGCTTTGAGGCGGCATTTGTCGCCGTTCACTCCGTATGTAGACGTGATGACTAAGCTGGTCGAGCAGGATGCCAATGAGAGGTTCGGAGCTGAGCGCCTCGGTCCATTCGGTAAACGGCAGAGACTTGAAGTGCTGCGCGGCCAGGAGGTAGTTCAACCGGGGGAGGCAAGTTCGCCGCGCTCGGCACGGGTCGTTGCCGTGGCGCGATAGAAGCGGCTGACGGCCTCGTTGGCTTCACGTGCGAGGTCTTCTGTTCTCCGCAACCTTCGATCCTGGGCTTCCTCGGCGCGGGAAAGCAGCTCGTCTGCGCGATTGTAGTCTTTGGTAGAAGCTGCCAGCAGCGCTTAACCGCCTCTCACCGGGGCCAGACGGGCGATCACCATTCTTCAGGCGCAAGTGCATGGGCCAGATCACAAACTACTATGATTCAGATGTAAGCTCACGCTGGCGGGTGTCGGGACGATGACATCCTTGTTTGTTCGACCCCTTTCGGTCCCTGGAGCGTCTCTGCAATGGCTGTCTCCAGTTCTAAAGCGCTGATCGGCTTCGAGATATATCCGTCCATTCCTGCGGCCAGACAGCGTTCCCGGTCTCCCTTCATAGCGTGGGCCGTCATAGCGATGATAGGTATGTGGGTATGGGTTATCGTCTCTCCCTCTCGAATCCTCGCGGTCGCCGTCAGGCCATCCATCTCCGGCATTTGAATATCCATCAAAACGAGATCGAAGGACCCCGTCTTCAGGAGCAACAGGGCTTCATTGCCGTTCTCGGCGACCGCCAGTGAGTGACCCATCCTCTCTAGCATGCGTTTCGCAACGGTCTGGTTGATCCGGTTATCTTCCGCCAAAAGAATATTTAGGCCCTTCGGCTGCGCTGGTTGCTCGACCAGCGGAAACACAAGCCGCGATTCAGCTCCTTCGCCGCTCACCTTTAATTGCACGGTGAAGTGGAAGCGGGAGCCTTGGCCAACCTCGCTTTCAAGCCAGAGTTTTCCGCCCATCAGCGCTACTAGACGCGCAGAAATAGTCAAACCAAGTCCGGTACCGCCATACTTTCGCGTCGTCGATGAGTCGGCCTGGGTGAAAGGAGAAAAGATAGACACCTGTTTCTCGGTTGGGATGCCGATGCCAGTGTCGGACACCGTAAACTTTAGAACTCCGGCGTCACGGTCTTCGGCATCAATTGCCACCCTCACCGCTACTTCTCCGTGAGAAGTAAATTTGATCGCGTTACTCACCAGGTTGAGAAGGATCTGGCGCAGCCGTCCCGGATCTCCCTCCAACAGTTCCGGCACATCCGGTGCAATGTCACAAAGAAGCTCCAGGTTCTTCTCATGTGCAAGTAAGCCAGAAGTCTTTAGCATTTCCTCCACGCAACTGCGCGGGTT
>Ga0302326_10020509_pt1 | contig 13599 bp, 11 predicted proteins | sample Palsa_T0_3_FD_202264 | JGI IMG/M metagenome (GOLD analysis project Ga0302326, IMG submission 202264) | Peat permafrost microbial communities from Stordalen Mire near Abisko, Sweden - Palsa_T0_3 | ecosystem: Environmental > Terrestrial > Soil > Palsa > Peat permafrost | place: Sweden: Abisko... | reverse complement strand
CGGTCTGGTGCTGCTCGTTATTTCCGTGCGCCTGTCCACCCCGAGCCTCGCGCTGTTCCTGATCGCGGGTGCGCTGATCGGCGCGGGCTCCGGTGCTGTCTTCAAAGGCACCACCGGGATCGTGCTCGAGGCCAGCCCGCCAGAAAGCCGCGTCGCGATGACGTCGGACCTGCTCATCGCCCTCTACGTGGGGCTCTCGGTTCCGGTGATCGGAGCCGGGGTCGCCCTCGACCTCGGCGCGAGCGCACCCAACACCGTGCTCGGGTTCGCCATCCTCGTCGGGCTGGGCGTGGTCATCTCGGGCTGGGCGCTACTGAGACGCCGCGCTTGAGCGGTGCCCCAGCTGTTATACACATGTCAGATAGCCCGGGAAGGGGCCCTGACATGCAACCCAGCCGTCCGCGGCGTGACCACTAGCCGAGAAGGCTGGGCCCGGCTGCGCCGCTACCTGTGGCAGCCGCCGCGGCCGCACGGCGAGCAGCCGCGCGAGCGAGTGGTCGGTCCGCTCGAGCTGTTCTATGACCTGGCCGTGGTGGTGCTGGTCGCCCAGGCCGCCCACCGGCTGGCCGGGCACCTGACCTGGGCCGGGCTCGGCCAGTTCGCGGCGGTGTTCACGCTGGTCTGGATCGCCTGGGCCAACGGCAGCCTGCACCATGAGCTGCACGGCCACGACGACGCCCGCGCCCGCAGCACGTTCTTGCTGCAGATCCTGGTGCTGGCCGCGATGGGCGCCTCCGTCCCGCAAGCCGGCGGGGCGCGCGGAGCGGCGTTCGCCGTCGCCGCGGCGGTGCTGTTCGCGGTGCTGGCCGTGCTGTGGCTGCTGGCCGCGCGCGGCGACCGCCCCGAATACCGCCGGGCGAGCCGGCTGTTCGTCGCCGGGACGGCGGCCTGCGCGGTGCTGCTGGCCGGCACCGCCCTGTTGCCGGCCGACGCCCGCGTACCCGCCTGGGGCGCGCTGGACGTCGCCTACCTGATCGGGTTCTCCGTCATCCTGCTCAGCACCGACCCGGCCGGCGCGCCCGGCATCATCATCACCGAAGCGCTGACCGAACGGTTCGGGGCGTTCATCATCATCGTCCTCGGCGAAACCCTCACCGGTGTCGTCACCGGGCTGTCCAGCCGGCCGCTCGGCGCGCTCACCCTGGCCGTGGGGCTGGCGGCGGTCGTGGTCGGCTTCGGCGCCTGGTGGACGTACTTCGATTTCGCCGGACAACGACAATCTCGAGCCGAACGGCCGGCCATCGTGCAGTGGATACTCGGTCACCTGCCGCTCACGGCCGCCGTCGCCGCGATGGGCGCCGCCATGGTCAGCCTCGTCGACCACGCCCACGACGGCCGCACCCCGGCCGCCACGGCCTGGGTACTGGGCGCGGGCGCCGCCGTCGTGCTGGTCGCGACGATGGTGCTGGCCGCGACCCTGCCGGCCTGGGACCGCGAACGCGGCCTGTACCGGCCGCTCGCCGGCACCTGTACCGTCTCCGCCGTGGCCTGCCTCGGCCTCGCCGCCGCCCGGCCGGCGCCGCTTCTCCTGGCCCTCGGGCTCGTCCTCCTGCTCAGCATCCCCTGGATATACGCCGTCGCGCGCCGCCTGGCCGGGGGAGCTGACCGCGAGCCCGGTCCATCTGACGTGAAGGTTTCGGATGCCGCCCCGAGCTTAAGCAGCTCCGCTACGGCGGACCTTCGACGATCCGCTGTAGCAGCGGAACAGCCTGAGCAAGAATGCCTTGTTCGTCCTGATTGAACTCGTAGGTCAGTCGTTCGGCCAGCCAGTCCTGCTTCACGGCCCGGGCGTCGTCGAGCGCGATCCGGCCCGCGTCGCTGACGGTGATGATGCTCTGCCTGCCGTCGCGGGCGTCCGCCGCCCGGTCCACGAGTCCCTGCGCCTCAAGGCTGGCCACGATCGCGCCCATTGACTGCGACCGTGTTCCCTCAGCCCGCGCGAGCTGTGAGATGGTCTGCGGGCCGCCGGTCTCGAGCCTGAGCAACGCAGACTCCTGCGACCAGGTCAGATCGCCCGGACTGGCCGTGGAGCGCAGCCGCCGGATGAGCCCGACGGTCACGGCCCGGAGCTGAGCCGCCACCGCGGCCTGGTCGACAGGTGACGAGACGCCGTCAGCGCTCCCCTGCTCATCGTCTCCAGTTCTCACGTGCTCATCGTCTCCCAAACAGCGCCCCGCTCGCCGCCCGCAATATATGAAGCTTGCCTTCGAAGTTAACCTTCATATATCGTCGAACCGCCGCGACCATCCGGCCCCACGAAAGGCTGACCATGACGTCCCACACGACTATCTCGCCGCAGGAAGCGGCCGACCGGCTGGCCATCCGGGAGCTGGTCGACGCCTACGCCCATTGCGCCGACCGGCGCGACGCCAAGGGCCAGCTGGCCCTGTTCACCGACGACACCCGCTTCCTGGTGTTCTATGACCTGACCTGCGAGGAACCGTCCCAGGAGCTACACGGCCGAGAGTCTCTGGCCCCGGTGTTCGACGACCTCAACCAGTACGTCGTCACCATGCACTTCAACGGGCAGAGCACTATCTCACTAGACGGGGACCGGGCCGCCGGCGAGAGCTACTGCCTGGCCCATCACCTTTCGGTCGCCGAAGACGGTCAGCGCACCCTGATGGTCGCTTCCATCCGCTACCTTGACGAATTCGTCAAGCAGGACGGGCAGTGGCTCTTCGCCGAGCGCCGCCTGATGGTCAACTGGATTGACACGCGCCCGTCCAAGCCGTGATCCCAAGCATGCGACCGCGGCTGCCCCCGCACCCCCGCCATCCCTCCTCGCCAGCCCCAGGCGCCCCATCAAGGCGGAGCATCCGGCTTTTGCGGAGGATCCGGGCAGCTGGGGTTGCCCGAAGTTTCCGCTTAAGCCAGATCATCCGCGGTAATGAAACTGGTGAGCTAGTTGGTGCGAGAGTGCCGACGGGGCTAGTGCGGGCCGGGGGCCCGGGCCAGGGGGCTAGGGGATGCGCCGTTGCGCGCCGCCTGGCGAGCGGAACCGATTCGCTCGCCATAACGGCGCCCGCGCAGCGCTCAGATGACTTCCAGCGCCTCGGTTTTGGTCACGACTCGGCCCAGTGCGCCGAGTTCGTGCAGGTTACCGAACACCTCCAGGCGGATGGACTGGTCCAGGCCGCCCACCCGGACCGGTTCGTAGCCCGCGGTGCGGATCAGTTCGGCGACCTGCTCACCCGCGGCGTCGTCGTCGGCGGCGTAGAACAGCACCGCGCGCTCAGGCTCCCGCCGGGCGACCGCGGACAATGTGTCGGCCGACAGCGTGCCGAACGCCTTGACCAGCCGGGCTCCGGGCGGCAGCAGGCGGGCCAGGATCTGGCCCGAGGACTCCTGCTCACCGATGAGCTTCTGGAAGCCGCCCTTGCCGTCGGGTCCCACCGGGTTGGTGGGGTCGACGATCACCTTGCCGGCCAGCCGGTCGCCGTACTGGGCGATGAGCTCCTTGAACGCGTTGAACCAGACGGCGAGCAGGAGCACGTCGGCCCGCTCGACCGCCTCATCGACGCTCACCACTTCGGCGTGGCCGTCGAGGTCGGACGCGAGCTTGCCGGCGGCGTCGGCGTCCCGCCCGGCCAGCAGGAAGTCCTGGCCGCCGGCCGCGAAGGCCGTCGCGATCCTGCCGCCGAGGTTGCCGGTGCCGATGATCGCCACCGTGCTGTCTGAACTGGTCATCGTGATCTACCTTCCGTGATGTGGTTTTCCGCAGGTTGAACTTGAAGGTCCGGTTTTAGATGGGCGCGCTCACCGGGTTGTACGAGAACAAGCCGAGCGTCACGGCGGTCTTCCCGCTGTTGGGACCGGAAGCGGTCGAGCCGTGGTGTTGCGTTCCCTGGAAGCGGGCGGCCAGCTGGACGCCGTTGGCGCGATCTCGTCGCGCCGCCTCGTACCGGGAAAACGCCTCCGCGAGGTCCGCTGACGCGGCGAAGGCGCGGCCCAGGACCATTCCGTCCTCGATGGCCATGCAGGCGCCCTGACCCAGGTACGGGGTCATCGGATGAGCCGCATCGCCCAGCATGGTGACCCGGCCGCGGGTCCAGACCGGCAACGGCTCCCGGTCCCGCAGGCCCCACTTGAACAGATCCGGTCCGGGGACAGCGGCGATGAGTTCTCGCACGGGCTCCGGGAAATCATCGAACAACCCGAGGAACTCCGCCACCGTGGCCGGGATGGACCACCCCTCGGCCTGCCACTGCGAGGCCTGCGCGTTACCCAGCAAGTTCATCGTGGTCTGATGCCTGAGCGGGTAGTGGATCAAGGACCGGCCGGCCCCGACGTAGAGCGCGTAGGGATCCGCGATGATGGCCGGGGGTACCCGCGTGATGGGAACCAGGGCCCGCAGCGCGACGTGCCCGGTATAGGACGCGTCCTGCCCGCCGAAGACGGCGTTGCGGACCGCGGATGCTCCGCCGTCGGCGCCGATCAGGGCCGTAGCGGCGAAGCTGGCGCGATTCGAGAAGTGGGCGATCACCTGGTCGCCGTCTTGCTCGAGGTGCTCGAAGCGGTGATCGAGCGCAATGGCGTCCGGGTCGTTCTTGATCACGGCATCGGTCAATGCCACGTGCAGGTCGGCCCGGTGAAGATTGCGGTACGAGGCGCCGAACTCAGGCACGAATGAATCGGGGTCGGGCCCTCGCTCCAGCTCGCGGCCGTCGGCCGCGCTGCGGACGAAGTAGCGCGGCGTTTCTCCGGCCTGTTCAGCCAGGACTGGGCCGATCCCGAGGAAATCCAGGGCGCTCATGGCGTTCGGCGTGATGGTGACGCCCGCGCCGATCTCCCGCAGCGCCCGGGCTTGCTCGAAGACGCGGACCGGCACGCCGAAATGCTGCAGAGACACGGCGGCGGTCAGGCCGCCGATCCCGCCCCCGATGATCGCGACCGGGCCGTCAAGGTAGTCAGTCATGGCATCCTCCGCGACACTCAGCCGGCGACCGGGCTCAGGGAGGCGTGCATCTCCCAGATCAGGACCTCGCTGGGCTCGGCGGCGGTGAGGCGGCGCTCTCCGGCCGCGGTCAGGCGAGCAGCGTCCCCGGCATCCAGTGCCCCTTCCGCTTCGAGGTCCATCCGGCCCCGCGCCAGGTAGACGTGAGCGAACGGAGCGTCCGGGACGGTGACGCTTTCGCCGGGCTGCAGGCGTGCGACGTGCAGGGCGGCGTAGCGGTTGCGGATGCGGATCGCCGCCTGGTCGCGGTGCCGCGTCATCCCGGACGCCACCACCGCCAGCCGGCCCTGAAGGTCGGATGGGTCGAGCTCGAGCTGCTCGTATCCGGGTGCCACCTCGGGCTCGTCCGGGACGACCCACATCTGGATCAGGTCCAGCGGCCGCTCGCCGTCCGGATTGACGGCCGGCCGGTCGTTCTTCTCCGAGTGCCGGATGCCGGTGCCGGCGGTCATGCGCTGCGCCAGGTTGGGGTAGATCAGGCCGGCGTGACCCTCCGAGTCCTGGTGGACCAGCGAGCCGTCCAGCACCCAGGTCACGATCTCCATGTTGCGGTGCGGATGGGTGTCGAACCCGGATCGGGGCGCGATGGTGTCGTGGTTGCTGACCACGAGGACGCCGTGGTTGGTATCGGCACCGAGCGGGTCGATGCCGGTGTCGAACGAGTGGCGTCCGTGCAGCCACCCGATCTGGGTCTGATGGCGATCCGCAGCGCGGCGGATGTTCACGCCCGGCGGGGCGATCGAGGACGTACGCATGCGGGCCTCCTGCTTCATTCACTTGATCTATCAAGTCATACTATGAAATCACGCGAGGTCGATTTGTCAAGGCCGACGTGAGGCTTCGGCCCAAATCTTAGCCAAACTCTGCCGCAAGGCCGCTTAGGGACGACTCTACGTAACTTGGCAATTTGAGTCATCGTAATCGATCGTCTAAGTTGAACAATCAAGTTATACTCTGGACCATCGGAGGTCAGAGATGTCTTTGCCGCACTCGCCACGGCCCCGCCGAAGGCCGCCTGAAGCCTGCGCGCCTGTGCTCGCGGAACCACGACGGGCTATGGGTTCGTGACGAGCGACCAATGGAAGACCGCGCCCCGCGGCCTAGGCTCGCCTAATAATGAGTGCTGACACTGATTCGACCAGGTCCGCCGCGGGCGATGCCGTGGCGGCGCCGCTGGACCTGCTACTCGGCGATGCCGCCACCGGCATGCTGCGCCGGATGAACCCGGGCGGCTCTGGCCTGCGCCTCGCCGCGTCCCTGGCGGCCAAGCCGCGGCTGCTCGCCGGGCGAGGAAGCCAGCTGGCGGGCGAGCTCGCCCGCATCGCCGTGGGCCGGTCCCAGGTGGAGCCGTCCCGGCGGGACCGCCGGTTCGCCGACCCGGGCTGGACGGGCAACCCGCTGCTGCGCCGCACGATGCAGGCCTACCTGGCCACCTCGGAGAGCGTGGAAGGCGTGGTGGCCGAGGCCGGGCTGGACGAGCGCGACTCCGAACGGGTCGGCTTCATGCTGACCAACCTGATCGACGCGCTGGCCCCGAGCAACAACCCGCTGCTGAACCCGGCGGCGGTCAAGGCCGCGATCGACACCGGCGGCGGCAGCGCCGTGGCAGGCCTGCGGAATTTCCTCTCCGACATGGCGGTTGCGCCGCGGGTGCCGACCATGGTCGAGCCGGACGCGTTCGAAGTCGGGGTGGACCTGGCCGTCACGCCCGGCTCGGTGGTGCTGCGGAACCCGGTGTTCGAGCTGATCCAGTACCGCCCGGTCACGCCCACGGTCCGGCAGGTCCCGTTGGTGATCGTCCCGCCGGTGATCAACAAGTTCTACGTGATGGACCTGGCCCCGGGCCGGAGCATGGTGGAGTACCTGGTCGGCCAGGGCCTGCAGGTATTCATGATCTCCTGGCGCAACCCGGACGCCCGGTACGCCAAGTGGGATGCCGACACCTACGGTCAGGCCATCCTGGACGCCATGGACGCGGCCGAACGGATCACCGGGAGCGAGCAGACCGTGCTCGCGGGGGCCTGCTCCGGCGGCATCATCGCGGCGATGGTGGCCGCGCACCTGGCGGCCTCCGGCCAGCAGGACCGGCTCGCCGCGTTCACCCTCATGGTCACCGTGCTCGACCAGGCGCACGCGGGCCTGGCCAGCGCGGTCATCGACGAGCGGACCGCGAAGCTGGCCGAGGCCTCGTCCCGCGCCCGCGGCTACCTGGACGGCCGGTCGCTGGCCGAGGTGTTCGCCTGGCTGCGCCCGAACGACCTGATCTGGAACTACTGGGTCAACAACTACCTGCTCGGCAAGAAGCCAGCGGCGTTCGACATCCTGTTCTGGAACGCGGACACCACCCGGATGACCGCGGGCCTGCACCGGGACTTCCTCGAGCTGGGCGCGAAAAACGCCCTGGTCGAGCCCGGCGGCGCGACCATGCTCGGCTCACCGGTGGACCTGGCCGCGGTCGACCGGGACAGCTACATCGTCGCCGGGATCACCGACCACATCTGTCCCTGGCAGGCCTGCTACCGGACGACCCAGCTGCTGGGCGGCCGGCCCCGGTTCCTGCTGTCGACCAGCGGGCACGTGGCCGCGATGGTCAATCCGCCGGGCAACGAGAAGGCCAGGTACCAGATGGCCAAGGAGTGCCCGGAGGATCCCCAGGAGTGGCTGCGCCGGGCCGAGACCTTGCACGGGTCCTGGTGGCCGGACTACGCGGCCTGGCTGACCGAGCGCTGCGGTAAAGAGCAGGCCGCGCCCGAGGAACTGGGCGGCGGCGGGCTGCCGCCGCTCGGCGCGGCGCCTGGAACGTACGTCTATGACCGCTGACCAGGCCCTGCCCGGGCCGGCCGGAGAAGACGCCGGAGAAGACCAAGCCCGCCCGGGATCCGGCCTGGGCCGGGTCCTGGGCCGGCTACGGCGGGGCGGATCGCCCGGGCCGTCCGAGCGGATGAGGGTCCTGACGGCCGGCGGCCGTACCATCCGGGTCTCGGTGCGGGAGGGGACCGCGGGCTGGCCGCCGCTGCTGCTGTGCAACGGCATCGGGGCCAGCCTGGAGCTATTCCAGCCGTTCGTCGACGTGCTCGACCCGCGGCGGCCGGTCATCCGGTTCGACATGCCGGGCATCGGCGGCTCGCCGGCCCCGGTCGTCCCCTACCACCTGGCCACGCTGCCGTCGATGCTGGCCGGCCTGCTCGACGAGCTCGGCTACGAGCAGGCCGACGTCCTGGGTATCTCCTGGGGAGGCGGGCTCGCGCAGCAGTTCGCGCTGAGCCGCCCGGGCCGGGTGCGACGCCTGGTGCTGGTGGCGACCGCGCCCGGCGCGCTCATGGTTCCCGGGCGTCCGTGGGTCCTGCTGCGCATGCTCACGCCGCGACGCCACCGGGATCCGGGATACGCGGCCCAGGTGGCCGGCGAGCTGTACGGGGGCAGCGCGCGCAAAGACCCGATCGTGGCCCGTGACCTGCTGCACGCCACCACCCGGCTGGGCCCGCCCCGGGGCTACTACTACCAGCTGATCTCGATGCTCGGCTGGACCAGTCTGCCGTTTCTGCCGAAGCTGCGGCCGCCCACCTTGATCCTGGCCGGCGACGACGACCCGATCATCCCGGTGATCAACGCGCGGATCATGCGCTGGCTGATACCGCGCAGCCGGCTGCACGTCTACCACGGCGGCCACCTCGAGCTGGCCGCGAACCCCGAACGCCTGGCCGCCGCGGTGGAGCCGTTCCTGGATGCCGACCTCACCCCGGAGGGAAACCAGCAATGACGCAGGTGACCAGCGCACACCTCGGGGAAGCCCTCGGGACGGACTTCTTCTCCGTCCGGGAGCAGTTCACCGACGAGCAATGGGATCACTTCATCACGGTGCGGCGGTTCGTCGACGAGGAGGTCGTGCCGGTCGTCGGCCCGTACTGGGAACGAGCCGAGATCTGCTGGCCGCTGGTCAAGCGGCTGCCCGAGCTCGGCATCGTCGGCGAGGACATCAAGGGCTACGGGTGCGCCGAGATGAGCCCGATGGCGTGCGGGCTGGTCACGATGGAACTGCACCGCGGCGACGGCAGCCTCGGCGTGTTCCTCGGCGTGCACGCGGGCCTGGCCATGCTGTCGATCGCGATGTGCGGCTCGGAGGAGCAGAAGGAACGCTGGCTGCCGGACATGGCCCAGATGAACAGGCTGGGGGCGTTCGCGCTCACCGAACCGACGCACGGCTCGGACTCCGTCGCCCTGGAAACTACGGCGCGCCGGGACGGCGACGGCTGGGTGCTGAACGGCAGCAAACGCTGGATCGGCCTGGGCACGGTGGCCGACCTGGTCGTCGTCTGGGCCCGCAACACCGAGGACGGCCAGGTCAACGGGTTCGTCGTCGAGAAGGGAACGCCGGGGTACCAGGCCCGGGTCATCGAGGGCAAGGTGTCGCTGCGCTCGGTGTGGCAGGCCGAGATCACGCTGGACGAGGTGCGGGTGCCGGCCGAGAACAAGCTGCCCGGAGCGCGCTCGTTCAAGGACACCACCCGGGTCCTGGCCACCACCCGGAGCACCTGCGCCTGGGGGGCGCTGGGCCACGCCACCGCCGCCTACGACGTCGCCCTGCAGTACGCGCAGGAGCGGCGCCAGTTTGGCGAGCCGCTGGCCAGCTTCCAGATCATCCAGCAGCGGCTGGTGTCGATGCTGGCCGACCTGACCGCGATGCAGTTGTACTGCCTGCAGATCGGCCGCCTGGCCGAGGCCGGCCGGCTGACCCCCACCGTGGCCGGGCTGGCCAAGATGCACAACACCCGCAAGGCCCGCGCGATAACCGCCGACGCGCGCGACATGCTGGGCGGCAACGGCATCCTGCTCGACTACCAGGTCATGCGGCACATGGTGGACATGGAGGCGATCCACACCTTCGAGGGCACCGAGACCATGCAGACCCTCATCGTCGGCCGCGCCATCACCGGCATCGGAGCCTTCAGCTAAGCGGCCAGCGGCTGCTATTCCTGGCCGACGGCCGGGAAGATCAATCCGGCCTCCATCGCGTTTTCCGCCTGGTTCTCCCACAGCGAGATGAGCAGTTCCTCCTCCGGCTGGCCGGTCAGGCGGACCCACATCTGCGAGAGATTCTCCAGGATGCCCTGCCGGGTCGCGACATCGTGACCGACCCGGATGGCGCCGTTCACGAACGAGTGGTGAGCGGGTTTCCCGGCCACGAAGTACCTGCCGTCCGGGATGTCGGTAAAAATGACATTGACGAACGACCGTGGGACACCCGTCGCGTCACAGTGAATTCGGGTGATCTCCTCGGCGACCTTCCCCCGGCCGGATTCGTCGAGCAGTCCTTTGGGACTGATGCACTGATAGATAGGCATGATTTCTCCCTGAGGTCAGTGCCTTTGACCGTAAGGGCCGTCGGCAGCGCGATCATCGTAAGCCGGGCACGAACCATCAGTTGGGTTTCGTGTGCCCAGTACGATGTCCGGCCGACGGGCCGCTGGCACGGTGAGACGTATCGGGTGCCTCATCGCACGAAGGCGGGCCGCCATTGCGGAAGATGCTCACGCCCCACGTACGGGCCATCGGCCGGCCCGCGGGCCCGGCGCAGGACGATGCCGTCGAACCGGCGCGCCTTGAGGGCGCCCCGGCCGCCCTCAAGAGCGACCTGATCCAGCTGCTCGGCCAGGACCAGGTGCTGCACCGGATTTCGGACCTGGTCCGCTACGCCTCCGACGCCAGTCCCTACCGGTACCTACCGCAGGTCGTCGTCCTGCCCCGCACCGTCGACGACGTGCGCGCGATCCTGGCCTACTGCGTCCGTACCGGGCGGCACGCCACGTTCCGGGCCGGCGGCACGAGCCTGAACGGGCAGTCGCAGTCCGACGACATCCTCATCGACGTCCGGCGGCACTGGGCCGGCATGGCGGCCGAGGACGGCGGAGCCCGGCTGCGGGCCCGCCCCGGAACGATCCTGGGCCATGCCAACGCCATCCTGCGGCCTCTCGGGCGGCGCCTGGGGCCCGACCCGGCCTCCGCCGACGTGGCCACGATCGGCGGGGTCATCGCGAACAACGCCGGCGGCATGCGCTGCACCCTGGAGCGCAACGCCTACCACACCGTGTCGTCGCTGACCCTGGTGCTCGCCTCGGGGACCGTCATCGACACCGCCGCGCCCGACGCCGAGGCCACGTTCGCACAAGCCGAACCCGAGCTAGCCGAAGGCTTGATGCAGCTGCGCGAAGAGCTTCTCGCCGACGACGCGCTCGCGCAGCGGGTGCGCCATAAGTACGCCATCCGCAACACCAACGGCTACGCGCTGTCGGCCCTGCTCGACGGGGATACCCCGCTGGAAATCTTCCGCAGGCTCATCGTCGGGTCCGAGGGCACGCTCGCGTTCGTGGCCGAGGCCGTGATCGGTACCATTCCGGCGCCGGCCGTGACCACGGTCAGCTGGATCGTGCTGCCGTCGATCGGTGAAGCCGCCGCGCTGGTCCCCGGCCTGGTCGGGCTCGGCGCCGAAGCGGTGGAGCTCATGCTCGCTCCCGCGCTGATCGCGGCCGCGCAGGCCTTCCCGGGCACCCCGCAGTACTGGCCAAGCCTCGATCCCGCCGCCGCGGGGCTGCTGGTCGAGTTCGGCGCGGACCGCCCAGCCGCGCTCGACGCCGCGGTAGCCAAGGCCACCGCGCTGACGGCCGGCGCGAACCTGGTCCACCCGGTGGAATTCACCCGGGACGAGGATCAGATCGAGCTGTACTGGCGGATCCGCGACGGGCTCCTCGGCATCGTCGGACAGCGGCGCCCCGAAGGGACCGCCCTGGTCATCGAGGACGTGTGCTTCCCGCCGGACCGCGTCGCCGAGGGCGCCCAGGATCTGCAGGACCTGCTGTCCAAGCACAGCTTCCTGCCGAACGCCGCCGGGCACGCGGCCTACGGCAACCTGCACTTCACCCTGACCCCCAGCCTCGGCGAGCAAGCCGACCGGGAGCGGTACGCGGCGTTCATGACCGATCTGGTCGCGCTGGTCATCGACAAGTACGACGGCTCGCTCAAGGCCGAGCACGGCACCGGTATCAACATGGCGCCGTTCGTCCGCCACGAGTGGGGCGACAAGGCCACCGACATGATGTGGCGGATCAAGAAGCTCGCCGACCCCCGCGGCGTCCTGGCGCCGAACGTGATCTTGACCCGCGACGACGGCATCAACCTGAAGTCGTTCAAGTCCGCGCCGCCGATCGAGGACACCGCCACGCACTGCATCGAATGCGGCTTCTGCGAGGCGGTGTGCCCCAGTCGCAACGTCACCGCCACCCCGCGGCAGCGGATCGTGCTGCGCCGGGAGATGGCCCGCCAGCCCGAGGGGTCGCCGCTGCTGGCCCGGCTGCAGGACGAGTACGAGTACGACGGCATCGAGACCTGCGCGGTGGACGGCAGCTGCGCGATCCCGTGCCCGGTCCAGATCAACACCGGCGCGCTGGAGAAGACGTTCCGCCGCGCCGAATCGACCCCCCGGCGGGAGAAGGCCGCGCTGCTGGTCGCCCGGCGGTGGGCGACCGGGGAAAAGCTCGCCCGCACCGCGGTCGGCGCGGCCGACATCATCCAGCGCACCCTGGGGGTCCGAGTGCTGACCGGGCTGACCGCGGCAGCCCGGCTGGTGGTCAGCGACGACCTCGTCCCGTCCGTCCCCGGCCCGATGCCGCGCGCCCAGTTGCGCAAGCTGCCCGGCACCACCCGGGAGGGCGCCGCCGCGGTGTACTTCCCGGCCTGCGTCAACCGGATCTTCGGCCGTGACCCGGGCCAGGCCCGGCACCCAAGCCTGCCGCAGACCCTGGTCGAGGTCTCGGCGCGGGCCGGTAAGCCGCTGTGGATTCCCGGCGACGTCGCGGGCAAGTGCTGCTCCACCCCGTGGAGCAGCAAGGGCTATCTCCGGGGGCACAAGTGGATGGCCGCCACCACCTGCGATGCGCTGTGGGAGTGGAGCGGGCACGGCAAGATGCCGGTCGTCATCGACGCGGCCTCCTGCACCAACGGGCTGCTGGACGACGTCAAGAACTACCTGGACGATGAGCACCGCGCCCGGCTCGAGCAGATCACCCTGCTGGACTCCATCGCGTGGTGCGACAGCCTGTTCCCCGCGCTCACCGTCAGCGAGCGCATCGAACGCGCCGCGCTCCACCCGACCTGCTCCAGCACCCACCTGGGGCTGACCAAGACCCTCGAACGCCTGGCCGGCGACGTCCTGGTGCCGGTCGGCACGACCTGCTGCGGCACCGCGGGTGACCGCGGGCTGCTGCACCCCGAACTGGTCATCTCCGCCACCCGTGACGAGAAGGCCGGGCTGGACCAGACCCCGGCGCAGGCCTACCTGTCCGCCAACCGCACCTGCGAGATGGGCCTGCGCCAGGCCACCGGCCACCCGTACGAGTCGTTCGTGTTCCTGCTGGAGGAACTGACCCGCCCGGCCTAATCCGGCGCACCGCCGATGGGCACGACGTCGACCCGGTAGACGGCTTCGGACTCCCGCTTCATGCCCGACTCGATCCCGCGGACTAGCGCCTTGACCCCCGCGCCGGTGAGCCCGTCGTCAACGTCGACGCGCGCCGTCACCCACACCCGGCCCGGACCGGTGAAGGTGACCAGGACCTCGCGAATGGCGGTCACCCCGGGGTAGCCGAGGA
>Ga0302326_10020508_pt1 | contig 13601 bp, 10 predicted proteins | sample Palsa_T0_3_FD_202264 | JGI IMG/M metagenome (GOLD analysis project Ga0302326, IMG submission 202264) | Peat permafrost microbial communities from Stordalen Mire near Abisko, Sweden - Palsa_T0_3 | ecosystem: Environmental > Terrestrial > Soil > Palsa > Peat permafrost | place: Sweden: Abisko... | reverse complement strand
TGCCCGGTGTCCGGATTGGTTCCCTCATACACCACGTACAAATCCCAGCTCGGAATGGAGTGAATCGCTACCATGGTCTGCGGCTGTCCTGTGATCAGGTAGACGCGCTTCTCGGGAGTCATCTGGAACTGCTTCTTGCCGCCCTTGTAGACATCGAGCAGCGCGTACTCGGAGTTGTAATTGAGATTGGAGTCCTGCGTGAAGCCGACGCATTCAAGCGTATATGGGCCGATGGTCATCTTGTCGTGCAGCGCCAGTTCGCTCTCTGTGTTGCGATCGAAGGCAGAGCCGGCCAGGCCGATCACCACAATCACTACGCCGATATGGATGATGTATCCGCCGTAACGCCGCGTGTTACGCCGCGTCAACAGCCATGTGGCCGCGAAGATGTTCTTGCCCGTTTGCCGCGAGATCACGCCCGCGCCGCGGATAAATTCGCTGAAGATGGCCGTGAGTACCGCGACCGAAACGGAAAATGCCACCAGCGCATAGAAGTTTCCCTGATCGAGAGCACCATCTTGCCAGGGCCGCACCCCCGCGACCAGGCAGACAATCGCCGTGACCCAGAACGTAATCACCGGCAGCACGAAGTTGCGCCGAATGCTCTTGAACGAAGCAGCGCGCCAGGGCAGCAGCGGTCCCACGCCGGTCAGCAGCAGCAGGAATATACCAATCGGAATAGCCACACGGTTATAAAACGGAGCGCCCACCGTGACTTTGTTGCCGACGACATATTCGCTGATCACCGGGAACAGCGTGCCCCAAAGAATTACGAAGCAGGCCGTGAGCAGAACAAGATTGTTGAACAGGAAGCTCGATTCGCGGCTGACCAACGATTCCAGATGATGCTCGCTTTTCAGATGGCTGCGCTGCAAAATGTAAGTAAAGATGCAGACCGCCAGCACGATTCCCATGAAGACCACGAACCACGTGCCGATGGAAGACTGCGCGAATGCATGAACCGAACTCACCAGTCCTGCGCGGGTAAGCAGCGTGCCCAGCAGCGTAAGCAGGAAGGTAGAGAAAATGAGCCACACGTTCCAGCTCTTCATCATCCCTTTCTTCTCCTGCATCATTACCGAGTGCAGAAAGGCCGTTCCGGTGAGCCAGGGCATGAAGCTGGCGTTCTCCACCGGGTCCCATCCCCAGTAACCGCCCCAGCCAAGCACCGCATATGCCCAGTGCATGCCGAGGAAGATGCCGGCAGTCAAAAACAGCCAGGTCACCATGGTCCAGATCCGCGTGACCTTGATCCATTTCTCTCCTGGGTAGCGCATCATCAGCGCCCCCAGAGCGAACGCGAAGGGAACCGAGAACCCCACATAGCCCAGATAAAGCATGGGCGGATGAATCACCATCTCCGGATATTGCAGCAGCGGATTGAGCCCGTTGCCGTCATCGGGAATGGCTCCCTGGTAAAGCGCGAACGGCGGCGCCGCAAAGCAGAGAATGGCAAGGAAGAACACCTGAACGCCGGCCAGAATGGTGCCCGCATACGCGTAGAGCTTTACGTCGGTCTTGTGCGTGAGCCGCAGAACAAAACCGTACGTTCCCAGCAGCCAGGCCCACAGCAGCAGCGAGCCTTCCTGTCCGCTCCACAGAGCCGAAAACTTGTACGCCCCCGGCAGCGCGCGGTTAGAGTGCTCCATGATGTAGGTGATTGAAAAATCGTTGGTAAAGACCGACCAGATGAGTGCGAATGCCGCCGCCGTCACAGCGATAAAGACGGCGATGCCAGCCCGGCGCGCCGTATCCGCTAGGCGCTCCGGCGAGATCGCCGCCGGTTGTCCGGTCGCGATCCACCGCAGGGCCAGCGCCCCGGCGAGAAGGTTATAAGCCGCCAGCGCCAAAGCAATGAGAAGTGCAAAACTACCGAAGGCTGCCATGAATGATGACTCCAAGAAGATTCTCGCATGCAAGGGTAAGCGAGAAGCTCTGCCTGCGAGGTCATTCTCATGCCATCATAGGCCTTTAGCATGTGATCTGGCTCACATCAAAGGTCGAGACCAAATGGGGAAACCGATGCGCCGCGGCTATGCATGTTGGCTCAGCAGTTCATCGGCTGCCGCCAGCATCTCATCGCCGGCGCATGGACGGGAGAGAAACCGCACCCACCCCCCGGAATAGTCGCCCGCACGTTCGGCGCCGCTGCCCAGCACCAGCACCGGCAGGGCGGGCATTCGCTCATGCAGTTCGGCCACAAACGCGGGACCGCTGATCCCCGGCATGTGCAATCCGCTGATCACCAGGCCAAGGCAGCCGGCAAACTGGGGCTGCTCCACCAGGCAAAGCGCCTCCGCCGCGTCGCCCACTCGCAATACGTCACGGAATTTCCGCTCCAGAATCGACTTGCGTGAAGATGCTTGCAGCGGGTCGTTGTCCACCAGAAGAATGGTCGGCATTGGGGGGGCCTGAATTCTGCGCGGCCCGTAGGAGGACGGGACGGATGGGTTTATCAACTGATTAACTAGGATGTTACGAAACCGGATTCAGTTGTCCAAACGGGCAACAAGGTCGCCGATTTTCCGGGGTCGCTGGGGCGATCCACCATGACCATCACCCGAATAGAAACTCCTTTTCCTTCAGTTCTTTGATGGAATCGCGCAGCTTGGCTGCCTTTTCGAATTCGAATTTCTTGGCCGCATCGCGCATCTCCGTCTCCATCTTCAGCAGGAAAGCGTCCAACTCGGCCTGGGAAGCGAACGCCGGCAGGCCTTCCGCGGCTTCCACCTCCACGTCGCCATACTCCGCCTTGAGAATCTGCGCCAGGCCCATGTCCATGGTGTTGATGATCGACTGCGGGATAATGCCATGCTCCTCGTTGTAGGCGCGCTGAATGGTGCGGCGCCGGTCCGTCTCGTCCATCGCGCGGCGCATGGAGTCGGTGATCTTGTCGGCGTAGAGAATCGCCCTGCCTTCGAGATGTCGCGCAGCCCGGCCCATGGTTTGGATCAGCGAGCCGGCTGAGCGCAGGAATCCTTCCTTGTCCGCATCCAGAATCGCCACCAGCGAAACTTCCGGCAAGTCGAGCCCTTCGCGCAGCAGGTTGATGCCGATCAGCACATCGAACTCCCCCTTGCGCAGGCCCGCCAGCAGCTTCACGCGCTCCAGCGTTTCAATCTCCGAGTGCATGTAACGGCAGCGCACGCCGACCTCGGTGTAGTAGCCGGCCAGGTCTTCGGCCATGCGCTTGGTAAGCGTAGTCACCAGCACCCGCTCATTTCTTTTTGCGCGGTCGCGGATTTCGGCCAGCAGGTCGTCGATCTGGCCCTTCACCGGGCGGATCTCGACCTCGGGATCAACCAGCCCCGTAGGCCGGATGACCTGTTCGACCACCACCCCCGCTGAGCGAGTCAACTCATACGGTCCCGGCGTCGCGGAGACATAAATCGTCTGATGAATGCGGTTTTCGAACTCCTCAAACTTCAGTGGCCGGTTGTCGCGCGCCGAGGGCAGCCGGAAGCCATAGTCGACTAGATTCTGCTTGCGGCTCTGGTCGCCGTACCACATCCCGTGCACCTGCGGAATGGTGGCGTGGCTCTCGTCCACAAAAAGCAGAAAATCGCGCGGAAAGTAATCCAGCAGCGTCGGCGGAGCCTCGCCCGGCAAGCGCCCAGAGAAATGCCGCGAGTAGTTTTCAATGCCATGGCAATAGCCCATCGACTTGATCATCTCCAGGTCGAAGCGCGTCCGCTGATGCACGCGCTGGGCCTCGACCATGCGCCCCTCGGCTTCAAGCTGCGGCACCCACTCGTTGAGTTCCTTGACGATCGAGTCGATGGCCTCCGCCTTGCGCTCCGGCTGCACCACATAGTGGCTCTTCGGATAGATGGGCAGACGCGAGTAGCGCTGCTTCACCGTCCCGAACAGAGGGTCGATCTGCGACAGGCTCTCGATCTCATCCCCGAACAACTCAATCCGGTAGGCAGCTTCGTCGTAGGTAGGGAAGACCTCGATCACATCCCCGCGCACCCGAAACGTCCCGCGGCGGAAATCAACGTCGTTGCGCTCGTAAAGAATCTCCACCAGTCGCCGCGTAATGTCCTTGCGGCTGATGCGCTGCCCTTTTTCCAGCAGCAGCAACATGCCGTAGTAAGCCTCCGGCGAGCCCAGGCCATAAATGCAGCTCACCGAGCTGACAATGATCGAGTCCCGGCGCTCAAACAAGCTCCGCGTTGCAGACAGCCGAAGCTTGTCGAGTTCCTCATTGATCGTCGCTTCCTTCTCGATATATAAGTCGCCGGCGGGAATATAGGCTTCCGGCTGGTAGTAGTCGTAGTAGCTGACGAAGTATTCCACCGCATTACCGGGAAAAAACTGCTTGAACTCGTGATAAAGCTGCGCCGCCAATGTTTTGTTATGCGCCAGAATCAGCGCCGGCCGCTGCGACTGCTCGATGACCTTGGCCATGGTAAAGGTCTTGCCCGAGCCGGTCACGCCCAGCAGCACCTGGTGCTTCTCACCCGCAGCCAGGCCCTCCATCAGCTCGGCAATAGCGCGCGGCTGATCCCCGCGCGGCTTGTATGTCGTCACCAGCTGAAAGTCCATAGTCGGATTATAACTCAAGAGCGAAGATCAAGCGAAAATGACGAGGAAAACCTGAAGACAATGTCTTTAGGTAAGAACGTGATAAGCCCGGTTCACACTAAGTTGATGACAAACGGGGCCATATGGCCTATGATGCCATCGCAGGCGCGGAATGAAAGTCGAACTGCTCTTTGAACAGCGCGTCGATTTTGAAGGCGGAGCGATACTGGAGATAGTGCTATGGCGTGTCCCGCTCCCTGTTCCTCCGTCTGCCCATCGCTTGAAGTATTCGCTGTTCTATGGCCGCCCCGGGGCTCGAGAAGTCTGTTACGACAATGAGCTGGGCAAAGGCGACCATCGGCACTTTCGAGGCACAGAAACGGCCTACGCCTTCACCAGTGTCGAACGGTTAATAGCCGATTTCTGGTCGGATGTGGAACGTGTGCGAGGTGAGCAATGAACAATGTTCGATTCACTGTTGGCGGGAATATCAAGGAGCAGACTTCACGCAGCTTCATCGACGCCTGGCATCGCGCCGAGCGCGGCGAAACTTTCCAGGAGCGTCACCTCGCCTTTGAAAACTGGGACGCGCTTGCCCGCGTGCTGACCGGGAAGCGTATGGAACTGTTGCGCTACGTGCGCCGCAACAAAGTCACCAGCATCCGCGCTTTAGCCAAGGCTCTTAACCGGGACTACAGCAACGTCCACGCAGACGTGAAGGCGCTGGCAAGTGCCGGCCTGCTGGACGCGACGGCCCGTGGCGTCCGCGCCGACTACGACGCAATTGAAACCAGAATTGCGATTTGAGCTTCGCTGGCGGCTGCGGATAGGTCAGCCCAGGGCGCCGCACGGAGACCACCGGCGCTGGTCAAACATTTTTGCAGATTATTTCTCCGATCCGTGCACAATACGCTCAGGAGAACCCAAAAATGAGCCAGCCCTCCCCTGCAGCGGTTGAATCCGCGCCGCCCACGCGCAACGCCGCCGTGCAGCGCTGCTGCGCAGCCCGCGATCTCGCACGCGCAGAATGCCGCGCCAGAAACGCCGAAAAATTCGAGACCCAACAACAGGGAGCTAAAGCTTTCTGCGACGCCCTGCCAGATCTTTCGGGCTACGAGAACATCCGTGACTTCATTGCTTGCATCTCGCACGGTTTGCTATCAGGCGACATCAGCACCATCAACAGTCCGCAGTTTCTTTACGCAGCCCAGGTCGCCATCAGCGCCCTCCGCCTCGAGCCAAAGGAAAAAAAGCAAACCCCGGCATGACTTACCCCCCCCCTCCCCCTGACCTTTAGTAATCAAATCATTGTTGAAAGAGTAAACAGTCGCGCTCGCTGGGGGACGAGCTCCGCAACCCGCACGTCACACGGCGCTGACAAGTTGCCGAGTAGCCCCGACATGGCTTTTTCAAAGGACGAGCAATCTTGGACATTCTGGAACCGGGCGGCTTATGTTTATGATTGGTCACACGCCCTCGGAGCCAATCATGCGCTCTACTGATTCCCCGGAACAGGACGCAGCGGCTGCGGCCGAGAACGCACAAGCCGAGTTCGCTCAATCCGCTTTGGACAACCTCTTTGAGGTTTCTCCAAATGCAATCTTTGTCACGGATGCCCAGGGCGTCATCCGTGCCGCGAACCCGTGTGCGACGGAGCTTTTTGGTTACAGCCACCAAGAGCTGATTGCAATGCCGGTTGAAAGCCTCGTCCCGCAGCGGTTTCGCTCGCGGCATCCGAGCCATCGGGAGAATTACAACGCGCACCCGCGCACCAGGCAGATGGGCGCAGCCATGAACCTGTTCGGCCTGCGCAAGGACGGCACGGAATTCCCCGTCGACATTCTGCTCAAGCCGGTCGAGACACCATCCGGAATGGTGACACTCAGCTTTGTGCGCGACAACACCGACCAGCATAACGCCCAGGTGGCCATGCGGCGCAGCGATCTCCAATTGCGCTCGATCGTGGAAGGCATTCACGATTACGCCATCTATTTGCTGGACACCGACGGGCACGTTGTCACTTGGAACCCTGGGGCCGAGCGCATCAAGGGCTACGCGGCGGATGAGATTCTTGGCGCGCATTTTTCGCGCTTCTTCATCCAGCAGGATATTGAACGCGGGCGGCCGGCAGAACTGCTGCGCGTGGCTGCGGCGCGCGGCCGCGTGGAAGAAGAGGCCTGGCGCGTGCGCAAAGACGGCTCGCGCTTCTGGGCTGACGTGATTCTGACCGCCATTCGCGACGAGACAGGCGCAGTGACCGGCTACGCCAAGGTGACCCGCGACTTTACCGACCGCAAGCGGGCAGATGAGGCGGTGATGCTGCAGTTGAGCAGCGCGCTGCTTGCCAACATGGATATCCGCAAGCTGCTGGAAGCAATTTCGGCCAGCCTGCGCGATGTCATTCCGCACGACTTCGCCGCTATCACTCTGTACGATCCGGAGAAGGGCGACTTGGTGGCGCACTCACTCGGCCCGAACGTCGAAGAACTCTTCCGCGGCGAAGTGCGAGTTTCACTTGAAGGCTCGATCTCCGGTGGGGTTTTTCGCACCCGCGAGACTGTATTGCTCGACAACAGGCCGGGTGCGGCCGATGCGCCGGAAACCGCGCGCATCCTCACCCAGCTTGGAATGCACTCCGGCTGCTGGGTTCCGCTCGTCCACCACGGCGAAGTGATCGGAACGCTGGCCGTGCTGAGCCGGCTTGAGGGCAGCATCGGCCAGCACGAAGCCGACATTCTGGTGCGAATCGCCGCTCAGGTAGCCATGGCCGTCGACAATTCGATGGCTTTCCAGCGCATGGCTGAGTTCCGCGATCAGTTGCGCCAGGAGAAGCAATACCTGGAAGAGGAGATCAACCTCGAAAACCGCTTCGAGGACATTGTGGGCGACAGCGCCGGCCTGCGCCAGGTGCTGATTCAGATCGAAACCGTGGCGCCCACCACCGCTACGGTGCTCATCCAGGGCGAGACCGGAACCGGTAAGGAACTGCTCGCCCGCGCTATTCACAGGCTTAGCCCGCGGCGCGACCACACCTTCATCAAGCTCAACTGCGCGGCTATTCCGGCGGGCTTGCTGGAGAGCGAGCTTTTCGGCCACGAGAAGGGCGCGTTCACCGGCGCCATTGCGCGCAAGATGGGCCGCCTGGAACTGGCCCACGGCGGCACGCTCTTTCTCGACGAAGTGGGAGAGATGCCGCTTGAACTGCAGCCCAAGTTGCTGCGCGCCTTGCAGGAACGCGAAATTGAGCGGCTCGGCGGAACCCGGCCAATCTCGGTGGATGTGCGCCTGATCGCCGCCACCAATCGCAATTTGGCGCAGATGGTGCAGGAGAAGCACTTCCGCAGCGACCTCTATTACCGGCTGAAGGTCTTCCCAATATTTGCCCCGCCGCTTCGCGAGCGAGGCCGCGATATTCCCGTGCTGGTGCGCCATTTTGTGTCCACGCACAGTCGGCGCATGGGCAAGGTGATCCAGACCATCTCGGATGAAACCATGCAGGCGCTGATGCGCTGGCCCTGGCCAGGTAACATCCGCGAGCTCGAAAACTTCCTCGAGCGCGCCGTGATTCTGACCCGCGGCCGGGTGCTTTATGTGCCGTTGGCCGAGCTCGAAACCAAGGCCCTCGAAGCGCAGGATGACCAGACCTCTTTAGAGACCGCGACGCTGCACACCGCCGAGCGCGAGCATATTTTACGCGCGCTGCGGGAGACCGATGGGCAGATCGGCGGCTCCGACGGCGCCGCGGCGCGACTGGGCCTGAAGCGTACCACGTTGAACTCCAAAATGAAGAAGCTCGGCATCGAGCGAAGTGACTATATGAAGTCCCGGTGACTTCATTTCGTCATCGTCACTTCGTCACTGTGAGCGTCGGCCCTTCCCGCATTCCTTCTTCATACATCCTGTAACCCATTTATCCTCAATCGCTTTCAGCGATCGCCGAAATGCGGTCCGAGTCTGGCACACTCCGTGCATTAGTCGAGTGCAGGGCAGAGGATGGGCCAGAATATGTTGCGAATCGCGATCCAAGAAACCGAAGCGGCGATGGTACTTACCCTGGAAGGGCGGGTCGCCGGGCCTTGGGCGGCAGAACTTGGCCGCGTCTGGGTGGAAGAGGCGCCGCGCCTGACCAGCCGCAAGCTTGCCATCGACATATCGGACGTGACCTTCGCCGACGCGGACGGCAAACTCGTTTTGAGGGATATCTACTCGCAGGCGCGCCCCAGCATTGTCGCCTCAACGCCGTGGACAAAATATCTTGCCGAGCAGATGTCGGCTGATCCCCAGGGCCCAAAGCACGATCCATCAGACGAGGAGCAGGAAAATGCAGACTATGAGTGATGCTGTGCGCGGTTGCGGGAATCCGGTTCACGCAGGCAGCGAGTTCTTTGCCAAGCTCTCGGCTGAAGCGCTCACCGACCTGATGTCGTTGGAGCATCCTACCTCCTACCCGTCGAACATGATGCTTTACTCGGAGAAGGAGCCAACGCCGGGAGTCTTCGTGGTGCTGGAGGGAGAAGTGAAACTCTCCATCAACTCCAGCGACGGCCGACGCCTGATTTTGCGGATTGTGAAAAAGGGCGAGATTCTGGGCCTGGATTCGGTCATCTCCGGAGAACCTTCCGAGATGACGGCCGAGACCCTCTATCCATGCAAAATCGCAATTATCTCGCGGCACAACTTCCTTGGCTTCATGGTGCGCCATCCCGAGGCTTATAAGATTGTGACCGAGGAGCTCGGGCGGCAGATCGGCAAGGCCTGCGCGCAATTGCGCTCGGTCGCGCTGTCGGCCTCAGCGCCGGAGAAACTCGCCCGCTTGCTGCTGGACTTCAGCCGCAGCGGCCAGTCGACCGAGACCGGCACGCGCTTTCGCTTCTCCCTTACGCATGAGGAGATCGGCGAGTTCATCGGAACATCGCGCGAGACTGTGACGCGCACCTTGAGCGTCTTCAAGACACGCCGTCTAGTTGCTTTCCACGGCTCGACGCTGACAATTCCAAACAAAACAGCGCTAGCCAGTTATGCCGGGTGTTAGTGGACGGGCTTCCGGCTTGTAACTCACTTGGAGATATAAGTCAGGCTGTGGAATGCAGCGCCTCGATCCTTTTCCAAAATCCGGCTTGTAACCTTCACCAAGGCAGCGGCTTGCCTAGATGAAAGTATCCGCCCGAGGGCCCATCGTCGGGCAGCGTTGCCAGGGCCGCGCTGGTCTTGGCGCCTTCGCTCAGTTCCATAGGGGCCTGCGCGCCACCCATATCCGTCTTGACCCAGCCAGGATGCGCGGAATTGACTTTGATCCTGGTGTCGCGGAGTTCATAGGCCAGGTGAACGGTATAGGCGTTGAGCGCCGTCTTCGAAGCATCGTATGCAAATGACTTGGCGTGATAAATCGGCGATTTCGGATCGGCATGCAGTGCCAGCGATCCGAGAATGCTGGACAGGTTCACGATTCGCCCAGCCTCGCTTTTGCGGATGAGCGGGAGAAGCGCGTTGGTCAGCGCCACCTGCGCAAAAAAGTTGGTCTCGAAGACTTTGTGCAGCAGATCGGCCGGGACCTGCGTCGCAGAATGTTCAGGGCCTGTGCCGGGAAACGTCCCGGCTGCAATTCCAGCGTTGTTCACCAAAATGTCGAGCCGTCCGTAATGCGAGTTGAAGTAGTCGTATGCGGCCTGCGCGTCGGATGCCTTGGTGATGTCGAACTCGAGCACATCCGCGTCCACGCCCGCTGCGCGCAACTTTGCGACGGCTTGTTCACCCTGCGCCAGGTCGCGTGAGCCAATGACGACCTTGACGCTGGCATCCTTTAGTTCGATTGCGGTTTGAAAGCCGAGGCCTCGGTTACCACCGGTAATGAATGCAATTCTTTGAGCCATTCGAGAAATCTCCTGTGCGCTTATGATTCGTGCGGTTGCAAAAAGTTGCAGTTATTCTGCCGGAGGTAACTTACCAAAATACGATAGTAACATCCGGCTTTTTTACTTCCGTGTCCTGCGCAGGGCAAGATATAAGTTATAGATAGATAGATTCCGGAAGGCATCAAAGAACTCTGGGGGTGGGATGGATTTTGAATATGTCGCCGCACCAGCGGTTCTTTCGCTGATCTGCATTGTCATCGCCTGGCTCTCCGTGCGTCACCTGCGCACGCTTCCGGTCCGGTTCTCCAGCCGCGCGATGCGTGCCTTCGACCGGGTGGTTCTCTTCGCGATGATTTCTGGTTCGACAGCACTGGCCGTGAGCGCGGGTTTCAGCGCCGTGACTTTGCTGCGCTTCAGGGAATTCAGTCGGCCTCCAGGAAACATCTACCTGGTCAATGGCCACAGAATGCGCATGGACTGCGTGGGCAGCGGCTCGCCGGCGATTGTGCTGGATGCCGGCCTGGGAAGCGATGCGCTCATCTGGGGCGCGGTCCAGCCGCAGTTGGCGAGGACTACGCGCGTCTGCTCCTACGACCGCGCGGGTTTTGGTTGGAGCGACCAGGCCCCCGGTCCGCGCGATGCCGACCACATCGCGGCCGAGTTGCACCAGCTTCTGGCCGAGGCCAAGGTCTCCGGCACCATTGTGCTGATGGGCCATTCCATTGCAGCCATGTACATTCGCGATTACGCCGCGCATTACCCGAGGGATGTGGCCGGGCTGATTTTTGTAGATGGATCAACGCCCTTGCAGGACGAGGATCCCGCCTTGCAGGCGGCGGGCGAAACTGGCCTGGCGCAGAAGGCATCCATCATGGTGATGCGCACGGCGGCCATGACGGGCATCTCCCGGCTCATGGGCGGGTGCGCAAAACCCTTGCCCGGCTTCGACGCGGCGGCCGGCCATTTGCTGTCAGAGGATCTTTGCCACCCGAAATACACAGCCATCGAGCAAGAATTGGCGAGCTTTAACGAATCGGGCCATGAAACGGTTCACACCGGTCCATTCGGCTCGCTGCCGGTGCTGATCTTCTCGCAGGACCCAACCCGAACCACCTCCGTCAGATTTGTTTCCCGCGAGATGATCGACATGGAAATCGCGTGGAGCCGGATGCAGGAAGACATGAAGTCGCTGTCCACCCGCAGCCGCCGGATCATTGCCAATGGCAGCGGACACGCCGTGCAAATTGACCGCGCAGATTTGATTCAGAAAGAAGTGCCGCTTTTTATCGAGCAGATTCGCGGCTCCGCACCCGAACCGGCAAACTACGGCGCGACTGTTACCGAGTAGCCGGCGCGGTTTAATTGTTTTTCATCGCAGCCTGCAGCCGGCGCCGAGCAGCAGCCTCCTTGAGAATCCCTGTCCTCCTTTGGCACGCTTCAAAGTACAATTGCTTGCAACTGTTTCGCGTGGACTTCATTGGAGGCTTTATGCGCAGAATGCTGCTCGCCGTTTTCGCTTTCATCTTTGCCGTTTCGCTGGTTACGCCTGCCAAGGCGCAGGGCTCGCCGCCGCAGGGCGGGGCTGACCAGCCTTACACGGTGGAGTACTACTACAAACTTCAGTGGGGCCGTCAGCAGGAATTTCTTCAGCTTTTCCTGAAGAACCATTACCCGCTGCTGAAAAAGATCCAATCGACCGGCCGCATTCTCTCCGTGAAGATCGAGTCGCCTGCCTATCACACAACGGAAGATGGTCGCTGGGATTATCGCGTGACTATCCGCTATAAGAATTCGACCGTGGCGACAACCGCCAACCCGGACGAAGACGCCGTTATCAAGGAGCTATGGCCGGATCAGGCGACTTATCGGAAAGAAGAGCAGCGGCGATTTGAGATTCTGCTCTCGCACTGGGATTTGCCGGTGACAGATATTACGCCGAAGTAGGTGAGAGATTCCATCAGCTGCGATGCCACCAAGGGATTCAGCGACGCAGATATATCGATTCGGCAGGCAGGAAATCCTCGCCACCTTGCTTTGCCCGCTGATGATTGCCGGGTGCGGCGGATCAGGCTCGCCGAGCCAGATGACCATCAGCCAGACGCCGATGAGCCAGACGATCGCGTTCGGCGCAATCGCAGCCCAGACTGCCGGCGCCTCGGTTGTCCTGACAGCGACCTCCAGTTCAGGTTTGCCCGTGACCTTTGCTTCAACCACACCGGTGGTCTGCGCGATTTCGGGCTCCATGGCCTCGCTGAACGCGGCTGGAAGCTGCACTCTTCAGGCGAGTCAGGCGGGCAATAGCAGTTATGCGGCGGCAACAACGGTTTCGCAGAGTTTTATCGTGAATGCCGGCCTGACCGCATGCGCCACGCCATCGCCGGCTAACCCTGCGGCGGGCAGCGGGACTTATCGGCAGATTGCCATCAATCCGAATGTTTACGGCACTGGCTCTACTTCAGGCTGGACCGTTTTCGGATTCAGCCAGGAAGGCGCCCTCAACGGACCGGGCGATCCGCAGGTACTTGAGATGCTTCCCAATGTCGTGCCCCGGGCCTGGGCGCGGTGGGACACCGATGGCACGCATGCCTCGGACTATAACTTCGGCTACCCCGCGCAGGCAAAGACTGCCGGCATTGTTTTCATCGGTGGGACCACAGCCACGGTTCTCTTTCCCGATGAGTTTCCCGTGGCAGCTCAATTCGAGTCTCAAGTTTCCTGCAACGCGCAAGGCCAGCCGGTCATTCACAGTCCGCTGAACTTCTACCGCGGGAGCATGGCCTCGGCGGCTTACCGGCAGTACATCGTCGCTATCGCCGAGTTACAAATCGACGGCGGGGTTGATGGAGTTTTCTTCGACGAAGTTAGCGGAAGTTATCAAGGTGCGACCTATGATAACAACGAGGGATTCGATGATGCCGATGTTGCGGATTTTGGCGGCTTCCTTTGCGCCAAGTATCCGAGCCTTTCCGCTGCGCAGTGGCAATCGCAATTCGGCATTACGGCAGCCGACAACCTGAACTGCTCAACAACCGCGGCGCTGGCAGGGCGCACCTTCAACTATCGCGGTTACCTGGCCCGCAACGGCTGGCAAACCGCTCCGCTCATCTCATCCAACCCTCTAGCGGCGGAGTGGGGCGCGATGGGTGACGATCCGCAGAATGGCACATTCACAAATACCTACTTGTACCTCGTCTATTGGCAGGACATTGTCGTTACTCTGCG
>Ga0302326_10020506_pt1 | contig 13601 bp, 10 predicted proteins | sample Palsa_T0_3_FD_202264 | JGI IMG/M metagenome (GOLD analysis project Ga0302326, IMG submission 202264) | Peat permafrost microbial communities from Stordalen Mire near Abisko, Sweden - Palsa_T0_3 | ecosystem: Environmental > Terrestrial > Soil > Palsa > Peat permafrost | place: Sweden: Abisko... | reverse complement strand
ACCCAGCGATATCCCCGAGCCGTGCACATTCGTCCGTTCTCGGTCGGCCGTGCCGAAGCCCCACTCCCGCATCACGGCAAGAGCCTGTGCGGCGAACGCCTCGTTGAGTTCGATGAGGTCGATGTCGCTCAATTGCAATCCCGCCTTCGCGAGCGCGATCTCGGTGGCGGGTACCGGGCCGATACCCATCACGTTGGGCGGCACCGCCGCAACGGCCCACGACACCAACCGGACCAGCGGCCGAAGGCCCAGTTCGTCGGCTCTGTCCGGAGTGGTCACCAGACACATCGACGCCGCGTCGTTTTGCCCGCTGGAATTTCCCGCTGTCACCGTCGCGTCTGGATCATCCGCGAGCAGAACGGGTTTGAGCTTACCCAGCGACTCCACCGTGGTGTCGGCGCGTGGGTGCTCGTCGGTGTCGATCGATTCCTCGCCGCGGCGGTTTCGCACGGTGACCGGAATGATTTCCTCGGCCAGCAGACCGTCCTTCTGCGCCGCCACGGCGCGGTGATGCGACGTCACCGCGAGTTCATCCTGCTCCTGGCGCGAGATGTCATATTGGCGGCGCAGGTTCTCCGCGGTCTCCAACATGCCGCCGGGCACCGGATAGCGACGACCGCCGGCGGTGGTACGCCCGCGGGCAAGCGCGTCGTGCACCCGCACACCGCTGCGGCCGCCGCCCCAACGCATGTCGGTCGAATAAAACGCAACGTTGCTCATGCTTTCCGCGCCGCCGGCAACGACGAGATCGTTATCGCCGGCTCTAACCTGAAGACACGCCTGGATGATCGCCTGAAGGCCCGATCCACAGCGACGGTCGACCTGCATGCCGGGCACCGTTACCGGCAGTCCGGAATCGAGCGCCACAACGCGCCCGATCGCCGGAGCTTCGCTGTTCGGGTAGCAGTGCCCGAGGATGACATCCTGCACTGCTTCGGGTGGAACGCCGGTTCGATCGAGTAGCCCGGTGAGAGCCGCTACCCCGAGCTCGACAGCGTTCTGCGACTTGAACATTCCGCCGTAGCGGCCGATCGGGGTGCGAACGGGCTCACAGATCACGGCCTCGCGAACGCTCACAGGTGCCTCCCGCCGGTCACCTCGAGGACGGTTCCGGTCATGTATGACGACAGATCGCTCGCGAGGAATAGTGCGACCTTGGCGACCTCTTCGGGCTCGCCTGCGCGTCCAATCGGTATCTCGGCCAGCTTCGCGTCCCAGATCCGTTGCGGCATCGCCTCTGTCATCGCCGACCTGATCAGCCCGGGCTGGATCGCATTGACCCGCACTCCGAGGTGGGCGAGTTCCTTCGCAGCCGCCTTGGTCATACCGACGATGCCGGCCTTGGCCGCCGAGTAGTTGGTCTGGCCGACCATGCCGACCTTCCCGGAGATCGACGACATGTTCACGATCGCGCCACGTTTGTTTTCTCGCATGATCGCCGCGGCTTTGCGCAACCCGTTCCATGTTCCCTTCAGATGCACGGCGATCACCTGGTCGAACTGATCCTCGGTCATCTTTCGCATCGTTGCGTCGCGGGTGATGCCGGCGTTGTTGACCATGATGTCCAGCGCACCGAACCGGTCGACGGCCGCACCCACCAGCGCATCCACGTCGGCCCCGGACGTCACATCGCAGCGCACCGCGATGGCGACGTCGTCGCCGCCAAGTTGCGCGGCCGCGGACTGCGTTGCTTCGAGATTCACGTCACCGAGCACCACCCGCGCGCCCTCACCAACAAACCGCTGTGCGATGGCGAAACCCAGTCCTTGGGCACCACCGGTGATGACTGCGGTTTGACCGGTCAACAACGACACACGATCACCGTCCTCTCATCTAGTCCTGAACGCGGGACATCATCGCACATCATATTTCATATATGATCGGCGCCCAGCCGGAGAAGGAGAAATGAACCATGCCCACCGCTGCCGTCGACGACGACGATTTTCAGCAGATCCTTGCGCAGACCCGCGCGTTCGTCCGTTCCGTCGTCGTCCCACGGGAACAAGAGATTCTGGCCACTGACCGAGTGCCGGACGACCTTCGAGACCAGGCCAAAGACATGGGGCTGTTCGGGTATGCGATTCCCCAGGAGTGGGGCGGCCTCGGGCTCGATATCAGCCAAGATGTCGAGCTGGCAATGGAGTTGGGGTACACCTCGCTGGCGCTTCGTTCTATGTTCGGCACCAATAACGGCATTGCCGGTCAGGTTCTGGTCGGCTTCGGCACCGACGAGCAGAAGGCCCGCTGGCTGGAGGGCATGGCCTCCGGAAAAGTGGTGGCGTCCTTCGCTCTGACCGAGCCGGGTGCGGGATCGAACCCGGCGGGATTGCGCACCAAAGCTGTGGGTGACGGTTCGGCGGGCGGAGATTGGGTGATCTCCGGTGAGAAGCGGTTCATCACCAACGCACCGGTCGCGGACCTGTTCGTGGTCTTCGCCCGGACCCGGCCCGCCGATGAGGCCGGGCCCGGCATCGCCGTTTTCCTGGTTCCCGCGAACGCCGCCGGCGTCGAGGTCGGTGCCAAGGACGCCAAGATGGGGCAAGAGGGTGCCTGGACCGCCGACGTGCGCTTCACCGATGTCCGCGTCCCGGCTGGCGCCCTGGTCGGCGGCAGCGAGGACATCGGGTACCGGGCAGCGATGACTTCTCTTGCGCGCGGCCGGATCCACATCGCCGCGCTGGCCGTGGGAGCCGCCTTGCGAGCCTTGGACGAATCCGTCGCGTATGCGGCCACCGCCACCCAAGGCGGCACCCCGATCGGCAACTTCCAGCTGGTGCAGGCGATGCTCGCCGACCAGCAGACCGGCGTGATGGCCGGCCGCGCCCTCGTCCGCGAGGCCGCTCAGCTGTGGCTCACCGACACAGACCGGCGGATCGCTCCGTCGGCGGCCAAGGTGTTCTGCACCGAGATGGCCGGCAAGGTAGCCGATCTCGCCGTTCAGATTCACGGCGGCAGCGGATACATGCGCGACGTGCCGGTTGAGCGCATCTACCGTGACGTTCGCTTGCTGCGACTCTACGAGGGCACCAGCGAGATTCAGCGTCTGATCATCGGGTCGAATCTGGTCAAGGCGGCGCAGCGACGGCAGTGACACGGCGGTGGGCCGGCGGGGCGACGGCCAGCTGACGACTGTTATCGTTCGCGTTACAGTGACCTTTACGATACGGAGCGCACATGACCGGCCGACTCACGGGCAAGGTGGCATTCATCACCGGGGCGGCACGGGGTCAGGGCCGCGCGCACGCCGTCCGGATGGCCCGCGAGGGCGCCGACATCATCGCGGTCGACATCGCCGGCAAACTTCCCTCCTGCGTGCCCTACGACTCGGCAACACCGGAAGACCTTGCCGAAACCGTTCGGCTCGTCGAGGCGACCAATCGTCGAATTGTGGCTTCAGCGGTTGATATTCGCGACGTCGACGGTCTCCGCGAAACGGTGGACGAAGGCGTGGCCGCGCTCGGGCGGTTGGACATCATCGTCGCCAACGCCGGCATCTCGTCTCCGCAGGTTTGGAACGAGATCACTCCTGAATCGTTTCGCGACGTGCTGGACGTCAATGTGACCGGAACCTGGAACACAGTGATGGCCGGCGCGCAGAAGATCATCGACGGCGGTCGCGGCGGGTCGATCATCTTGATCAGTTCGGCCGCAGGGCTCAAGATGCAGCCGTTCATGGTGCACTACACCGCCAGCAAGCATGCGGTGACCGGGATGGCTCGCGCGTTCGCCGCCGAACTCGGCAGACACTCGATCCGGGTCAACAGCGTGCACCCCGGACCGGTCAACACCGCCATGGGTAGCGGCGACATGGTGGCGGCGGTAGCCGGGGCCAACGAAACCATTCCTCAGATGGCACACGTGCTCACCCCGTTCCTGCCGAACTGGGTGGCCGAGCCCGAAGACATCGCCGACGCGGTGTGCTGGCTGGCCAGCGACGAATCGCGATACGTCACCGCCGCGGCGGTGCCGGTCGATCAGGGCTCTACGCAGTTCTGAAGGTCAGGCCGGTCGGTCGGTCATGCCGTCGTCGCCTGCTCCGACTCATACTGGCCGATGAGCTCCAGCGTGCCGAGCTCGCGGATGGCCCGGCAGCCGCGAGCCAACATGGTGAGCACCATGTCGTCACCGCGATCCGTGGCAGCGGCGAACGCGAACCCCAAAGCAGAGATCAGCACGGCTTGCGGCACGCCGAGTCGGTAATCCCGCCAACAGGTTTCGCGGTCGTAATCGGTGACGCCGTAGCCGCGCAGAGCCTGGTGGTATTCGTCGACAAGATCCTTCTCGATCGATGAACGCAGTTCGGGCTCGAGACTGGTCGCCGTGAAGTACGCGAGATCGCGTGCGGGCAGGCCCACCCCGAGCGTCTGCCAATCCACCACCGTCACAGCGGCGGTATCGGGATTGAACAGCAGATTGTCCAGGCGGTAATCGCCGTGCAACAGTGCGAATCGGTCATACTCGGCGAGCAGCCAAGGCGCAACTAAATCCATTGCCACGGTAAAGGTCTCGCGGTCGGTCGCGCTCATCCGATCGCCGAGCTTATCCAGCGTGATCTCGGCGCTCATCCGCGCCACCTCCCCCATGCCTTTGGCCGACGCTTCGTCCGGTCGGGCGAACGCGATCCCGGGGAAGTCCAACCAGACCGCATCACACCAGCTGGGCCCGTGCAGACCGGCTATTGCCGTCACGGCCAGCCGCGCCTCATGCTCGCCGCAGCCCGCGATCTGATCGCCCTGCACCGCCGGTGCCTGATCGGCAAGCAGCAAAGCATAATCCAGAGCGTCATCGCTGATCTCGCAGTAGAAGCACTGCGGAATCGGGATCTGCACCCGAGCGGCCACCGAGGTGTAGAAGGCGCACTCGCTGCGGTAACCGATGGTCACCCTGTCGCGCACGGTGTCATCCTGGGCAGGCAGTTTGACGACGAAGGTGTCGGGCAGGCCACCCGCATTGCCGACATATGTCACCGCGACCCGATACGTCGCTCCGGTCTGCCCGGTACCGATGGCTTCCACGTCAACGTCGGACAACCGCACGGAGGTTTCGCCTCTGTTGAGTACGGTCGAGAGCCACTCGCCGCTGATGTCATCCGGGTGTCGGGGAATGGGCATCGGGATATTCGACCCCTTCGCGCGTTGAGGATCCATGGCCTGCTTCTGCCTCCGGGTGGCACTTTTACGCGGACGAACGGGCTCGACCGATTGGATTACTGTAAGCCATTCGGCATGAGCCGCGGCCGTGTTATCTCCAATCCAACCGCAAGCCCTGGCCGCACCGTTGACGGGCAAGCGCTCAGCTTTTCGCCGCCGGCGTGAAGACGCTGGTGGATTCCGAACGGCCGCGCAGCACGGTCTCACCGTTCGAGATCCAGAGCCGGCCCTCGGCTGCGTCGGCGCGGTCAATTGCGGCGCCCGAACATACGATCCGTTGACTGAGCGTTTTGGCGAAATCCGCGAGCCGTGCGGCCTCGTTGACCGCGTCCCCCACGACGGTGTATTCGTAGCGATTTTCGGCACCGATGTTCCCGGCGAACACCGGCCCGGCTGACACACCGATCCCGAAGTCGACGATCGGCAGCCGACCCAATTGGCTGCGCAGATCGCGTGCGCTGGCCAACGCCGCTGATGCCGCGTCGGGTAATGGCAGCGGGGCCCCGAAGACCGCCAGCGCGGCGTCCCCCTGGAACTTGTTGATCAGCCCGTTCCGCTGATCAACCGCGCCGACCACGATCTGGAAGAAGTCGTTCAGCACCTCGGCGACCTGACGTGGCGTATGGCTCGCGGCCAATTTCGTCGAGCCCACCAGGTCGATGAAAAGTATGGCCACCTCTCGCACGTCTCCCGACAAGACTGCGCCGCCCTCGATCGCGCGGCGGGCCACATCTGCTCCGACGTGACGGCCGAACAGATCCCGCAGCCGATCACGTTCGCCGATTCCGGCCACCATTCGATTGAATCCGCTTTGCAGGCGGCCTATTTCAGACTTCTCGTAGACTCCGACGACGGTGTTGATTCGGCCTCGCTCGACCTCAGCCATCGCGTCGACGACTTCGCGAATCGGGTCCGATATCGAACGGGAGGTCAAAATCATCACCGGGAGCCCGATCAGAATCGCGACGAGTGTCACCACCAGAATCGGCATCTCGACCGACCCGGCTTGCTGAATCATCCAGCCGTTCGAGCGAGCCAGCACCAGACCCACGATCGCCAGGCACGGTAGGCCACTGCCCAACGTCCACATGCCCACAAGTCGGGTCAGCACACGGGGTGCGACCACCAGGCCTTCGGAACCCTGGGTGGCCGCAAGCAGAATAGGCCGAAGGGATCGCTGCGTGAGCAGAAGACTCAGGCTTGCCGCCGCGGTGCCACCGAACACGACCGCCAACAGGGCTGGGACCGCAAGTGCCTTGAGGCCGTCAAGATTCAGCACGAGATAGGTCGCACCGCTGACCGCCCACACCGCCGCAAGGATCGCGGACTGCCGACCGAGCAGGTGCATGGCCGCTCGCCGCTGATCGGCATCCGGTTGCCGCCCACTGACGTACCAACGCAGCACCGGAACGAGATTCGCGATGCCGCCGGCGGCGACTGCTGCGGTTCCAAGAACAACGATGGCCGCCACGATGATCAGGCTGCGCGGAGAGAAATACGCCTGCGCGTCGTCGGCGAACTGACCGTGTAGCGGTACGACGATCGCGGCGGCATCGGCGGTGCCGAGCAAATGGCCGCCTGCGAGGCCGGCCGCGTAGCGGATCGCCATCCTGCGACCGGTCGCCCGCTGCGATCGTCCGGCCTCAGTCACGGGAAATAACGTAGCCCGCCGACGATGCGTGCCGGAACGGCACGAGGAGAAGGCGGGCAATCAAACCCAGCCCGCCGGGTCGGTGCTGCGTCCGACTCGTTCGATCAGCCCGCTGGATACGCCACAGACTTGACCTCGGTGTACTGGTCGAAGCCGGCCACGCCGTTCTGCCGGCCAACCCCGCTGTCCTTATAGCCGCCGAAGGGTGTGTCGGCGCCGTAGGGCGCGCCGCCGTTGACGCCCATGAAGCCGGCCCTGATCCGACGGGTCACCGACAGCGCACGCTCGAGGGAACCGGAGAACACGTTGCCCGCCAACCCGTACGGGCTGTCGTTGGCGATCCGGATCGCGTCTTCCTCATCGTCGAACGGGATGACTGCGAGCACCGGGCCGAAGATCTCCTCCTGCGCGATGGTCATCTTGTTGTCGACGTCGATGAAAAGCGTTGGCCGGATGTAATATCCCTTGTCGAAACCGGTCGCCGCACCGGGGCCGCCGACCAGCGCCGTGGCACCCTCGTCCACGCCCTTCTGGATGTAGCCCGTCACCCGATCGAACTGCCTCTTCGAGATCACCGGGCCGCACAGGGTTCCCGGGTCCTGCGGGTCGCCACACGTGACGTTCTCGTAGATGCTCTTGAGGATCGCCACGCCCTCGTCGTAGCGAGACCGCGGCAGCAGCAGCCGGGTCGGGTTGGCGCAACCCTGACCGGCGTGCATGCACGGTGCGATGCCGACCATGCATGCCGACCCGAAGTCGGCGTCCTCCAGCACGATGCTGGCCGACTTGCCGCCCAGCTCCAGGAAGAGCCGCTTCATGGTGGCCGCGCCCTTCTCCATGATGCGCCTCCCGACGGCGGTGGAGCCGGTGAACGAGATCAGGTCAACCTTCGGCGAGAGCGTGAGCTCCTCGCCCACCAGGTGATCCGAAGCGGTGATGACACTGACGACCCCGGCCGGGATGTCAGTGTTCTCGGCGATCAGCCGACCCAGGCGGGTTGCGTTGAAGGGTGTGTCGGGCGCGGCCTTCAGCACCACCGTGTTGCCGGTGGCCAGGGCCTGGCCGAGCTTGTTGAGGGACACCTCGAACGGGAAGTTCCACGGCACGATCGCGCCGACGACGCCGACCGGCTCGCGCCACACCTTGCGGGTGGTCAAGGCACCGGTGAGGCTGATCACCTTGTCACCCAGGTCGGTCTCCCAGGCGTAGTCGTCGATCAGCCGGGCGGGGTACTTCAACCCGTCTTCGAGTGGGGCATCCAGCTGCGGGCCAAACGTGATGGCCCGGGGAGCGCCAACCTCGAGGATGAGTTCCTCGCGCAGCTCCTCCTTCTCGGATTCGATCGCGTCGTGCAGCTGCAGCAGGCAACGCTGACGCAGCTTGTGGTTGGTCGACCAGTCGGTCTCGTCGAACGACCGCCGGGCGGCGTCAATGGCCCGGTGCATGTCCTCTTTCGACGCATCAGCGACTTCCCCGAGCGACTCCTCGGTGGCCGGGTTGAAGACGGTGAATGTGCCGGCATGACCGTCGACCAACTTGCCGTCGATCATCATCTTCGGCTCAAAGCGGACCTTTACAGTCTCAGTCATGTTTGTCGCTCTCTGTTGATGGGACGCTGAGCAGGGCGCCGGAACGCAGAATACTATGGAGAGCCTTACTGGAACGCAGCCGGTTGGCAACCCTTGGACTGCGGGCGCTGATGTCGGCAGCGCTCATCCCGTCACTCGTCAACAGATCCCTATTTCTCCACCGAAGCTGTTTGACCAAATATCTGTTCCACCGTAGAGTTCGGCATTGCCCGTAGTCAATCGCAGCGGAGTCAACAGGAAACGTGGATTTCTCATACCCGCCAGAGGTTGAACAGGTTCGCAAGGAACTGCGTACGTGGCTGGCCGCGAACCTGACCGACGAGGTGGTGGCCTCCGGTCGCCGGCGAGGTAGCGACGAGACCGCTTTCCAGACGCTTCGTGGATGGAACGCGACGATGGCTGACGCTGGCTGGGGCGCGGTCTCCTGGCCGCAGGAGTACGGTGGCCGCGGTGCGACGGTGCTCGAGCAATTGGTTTACGCCGAGGAGACGACCCGCGCTCGGGTGCCGGTCCCGCTCAATGTGATCGGGATGAACAACATCGCCCCCGCGATCATGCAACACGGGACCGAAGCGCAGAAGCGCACCCTGCTGCCCCGGATGATGCGCGCTGACGACATCTGGTGTCAGGGCATGTCGGAACCGGAAGCCGGCTCCGACCTCGCGTCGCTGCGCACCCGCGCGGTGCGAGACGGCGACCATTTCGTGGTCAACGGTCAGAAGATCTGGACCTCACTGGGACATCGGGCCGACTGGTGCCAGCTGTATGTGCGCACCGACCCCGACGCGCCGAAGCACAAGGGCATCTCGTGCCTGATTCTCGACATGTCGTTGCCGGGCATCGAGGTTCGCCCACTTGTCGCGCTCAACGGCGAGGCCGATTTCGCCGAAGTCTTCTTCAACGACGTACGGGTGCCCGCCGATGCGCTGCTCGGCCCGGAGAACGGCGGCTGGCGGATCGCCACCACGACGCTGAGTCACGAGCGGGCCGGGGCTGCGCGTCTCTACACGGAGATGCAGGTGCGACTGGCGGAGCTGGTGGCCGACCTCGCCGTGGTCCAGATCGACAATCGGCCCGTACTCGAAGAGCCGACGACGCTGCGGCGTCTCGGTGAAATCGCCTTGCGAATCAAATATCTCGAGGTGCTCTGCCAGCGGTCGATCTCTGCGATTCTGCACGGCGGCGACGCGTTCGGGTCGGCAAGCCTCGCCAAGTCAATCTGGGGAGAGGTCGGCCAGGAGATCGCCGCGCTGGCCTTCGACCTGCTCGGGTCGCATCCCGACGGCCGTCGGTGGGCCGACTACCGCTTGACATCGCGCGCGCTGACCATCGCCGGCGGAACGACGCAGATCAACAAGAACATCACCGCTCAACGGGTTCTGGGGTTGCCGCGATCATGAACCTGGAGCTGACCGACGAGCAGGTTGCGCTGCGCGACACGGTACGAAGCTTTCTTGCCGAAAAGGCTTCGATCGCCGGACATGTCCGCCCGCTGCTCGACGACGCGACCGGAACCTCTCAGGCTGTCTGGCGAGGTCTCGCCGACCTGGGCACCACCGGCCTGCTGGTGCCGGCGGAATACGACGGTGCCGGCATGACGATGGTCGAAGCGGGCATCGTCTCCGAGGAGCTCGGCGCCGCGTTGCATCCTGGACCATGGCTCTCCACCGCCGTCGCGGCGATCCGCGCACTCACCCGATTCGGGGTGGACAGCGCCGTGGCGGCCCCGCTTTTCACCGGGATCGCAGACGGCTCCACGACTGCGACCGTGGGCCCGCTCGAGGGCGCTCGCCCCAGCGTGGTCGAACTCGGTGACGACGCAGGGCTGCGCGGCGAGATCGACGGCGTGTGGGACGCCGCTGCCGCCGACGTGATACTCGTCTTGGCCGAAGAGCGTGGCAGCACAGGCCTTTTCGCGGTCCAGACCTCGGCGCCCGGCGTCGACATCACGCCGAAGACAGGAATCGACCAGACCCGCAAGCAGTTCCGCGTCGTGTTCAACGACACGCCCGCGCAGCTTCTGGCGACCGCAGCACCAGACGCCGTCGAGGCGCTAATCGATGACGTGGTCATCGCCTGGGCGGCTGACGCGCTCGGCGCCGCACGAGCCATCCTGAACCTCGTCGTCGAATACGCCAAGGTGCGAAACCAATTCGGCCAGCCGATCGGCGCGTTTCAAGCCGTCCAGCACCTGTGCGTCGACATGTACGAGACAGTCGAGCTCGCCCGCAGCGGCGTGATCCACGCCCTGTGGGCCGCCGACGCCGGAAACCGCGACGAACGACATGCAGCCGCGATGCGGACCAAAGCGTTCTCCGGCCGACTGGCCACCGTCGCTGATACCGGCATCCAAGTCTTCGGCGGTATTGGCTACACCTGGGAGCACGACGCGCACCTGTATCTCAAGCGGTTGCTGAGTTGGAGCACGTTCAACGGCGGATCTGACCGGTATCTCGTGCAACTCGGCGCGCAGTTCGCCGAATCCGTAAGTCACTGAAAACCCCAGGGGGCAGCCATGATCGACTTCAACGGGCAGGTGGCGATCGTCACCGGCGCCGGCCGCGGCTTAGGGCGACTGTACGCGCTGGAGTTGGCACGTCGCGGCGCCGCGGTGGTGGTCAATGACCTCGGCGGATCCATGCACGGCGATGGGGCCGACACCGGCGTCGCCGACGCAGTCGTCGACGAGATCGAGCGTGCCGGTGGTGTCGCCGTGGCGTCACATGATTCGGTGGACAGCCCGGACAGCGGCGAAGCAATCGTGAACACAGCCGTCGAGCACTTCGGTCGCCTCGACGCGGTGGTGAGCAACGCGGGCATCTTCAACAGCGTTCCGTTCGACGAGCTGTCCCAAGACCACTGGCGGCGGATGCTCAGCGTGCACCTGGACGGTGGGTTCTATGTGAGCCAGCCGGCATATCGACAGATGAAGACCGCTGGCTACGGCCGGTTTGTCTTCATCTCCTCGTCCGGCGGGATGTTCGGACAGCCGCTGGAGGCCCACTACGCGGCGGCCAAGGCGGGCCTGGTGGGGCTGGCGAATGTGATCGCGATCGAGGGTGCCGAGCACGGGATAGCAGCCAATACCGTTCTTCCGTTTGGCTTTTCGCGCATGGTGACCGAAACGGTCGGTGATCCGAAGGCGCTTGAGGAAACCGGTTTTCTGAAACTTATCCAGCCTGAGTTGGTCGTGCCCATCGTCGTGTTCCTGGCCAGCAGGGCCTGCGAGCTCACTCATCAGAACTATTCGGCTTGCGCAGGGCGGTTTTCGCGGGTCTTCGTGGGTCTCGGCGAGGGCTGGCTGGCCGAGCCGGGCACCAACCCGACAGCCGACGACGTCGCGGCGCATCTATCCGAGGTGTCAGCCACCGAGCCATTTACCGTTCCGGGCTCGATCTTCGAAGAGGTTTTCGCCGTCTGCGACAGGCTTGGCGTCAACGTGTTCTCCCAATGACGTCGCTTTAATACCGTCCAACCTGCACATTCGATTCGCAGCAACCTGGTAGCGTCAGACCAAATATTCGGTCATGGATCTCGCAGGACCGGCCTGTGGAGGTGTCGTGGGGCTTCAGCAACCATCCGAGCCTGCGGCCGCACGAAGCTCTGCACGCCTAGACTTGCCCGATGCCGATTCGCCGGTCCGGTCCGGCCGTGCCGGACGTTCTCGCATGACGCCGCGGGGACGAGGTGCCGCCAGACGCATCCCCGAGTCTGCGGGCGAGCGTGGAGGTGCCTACGACGACGGCACTCGTCGCACCGAAATCCTGCAAACCGCTGAATCGTTGATCGCTTCCTCGGGCCTGCGGACGTCTCTGCAGGAGATCGCCGACGCGGCGGGCATATTGCCGGGAAGCCTTTACCACCACTTCGAATCGAAGGAAGCGATCCTCGTCGAATTGGTCCGGCGGTACTACGCCGACTTGAATCGCATCGGCGAGCTCGCCCATGAGAAATTGGACAAGCCCGACGCACGCTCCGCCGCTGACAAGATCGTCGAACTGGGATCGGCGATCGCACGTTGCGCGGTAGAACATCGCGCCGCTCTGCAGATGTCGTTCTTCGAAGCGCCGAGTGCAAATCCGGAGCTTGTCGAACTCCTACAAAACCCGCCCACCGCCGTCCAGCAGGCGATGCTGCAAACGCTGCGCGCCGGAAGGTGGAGCGGCTTCATCAGATCCGACATCGACCTTCCGACGCTCGCCGACCGGATCTGCCAGACCATGATGCATGTCGGACTCGACATCATCCGGCACACCGCGGCGGCCGACCAGACCGCAGTCGTCATGTGCCGCATCATGTTGCACGGCCTGGCCAGTCGGTTATACACCGACAGCGAACTGAACAGCTCCAGTGCTTTCGCAGCCGCCGAGGCGGCAATCAAGACGTGGGCCGACGACAGCGAGTCCGACGGCAACGACAAAGGCGCCCATGTCCGCGCGGTTGCACGAGCCGAGTTCGGCAGGAAGGGCTACGAGGTCACCACGATCCGCGACATCGCGGCCGCGGCCGGGCTGGGCACCGGAACGGTCTATCGGCTGATCGGGTCGAAAGACGAACTGCTCGCCTCGATCATGGAGTCCTTCGGGCAGAAAGCCGGGGGCGGCTTCGCCAGCGTTCTGCACACGGATGCCACGCCGGTGGAGAAGCTCGACGCGCTGAGTTGGGTCAACATCAATGCCCTGGATCAGTTCCCTGACGAGTGGAAGATCCAACTCGCGTGGATGCGCCAATCGCCGCCGGACACGCCCAACCCCGGCCTGGCGTTCACCATGCGATTGCGACAGCTCAGAGCGCTGTTGTTGGAAGGAATCCAGTCGGGAAACATCCGCATCGAGGATCCACCCTCCCTGTCGATGCTGGCGCGCTACGTGATGGACGTCCTGTGGGTGCCCGAGAACATCGTGCGGACCCAAGGCAAGGACGCGGCATTGCTCAACGCCCGTGACACCCTGGTGCGCGGCGCCGCAGAGCGTGACGCGCCCAGATCGGCTTGACAGCCAAAGATTTCAGCCGAACATTCCGTCGCGCCAACGCTTTATCACCTGTTCGCGTACGAACCGGAGCTTCGCAGCCGACGGCGTCGAACCCCAGCCTGAAGTACCAAATATCTGTTCCCGTAAAGTACACCGGAGCCTTTACTGTTGGCGTCCCTAGAGAGGATTGAAATGACTGGTATCGAGCAGTTCCGCTACGACGGCAAGCGGGCGTTGG
>Ga0302326_10020505_pt1 | contig 13601 bp, 17 predicted proteins | sample Palsa_T0_3_FD_202264 | JGI IMG/M metagenome (GOLD analysis project Ga0302326, IMG submission 202264) | Peat permafrost microbial communities from Stordalen Mire near Abisko, Sweden - Palsa_T0_3 | ecosystem: Environmental > Terrestrial > Soil > Palsa > Peat permafrost | place: Sweden: Abisko... | reverse complement strand
CCGAAATCAGCGGGGACCGCAACGCCATGGCAATGAGTTTCACATCGGCCGCGGCCTACGGACAAGTTAGTCGCGGCGACAGGTATTCGGGCGCCATTTGGGCGACACGCTCGCCCGTCATCGCGCAGCACGGAATGGCAGCGACGGAGCAGCCGCTCGCCTCGGCACTCGCGATCGACATCCTGAAGAAAGGCGGCAGCGCAGTCGATGCGGTCATCGCGGCCAATGCTGCGATTGGGCTGATGCAACCGGTGCTGAGTGGCGTTGGCGGCGACCTGTTCGCCATCGTCTGGGATCCCAAGACGAGGCAGGTCTACGGATATAATGGCTCAGGCCGCTCGGCCAAGGGGCGCAATCTTGCCAAGCTCATGGCCGACGGAGGGGATCTGCGCTATGAGGATTTCGCCGGCCATCACGGCGAATGGGTGACGCCGCTCGCCGTCAATTATTCGACTCGTTGCTCTTGTATGCCGGAATCCATCGGTTAATTTTCGGTTTTCACCGAGCTCTGTCGAAGCGATTTCTTTCGCGATTTTTTATCGTTTTGAGCGCGACAAGGAGCTGATTCGGGTTTACCGCGTCTTGGATTTGCGCCGAGATCTCCTATGATCAGGGAACGGCTCCGGTAGATTGGAAAGGAAATCAACAATTAGCGAATTAAGAGCGCAGCAAACGTCAGCCAACAACTTATTCGACGGAGAACGGAGTCAAAACTGAAGTGAGGCCGTTAAAAACAGCAACCTAGTCAGGATTTGTTGACCGACCCGTTGACTGACCCCTTTTGGGGCCCCCGGACTAAGTGTTGCGTTCCGAGTATAATGACCCTTGGCAGTGAGCCCCGCGGTTCCATTTCAGCAACTCCGCGAAGGAAATCCTGTGGGCGGCCGGACGGCGTCGGTCTGATCGATTAAACCGGCACCTTTTTCGCAGTGTTCTGCCCGCTCCATCCAGCTCCGTGAGCAACAGCTGTGTGGTTCCACTGTTGAGTCTCCAAGCGTTAGCGTCCAGTCTTTGAAAAGGTGTTGCGTGGTTGTGACGATGCGCCGAAAAAGGAACGATGAGGCTTTATTGCAAAGCGCTAGTTCTCTTTTGGTTGGTGATTGTTCCACGCCTCAATGCGCAAGGTGATTTTTATCAAGTCACCCAAACCGATCTGGATCATGGGCACCACCCCGGCGACTTAATCCGATCTCAGATAATCAATGACGCGCCGGACGGGGCGTCTGCGTACCGTGTCTTGTACCTTTCGACCGGACTGCACAACGAACCCATCGGAGTAAGTGGCGTCGTCATAATCCCGGAAGGAACTGAGCCCTTCGGCGGCCGGTCGATTGTCGCATGGGCCCATCCCACGAGCGGGATTGTCCCTCGCTGTGCTCCATCTTTGGCGCGAGTGCTGTTCAATTCCATTCAAGGATTACCAGATATGCTTGCGCGAGGTTATATTGTAGCCGCAACCGACTATCCCGGTTTGGGGACAGCCGGGCCGCATCCTTATTTGGTGGGTATCAGCGAGGGGCGCGCGGTTTTGGATTCCGTGCGTGCCGCGCGATCGATTGGCGGGATCCGCACTCGTTCCACCTTTTCCGTGTGGGGTCACTCACAAGGGGGACAAGCGGCGCTTTTTACCGGTATTCTAGCGGAAAGTTATGCGCCCGAGTTGCACTTGGTCGGCGTCGCTGCGGCCGCACCTGCGACAGAACTGGCAACTTTGCTCTCTGACGATATTGATACCTCAGGAGGACGAAATCTGACCTCGATGACTTTGTGGTCGTGGTCGCGGGTTTATGGTGCGTCGATGGATGAGGTAGTCACTCCGGAAGCCATCCCGATCATCAATCGCCTTGCGAATTTATGCATCGAACGCTTCTTCGACATTTTGACGCGCAGAGGACCGACCCGCGCCTTAGATCGCAGTTTTCTGAAGGTGAATAGTTTCGCCGATAAAGAACCGTGGCGGTCGCTTCTCGCGCAAAATACACCCGGGCTGCTACCGCGCAATGTGCCGGTATTTCTCGCGCAAGGAACCGCCGATAAGCTGGTCCGGCCTCAAGTCACTCTCAACTACGCTGCCAAGCTTTGCCGCTCCGGCAACTCAGTACAACTTTATTTAATGCCCGGAGAAGGTCATGCCTTCGCCGCACGCCGTAGTGCTTCGGTGGCTGTCAAATGGATTAGCGATCGCTTCGCGGGTCGTCCGGCGCCGAGTAACTGTGGAGGCAGCCTTTAAAGCTGAAAGTTTGAAAGTAAGTGTCACTTTCCGAATTAGTTAATCGGCATAACTTTCTCGGAATCGTTTGGCATGCTTGACCCCCACAAAAGAAGCTTTTCACGTCGCCATTAGACCTGACACCTTCGTCCAGCAAGAACATGACAACAGAACTTAATATTGGTGATCCGGCTCCTGATTTTAGAGCAACCGCAGTCGGCGGTATCTACGGCGGTGGCCAAGAGGTGAAGTTCGCCGACTTCGCAGATTCAATGCTTGTTCTGTAATTTTACCCGGAGGACGATACCCCGGGATGCACAAAGCAGGCCTGTGATTTGCGCGATTCCTGGCGTGAACTCCAATCTAAAGTGGAACTTTTCGGCGTCAGCACTGATAGCGTTGAAAGTCACCAGGAGTTCATCAAAAAGCACGGTCTTCCCTTCCCTTATTGAGCGACCCGGATCAGAAGATTGTGAAAGCCTATCAGGTCTGGGCCGAGAAAACCGTTGATGGGGGAAAATCCATGGGTACCGAGAGGACCACCTACCTCATCGGGCCCGACCGGAAGATAAAAGCTATCCTGAAAAGGGTGAAACCCGCCGGACATGTAACGCAACTGCTCAAACCACTTGCTTCGTAAACTGGATTCCGCAAACTCTATCGGCGCTCGGTTCGCTCTTCCGCTTGGGATTCGGACGCTCCAGGACTCGGTTCTGGCGCATTCGGCAAGGTGCCCGGCATCATGACACTCGTCGCGGGAACTGGAATCGCTTCATTTAAATTTTGGGTCTTCACGGGAATGAGTGTCATAAAGACAGCACTCGCGAGAGGTACTCGCGCCGAAAGCTTTATGGGAGAACCGCCTCTGCAGCCTGAATCCAGATGAATGGTACTGACGTCTTAGTGGTAGACGACGACATCTCGGTCTGTCGGATCCTTCACCAGATGCTTTCCGGTGAGCAATATAAGGTTCAGACAAGCCAGTCTGTTGCCGATGCTCTTGGAGCCATCGAAAAAAACTCTTTTGACGCATACGTAATGGACTACAAGTTGCCAGACGGTTCCGGATTCGATGTCGCGGAGCGGATTCGGTCGACAGGGAGCGAAGCTCCGATCATTCTTATCTCGGGTTATGACCGAAGTGCCGTCGCGTTGCGAGCGGAGAAGTTTCGAATATCTGATTTCCTCGAGAAGCCGTTCTCGCGGGAGATAATCTGCAACGCAGTAAAAAAGGCTATCGGCTCTCCCAAGGGAGCACCGGAATTATCACCGGGCGACTCGCCGGACTCTCCAGTGGCGCCGTCTGAACCCACCCGGATGCGATTCTGGCCGCGTTGGGCAAAGCGTCCGCCATCATGACACTACCCAGGCCGTGATCGCTTCATTAATCTTGCCGAACAGCCTGAGCGGAAGTTGCTGCGCACTCTGAAACGGGATGCCTGGGGGGATCGAGAGCGGTTTGTATCAGCGCCTGGATATCTCCCACAACGACGACCGCTGCCGGGTGCGCAACGACAACGCAATGTCAGTTCTCGGAATGATGCTGCGCTTGAGCAATAGCCTATTCATGCAATGGCGCGGATTCAAGCGACGCCCAAACCATGTTACTACCACCGATTTCCAATCCGCCTTATCCGAAGACCACCACCGTCCGGCACTCCGCCTAGACTTGAGCAAATATCCCAACCTCAAACGACTCTCATGAATTGGCGCTGGGTCAAGAATCGGTTCACAATTCCCAACTGGTAAAATTTAATCCTTTCTGATAATTTTGCTCGTCGTGGCAGAAATCATCATGCTGGTCAACTCAATTGATCCGCTCGCTCCGTACAAAGTCTCGGACGACCTGATGCTCGAACTCGTGAGCGTCACCGCCATCATTAAGGGCGGGTCGTTCGTCGTGGAGGGTCTTTCTTTGCCTCGGATTGGTCAGCGATTCGAAATTGTAAAAGAATTGGTACAAAACTAATCTTTTCGTTTCGTAACCAAAACGCTTTGCTCTCTCGTGATGAAAGCCAAACGCACTCTGCCTCCAAGCAAGGTCGGACTCCGCACCCAGCGCAACTTCGAGACGAGCCAGAGGAAGGTCCGAGATTTAATTGACGCGGCTTTCAAGAGGAAGATCGGCGATGACGGGTTCAGACCGAACGGCGCATTCGGCAGAAAAGCGTTCAAGGAAAAGCATCCCGAGCATTCGAAACCATCACGGTTCCCGGAAGCCGCGCAAGAAGGGCGACCTCAACGCGTTCGCGCTCTACAAGCAGCAGGCCATTGATGCACTCAACGTGTTGAGCAAGCAGGCGTCACTAGCCATCAACACAGAAGCTGCCGAGAAGGCGAACGAGATCAAATCCGGCACGATGCCGACGCCGACCCCCACACCGACTCCCGAGGCCACGGCAACTCCGACGCCTGAGCCTACGGCAACCCCGACGCTTGAACCTACGGCCGCTCCGACGCCTGAACCTACAGCCACAGCAACCCCAGAGTCGACCGCAACTCCTGAATCGACGCCAACCCCAGAACCACGATATCGGCATTGTAAGTGCCGCTCCGGCACCTAGGTTTGGAACCCGATCTCGGAAGTCCTCCCAAGTCGAGTAACGCCCGAGGAGGCGCGCGACGCTGCGTGAGGATTGTAATTGAGACGTGAGTCGATGATCTTAATCAGGTCCGGCCCGATCCGACGAATCGCCACCGGTTCGTCACGGAATAGCCGTATTGGTATCCTTTTGTTGCACCGACCGTCCCCCGCAATTGGCCAACAACGGTCGAATCGCAGCCCCCAAAGATCTCGACCAGCTGAACACCCAACGGATCGAGCTGGAAAAGATCAATGAGGAACTCGGTTCGGCTGGTTTCCACAATCCAGAAATCCACGCACTTCTAAAGGGCGTTTGCAGCTTTCTCTGAGAAAGGGAAAAACCTTCGATTGATCATTGAGACTGGTGGCATCGTCGATGTCCACCAACGGCCTGAGGAGACAGACAGACAAAGCTTGTCTTCGCGCCGCCGCGAGAGTCTGCTGGAGCACAGCCGGCGTGCTCCAGTGAATGTCCCTGAACAGGATCTCATGAGGGCCTTTGATTGCCAGCAAAACATAGCCGCCATCCCGGGCCGGACCCAGAACAATGTCGTTGTCGCTCAGAGCCCTATCGGCCTCGTCAAAGTAATCCCGGGAAAGGGCAGGACAATCGCCGCCGATCAAATAGATTCGCTCGCTGCCGTTATCGAATTCCCGGCGCACTGCGGTTGCCAGTCGTTTACCAAGATCGCCATCACATTGAGGAACAAAGCGCGTCCCATTCTGTAGCTGAGGCGCTAGCCAAATCTCCATATCCTCTCGCGCATTCGAGGGTGCAAAATAGACGGCTACCCTCCAATCAACAGGTATTTCCGCAGCTTGGTGTTCCACCAAAGCACGGTAGATCACCGTGGCCCGCGCTGCACCGATGTCGCGAGCGAGACGGGTTTTTGCTTCTCCCAGACGCGGAGATTTCACAAATAAGCAGACCGTTTTCATCGTTCACCCTGAAATGCGAGAGAATGATTCCCGAATACCTGCGTGCGGTGGCAGATGATCTTTGAGGGAACTTCCTCCATTCTTCTCCTTTGGGCGGTTGTGTCCGGGCGTGATCACAATCTGATTATTTGCGCAGGAGTTCGTTGTCAGGCAAGCTTAGAGCTTGTCTGACTATGCACCAGGCGCGACAGAGATGTTGCCTCGGCTTGCGGCGAGTGACAGCCGCGCAACGCGTCCGTTGATCAGCTTGATCGTTCCCGTCTGGAATGACGACGAACTCGTTGTTGATCTAGTGAGCGGTTTGCAAGTCGTCCCAGAGCTTGTCGAGTGGGTGGTGGCGGCAGTTCAGCCTGGGGCAAGCCTTTTCGAGTTGCACCGTCAAGGAATGGTCCGCCTGATTTCCTGCGACAAGCCCTCGCGCGGCAGACAAATGAATGCCGGAGCAGCCGAAGCGCGCGGGTCTCTCCTGTGCTTTCATCATGCCGATTCCGAGTTGCGTCCCGAGCACCTGAGCGCATTGGAAAAAACGGCAAGGAACGAAGCAATCTTAGGTGGAGCATTCCACCGTCACTTCGACGATCGACGCACCTTTGTCGTCTGGTGGGAAGGCTTAATTCGACGCGTCAATTCGTTCGCCGGGCCGCTGTTTGGCGATCAGTCCATCTTCGTTCGATCATCTGTTTTTGAAAGAATGGGTGGTTTCGCCGACATTCCGCTGATGGAGGACCTCGAATTTTCCCGCAGGCTGCGGCGGCTAGGCAGTGTCGTTCTGTTGGATCCGCCGCTCTGGTCATCGCCACGGCGTTTCCATGGCCTGGGCAATTGGAGGGCCACGCTGCTTAACATGGCCTTCATCGGCCTCTTCTACTTAGGCGTTGATCCTTGCACACTGCATAGATTGTACTATGGAAGGTTGAGGGGAACCTGCGTTCGCGGCGTCGGCGTCGATCCGGTCTCGCGGGGATAGTTCGAGCGAATCAATTCCTGTGACTAACGTTTTCAAAGATGCTTTCCATGCCGAAATTTGACCGTTTAGGCAGTCCGCTTTTCTCTCAGGCTCTGGCCGATCACAACTTGTGTTGCCGACGCAAACGCACAAACGTCCTGCAGCTTAATCTGGGCAAACTTTGCAACCTCACATGCGTCCATTGTCACGTGAACGCAGGCCCGAAACGCAGGGAGATCGTCACCCGGGAGACCGTTGACCGGATCCTCGGATGGCTGTCGCAAACCGATATTAACATGGTGGACCTAACCGGAGGCGCGCCTGAGATGATACCTGATTTCCGTTATCTCGTCAGGCAGCTCCGGAAAATGCCGCAGGTGGAAACTATCATCGACCGCTGTAACCTCACGATCCTTCTTGAACCAGGTTATGAGTGGCTGGGCGACTTTCTCGTAGCCCATCGCGTGAAAATTGTCGCCTCGATGCCGTGTTACAGGCTCGACAACGTCGATGCTCAACGGGGCGACGGCGTCTTCGATTCCAGTATCCGGGCCCTTCAACTCCTGAACAGGCTGGATTACGGTCGCATAGATGGCCTTCCTCTCGACCTGGTTTACAATCCCAACGGAGACTTTCTCCCTCCTGACCAGACAGACCTTGAAACAGACTACAAACGGGAGCTGAAGAAGAATTTCGATATCGATTTCCACCGACTCTACACTCTCACCAATATGCCAATCGGCCGCTTTGCTTCCTGGCTCAAACATAGCGGGAAGCTGGACGCTTACATGCAACTCTTGATCGAAGCATTCAACCCCGCCTCCGTCGCCGGCCTGATGTGCCAAAATACCCTGAGCGTCGGTTGGCAAGGCGAAGTCTATGACTGCGACTTCAACCAGCAGCTCGGTATGCAATGGAAAAACGGGGTGCCACTTTTCCTTTGGGACCTCGATCCCGAACGGCTCGAAGGCGGTCTCATCGCCACGGACAACCACTGCTTCGGTTGCACCGCGGGGTCCGGCTCCTCCTGCGGGGGAGCGCTGGTGTAGATCATTCTGAAATGAAAGATCTTCCGACGCCGATTATCGCTCTTGCGGTTAGCGCGCTGCTGTTCGTCGCCGAGCGTTTCTTCCCGCTGCGCAAAGCCACGCGATCGCTCATCGCGCGGCTTTGCGTAAACCTCGCAATTTCGGTATTGACCTTCATTACGGCAGTTGGCTTGCTCCAACCGGCGGTGCATTGGGCCCTGCGCTGGTCTGCGGGCAAGCCGTTTGGATTTGTTCGTCTGTTTGCGCTCCCGTCGCCGATTGCCTTCGTGCTAAGTCTTTTGCTGATGGACCTGACGTTCTACTACTGGCACCTGGCTAACCACCGGGTGCCATTTCTCTGGCGTTTTCACAATGTCCATCATATCGATACGGACCTGGATGTTTCCACTGCCTTCCGTTTCCATTTCGGTGAGATCGCGCTCTCGATAGTTTTCAGTCTTCTCCAAGTGAGTCTCATCGGCCCTTCGGCATGGGCATTCGCCGTCTATCAACTCATTTTTCAGGTTGAGGTGCTCTTTCACCACAGCAACATCCGGCTTCCTCTCGGTGCCGAACGCTTGCTCAATCAGGTGCTCGTCACTCCGCGAATGCACGGCATCCACCACTCGCAAGTCCAGCGGGAAAACAACTCGAACTTCGGCACGGTATTTCCCTGGTGGGACCGGCTCCATCGCACGCTGGGCGTGAATATCCCGCAAGACGAGGTGGTCGTCGGAATTCCTGGCTATACCCTGCCTGAGGACAACAGTTGCTGGAATGCCCTGCTGATGCCGTTTCGCAAACAGCGCGACTACTGGCGCCGGCCAGACGGCGCGCAAGTAGTGCGGCCAAATTTGCCCTCGAACCAAAATTCCGGCCGCCTGGCGGAGTAAATTTGCGGCGTTTGATTGCAGCCGCAACCCTTTTCGTCCAGACATATGCAAATGCGGCGCCTCTGTCCTATGCGAGCAAGGAGATCCGTTTCATTCGGCAAGCAAGATTCGGCGCGCTCTCTAGCGCCGTTATCGGCGCTATTTATGCAGCTTCAGACTCGCTGTACATCCAATTAGCACTTATAAAACGAATGACACGCACAAAGGTTGAGGCAAACAACAATCTGTCGATTGGCTGGCCGGATTAATGTTTCGGGCTCTGGCGTTCCTGTTGGTGTGCCCACCGTTGCGAATGCCCCGTGCACTGCCGGAACCGTAGAGCAGGGTTTCATTTTTATGGTCGGATGGAACATCTAATCTAAGTGAAGGATCCGATAGGCACCACCAAAAGCCAAGATAAGATCTTTAAGGTCGCTCTTCCGGTCAGTCTGGAAGCAGTCTTTCAAACCTCGCTCGGATTTGTTGACCAGATTATTGTTGGCACTCTCGGCGCTACCGCTGTTGCTGCGGTTGGTCTTTGTAACAGCATCTCATTCATCGTGATGCTTCTCTATTCGGCCATTGGAACTGGAGCCGGAGTTTTAGTGGCTCAGGCTTTTGGACGAAACGATTTCGACGACGTTTCTAAGGTTGCTTCGCTCAGTCTAATTTTGTCCGGCATCTTTGGCGCTTTCACAACCCTGCCGCTCGTTCTCTATCCAGGGCCTGTTCTGAGACTAATCGGAGCGCCGGACAAATTGGTCGAGGCAGGCTCCGTCTATTTTCAGCTTTTCTCTGCTGCTGCCCCCCTGATTGTCATGAGTGCTGTCACCACCGCGACCTTTCGTTCGTTGAACGATTCAAAAACACCAATGTTTGTCACCATGGGAGCAGTCGTCCTAAATACCGTTCTCGGTCTTTTTCTAGTTTTTGGATGGGGACCCTTCCCGAAATTGGGCGTGATTGGGGCAGGCTTGGCCACCTTAGTTGCGCAAGTTTCTCGCTTCTTAACATTACTGGTATGTCTCTACCGCGAGGAAAAAGGCTTGAAGTGGCATTGGCCGCTGCCCGGAACCGGCATCGCCAAGGTTTTTGGCCCCCTTCTGGAAATCACCTATCCGATTGCCATCAGTGAACTACTTTGGGGCACCAGTACTTTTGTTTACACCATAATCTTGACTCGACTAAGCGTCGCCGGGTTGACCGCAAGTCAGATTGTCATGACGATCGAAAACCTTTTTATCGTTGCCGCGTCAGGCCTCGCGCCGGCCGCAGTGGCTTCAATCGGGCAAGCTTTAGGAAACGATTCTCTTAAAGTTGCCAAGCGGCATGCCAACGCGGCGCTCAGACTGGGATTGATTGCCGGGCTTGTGTTTAGTGTGCTCCTTTTCGGGAGCAGCTTCCTGGTTCCCTTCATCTATCCGAACGTCGGCAAGGAAGTTTTGCACTTCACCTTTTGGGGTCTCATCATCGCGGCCTGCGTGCAGCCGGCGAAAGTGTTAAATAGCATTCTTGGAAATGGTATTCTACCTAGTGGGGGAGACACCAAGTACATCTTGCTTGGCCATGTGATCGGGAGCTACGCGATCGGCGTGCCGGCCGCCATCTTTTCAGCGTTTGTCCTGCACTTTTCTGTGTGGGGCGTCTTCGGATCAAGAGCTCTGGAGGAAGTACTTAAAGCAATTTTCTTCCTCAGGCGCTACAGAACACCAGCCTGGTATAAAAAGTCAGTTGGCGACCTATCAAACACCGTAGCTAAATAGATGATAGAACGACGTACGCCAGGCTTTAAGCATCTTATTCGACAAACCCAGGGCGCGCGTACCACAGTTCGGACTTTGGCAAGCAGTTAAAGCGGCCCTTAAAATTTCGTCATTTGCGCGAAGAGAGTCGCACTTTCGGTCCGGAATTGGAGATTGTCGATAGACACGTCTGGCGGCAGTGGCTCGATCAACTTTTTCTTTCCATCCGAGAGCCTAGCAGGGGAGTCTCTCGGTGACCAGCAGTTAAATCGGGACCGGAAAGAAACTGGGGGTCAGGCGGCTTCTTCGGGGGGTCGACGTCTGCCATTCCTTACGTCTCTCCTCCGAAGTTGGGGTCACCACCATACTCCCGGCGCTCACCCCCACGTAGACCGTCTCGTCCCGCAGCGACGGCAAGAGGTCTGCCAGTCCGGACTGCCGCATCCAGTAGCACAGATAAAGGGGATCGCCGCCTCCAACCAGCAGGGCGTCAGTCTCCTGGACCATGGGAACCCAATGTTCTTCTTTGATGCTCGGCAGCGCGGTAAGCTCCAGCACTCCCAACGACCTGAGCTAACAGCCCGCTATTCCGGTGCGCGGCATATAGTTGTAAGCTGCCCTGCCGACCTACTGATACGTAGTGTGCGATAGGAGTTCGTTCTGGACGCCGGGAACGTCGCCCATCTCTGATCGACCGCTTAATTTTTTGGCGCCGAGCGAAACCGGTGTCATTGAGGCTACATGACGATCCCCGAAATAGCCGCCCAACTTCGGATGGTGCTTGGGGTTTGCGCTAAAGCCGACGCAAATGTTTCACCGGCAGAGCGCATCTATTTCGCAGCCGCGCAGAACGACTGTTCGGATGAAGAGATTATCTCCTTGTGGTTGACGGTATCGAGCCTAGAGGGACATCAAGTGCCGATGTTCGTCGCTAAACATTGGGCGAAACGCGCCTCTAATTTTATCGAGTGGATGGCGCTCTTGGAGGACAACACCGCTCCACCGAGTAACAACTGAAACGCGTTTGAACGGTCTGAACGTTTCCTGTTGGAATGAGGCGTGCGCTTAACGATCCTCGCGGCTTTCGTCCCAGTGGCAACTCCAGCGTTTTCAATCGAGCTGTTTCGATACCGGGGCGCGGCCAAAGATGGGTGAACACTTGAGTACGTTTTTGAGGCTGGCGAACAGAATTCTGCCAACGCCATAACCAAAGAGAAAGCTGCTGAGATCGCCGCAGACTTTATGACGATCTTTTATCACGTACAGGTCGGTGCACTTTGTCGTTCTGCTGCCTGACGGGACGGTTGTTGTGCCCAAAGTGGCGAAAAGCCTTTGACGTGATCGCTGAAAGCGGACGGCGAGCACATCCCGGCGGAAAGATAGGTTCCTTGGTCCTACTTGGGATTGCCGGGACCTTGGCGGCCTGGATCAATTCCGCAAAGCCCGAAGCACTCAAGTTTGGAATTCGGTACGGTCTGGTGGTCGGCATCGTAGGCTTGGTCGTGGGTACGTTGAGCGGATTCATAGAATGGCACACAGATCAGATATCAGAACGTCGGTCCCGGTTTCATTGCTCGCATATTTGAATCGGCGGGATAATTGGAATGCGAATTTGCTCCATATGGACGCGATCTCTCAGGCAAGCTTTGCAATGTCCGGGCGTCGTCATCCGCCCGAATTGAAAGAAACGTCTCAACCTGTGCCAGCGACGTCGGAATTTATTCCTTCATCCCGGCATCCAGAATGCCCCCAAAAACCGAACGTATTTCGGCCCTTAAGCGTTGCGGTGAAGTTCGGAGCACAGAGAACGATCGGCGAAAGCCTGCACCTCGAATTTTTGCACGTTCGCTTTCGAAGCTTGGCGGTTTCCAAATATCACGACAAGATCAAAAAAGCGACGCTAAAAAGCCCTCCTTGGCTTGCCGATCTTCAAACCTCAGCGCCGCTCGATGGCTATGCGATGGAGAACGGAGAATTCACTACGGCACTTCCAAAAGATGACAGGATCAAGGAAAATCTTCGGGTGATCCTTGAGATCAGCACTTGATGTTACTAACCGCGCGCCGACAGTCTCCTTGACATTGCATTTGGGTCGCATGCGGAGGTATACCGATGAACCGGGCGACAGTCGGTCAGTCTGCATCGGTTTTCGCCAGCGGGAACGCACGCGTCTGCTCTCTGGATACGAGATGTGTCAGGACAACTGCGGATCAACGGTGAAGCCGGCGCGCCGGGAAATGGTAAATGCAGCCCAGCCGGCGTTCCCGTTTCCCGTTTACTCCATAACCCTCGTTATTCGCACAATGTGAGTCGCATTTTTTGCAAATAACCGTCGACTCCGTCGGCCATATGCCCGAGTGTTCTGAGCGCTCTCCTCCTCCTCTGATGAATCTCCGTACTCGAAGCTTTGAAGGCGGATACCATCTCCGGCGAAGTCAGACGTAGAACGTGGCGCACACATGGAAGGCAAAGAGTCGCAAAGTTGGCACGTGGACGAAGTGCTTTATTTCCAAGTCACCCTCGAGCCGCATCTCAAGCACTCTGGATCGATAACCGGTGGAAGAATCCTTTTTTTGGCTGAGATACCGGTCGAAGCGGCAAAGAAAACGGCAACAAATCCTGAAGATGAAGTCGCATTGCGCCAAGAAGCAGAGCGCCTCGCCGCCGAGTTGCTTCCAATTGCTATGACCGGCCACCCCTGGGAGGAGGGTGAAGATGTCATGCAATTCTCCTGTCATGAGGTCCCCCAGCCATCTGGAGACCAAACTGCACACACGGCAGATGCGGAGAAAAATGGTGTGCGTTTGTGGCTGCTGGAAGCGAAAGCAGAATAGTATTGTTGGCAGCAAACTTGATGGTGCGGTTGACGCGTACAATAAAGCCGCTATCTCCCTCGAAAGTCGAGCGTTGGTCTCCGCGCGCAAACTTAGGGAACTCGGTGCCGGCTTAGTTAGAAAAAGAAATCGAACCTGTCACGGTTATCGATGTCAGCGGTCGAATCAAAACCAGCCACTTTTTTTCTTTTAAACCGGTTAGAGTTATTTTGGCAAGGGGTTATTTAAGTTCTCGGCAAATCCAACGATAGCGAATTGGATTTCGACGGATTAGAAGTTGACTGAGGGGGGGTAGCAGCAAGTTTTGCGTTTGATCCCTGGGAGCGAGGTCACGAGCGAACAGGAATCAAGCGCAAAAGACGGTAACCTCTTTAGCGCGGAGCGTAACCAGCTCAAGGTCGAAACGGAATAAATGGGGGTAGCCCGTAGGGGGCACCGTTTATGCCG
>Ga0302326_10020504_pt1 | contig 13601 bp, 18 predicted proteins | sample Palsa_T0_3_FD_202264 | JGI IMG/M metagenome (GOLD analysis project Ga0302326, IMG submission 202264) | Peat permafrost microbial communities from Stordalen Mire near Abisko, Sweden - Palsa_T0_3 | ecosystem: Environmental > Terrestrial > Soil > Palsa > Peat permafrost | place: Sweden: Abisko... | reverse complement strand
AGGCTGCTTCCCGCCCTCCCCGGCGATCCCCGGATCAGGCTGCCTCCAGCTTCACCAGACCGCTGCGACGGCCCGGCGGTGGAGCCCTTCCATCTCCACACGAATGCACAGCGCCTCGTGGCGCACCCAAGATGAAGTACCAGGCGTCGGCGTCGTCCAGGGTGCCGGGCCCATCCAGGGCCGGTCCGAGGCGGCCGAGCAGGGTGGCGTAGCGGAGCTGGATGTCGCCGATGTGCCGGGCGGCGGAGCGGACCCGCGACGCTTCGCCGGGATGGGTGCCATCGCCCCACGCTCCTTGGAGCCAGGCCGGGTCGAGGCGTTCCAGGAAGCTGGCGGCGCTCCACGGCGGGCCGCCGGGCGCGGTGACGGCCAGGACGGTGACGGCATACAAGAGGTCGGCGTAGTAGGCGGCGTTGCCTTCCCCGGTCTCGACCATCTGGTACAGCAGCACGGCCAGGTCGCGGGGCGGGAGGTCCCACAGGGACAGGCGGGCCTCATCAGGCCAGATAGCGACGCGGCGGGCTCCTGCGCCGTAGAGCAGGCGGCGGGTCCGGTCGGCTTTGCGGCGGGCGTCCCGGCCGCCTTTGCAGTCCAGCACGACCAGCAGCGGCCGGTCCCCGGTCCCGGCATAGTGCGCGTCGAGGGCGGCGGTGAACCAGCCGGCCCACAGCCGCATCATCAGGTTCGTCTTCCCGGCGCCGGTCGCGCCGATGATGACCATGTGCCGCCCGCACGCCGACGCGGGGACGGTGAGCACCGGCCGCCACTTGCAGGCCACCGCGCGGATGGTTCCGCCGACCGGGATGCGCCCGCCCCGCGCCAGCAGGGGGACAGTGCCGGGCGCGGCGGTCCGGCCCTGAGCGGCGCGGGCCTGGCGGCGCCACTGGCGGGCGTCGAAGGTGACCGGCGCGGACGCCATCCGGCCGCCGATCCCGGCCGAGATCGCGTAGTTCCGCCAGGACCACAGCCCGCCTGCCAGCGCCAGCCCGGCCGGGATCGCGGCCGGTGCCGCCAGCAGGAACACCCTGACGATGGTCAGCGCGGCCAGATGGTGCCAGGAGTGCGCCCAGGTGCGGGGCAGGACGAGCGCGGCGGCCCGCCAGACTTGGGGGCGGACCGCTGCGGCGGCCACCCACCCGGCGGTCACGAGCAGGGACGCGGCGGCGGCGCGGTAGAGCCGGGCGGGCGGCCAGCCGCGCATCGACGCGGCCCGGTATCCGGCCGCCGTCACCACAGTGAGGGGCCAGAGCGCGAGGGCCAGCAGGACCAGCAGCAGCCACCCGGCCGCCTTGGCCGTCTTGCGGATCAGCCACAGGCTGATGGTGAGCCTGAGCCAGGACATCACGGTCACGACGGCGGCCCCTCGGGGGTGAACGCGGACGCGGGCAGGTCCCGGATCACGATCCGGGGCTGCTGATCGGGGGGAACCGTGGCCGCGGACCGGGTCACGACGGGCCGGGCGGGCGGCGCGGTCAAGTAGATGACCTGCGCGTACCGTCCCGGTCCGCGCAGCAGCCCGGCCATGATGGCGGTGGTGCGGCCGAGCGATTTGGCGGTCAGTTCCACTTCGATGGCCCAGATCTGGCCGGGGTAGGGGCTGGTGCCGGTGCTGGGCCAGTGGATCTCGGCGTCGGGCAGGTGCCCGGCGGCCGGCCCGGGCGGCCGGGCGGCGCGGATACGCCGTTCGGAGTTCCACCACGGGCGGCCCTGCGCCCAGGCCGGGGAGGCCTGGAGCCAGAGCCGGGCGGCGAGGACGGCGCGGATGTGCGCCAGCCGGGCGAGCGGCGGGCGGGCGGCCGGGTACCTGAACCCGGCGGCGGTCATGCCGGCCGGGGTGAGCCAGCACCAGGCCGGGCCGGGGCACAGCCGGCCGGTGGCGGCGTACCCGGCCCGGCGCCACCGCGCGGTGATCGCGCGGAGCCGGGCGGGCTGCGCGCCCAGCGCGGAAGCCAGGAGGTCGTAGGGTGCGCCGTAGTGCTCGGCGCACAAGATCAGCCCGTCGATGTCGCGGTACCCCAGCCGCACCGTCCCGTAGTCGGCGCGGCGCGCGGCCCCGCTCACGGGGGCGGGCGCGGCGGGGGCGTGGAGTTGTCCGGTCATGGCTCTCCAGCGGTCACACGAATCCCGTAAGTCACCTGTTGTCCCGGTGTGCCCGGAAGCACACGAGATGTGACTGATTGTGGCGCGGGCGGAGGCCGTGCGGCACCGGCCGGGCGATCGTGTAAGCAGGCCGTTAGGAATTGCTTACTCACGGTGCGGGAGCGCCGTGAGTGACCAGGGATGCGCCGGGTGGCATCAGCCGGGACGGCTGATGCACGGGAATGCCCAGCGCCCCGGCACCCGAAGGTGCCGGGGCGTCCCCCCTCAACCCGCGTGCCCGCGTGGGGATCAGGCAAGCGGGGAGTCTGGCTGGCCGTCAGGCCGGGCAGGCGGCTCGCGTGGCAGGCTCGGCGCCCCTCGCGCGGTTGTCTTGTTCGGTGCGTACCTGGGCCAGTTCGCGCTGGACGTGCGCGCGGATCGGCGCGCCGGTGTCGAGGGCTTTGAGGCAGCGGGCGAGCTGGTTCGCGTACCGGTCCAGCTCACCGCTGGTGAGCTGGACGACCTGGGGCCGGGGCTGGTCAGGCATGGGAGATCCTGGCGCGGTCGTCTTGTTCGGCTTGCACGTCACCGAGACGCTGGCGGAGATCGGCCAGCACCGGGGCTGCGGGGTGGTTCTTGTCGTAGTAGACGATCGCCTGCTCAAGCTGGCGGCGGTAGCCGCGCAGCTCGAACGTGGTGAGCGCGTGCAGGGCGTGGTGCGGCTGGTCGACGGCTGGCGCTTGGCCTGTGGTGACGGCGGGCATCGGCGGCTGTTCCTTAGGGGATCGGGCGGCCTGGTCTTGCTTCCTAAGGTGGCAGCCGGAGAGGACAATCAGCTATGTGGCAGGGGCGCATGCCACGATCAGCCACGACTGACCGGGAGGGTGTCTCATGTATGACCCGGCGAGTAACCCGGCCGCGTTCCTCGGGGCTGAACTGCGCCGTGCGCGGGTGGCCGCAGGGTTCACCAGCCAGGAGGCCCTGGCCGCGAGGCTTGGGTATGACCGCACTGTCATCGCCAAGGCCGAGACTGGCGAACGCCCGCCGACTCCTGAGGTGGCAGACGCGCTTGAGGCCGAGCTGTTCGGGAGCAGCCCGTCCGGGCTGGTCGGCAGGCTGGCGAGCCTGGCGCGTCGCGCTGACGGTCCCGTCCCGGCGTGGTTTGAGGACTGGCTCGAAGCTGAGCGGCAGGCGCTGACGCTCAGGTACTGGCAGCCGATCATCGTCCCTGGGCTGTTCCAGACGGCCGAGTACGCGAGAGCCCTGCTGCTGGCCGCGCAGACCGATACCTCAGATGAGGCCATCGGCGCCCTGGTCGCCGCGAGGCTGGCCAGGCAAGCCATCTTCGACAAGCCGGACCCGCCCGATGTGGTGGTGGTCCTGGATGAGGTGGTGCTCCGCCGCCTGGTCGGGTCGCCGCAGGTGATGCATGAGCAGCTCACCCAGATAGCGGACCTGTCCGGGCGGTCGTACATATCCGTCCAGGTCGTCCCGGCGGATAACGGGGCGAACGCGGGGCTCGGCGGAGCGCTGAACATCGCGAGCGGTGACGGTACTCCCGACGTGGTGCACATGGACGCGGTTGAGGGGCAGACCACCGAGCGGCGGGCACTGGTCCGCAAGGCGGCGGTAGCCTTTGAGCGCGTGCGAGGGGATGCGCTGTCGCGGCGGCAATCGCGGGACCTGATATTCAGATTGGCTGATGAGCTATGGAAGACGTAGGCCGGGGCTGGCGCAAGTCCAGCTTCAGCGGCAACGGCGGCGAGTGCGTCGAAGTGGGCCATGTCCAGCGCGCCATCGCCGTGCGCGACACGAAGGACTGCGCCGCTGCGCTGCTCCGGTTCTCCCCGGCCGCGTGGCGCAAGTTCGCTGACCATGTGAAGCGTTCCTAGCATCTCCCGATCTGACGCGGCCAGTATCTGTACGGGCGCTCTCGTGCCGAGAGCGCCCCTTCACTGCGCCCGGCGGCCAGGAGGGGGTACCAAGGCGTGCGCCTAGAAAAATCCGCCGTCCTTGTGCAGGAGCTGGCTGGCCAGATCGGCGCTACCGCCGTCGTGGTGAGCGACAGCGACAGCGAACTGCTGAGCATCGGTGAGGCCTCTGCCACCATGCACTGCCGGTCCATCCGCAAGCCACTGATGGGAGCCCTATTCGGACGGCCTGTCATCGACGGGGGGATCGACCTCGACGCGACGCTCGCAGATCTGGGCATCGACGATAACGTGCCCCCGCCACTGACCAGCAGCGAACGGGCAGCCCGCGTCCGCGACCTGCTCACTTGCCGCTCGGGCGTCTACCACCCGTCCAACCACCAGGCCCGGAGCGTCATTCTGCCGCCGCGCGGCACCCATCGGCCAGGAACGCATTTCCTCTACAACAACTGGGACTTCAACGCTCTCGGGACCATCCTGGAGCGCCACACCAGCAAAAGCATGTTCGAGGATTTCGCTGACACTATCGCTACGCCATCCGGCATGCAGGACTTCGACCCCTCCCGGCAGCACTACGACATCGAGCCCTGGTCGGAACACCGCACCTACGCCTTCCACTTCTCAACCCGCGACCTGGCCCGCTTCGGCCAGCTATACCTGCGCGGCGGCCAGCACGACGGGAGCACCATCATCCCGCCGGAATGGGTTATGGCCAGCACCCGCGCCCACACGAAAACCGGCCACGGGCCGTCCTACGGCTACCTCTGGTGGATAGCGCACCACGGACAGCTCTTCGCCGGAACCGCCGTTCCCGACGGATCGTTCGCCGCGTACGGCACAGGCAGCCAGTTTCTGCTGGTCATACCCGCGCTCGACCGCGTCATCGCGCTGCTCGCCGACCCGAAGCGCTCTGGCGGTACTGACCGGGCCGCCCTTCGCCCTAAGCTCGCCGAACTCGTGCACTACGCCACCGAGGGCGCGGTAACGCTCACCCCAGATCAGAATCCGACCGACTCCGCAGGTATCCGGGCATGCGGACCCTACTAGGCCCATCGCCTCCATAGGTGAGCCGACGGGCAGCGTGGGCGTGGCAGGTGGCTCGCCGGTCGTACGAGAGGCTGGGGTTCCGGCTGCGTGACTCTAGGGTTACCGGCTGGCCCTCCGTACGGGGTGGGGGCTGAGCTGGTCCGACCGCGACTCCAGCGACCCGGACGGGGCCGGGCACTGGGTTTATCCCGGACCGGTGGACGACGTTCACCGGCACGGTGAAGGCGCCGCGCTGCTGAGCAACGCTCAGCAGCGGAACACCAGCCCGCCGCTTACTGGGGGAAGCGTCCGCTTCCCCCAGTAAATGGCGGGTACCTTGCAGGCTTCCTCCCAAGCTTTGCACCTGCACGGTCTGGATCGTTTGCTGTCCCGCGCGCAGCGCGGGACAGCAAACTGGGCACCTTCCACGCTTAAGGTCGCGGCCAGTACCGGGGTCCGTGCCCTTTCCACGGTCATTGGTGCGGACGGGACCGGGGTCCACCCACTTTCCCCCGTCATTGGTGCGACGGGGTCCGTCGTTGCTTTTGGGGGGAGGCAGGAGTGGGGGTCTGGGGGAGAACCTGGAACCGGGCCGTGGTTTTTCGGGGCCGGGGGGGTTCCGGGTTTTCCCCCAGTGCGTTTCCGGATTGGTCTCCCCTCCTGTCTGTTTACTTGTGTAGTAGAGCCTTTGTGTTCCCGACCTCGCTCTCTTGTCTTGTTGAGGGAGTGAGGTCGGGAACGCGGAGGCGGCACGGAGCGAGCGCGTCAGCGCAGGCAGGAGGGGGGATCGGGCCGGAAACGCGGCGCACAGCGCCCGCACGGGCGGGCGCTGCGCTGTACGGCCCATGTGCGGGCGTTGTTGACCCAGTGCGCGGACTGGAGTTGATTACTGGCGGCCGAAGATCCTGCCTCGGGTTTCATCCGCCATATGCTGTAGTTGTCTGCGGACTTCGAGAGCGGCGGGTGTAAGTCGTATCGTCCCGTCTGAATCGGTGGTGTAGGTCGGGACGGCCTCAGCAATCGGGGGCTGATGCGTCACTTGCATATTCATGCTGGGAAGCAACATATCCACGGACTCTTGCGACAAGCTCCTAAAGATAGTTGAGGCAGCTTTCGAACCAGGCAGTCGATTTAGATTGTTTAGCCCCAGTAGATCGTCTTTGTCGGGGTCGCGCCGTTCGATTAGCCGGGTGGGCTCCTTATCCCCTTGAAAGAGATGGCGGGAGGGTGGAATTTCCGCTGGGGCTTTCCGGCGGAGATGCCCAGCGATGCGGTTGGCGCTGATGAGGATGCCGAAGGAGAATCTGGTCCCGGCTATAAGGCGGGTGATGGGTCGTGCTTCGGCTCCGCGCAGTATGTGGGCAAGCTCCGGCAGCCATTCGTCTTCGTAGATAGTGGACCATCCCTTGGAGCAAAGCCGGCGAGCGGCAAGGCGGAGGACGGCATGCGGCGCGAGGTCCAGCCAGCCACGCATTTCTTCGCTGATCAGCTCTCCGAGTGCGGCCAGGACCATACCGCCAAGGAGCAGGAGGCCCGCGTACAGGAAGCCGGTCACGACGTGCTGCCTTGGGATCTGAGGCGGGCGGGTATCGGGGTGGGCGGCCGGTATAGGTCGCTGAGTTCTGCGAGTTGCACGCGTGCGGCGGTGACCGCCGCGCCGGTAATGGTGTACGTGTACCGCGCTGGCCGACCCTCGGCGTGGGAGTCGATGTCTTCCTTCTCGCCGGTAAGCCAGCCGGCTCCTTCGAACTTGGCGAGCATGGGATATAGAGAGCCGCTAGCAAAACCCGTGAGCTGCATGAGTTCGAAGCCGTAGCGGGGCTTGCTCGGGTCTTCGAGGAAGATCTTGAGGACCTTGGCCATCTTGGGGGTGACGTCGAGGTCTTGCACGCGACCCAGTGTAAGTCATCTACATAGGGCCGGCCCGCAAGTTGTAACAAGTCGTCCGGGTAGCGGGTGTATCCGTGTCGGCACGACCGCATGTCCGGGACACGCTGGCGCGCGCCTTTCGCCGAAAATCGTACCCCTGAAGGACCTACGGCCACTGGCCAAGGTCGGCAGGAAGGCTGTCTTCGATCTCCTGTGCCCGAGGTGCGGGTGTGGGCAGCAGCCCGCTTCGCAGAGCGAGATCTACATCTGCTTGAAAGAGCTGCACTTCAGTCGCAAAGAAATCCTGATGCACAGGGTCGGGTTCCTCACTGGTCATGATCGTGCCGCCTCGCCTGCTCACGGAACCGGACCCCCATTGTCACCGTCCTCCGGATCAAACTCAAGGGTGAGATTGGCCACGTCCTCGCCGAGGCGGGTCTCGGAAGCCGCCCCGACCGCAGCGTAGATGCGGTCCAACTCGTCAAGAGTCGCGCGGGAGAGATGACGTGCTCCATGGATGTTGATCACGGCAAGGTCAGTTTCGTGCCCCACGCCCGGTGCCAGCTCGGCGCGGCGCTTCGACGCGAACACGCGGAACAGGACGTCCTTCTGCGGATCCATGGAAGCGTGGCGGAACCCGATCATGGACTGAATCGCATGAATGAAGCCACTGCCGACAGCCACTGTCCCGATTACATCGTGACACTGTGCCATGCTGCCAGGATTGCCTACTGTAAACAGATGGCCACCCGAGCCGTCTACCCCGGCCACGATCATGTCAACACCGAGGTTGTAGTTAGCCAAGGCTGTGTCAATGCCGCCTGTTATCTGAGGAAGCAGCTGTTGGTGCATCTGGTAGAACTGCTGCAGTGTCATACCTCTGGGGGTAAGGATGTTCGCTGCTGCGGCCTCAATGCGGACCTCTGCGTAGCGGTTCGCGATGAGATTAGCGACGTCCTCGACGCTGACGCCCGAGGTAGAGGCTGCGCGTGCCACATCGCGAGCGATCCGGGCCCCAGCCAGGGCGTCGCCAGCGATTAGCGCCCAGGTACTTGCAGAGACCTGGTGAACCTTCGGTACCTGGTGCTCAAACTCAGTGAGCCCCATCCACGTAACCATCCGGTCCGAAGCGAGCACTACAGTGTCCCCGTCGGCGTTCTCCCTGCAGAGAGCACCTAGACAGATAGTCATCAAAGCCTCCTACTCATGGCGTCTCGTCGCCCTCGCACCCCGTAGTGCGCCAAGAAGCCTATCCTCAGGGAGATGGGTCGTGCCGTTAAGCGGCTGAGGCGCATGACCGGGATATCTTGGCCTGGGCTACGGCCGGAGCCTCGGCTCCTCAGCGGCGGGCCGGGGGACCGTGGGCCGCCGGTGCATTCTCTCCCGTGGCAGTGTTCGCGTTCCTGGCTGCCGCGATGATCATCGCGACGGCACTGATTCTCAGCACGGTACGGGGGTCATGCGCGGCAGCGGCGAGCGTGCCCCACAGCGCGACCGGTCCGTGCGGCGGGTCTGGGCCGCCAGGAGGGCGGGCGGGCGGGTCGCCTCCCTTGGGCTTGCTGGTTCCACGGTCGGGGTCGGCGGCGGGAAGGTTCTGTCTGTGCTGGTGGATGTATTGGTTCTGATCTATGCCCGGTCCGGCGAACAGACCAACGCGATAGCTCGGGTTCCGGGGCTATTCCGTTGGCCGACGGATTACGGCCCTGCTCCCCGGTCTGACGACCGGGAGCAGGGCAATATTCGTCACCTACTGTCGAAGCTGTATCGTCGCTTCGATGGCGAGCCGCCGGGCCGGGCCAGTCCGTTCACATTTGACATGTGGCACTGGGATGCACCGGATCCGCCACGGAGCCCGGATCCACCGCGGTAACCGGAGCGGTCTTTCCATTTTGCTGCTTGCGTGGCCCCTGTGACCACTGTGATGCTGGGCGGGTTCGTACCACTTGACCGCCGGTTAGCCGAAGGTGAACGCGTAGGCCTGAGCCCCTGGTGTCCGTCGACGAGCACATGGAACCGCACGGAGTTCCCTGCTGCCGCCGGTCCCATGACGAGATGGAGGTCGCGGGCGTGGAAGCGGCAGGCGATCCTTCCGTTGGCCGTGTTGAGCGTGGTGGCCTGTTCCTCCGTCGTCCAGTCCCCGGACAGGGCCCACCCGTTGAGCCCCAGCTCCGCGGGGTCGTGCCTAGTCGCCCCGGCCAGCCCCGGCCAGCCCCGGCCAGTCCCGGCCAGTCCCGGCTGGTCCCGGCCAGCCCCGGCCGGGGTCGTCACGTGCCAGCAGGCGGTGCGCAGGGCCCTGCGCACCGCCCTGCTGGCCTGGTTAGCGCAGTGTCCGGAACGCCGCGCGCATCTCGGCGGAGAACAGCTCCGGCTGTTCCCAGGCGGCGAAGTGGCCGCCCCGGTCGAGCTTGTTGAAGTAGATCAGGTTGTGCGGGTACGCGCGCTCGGCCCAGCTCCGCGGGGCTTCATAGAGCTCGTGGGGGAAGACGCTGATGGCAAACGGGATCGTGATGGGCTTGGCGTCGAAGAAGTCCGCCTTGTTCTCCCAGTACAGACGGCCCGAGGAAACACCGGTGTTGGTCAGCCAGTACAGCGTGATGTTGTCGAGGAGGTCGTCTCGGGTCAGGGCGCTGGCCAGGGTTCCCTGCAGGGCCTGTTCGACGAGTCCGGGCTGGCCGGTACCGTCGCCGTGGTCCAGCATGAACGCGGCGAGGTCGACGGGGGAGTCCGCCAGCCCGTAGAGCGTCTGCGGCCGCGTCGTCATGATCAGCGCGTAGGCCACGTGCTTGGCGTAGAAGTTGCTCAGCTGCTCGAACGCGAGTTTCTCCTCGCCTGACAGGTCCGATGGCGGCGGGTCGCCGCGCTCGACCGCCTTGTTGATGTCCGCTGGAGCGGTCCCGGGCATGTTGGAGTGAATGCCGAGCAGCTCCGGGGCTGCCTGGATACCCATCGTCTGCGTGACGGCCGCACCCCAGTCGCCGCCCTGCGCCACGAACCGGGTATACCCCAGACGCTTCATCAGCGTGACCCAGGCACGCGCGGTGCGAGGGGGATCCCATCCGGTGGCCGTCGGCTTGCCGGAGAACCCGTACCCCGGCAGCGAGGGAATCACCAGATGGAAGGCGTCCGCCGCGCTCCCGCCGTGCGCGGTGGGATTGGTGAGCGGCTCGACGATCTTCAGCTGCTCGATGATCGAGCCAGGCCACCCGTGCGTGACGATCAGCGGCAGCGCGTCGGCGTGCTGGGAGCGGACGTGGATGAAATGAATGTCCAGCCCGTCGATCTCGGTTATGAAATTCGGTAGCGCGTTCAGTGTCGCCTCGCACTTGCGCCAGTCGTAGTCCGTCCCCCAGTAGCCCGCGAGCTCCTGCATCATCGCGAGCCGGACGCCCTGCGAGTCGTCGGCCACCGTCTCGCGCTCGGGCCACCTGGTCGCCGCGATCCGCCGACGCAGGTCGGCGATCTCCTCTTCTGGAAATTCGACGCGGAAGGGCCGGATTTCAGTTTCGCTGGACATAAGAGCTGCTCCCTTTCCCGGGTGAGCTGACGTGGCGGCGGAGGGATGGACCGGTCGGTTCCGGCCTGACGTTGCGGGGCAACGCCCTTCCGCGCCAGCGTCACAGCTGGTATTGACCCACAATCGCGGAACGGGCGGGCGCGTCGCGCCCGTGACATCCCTGGCCCGTGCCCTGGTCTGCGCTACGGCAGAGCGGGGCTCACGCTCCTGTGCAGCGAATCCGTGATCCGCTAACGTGACATCGTGGGCATTTCAGCCAGGCGTGGAGGCGGATTCACGGCATTGCGGCTCGCCGTCGCCCTCGCTGCCGGCCAGCGGCGGCACCGCCCGGCTCTGGCGCCGGATCCGCCGGCTATAGCGGCAGAAGCACGGTCGGGTATTAATCCAAGCGGAGGATCGTTTCCTTGATCTCGTCGTTCCGTGCCGCGGCGAACGAGGTCTCGGTTCCGATGACCTTGAAGCCGGATTTCCGCAGGACCCGCAGCGAGCCTGCATTGTCGCTGGCGGCACGGGCGTGCAGCGGCCGGGCAGGCACCTCCTCCAGGAGCAGCGCCAGGGCCCGGGTCGCGATGCCCGCACCCCAGGCCGCGCGTTCGATCCAGTAGGTGACCTCGGTCTGACCCTCTTGGACGAAGCTGGAGATGCTGCCTACGAGCCGGCCGTCGCAGGTCACTGCCCGCAAGGTAATGCCGGGCGAGCTTCTCACCATGGCCATGTGGGCATCGAATGCGTCCCTGTCGTCGGGGTCCTCGGCGGTGAACGCCGCCATCAAGACCGACGCCGGGTCACGCATCTGGTCGAACAGCGCGTCCAGATCGGAGTCCTCGACCGGCCGCAGCGCGACAACAGACACGTCCTTGCCTCCGCCCTTCGCTGAACCAGCGCGCGGCGTAGCCGTCCGGCCAGCCAGCAGCGCCCGCGGTCGTCGTCAGATGAGCGTATTCGCCCGGCCCGGCTCCGGAGCCGGACCGGGCGATTCTGGCCGGCCCTGTCTTTATCGGTCCCGCCTTGGGCCGGTCCGGCTGGTCAGCCCCGGGTGAACGTGTCGGTGCTGACGTAGTTGGAGCGGCCGCTGTGGTCGGTGAATTCCGTGTAGGTCTGCACGGTCAGGACTGTCCCCGCCCGGTCGAGCGTGCCGTCGGCCAGTTTCTTGGCGAAGCCGAACTGGTAAGGGGCCAGGAACGTCCGGCCACTGGCCGAGCTGATGCTGGTGCCGAAGGTGATCCCGGTGATCTTCCCCCAGGCGCACAGCGTCGGGGTGCAGGCGCCGAATGCGCTGACGCTGAGCGTTCCGGCGGGGTTGCGCCCGATGATGATCTTGCGGATGCCCGGGCTGGCGGGCGAGGTGTTGATCCAGGTGCCCAGCAAGGAGCGCGCGGGTGCCACCGAGTCGCCCAGCGGGTAACTCGCTGCGGCCGTCCCGTTACGCGCCGCCGTGACGGGCCTGGCCCGGACGAACGTCTCGGTGACGGTGTAATTGGCGCGGCCGCTGCCGTCGGTAAAGGTCGTGAATTCCTGGACCGTCAGCGTCGGGACACGCTCCTTTCCGTTGAGTGTTCCCAGCAGGACGGTACGCGCGAAGCCGAAATTCCAGTTGGCTTCGAAAGAGCTGCCGGTCGCGGAGCTGACATTCGCGCCGAAAACGGTCCCCGGGACATTACCCCACTGGCAAGGTGACGGGGAGCACGCTCCGAAGCCATCGACCTCGATTCCGCCTTTGTTGTCTTTGATGACGATATCCACGACACTGCGGGTCGCCGGATTAGTGTTCGCCCATGTTCCGGACAGGGCCCGGTTCGGGACTGGCGGCACCGGACTTGCCAGCGCAGGGACTGAGAACGGCAGCTGCGCTGCGGCTGCCGCCGCGGTTATGATGAGTGCCGCGATAACGGCTCTGGGTGTGCGTTTCACGCCTGGCCCCCTCGGTTACGGACGGCCAGCCTTTCCTGGCCATCGTTGTTCAAGGATTCAGAGAGGGCACCCGCGTCTTTAGATACATAAATTTCAAAAAGGCTGACACCGCAATCTCCCGCTAGGCTCCTGAGGGCGGTAATTCCAATTCTGGCGGCCATCCTCGCCCTACTTCCTGGCGTTTACTGTACCTTTGCGAGGAAAACCCGTTTCCGGTAGGCATCCAATCTCGCTACCGGCCAGCAGACCGCCAGCACCGTGCACCTGACCGCCGGACCCCCGCACTAAACCGCCACGGCCATGCGACCCCGAGCACACGGAATCAGCCGCCGGTGCCCGACTTCGATCCTGGCGGTGCGGGTGGGCCGGGTTGCTCGCCGTGAATGGGAAAGGCACAGCCCGCTGCGTCGCCGGAAGTTGGGGCGGCAGGCCCGGGCCGTTCCGTTTCTGCGTATTCTGGCCGTCAGTGATCAGAGGACGTCCGCGGCGACTACAGGCCGCCGGCTTAGCCCGGGAGCGATATGAGCAGCACCGACCCGACGACGATCGGCGTACACCGCGCTCTGCACGAAGCGCTTAACTCGGCCAGGGAGGCCCGGCACCGCCTCGATGACGGGGACGCCGCGCCTGACCTGGACGACCTCGTGGAGCTCGGCACTTTGCTGGCCGGGCTGTCCGAGAGTCTCACAGCGGTCAACTCCGGGATGTTGGCGAAGGCGCGCCTGGCGCAAGGCTCGCACACCTGAGGCAACGGGCAGCCCGGCCGCCAGCCGCGCGCTAACCTCCGACGGCGGGCTTGCTATTAGCTCGTTCAACGATATATAACGTCGGTATGAGTGTACGTGCGATGCAGGAAGCGACCTTCCTGATCCTCACCGCGCTGGCCAACGGCAGCCAGCACGGCTACGGGATCATCACCGACGTGCAGGAGATCTCCGGCGACCGGATCCGGCTGCGCCCGGGAACCCTGTACACCGCCCTGGACCGCCTCCGCGCGGACGAGCTGATCGGGGTGGACCGGGAAGAGGTCGTGGACGGGCGGCTTCGCCGTTACTACCGGCTCACGCCCGCGGGCATCAAGCGGCTCGGCGCCGAGGCGGCCCGGCTGCAGGCCCATGCCTCCGCCGCGCTGACCCGGCTGAACCTGGGCGGGGAGATGGCGACATGAGTGACCGGGCGAGCCTCGAGCGGGCAGCCTCCCAGGTTCCTGTGACCATGGGTGGCACCTCATGCCACGCCCGCGACGGCGCCGTCGTGGCCAGTGCGGGTGC
>Ga0302326_10020502_pt1 | contig 13602 bp, 12 predicted proteins | sample Palsa_T0_3_FD_202264 | JGI IMG/M metagenome (GOLD analysis project Ga0302326, IMG submission 202264) | Peat permafrost microbial communities from Stordalen Mire near Abisko, Sweden - Palsa_T0_3 | ecosystem: Environmental > Terrestrial > Soil > Palsa > Peat permafrost | place: Sweden: Abisko... | reverse complement strand
CACCTTCCATCCCGAGGACACCGACCTTCTCTTCATCGGCGTCGATTCCGCGGGCGATCTCAAGCTCGGCGAGATTCACCGGCTTACCTTTCGCGGACGGACGTTCGACTTCCTTCCGATATTGCGATACTCGGACCGGCAGGCGCGCGAAGCCGCGCGCAGCATTCGCACCTCCCTGACCGGCCAGTTTTTTCTGGCGCTGTTGCGCCATTTCGGCCTGATCGCAAGACTGATCCGTTCGCGACGATGCTCGATCGACCTGCGCCGCGTCGAATTCTCCTGGCTTCCGGTGTTGCTCAGGTTGCCGTTCGTGCAGATGATGCATGGCGAGGGGGCGCCGAAGCTGCAGATGGATTCGCTGCTTCGGCGATACGCGTTCGTCCACCACGCCGGCGAGCGTTTCGCCGTCGCCACGAGCACGAAATTCCTTTGCGTCAATCCCTTCATCACCGAGCGGCTTCGGCGAACCTATCCGCGTCGAAAGGACAAGATCGATACGCTCTGGACCTGGGTGAACACCGATATATTCCGGCCGCAACCGTTGAGCGGGACGACGGCGCCGTTTCGGGTTGTTTTTGCCGGCAGACTGGACGAATTCAAGGATCCGCCGCTGATGTTCCGCACCATCGGCCGGCTGCGGAAGCGGCTGCCGGGCGGTGTCGAGTTCCACTATATCGGAACCAGCGATCCGCACCGTTTTGCCGAATTCGCCGAGATCGAGGATGTCACCGTCCGTCACGGTTTCAAGGATGCCATGGGAATGGCGGCGACGCTCGCCAGCGCCCATGCCGGCATCCTGACCTCCGAATTCGAGGGCATGCCGCGCGTCGTCCTGGAAACGCTGGCGGTGGGACGGCCCGTCGTCGCCGTGCACCTGCCCCAGCTTGAGTCAGTGATCCATGACGGCAAGAGCGGCTTTCTGGTGCCGCGGGGCGGATCCTCGGAGGACATGGCTGACGCGCTGGCGCAGCGCTTTGTCGAGGTCCGCGACGCCATCGCCGCCGGCGAAATGAATGCCGCGCAAATTGCCAGCGCGATCACGGACTTCACCCCGGGCAACCAGCTGGCACGGGTCTTTCGCTATCACCAGGAAATCCAGAATGCGCGGGGCATGACCGTGCTGGCATCGGCATACTGAGGCGAGCCCGTGAACATTCTCCTGCTTACCAGCGAGTTCGCCCCAGCCACCGGCGGGATCGGCACCTATGCGCGCGAGATCGCCGCGGCCGCTTCCACGCTTGGCGCCGAAGTCACGGTGATCGCGCCGGATTACGCGCAGGATACCACGACGCTGGACCGCTCCCTGCCGTTTGATATCAGGCGCTTCCACGGCGGATTGCATTCCATGCGAGAGCTTCCATCCAAGATCCGGCTCGCACGCAGTCTTGTCGGAGCCAGGCGGTATGACGTCGTCCATGCCGCCGATTGGCCGTTCTTTATTCCGGTGGCGCTTTCCCGGCGTCGTACTCAGGCGCGGATTCTGATGACGGTCCACGGTACCGAGATCAACGAGACCCAGACCGCGCTCAAGCGGCTTGCGATTCGAGCGACCGGCGTGTTCGGACCGCGAACCAGGATCGCAGCCAACAGCCGATACACCAGGGAGTTATTTCGCGAGCGGTTTGCCGTCGACCCGGCCCGCATAAACGCTATCTGGCTGGGCGTTTCCGATTTCTGGTTTGGTCCACACAAGGGACGTGCCGCGACGCGGTCGGCTTATGGCATTGCCGCCGACCGGATTGTCATGGTCACGGTCGCGCGGATCACCCGGCGCAAGGGACATGCCGTCACGCTCGCCGCGCTGTCCACGCTTCCCAAAGCGCTTCGCGCACGGCTCACCTGGCTGGTCATCGGTCCGGATGGCGAGGATGACCATGTCAACCAATTAAGGCGCGTCGTCGCGTCGACGGACTGCGACGTCCGCTTTCTCGGCACCATGTCCGACGACAGGATTCGCGACATCTATGGCGCGGCTTGATTTCTTCTGCCTGACCGGCGTACCGGATCCCTCCGGACGGGTCGAAGGGTTCGGACTTGTCTACCTGGAGGCCGCAGCCTGCGGCCTTCCCAGTGTCGCGACGGCCATCGGCGGAGTCCCCGATGCGGTCCTTGAAGATGAGACCGGCCTTCTGGTGTCGTCGTCGATCGAAGCTATTGCGGGCGCTATCGCCGAACTCGCCGAAGACACCGATACAAGATCCGTTCTCGCAGCCGGTGCCCTGGCGCATGCCCGCACTCTATCCTGGGGGCGTTGCGCGGCCGAGACCTACGATTTGCCGCGGTCCGGACGGCGCACCACGGGTGTGGTTTCAAGCACCGTCCGCGCCGCAATCGAACCCGGTGTCAGCGCCGCCTGAGGATGCATGAAGCGGATCATGCTCATTACGGTCTTTCTCGCGCTTGCTGCCGGCAGCGCGCGCGCCGACAATTGCGGCAGAAGCCGCGACTACCTGTTCGCCAATCTGGGTGGGGACCTGACGCTGCCGCCCAGGGCCTACGAGGATTTGTTCAAGGTCTGCATGGCGGCCGCCGCGATGTCGAACATCAAGGACGCCTATATCCTGAAAGACGGCGGCATCGCGGTAATCGCAAAACAGGACACTGTGGCCGCGACCGCGGCGACGCTGTCGCAATTCTGCGACACCTATCCGAGGTCCACCCTGCACTTCCTGACGCCAAAGGAACTGCTGCAGATCAAGTCGATTCCGAGCGTCGTCAAAATACGATCCACGTCGTCAACCTCCTGCCAGAAAATCAAGGGCATGTCGTGATCCCTCATTTCGTAACCTATCGCCGTGCGATCGCGCCAACGCGACGCACCTGCGGAACGACGCCGACAACCATGCGGGCCATCCAATGATTGCCGTTTCGCGCCGCCGCCTTTTGCACATGGCCGCCGCCGGCGTCGCAGCGACCAACGCACCGATGGCCGTCGGCGCGCCGACGCCGAGCCTCGGGGCGATCGCAGCCAGAAACGGATACCTGTTCGGCGCCGCGGCGGCGGAGGTGATCGATACCGACGCGGCCTATCGCGATCTCTATGTCACGCAGACCAACATTATAACAACCGACGTCGCGCTGAAGATCGGCAGGATCGCGCCGCAGCCGGGTCCCAAACACTTCGAAACCGCCGACCGCCTGCTCGCATTCTGCAATTCGCACACGATCGCCATGCGCGGGCACTGCCTGGTCTGGAACGAATGGAATCCCGATTGGGTAAAGGCCATGAGCGCCAGCGAGCGGCGCATTTTTTTCGATTCCTACATCGAGGAAGTCGTCAGCCGGTACTCCGGAAAGCTGCAGTCATGGGACATCGTCAATGAGCCGTTCTGGCCCGGGCACCGCGCCCCCGGCGGTTTCCGGCTCGGCCCCTGGTACGACGCTTTCGGTCCCGACTATGTGAGGCGCGCCTTCGAGCGCGCCGCGCTGGTCGATCGCACTACCAAATTCGTGTTGAACGAGGCGCAGACCGAGCGCGACGACGAGGTTGGGCTGGCGGTTCGCCGGGGCCTGCTGAAACTTGTCGCCGACCTCAAGAACGCCGGGGTCAGGCTCGATGTCGTCGGCCTGCAGGGTCACCTGCAACCGCAATATCCGCACGACCCGGCGCGATTCGACGAATTCCTGCATGCGCTGGCCGATCTCGGCGTCGATATCTACATCACCGAATTCGACGTCTGTGACGATGTCTTTCCCGATGACACCGCAGCCCGGGATGCGGCCGTCGCCAGGACGGCCCGGCAGTTCCTGGAGACGACGCTGCGGCATCCCGCGGTCAAGGCGCTGATCGCCTGGGAGCTGGCCGACAATTATTCGTTCTATCGCGGAATATACCGCGCCAAAAACCCCCTGGCATCTCGGCTTCCGCGGCCCCTGCCCTACGACGACAGATTACAGGCAAAACCCCTGTGGGGCGCGATCGCGCAGGCCTTCGAGAGCGCCCGTGGTCCCGACCTGTCGACCAACGGACGAGCGCGCTGATTGAGTGGAGGAATAGGACATGCAGCTTTCACGAGCCGTTACGGAGACTGCGTTGTTGCTGAAGCGGCACACGCCGCGCTTTTACGCATCAATTCGAAATAACGCACCACGCCGCCTGCGCTCCATCATCAATGAGCGAATGACGGTGGACAGTCTCGGCACCGACAATCCGAAGCAGGTCTTCACCAATATTTTCAGGAAGAATTGGTGGAACAACGGCGAGAGCCGCAGCGGCTGGGGGGCCGAGATGAAGCGGACGGTGACAATCCGGGCCGAACTCCCGGAATTTGTGCGCCGCCATTCCATCGGCGCCTTGCTCGATGCGCCGTGCGGCGACTTTCACTGGATGCGACACGTCCCATGGCCGGCCGGCTTCAAATACATCGGGGCCGACATCGTCCCGGATCTGGTGATCGAAAACCGCCGCAAATATCCAGGCTTCGAATTCATGGAACTCGACGTCCTTCGCGATCCGCTTCCCGACGTCGACGCATGGCTTGCGCGGGATCTCATGATTCATTTTCCCGACGAAGCCATCCGGCATGCCCTCAATCAATTTCGGCGATCCAACATCCGCTATTTGCTGGCGACCACCTATCCGAATGCGCGGCAGAATACCGATATCAAATACGGCCAGGTCCGCCATCTGAACCTGTGCGCGGCGCCGTTCGGCCTGCCGCGGCCTTTCACGATCCTGCACGAGGATGACGACCCCGATACCGGACGGGTCATCGGCGTATGGCGACACTCCGATTTGGAATGATATCGCACCCCTTCCGCATGCAGCCGGGAAAGGAGACCATGAACAGGACCGCACTTACCCTCATCATGCTATGCGCCGGCGGGACCTGCTCGGCCCAGGAGATCCGCTCGTCGGATGCCAGGCCATCGATGCCGTATGTCGGAACGGCCGACATGCAGGACGATGGCACCATCTCATTGCATCTGCGCCTCACCAGCGACGGCAAAGCGGTCAACGACACGCTCGTCTACAAGGTCAGCGACCGCGCCTATGACAACGTCCTTCGCCATCTCCGCGGTCTGCGTCCCGGCGAAACAAAGGAGTTCAGGCCATGGAAGGATTGAATGTCGGCGACCTCTTGAGATCGCGGCGCCCGAAAAATTCCGTGATGCCATCCCGAATCTTTCATGTGACGAAAGGCGCCACGTTACCGCCTCAAAACGAATAAAATTTTGGACTTACCTCCACTGCATAACGTTCGTTCAATCACACTTACGGCTCAGCATAGCCCCAATGGAGTGTTGCCATGCTCTTCGCAAATGTCGGACGCCTGCAGTATTCAATTTCGGATATTCCCAACTTCCTCAGGGCGCGCGCGCTCGCCGCCAAGGCAGACGCCGCGATTGATCCATCGAAGTTTCAGGATGTGATCGCCAGGCACAGCTCGGAGGGATATGACAGCTATAAATATTTCGACAAGCAGCTTTGGCTCCGGTCGAAAATGATGCGCGCGGTCGAGCTGGGGCTAGACAAATCATCGCAATCGTCGGTGCTGGATCTGGGCTGCGGCGCCGGCTACTTCCTGTATTGCTGCAAATATCTTGGCCACAGCGTTCATGGCCTCGACCTTCCGGACTATGAATTCTACCGCGATATGATCGCTCTGTTCGGGATATCCCGAACCGGATTCAGGGTTGAGCCCTACAAGAACCTGCCGGATCTCGGCAAGCGCTTTGACGTCATTACCGCCCACCAGATTTGCTTCAACGGGCACAAGACGGAAAAGTTGTGGGGAGTAGAGGAATGGGATTTCTTCCTCGATGATCTCGAGGAAAACCATCTCAATCCCGGCGGCACGATCGCACTCGAATTCAACGAAGAGCCCGAGATCGGTTTCTACACGAAGGAAGTCCGGAAATATTTCGAATCTCGCTCCACCCGCATCTTCCGCGGCAGAGTGATTATTTCGTTCGACGATCTGCTTTCGCCATTGCTGCTGGAAACGAGCCGCGTCGCGGCGACGGAGGCTTCTGGCAATATGAGCGCGTGACCCAGTCGTTCTGCCCGCGCGACCGGCTATCCGGGGTTGGCGATCTCCTTAACTGTCGATTTTCAGCCCGGAGTCGCGCTCATAATGACCTTGGGCTCGCCGCCGAAACCCCTCGTCCTCATGTAGATAGCCAGTATGCCGACGGCGGCGAGACAGATCGATGGCACGAGCATTGCCGCAACCGGGGCACCGGCTGCATGGGCGACCCACGGCATCGCGTTCTGAGCGAAAAAGCCACCCAAATTCCCTATCGTGCTTATCGTCGCAATCGCGGTCGCGGCACGCGTTCCCGAAAACAACAGCGACGGCAAAAACCACAGGCACGGAAACAGGAGAGAGATACACGGCGTGCCGATCGACATCGCGACCAGCCGCATCCAGTTCTCCGAAACCGTCGTGCTCAGGTAAAAGCAAACCAGACCGACGGACGCAATTGCGACCATCGCGGTCAGAACCACGCTCTCCCTACGCAGCCGCCGCGGCAGGATGACCAGAAAGACCGCAGCGATCATCCACGGAATCGAGCTTAGAAAGCCATTCTGCGTGCCCGTGGCGCCGAACGCCTTGACAACTGTCGGAAGCCAGTAAATGACGCCGTACAGCGACGCCAGGATAAGCATGTAAGTGAACGAGAGCAGGAGGACGCGACGGTCCCAGATCGCCGTGAAGGGATTGCCGGAATGAACAGGCGGAGCCTCCTTTGACATTTCCGCATGCAGCCAGTTTTTTTCGGCCTCGGACAGAAACGCGGCCTTTGCAGGTACGTTCGGCAGAAAGGCCAACACGATCGGCGTCAGCACCAGAGCCGGAAACCCCGTGGCAATGAAAACCCACTGCCAGCCTGAAAGACCCAGCGTGCCATCCAGATCAAGCAAAGCGCCGCTCACGAGCGATCCGAACATATTTCCGAATGCGCTGCCAAGCGTGAGAAAGCCCAATACCCGGGCGCGGTAAACTTTGGGGAACCAAAGCGTGAAGTAGTAGATGATACCCGGATAGGCTCCCGCCTCCGCGCATCCCACAAGGAATCGCAACGCGGCGAACATGCTCCCGGAGGTCACCCAGGCCCCCGCGATCGTGAAAAGCCCCCACGTCAGGAGGATACGCGCGAACCACGCGCGGGCCCCGAAACGATGAACCGCCAGCGCGCTGGGGATTTCCAGTGACAGGTAGCCGATGAAAAACAATGACGACGCCAGCCCGTATAGCTGCTCCGTCATATGCAGATCGGAAACCATCTGCAGTTTCGCAAAACCCACATTGGCGCGATCGATGATGGCGATCAGGTAGATGAGGACTGTCAGAGGCACCACGCGAAGGGTTATCCGACGAATCACCGCATCCTCGTGCACAATCTGGACGTCGGCTGAAATGGTCATTGATATGCGGCTCCGCCCGGGTATTTTTTGTTCTCAAATCGCGTGCATCTTGCGCGCCTTCAGACGGCGCGGCCGGCTAGTCCTGGGGCACATATCTCCGCCACTTATTCGACAACACCTTCATTTCCTCGAAGCCCTTGCGCGCGTCGGCGGCCCGGCCGATCAGGTCGATGACGCTTACATTTTTTTCCGTCGTATAGGATCCGAGTTCGGCGATGGCATCGGAGAGAATACTGAAACCACGAAGCATCACCTGCGACGACATCTCCACAGCAGATGCACCCGCCAGCATCATTCGAACCACGTCGAGACCAGTCTGGGCACCATTCGTCGCTATCAGCGATTTCTGCGGACCCAACCGGCGACGCGACATCGCAAGCCAATGACATGTGAGGGGGAGATTCCACGGTCCGCCGACGCCGAGGGTTGTCCCGAGCATCGGCTCAAACGTATCAACATCCGGAATGAGGCCCAGCAGCCGGCCGGCCATGACCACCGCATCCGCACCGGCACCAAACGCAGACTGCGCCAGATCGGGAACGCGTTCGCTTTGTCCGGTAATCTTGACCCAGACGGGGATTGCCACGGCCGCGCGGATCGCCTTCACGATCGACTCGATGCGCTCCGGCAACAGCTCGGTGGAAACCGCTCCTCTCGCGGATTGGCTCGCATAGGGCGTGCCGATGTTAAGCTCGAGAATGCGGATCCCGGCGGATTCGATCTGCTTCGCCATCATCACGGCCCGATCAAGATCCGACAGAATCAGGCTCGCGACCGCAAACGCATCATAGGTCCGCGCTTCGCGATCGAGCATCGCGGTCTGTTCAAGCCATTCGTCGAAGGATTGAGGGGTCAGACCCGAGCGGCACGCCACGAAGGCCGTCTTTGGCGCCGACCGCCCCCACGGTACCGGGTGCCAGTTCTCATCCAGAACCATATATTCGGCTTGCTGCAACTGATCGCGCGCTGCCTGGGATTCGTTGGTGGATTTCACGACCACGGCCGAGACCCCCGCGCGGAGCGCGCGCCTTACGCCTTCGGCATCAATCAGGTGCTCTGCCGCTCCCGCTATCACGGGATTTTTGAGGCGCGTATGCCCGACCACGGTTTCAAGAATCTGTTCGCTCATGTCACCCTCTCGCACTCGGTCGTCCTGCTGCGGCTAACCCCGTGCGGTCCGAACACGCTTCACGTCATCCTGAAGATTGAATGCGTTCGCGGCATTGGTTGAAACCATGGCGCGAATGTCGTCGTCGCCGTAGCCGAGATCGATGCACAGCTTCACGCCGCGCCTGAATCCCTCAAGCGGACTGAACGCGCCGACCTGGCCGAGATCGGAACACAGGATGGTCTGGGAAATACCCGCAGCGTCGATATGTTTCCTGAGGTCCTCGCCGTCGCAGACCTTGAATTTCGATCCTTCGAGAAACATGCAAAGAGAGTGCTCGACGAAAGCGCCCATCGCGGCGATGCCGCGCACATCGTTAAGGCTGGCGCCGACGATCTCCTCCGGATGGGTCAGGACCATTCGCTTGACGCCGCGTTTCTGCGCCTCCTCGAACACAAGCCAGGTCTCGCTGACATGGAGGTGGCCGCTGGCCAGAGCCAGATCGTTCTTCGCGATGATATCGAGCACCTCCTTGACCTCGTCCCGTACCTGCTTGTTCGCGTCCAGCACAAGAACCGCCGACGCCGGGCGGATCTTCTGCGTCGAAGCCGGATGGACCCAGCCCGACGTCTTCTCCCATCGCAGGTGGTTCTCCGCCGCGAGCGTCGGCATGAACACGATCTTGCCGCCCATCGCGGCGGTGTGTTCCACCGCATAGGGGTTGAAGCCGCCGATGACGTTGTTGAGAACGATGCTCGAATAGACCTTCGTGCGCAGTTCCGGGTGATGACGTGCGATCAGCGCGGCCGTCATGACGCCGCTGTAATCGTGGTCCTTGGTAATCACGGCGGCGAAGCCTGCCTTCGACATCTCCTGCGCGAGCTCGAGATGATCGATCGCGCGCGGTGCGATGGAGGGACCGGAGTGGACGTGAGGATCGATCGCCCCGACGAGGATAGCGTCGATGCGGGCTTCGATAGTGCTGGAATTCAAACTGGTCATGGTCATCTCTTTGCGCGAGGAAAAAACTCAGGCCCGCGACCAGGCTGCGGGCCCGGCACTGGCGATCAGGGCTTCGGGATCGAGCGACACCGAAGTGACGGACTTGCCGGCGGCTTCCACCACGCGCGCGCACCAGGCCTCGAGGTAGGCTTTGCGTTCCGCGGTTGCGACCCGCGGCGCGGCGTAAGCGACGAATGGCTCCTCGACATCGTAGCCCATGTATTCGAGCGCGAGCCGGCGCACCGGCCACAGCACCTGATCGATGTTTCCATAGACATCTTCGGGCCTGAATCGCTCCGGCGTGCCGCCTGTCGTTACCGAGATCATCGCCCGCCGTCCCCTGAAGAGGCCCGACATGAATCGCCGCCCGTCCACATAGGCGATGCCGTAGGCCAGCACGCGCTCCAGCCATCCCTTGAGGATCGCGGGCGGCGCGCCCCACCATAGCGGAAACTGGAGAACAAGCAGATCCGCCGATAGCAGTCGTGCCTGCTCGCGCTGGATATCCGGCGCGAAGCAGCGGTTAGCCGCCGCATGCGCCTGTTCCTTCTGGTAGTGAAACCGGTCGGGATCGGCGGCCTGAAGGAAGTCGTGCCGGCCGGCCACGGGATCAAAGCGGTCGGCATAGAGATCCGATACCGTTACTTCGTGCCCCGCGTCACGCAATGCCGCCGTCGCGGCCCTGGTGAGCGCCGCGTTGAACGACTGCGGTTCCGGATGGGCGTGGACGATCAGCACCCTCACGCCGGCGTCCCCTGCGGCATCGGGTAATCGGCCTCGTTGAGCACGAACCCGGGCTTGCTGGAGAAGTCGCGGCGTGGCGGCCCGAAGATGTCGACGAGCCAGGTCACGCCCTCGCCGAGATCCTGCGTGGTGTGGACCAGCCCCGCTGGAATAACCAGGATCGAGGGGCTCGAATCATAGGTCGCATGTTCGTCCTCCATCCACGCCGACATGTCAGGGCCCCAGGGGTAACGCAGGTGATGCCGGAACGCGCCCTTCAGCCCCAGCGACATTTGCTCGAAATCGTCATGTGAGTGCGGGCTGAGCCGCGACGGCTCGCGACGACTGGTCCAGGGTTCGAAGATGTTGATCATCAGATTGGTCGAGCGGAACAGTCGCATCTTGAGTGGACCTGGATCCGGGCTCACCACATCCGCGAGCCGGTAGGTGCGCAGCTTGAATCCGCCAACGGGATCGGGCCAGGGAACGATCGGTGCAACTTCCGGCGCGCCGTCGGCATAGGTCGCCGCGTTCCCCGCGGCCGCAACAAGATCGCTCGCTTGTTTCGTAAAGACGCGCGCCACCAGCCCGGGCTGACGCATGGTGATGCGGCTCGGTCCGGGTGGAACGATCGACAGCGTCTCGGCACCCGCCGCGCCACGATCCTTTCCGGCCTCGATCGTCGCGGCGCCGGTCACCACAAACACCATGTACTCGTCGGCCTGGTCCGCCCGCGACAGCACGGCGCCCTCTGCGGCTTCGCTCACGACCGTCACAAAATTGGCGGCTCGGGTGATCCAGTGCCTGGTGCCATCGGCATCGGTTTGTTGCGGAGCTTCGGCGAAATGCCGTGCATGCGTGGCCTTGCGTCGTACAATCGTCATGGTCTGTTCCTCACGTGAGCGTCTTGGAATTCGGAAAGATCTTTGCGCATCGGCTCATGACACACCAACCGCGGGACGTTCCGACATGATGGGGACTGCTTCGGCCTCGTCGATTGAAACGTTGCGTGGCAGCAAATGGACGAGCAATGCTCCGACAATCATCGCGGCCGACATCAAATAGAGGCCAAAGTCGAGACGCCCCGTCGCTTCTTTTGCCAGACCCAGCATATAGGGCGCGACGTAGCCGCCGAGATTGCCGATGGTGGCCATCAGCGCGATGCCGCCCGCCGCCGCAGCGCCGGTCAAAAGCGCGCTGGGGAGAACCCAAAGAACGGCGATCGACGCCAGCGCGCCGGCCAGCGCCAATGACAGGCTGGCAAGCGCCAGTGCGGGCACGTCGGTGAGCGTGGCTCCTCCAATCAGCCCAAGGGCACCGATCGTGGCACAAATAACGATGTGCCACCTGCGCTCGCGCGTGCGGTCAGAATTCCGGCCTACGGCGATCATCGCGGCGCAAGCAACTGCAAAGGGGATGCTGGTGACGAAGCCGTTCAGCAACACATCCTGCACCCCCAGATCCTTGACGATTTGAGGTAACCAAAAGGAGATGCCATAAATTCCGCCGAGCAGCGTGAAATTGATGACCGACAGAATCCATATCTTCGAGCTTGCCAGCGCATCGACCAGCCGGTGTCCATGACCCAGGGCACGATGCGCGGCATCTTCGGCCTGAAGTGCCGGCACAATGATGTTGCGCTCTTTCACCGTCAGCCACTGCGCATCCCTGGGACCGTTGCTGAGATAAAAGTAAGTCGCGATGCCGCCAATGATCGCGGGAGCCCCTTCAAGCAGGAATAGCCATTGCCATCCTGACAGGCCGGACACGCCAGCCATGGATTTCATGATGAATCCGCTCAAGGGCCCGCCGATGAAACCGGCAATTGGTATGCCGATGAAAAACAGCGCGCAGACTTGCGAGCGCAGCTTCGCCGGGAACCAATAGGTGAGGTACAGGACGATACCGGGGTAGAAGCCGGCTTCGGCGATACCGAGCAGAAAACGCAATGTCAGAAATTGCGCCGGCGTGGTCACGAATATGAAGGAAATGGAAATGATTCCCCACACGATCATGATTCGCGCGATCCAGAACCGGGCGCCGAACCGCTGCAGCAGCAGGTTGCTCGGGATCTCGCAGGCCGCATACCCGATAAAGAATATCCCGGCACCTAACCCAAATACGGCATCCGACAGTCCGATGTCGGTGCTCATCTGAAGTTTCGCGAAGCCTACGTTCACCCGATCGAGAAAAGAGATGATGTAGAGAACGAGCAGAAACGGAATCAGCCTCCAGGCCGCCCGATTATAGGTTGCCGCTTCGTCATTCGAACCGAACGACGCACGCGAGAAAAAATTGGTCATCCTTGGTCTCCCTGATAGCAGAGGCGAAGTTTCGCGATGCAGGCTCGTTGTTCGGCCTGTGATTATTGCGGGCTGCGGAGACGACCCGGACTTATCTCTTTGTCCGCAGCCAATCAGAGGTGACCCTCAGCGGACAGATCGATATTGTTCTCGACAGCGATACTACGTTTCGTATATCGAAGGAGGAAACGATGGTCAATCGGCCATTTTAGGTATAATAATACGTCATTTTATCGATTTTACCAAAATATCTGATATGTCGTCTTGCGATAGAGAACACGGAGATGCACCATGCATGAGGATCGTTCAGATGGCGGCGTGCGCTCGGTCCAGCTCGCGCTCGACGTGCTGGAGACACTTGCCTTCTCAAATGAGGAACTCGGCGTCACCCAGCTTGCCCAGCGTCTCAAGCTGACCAAAGGGTCGGTCCACCGTCACCTGCTCACTTTGGTCGAGCGCGGTTATCTGGTGCAGAACCCGACCACCACGCGATACGCCCTTGGCCCCCGGAGCCGGTTGCTGGCGCACCACGCACCGGACGCCGATCTCATTCGGCTTGCCGCAGGTCCGATGCGGGAGCTACGCGATCAGCTCGGCCATTCTGTTGTACTCTCGGAGTCAACGCCGCGCGGAGCTCTGGTTCTCAGCATGGTGCCCGGCACCGCCGCCATCGAGATCGGCGTTCGGTCGGGCAGCGAGTTGCCGTTCCATTCTTCGGCGCAAGGCAAAATCCTGCTGGCGTTCGCGCCGCGGCCGCAACAGCAACGGATTCTGGCAAGGCCGCTGCAAGCCTTCACGTCACACACCGTGGTGGATCCGAAGACGCTCGAAGACGAGTTGTTGGATATTGCCACACTCGGCTTCGCAACCGCACCGGAACAGGCGATGCTCGGCATCAATGCCGTAGCGGCACCGATCTTCGATGACCATGACTCCTGTGCCGGAGCGCTCGCTCTGGTCGGCTCGATCCAGTTCCTGCCCGCCGAGCCCGACACCGGCAGTATTTCCGCATTGCAGGCGGCGGCCGGACAAATCTCGCGAAGGCTCGGTCACAACCGTGTCGGAAGTCTCGGCGAAGCGCGCTCTGCACGACA
>Ga0302326_10020497_pt1 | contig 13605 bp, 10 predicted proteins | sample Palsa_T0_3_FD_202264 | JGI IMG/M metagenome (GOLD analysis project Ga0302326, IMG submission 202264) | Peat permafrost microbial communities from Stordalen Mire near Abisko, Sweden - Palsa_T0_3 | ecosystem: Environmental > Terrestrial > Soil > Palsa > Peat permafrost | place: Sweden: Abisko... | reverse complement strand
CGGTGAACCACATTCCCCTGCGCACCATCATGGACATCACGGCGCCGCATTACGGCGATTTGGGTTTCGACACATCAATCACCGGTCCAACCAAGGTGGAGTGGGGCGGCCCGGCGAAGGACCTGACGTCGAGCGTTGTAGTGGATGCCAACCTGAAGTTCACTCCTGTTGGGCTCAAGCGCAAGGGAGCGCTCTCTGATGTTCCGGTCAGCGGCGAGGTGCTGGGCCACTACGATGGGACGAACCAGACGGTGAAAATCGCTCACATCGGGCTTGAGACACCACAGTCAATGTTCGTGGCAAGTGGCGTGCTGGGCGTGGCCCAGGGCGATCCGTTGACCGCACTCAACGTCAACCTGCAGGTGCGTGACCTGGGTGAATACGACCAGCTCTTGACGTCTCTGGGTTTGCAGGCAAACGGGAGAAAAGGCACCGCGGCCATACCGGTGGTGCTGCATGGCACGATGGGCTTTACGGGCACAGCGCGAGGCGCTGTTGAAGACCTGGACGTTAAGGGACATCTGATCGCAGACAATCTTGCACTGAAGTTTGGCTCCATGGCGGATATTCAAATCGATTCAGCTATGGGCGATGCAGAGTATTCACCTTACGGCGGTGTGCTGATTGCGTCCTCAACCATCAAGCGCGGAACAGCAGTGCTCACAGCTTCTGGTGCCTTCCGGCCGCGTCGCGTGGTTTCGCGCTATGGCGCTGCTGATTATCTCTGGGACGAGGACATGGGAATCGACACGACCGTTAAACTGGACAATGCGCAGGTTGCTGACCTGCTGCAAATCGCGGGGCAACAGACGAAAATTCCGGTGACCGGGACGGTCGCGCTGAACGGCCATGCCGCTGGGACATTCCGCAGTCTGACCGGCGCAGGTCACTTGTCTCTTACGAAAGGCACCGCCTACGGCGAGAGCTACCAGGCCATCGCAGCAGACATCACAGCGCGCGCGCAGGAGAACGGCGAAGAGATCCAGGCAACCAGGCTGCAAGTGCAAGCGCACAACATGAGCGTGACCGGCAGCGGAGCCTACAGCACTTCAACCAAACACATCCAGGCGCAACTCTCGGGCAACAACATCCAAGTGGCCAAGCTGGATACCTTTGCGAAACAAGAGCCGAACATGAGCGGAGTTGTCTCCTTCACAGCAGATGCGAATGGGACCATGCAGGAGCCAAACCTGCATGCAAAACTCACAGCCACAAAGATCATCAACGATGGCAAGGAGCTGGGGCAGCTGGATGCAACGGCGTACAGCACAGGGTCCGACGTTTTCTATGACGTTCACTCGCAGCTGGTTGGTGCGCAGGTAGCAGTGAACGGACAGACCTCGCTGCTTGGCGACTACCAGACGCATGCGAAGCTGACGGTTGCCGGGCTGGATATTGCAAACATCCTGGCAATAACGACCGACGACTCCGTGAAGAGCAGCTCGCAGATCGCTGGAGCGATCACGGTGAGTGGGCCGGCGTCCAAACCCGAGCAGATGGCGGGCAATGCGGAATTCACCCAGGTGGACTTGGTGCTGGAAGGCATCGAGCTGAAGACAGCGGAGACATTGCGGGCGAGCCTGCACGGAGGCGTAGTCACGCTGGACCAGTTGCACATCGTGGGAGCAGACACGGATCTTCACGCCGGCGGAACAGTGCAGGTATTTGGCGACAACAATCCCCAGGGCGGCAAAATCAATCTGACCTCGAGCGGCAGCGTCAGCATGAAGATCGCGCACACCTTTGACACTGATCTGCTCTCTTCCGGCAGGGTGAGCTTTAAGGTCGCTGCTGGAGGCCGCCTGAAGAAGCCGTCGCTTACAGGAAATGTGCAGTTCGCGAACGTGAACATGGCGATCTATGGAATCCCGAACGGGCTGAGCAATATGAATGGCACGCTGGTCTTCAATGAAGACCGCCTGGATGTTCAGGAGCTGACTGCCACTACCGGCGGCGGACAATTGAAGATTGGCGGATCGCTTACTTACCAGAAGGGCGTCTACGCGAACCTGACCGCTACCGGAGACGCGGTGCGCGTGCGTCTGTACGGCTTGAGCACCACTGCAACCGCAAACTTCCGGTTGCAGGGAGCTCTGGAGCAGTCGATGCTGCTGAGTGGCAATGTGCTGATTACGCGTTTTGGCATCGGGCCGGATGTAGACTTCGCTGCGTTCTCCGGCACCGGCGGCGTACAGCTTCCACCCGATCCCAATTCGCCGACCAACAAGATTCGGCTGGATGTACACGTGACCAGCGCACCGCAACTGGATTTTCAAAACAGCTATGCGAAGCTGGCAGGCACGGTTGACCTGACGGTGCGGGGATCGATGGCAGTACCGACCGTGCTCGGAACCATTCGCATCACCGATGGCAGCGCGACGTTCGCGGGAACGAAGTATCAATTGGAGCGCGGAACCATCTATTTCAGCAATCCTGTTCGGATCGATCCCGTCATCGATCTCGACGCCAGTGCGCGCGTGGAGAACTACGACATCACTATCGGTTTGCATGGGACAACAACCAGCCTGAAGCCGACGTACCGCTCCGAACCGCCGCTGAGCGAGGCCGACATCTTCAACCTGCTGGCGCTCGGCCGCACACAGGAAGAGGCACAACTCTACCAGGAGCAGCAGGTGCAGGCTGGCAGCGACCCCACGACCAGCGCTCTGCTGGGCGGAGCGCTGAATGCGACGGTTTCCAACCGCGTAGGCAAGCTCTTCGGTGCCGGCACGGTGAAGATTGATCCGTCGTTCGTGGGAACGCTGGGCAGCAGTGCGGCGCGCATCACGGTGCAGGAGCCGATCGGCAAGCAGCTGACGCTGGTATTTGCCACCAATGTGAACCAGACCGCGGAGCAACTCATCCAGTTGCAGTACCAGATCACCGAAAACACGGCGTTGGTCGCAACCCGAGATGAAAACGGCGTCTTCTCCCTGGTGTACAAGATCCGCAAACGGTACCGATAAAGCGGCGGGTTTGGTTTAGGATTTAGATAAATCCAGTTAATAACCGAAAAGCTCATGCCGAACCTACTGCGCAGCACCCGCGCGACACTTGAAATGATTAAGTGGGAACACTCGATCTTTGCGCTGCCGTTTGCGCTGATGGGGGCGGTGCTGGCTGCCGGAGGTTGGCCTTCGTTGCGGGTGCTGGGATGGATTGTGGTGTGCATGGTCACGGCACGCTCTGCAGCCATGGCGTTCAACCGTTATGTTGATGCCAAGCTGGACGCGCAGAACCCACGAACTGCCGGACGCGCAATCCCCGCAGGACAACTCTCGAGTACCTTCGTGTTCTGGTTCGCAGTTGTGGCCAGCATTGCATTCCTGCTGTCGGCGGCGATGCTCAACCCTCTTACGAAGGAGCTGAGCCCGGCCGCGCTCAGCGTCGTGCTGGTATACAGCTACATGAAGCGCGTGACCCGGTGGTCGCACCTGGTGCTGGGACTGGCGCTGGGCATTTCACCGGCGGCGGCTTGGATTGCCGTGCGCGGAACCATAGAGCCGCGCGTCCTGCTGCTGACCGCAATCGTTGCATTGTGGGTAGGAGGCTTTGATGTGCTTTACGCCTGCCAGGACATGGAGCACGACCGCAGTGCCGGTCTGTTCAGCGTTCCAGCGGCGTTCGGGCTGAAGGGAGCTTTCCTGATTGCCCGCATGATGCATATAGGGATGGTCCTACTGTTGTTCGAGATGCTGCATGTCTTTATGCTGGGACGGATCGCGCTGGCTGGGGTCATCGTTGTGACGCTGCTTCTGCTCTATGAACATTCCATCGTAAGCCCCAAAGACCTGCGCCGGATGAATGCCGCCTTCTTTACCCTCAATGGAGTGATCTCGGTGTTGCTGTTCGGCTTTGTCGCCGCGGATGTGGTTCTGCGCCAATATCATTTGCAGTAAGTTCTGTATTCCTTTTCCGCTATAAGGGTGGAAGTGCATCACAATAGAAACAGTTGCCGGAATCCAGCAGGGAGCGTGGCCAGTGAGCCAGCAGTCACCGAAGGTGGAGAATGAAATGGGTGGGATGGACAGTGCCTATGACCACCTGACTCCATCCGAGAAGCGTGAGACCCCCAAAGAGGTACGCGAGGCGCGGACCTGGCGCGGTCATATCCTGTTCTTCTTCGCGGTAATCCTGGCCGGCGCGTTGGCGTGGCGGCTGCGCAATGTGCTGGAGCTGGTTTACGTGAGTGCACTCTTTGCCGTTGTGCTGATGCCGATAGTGCAGGAGATCCAGCGGGTAAAGATCCGCAAGTGGTCGCCCTCTCGACCTCTCGCGATCATTGTGCTGGTGCTCGGCGTGATCGCTGCGCTGGTTCTGTTCTTCATGCTCTGCCTGCCGCCGGTACTGCGCGACATACATCACTTTGTCGAAGACTTGCCACAGAGATTGCCGGTACTCGTTGGGAAGATCCACCGGTTGCCGATGAGCGATAAGCTGGGCCTGGACTCGTTGGCGGCCAAGTCGCAGGGTATGGCGGCCTCGGCAGCAGCCTATGTATTCGCCTCTGTGCCGTTGTGGCTGGAGCACATCTTCGACGTGGTAACGGCGTTCATCCTGTGCCTGTATTTCATGCTGGAGGGCGAGTATGCGTACGACTACTTCCTCTCGTTCTTTGAGCCCGAGGCGCGGGAGCGGCTGGATAAGACACTCATCAGGGCCGAACACCGCATGAGCAAATGGCTGCTGGGACAGGGGTCGCTGATGCTGATCTTGGGCATCACCAGCACCGTTGTGTTCTCCCTGATGCATGTGCGCTATGCCATCCTGCTGGGCGTGTTGATGGGGCTGTTCAACATCGTCCCGGTGGCCGGCGGCATCATTACCATCCTGCTAGCGGGGGGTGTGGCGGCACTGGATTCCTGGACGAAAATGGCTGGAGTCTTCCTGTTTTATGCCATCTACGTGCAGCTCGAAAACGGCTACCTGACCCCGCGGATTATGAAGACCAGTGTGAACCTGATGGGGCTGGCCGTCCTGATCGCGCTGCTGGCGGGAACCGCGCTGGCTGGGATTGTCGGGGCCTTGGTGGCTGTGCCCACCGCGGCGCTCGTCGCGGTGTTAATGGATGAGTACATGGTGCAGAAAAGCTAAGAACCACAGGCCAGTCATGGTCGGGCATCGGGCGCGCACCAGGCCGTTGACGGGCGAAATCGCCTGTGGGGCTGTAATCTGGGGGCGCAGGGCGCTCGTCTTCAACGGTATGGCGCTGGCATTCGAAGCAGTTATGACACCTATGCAGGCCGTCGTACAGACGGGGTCGGAGCTCGACGATATCGACGCGCTGGTACGGACCTACCGCCCGCGGCTGCTGCGCTTCGTCATGTTTTCTATCGGCGATGCGGACCTGGCAGAGTCGATTACCCAGGACTGCTTCATGAAGGCCTATAACGGCCGGGCGAGCTTCCGCGGCGATTGCTCGGTGAACACCTGGCTGACCTCCATCGCTCTCAACTTGGTGCGAGACCAGCAGCGTCTGCAGAAGTTCCGTTTCTGGCGGCAGGCCAGGGCAACGGCTGTGGATGTGACCGAAGCGGCAAACTTTCTGCCCAGTCAGGAAAGCTCGCCGGAACGGACCCTGCTGACCGCGGAGAAGAGTAAACAGGTAGAGGCGGCTCTCGAAAACCTGTCGCCAAACCAGAAGATGATTTTTATGATGAGATTTGCGGAAGAGATGGACCTGGCCGAGATCGCGGAGACGATCCACATGCCAATCAATACCGTGAAGACGCACCTGCACCGGGCGCTCAAGAGCGTTCGCGCACAGGTAGCCGCGGCGAAATAGTTTGCAGGCTATTGAGATTGAGGAGTCGTAGATGATGCACCTGACAGAAGATCAAATCGATGAGCTGCTGATGGGCTCGCTGCCGACAGACGAAATCGCGCGGATGCGCGAGCACGCGGCCGGGTGCGAAGCATGCGCCGCAAAGCTCGCCGAAATTGAAGCCCCTATTGCCAGCTTCAAGGCGGTGACCCTTGCCTGGAGTGAGCGCCGCAGCGCAACCATGCCGGTGTGGCCAAAGCCAGTGCGCGCCGGAGCGCGTTGGACCGTGGGTTTGGCGTGGGGGGCGTTAGCCGCCGCGGCATTGCTGGCTGCGGTCATCCCGGTTCTGCGGCATGAGCAGAATGTGCGCGTGCAACAGGCATATCGCCACGCAGCCGGCTTGCCAATCGCGGGCCAGCTGTCCAGCGCTGGGGCGACGGTGACGGTGACGGTGACTTCCGCTAACGCGCAGGATGCGAGCGCAGGTTCAGAGGTGCCGGAGAACCCGCAGGAGATTGCAAGCGATAATCAAATGCTGGCGATGGTCGATGAAGAGCTGAATGCGCCCATCCCGGCGTCGGGATTGAATGTGCCGGCAACGAAAAGCCGTGGGCAATCGCGCTCCACCACGCAGGGTTCGCTACAGAATTAGACTTTTCGCATTTCAGGATTAGACTTTTGAAGATGCCTAACACATTTCGCAGGCTGGCGATGGCCGCTGTGTTTACTGCAGCCTCGGCAGTGTGTGCGCCTGCGCTACTCGCGCAACGCGGCCCTGCTCCACCCCCACCACCTCCGCCTCCGGGCGGGCCAGGCGGCGGTGCCGGAATGAACGGCGGAATTGGCATTGGAATGCGTTCTCCCTATGGGCCACCCAACATGCCCGGCGGTCCAATGCATCGCAGCTTCGCACTGGGCCTGCCCAATCGCTGGTGGGACGACAAGCATGTGATCAAGCAGTTGAACCTGCGGCCGGAGCAGCAGAAGCAGATGGACGCCGTCTTTGAGGCACACCGGGCTGCGCTGGCGAGCTCTCTCCAGAGAGAGCTGCGGGAGCGGGCGCAGTTGGGTTCCCTCTCGCAGAAAGACCTGCAGGACGAAAACAAAGTGCTGGCGTCAATCGACCGCGTGGTGGCCGCGCGTGCCGATCTCGCCAGGGAAACCACGCACGTGGTGGCCGATTTGCGTAAGCAGCTGGACCCACAGCAGATGGCTGCGCTGGATAAAGAAATCATGAGCATCGGACAGTAAACAGTGGTGAAAGACAAAAAGGCCATCGCACTGGCGACGGCCTTTTCTACTGTCTACTGTTACTCCCGACTGTCTGCTTCACAGGTTTCCGCGGCTGGCCTGTTCGCGTTCAATGGCTTCGAACAACGCTTTGAAATTACCTTTGCCGAAGCTGCGCGAGCCTTTGCGCTGGATGATCTCGTAAAACAATGTCGGTCGGTCTTCCACGGGGCGGGTGAAAATCTGCAGCATGTAGCCTTCGTTGTCGCGGTCGACAAGGATTCCCAGCCTTTCGAGTTCATCTATCGGTTCGTCAATCTTGCCCACGCGGCCTTGTAGTTCGGTGTAATACGTGTGTGGAACGGTGAGGAATTCAATTCCCTGCGACTTCATATGCGTAACCGTTTCAAGAATGTTGCCCGTAGCCAGTGCGATGTGCTGCACGCCGGGGCCGCCGTAGAAATCGAGGTACTCTTCGATCTGCGATTTACGTTTGCCTTCAGCCGGCTCGTTGATGGGAAACTTCACATAGCCATTGCCGTTGGCCATCACTTTGCTCATCAGCGCGGAATACTCGGTGGATATGTCGTTATCGTCAAAGTGCTGATAAAGACCGAAGCCCATCACGTCTTCGTAGAACTTCACCCACTCATTCATCGCGTTCCAGCCAACGTTGCCGACGCAGTGATCGATGTGCAACAGGCCGACAGGCCGCGTGACCGGATCGTCCGCCACAGCACGATAGTCGGGGAGAAATGGGCCGCTATAGGCGCCGCGCTCAACAAAGCTGTGCAGCGTGTCGCCGTAGGCAGCGATGGAAGCGACAACAGCCGTGCCATGCTCGTCTTCCAGAACATGCGGCTCTTCCACACTGGTGGCTCCGCGTTTGGTCGTCTCTTCCCAGCTCATACGCGCGTCATCCACCCACAGCGCGATGGAGCGCACACCGTCTCCATGTTTCGCCACATGCCGCGCGATGTCGGAATCTGGTCGTAATGCTGTGGTGAGCACGAAGCGTACCTTACCTTGCTGCACGACATACGAAGCCCTGTCGCGGCGTCCAGTTTCCGGCCCGGCGTAAGCAACCAGCTTCATGCCGAAAGCTGCGCGATAAAAATAGGCAGCCTGGCGGGCATTGCCAACGTAGAACTCAACATGATCAGTGCCACGCAGCGGAAGGAAGTCTTCGTGCGGCGTGCCGGTTGGTGTTAGAGACGGCGTAAGTGCGGTACTCATGGCGTGGTTGTCTCCGTGTTGCGTAGCTTCAGTGTAGACGCTGAGCGCAACAGGAGAGGATATGCGATAGCGGTATAGCTTGGCTAGCAGCCCGGATTCGGCTGCATAAAATATTTCACCATTTCAGGCAACCCTACAAATTTTTGAATTCTATGAGCTGGGCAACCCTCCGCTTTTGCAGCGCAATCTATTTTGTCAGCGACTGAATTCGTCGCTATCGCTGTTAATAAGTGTGATGGATTCAAAAGACCGATCCGTTGCACAGATGCAGGGGACCCCATCATGAAAAATACAATCGGACCTGTTCTTTGTCTCTCGGCGTTGCTGGTTGTTGCCGGTTGCAGCAGCGGAGGTGGCACCACCATAACCACAACTCCTGCTGCGAATCCCGGCGCCTCCAGTGCCTATGTTTCCAACCAGACCCCTAGCGGAACCCAAACTGACCCGCAGATTCTGGGTTATTCAGCCACGAGTTCCACCAGCGCTCAAACCTCAATGGTGAATGGGCCTCTGACTGATACCTTTCTCGGCCTGACAACCGACAGCAGCGGCAATCTCTACACCGTGGACAAGTCAGGCACCAACGGCACCTACATGCTGAATGAATATGCCGCGGGAACCACCAGCAGTGGGATCACGGCCTCAGCAACAATGCGCACGTTTACCTCCACTGCGATCACTGCTGCACCAGCCGCAGTCCGTGTCGATCCAAGTGGCAACGTCTACGTGATGCTCACCGGCGGCACAGTGCTTCGCTTCGCCGCGTCCTCCACTGAGTCCGTATCTCCGACTGCGTCGCTGTCTATCACCGGCGGTGGAACCATTGCGACAGACAGTGGCAACAACCTTTACGTGACCGTCCCGGTCTCGGCAACAGATACCCACCAGGCGATTGCGGTGTATACCTCGGGCTATGCGTCGGGAGCTGTTGCGGCACGCACGATTCTTCCCGCGACTGAGATGTTCATCACTTCGCTCGCTGTCGACGCCAGTGGCAACATCTATGCCACCGGAAAAGATGCGAACGGCAATATTGAAGTCGCGGTCTTCGCAGCGACGGCAACTGGCACATCAACCGCCACGCGCGTGATAACCGGCGCCAATACCAGCCTGGTCAATCCCTGGCAGGTGCAGGTGGATAGCGCAGGAAATATTTTCGTGGCCGATTCCACCTCAGGCTCAGTCGGCAGCTCGGTGATGATGTACAAGTTCGCCGCCAGCGCGACTGGAAACGTGGCCCCCACACTGAAGATCGCGTCCTCCGCAACGTATTCTGCTACCAGTGCGATGACGGTGTTCTAATAGCAATTCTCCGGCAATCGCGTTGGCGCCGGTTCCAAACTCTATGCAGTCACGGCAGAAAGAATTCTGCCGGAGCATTCAGCAAGAGTGATGGAGTCGGCGCCTTCACGTTTGCAATATGCGGTCAGGATAATTTCGTCGCCATCCTCAAGCCATGCGCGACGCTCGCCGTTAGGCAGTGTGAGAGGCTCTGCGCCGTTGCGGGTGAGTTCAAGCAGGCAGGCAGCTTGTTCGCGCTGCGGCCCCGATATAGTTCCCGTGCCCAGCACATCGCCTGCCTCCAGATTGCAGCCATTCGACGCATGGTGCGCGAGCATCTGCGCCGGCGTCCAATAGAGTTCACTGGCATTCGATTGCGAAAGTGGAAAGGCAGAAAGGCCCGCCGCGCGACTCTGCTCGGTGCTGAGTGAGACACTCAGCCTGATATCAAGCGCACCCTCCCGCTGATCTTTTGCGTCCGAGAGGTAAGGCAGCGGCTGAGGATCGCCGGCTTCACGCGCAGCCGCAGGCACACGAAATGGCTCCAGCGCAGCCAGCGGCGTAATCCACGGCGAGAGGCTGGTGGCAAAACTCTTGCCCAGGAACGGGCCCAGCGGCTGATACTCCCACGATTGAATATCGCGCGCAGACCAGTCATTCAGCAGAGCAACGCCGAACAGATGCTCATTGGCCCGCCTGATCGGAATGTCCGATCCCAGCGCATTGCCCTGCCCCACAACGAATGCCAGCTCGAGCTCGTAATCCAGCGCAGCAGTCGGCGCGAAAAGCGGCTGCTCGCCTTCACTTCGTGGCCGTTGCTGGCCCTGAGGGCGAATGATGGGCGTGCCGCTGCCAACCACCGACGACGCCCGCCCGTTGTATGCGATAGGGATGTATTTGTAATTCGGCAGCAACGGTGCATCAGGCCGGAAGATCGCACCCACCCGGCGCGCATGATGGATTGATGCGTAGAAATCGGTGTATCCGCGCGGAGCTACAGGAAGAACGAGCTCGCTCTGATCTACAAAATGCAGGAACCAGTCGATGCGCTTGCGAGTTTTTGCCGGAACATCCTCAGCCAGCAAACCAGTCAGATGCTCGCGTAGCGATTGCCATGCGGCTGGACCGAGTTGTAGAAGTTCATGCAGCGTGGGTTGACGGCAGGCTTCGCACAGCTCTGGTGAAAGCGGATCAAATATCTCATCGCCGGCTGCGGTGTGCAGATCAAAGAGCATTGCGCCAATGCGCACGCACAGGTGCGGCATGCCATCGACAAGGAACGCACCATAGGGCAGATGCCCCAGGCCGAAGCCGTGGGGTTCATTCGCTCCTTCAACCCAGCTCTGCATCGGCCGCTTCCCTACTTCTCCACGCTCAGCGTAAAAGTGGTCACGCTGTGATAGGTATGCCCCGGCTTGAGCTCGGTAGAAGGGAAGTTGGGGTGGTTAGGGCTGTCAGGAAAGTGCTGCGTCTCCAGGCACAGGGCGCTGCGCTTCACATAAGGCTTGCCCGCCGGTCCCTTCGCGCTGCCATCGAGAAAGTTGCCGGCGTAGAACTGAATGCCGGGCTCAGTGGTTTCTACCGAGAGAACGCGGCCGCTGCTCGGGTCATACACCTTCGCCGCTGGTCGCAGCGTGCCCGGCACTCCGCGCACCACCCAGTTGTGGTCATAGCCGCCGGCAAACTTCAGTTGCTCATTGTTCGCGTCAATGCGATCGCCGATAGTTGTCGCGTGGGTGAAATCAAACGGCGTGCCAACAACCGGCGCAAGCTGCCCGGTAGGGATAAGTGTGGAATCGACTGGAGTGTATTTGTCCGCGTCCAGCGTGAGCTTTTCGCCGAGGATGCTGGGGTTCCCTTCTCCGGCAAGATTGAAGTATGCGTGGTTGGTGAGATTGATGACCGTCGCCTTGTCCGTGGTGGCACTGTATTCAATGCGGACAGTCTCATGCACCAGCGTGTATCGCACATGTGAAGTGAGCGTGCCCGGATAGCCCTGGTCGCCGTCGGGAGAGACCAGCGTGAACTCCACGCCATTAGGAATCTCCTTCGCACTCCAGTTGCGCGCAGCGAATCCCTCTACGCCGCCATGCAGCGAGTTGACGCCGTCGTTCAGCGTTATCTGATACGGCTTGCCGCCCAGCGTGAACTTGCCATGCGCAATGCGGTTAGCATACCGCCCGGGGACAACACCGAAGTAGAACTCCTTGTTGTGCAGGTAGTCGCCCAGGTTGTCATAGCCGAGAACGATATCAGCCGATTTGCCGTTGCGGTCGGGCGCAGTGAGAGCTGTAACACGCGCACCCAGCGTGATGAGCTTCAGCTCAAGCTGATCGCTCTTCAGGGTATACAACTCCACGTTGGAGCCATTGGGCAGCTTGCCAAAGCTGGTGCGCGAAACGGTGGTAGGCGAGACGGCGGCAGAAGCCGCAACCGAAGTCATGCAGAGAAGGATAACGCGAAGAAGTTTCATAGGAGTATGTTCAGTAGCCGGACATCAGGGCCAAGGGCCAATATACGCCAGAATTCGGTAGCCTGAGAGCGGCGAGATGGGGCTATGGACGGCGCCGCGACGTAGAATGATTCCCGCTGAGCAACACAGATACCGCTGTGAAATGGAGAGAACGATGCGAAACATGCAGAAAGTTTTGGTGGCAACAGGGCTGCTGCTCGCGTGCTGCGCGGCACATGCACAGATGGAGAATGCGATTGGCACGTGGGCCACGTCGCCGGTCGGGATTCCCCTGGGAGATTTCGGCAACGCGGATGTGACATTTCGCGAGGTCGTGCACACGTCGCTGGGCTCCGAGCGCTTCATCTCTATCGTCCTGAGCAATGAGTTTGGCGTAGACCCGCTGACCATAAGCGCGACAACGGTAGGGCTAAGCAAATCCGGTGGCGAAGTCGATTTGCCCAAGCCAGTGCTCTTCAACGGCAAGCCCAGTGTCACCATCCCGCCGGGAATGCGCGTAACCAGCGACGGTGTGGAGCTATCCTTCCCTGCCAGGAGCAATCTTGCCGTGAACCTATTCGTGCCCGCGCAGAAGATGGTCATGCTCACGCAGCACAGCTTCGCCAATACAACGAACTACGTCGCGCTCGGCAACCAAACAGACGCTGTGACGCTCACAGGAGCAAAAGAAATGGCGAGCTGGCGCTGGCTGCGCGGCATCGACGTCATGACGGAGCGGCCGGCCGGCGACATCGTCTGCCTGGGCGATAGCATCACCGATGGATCGAAAAGCACAAAAGACACCAACAACCGCTGGCCTGACCTGTTCGCCGCGCGCCTACAATCCAACAAGGCAACCGCAAACCTCGGCGTGCTCAATGAAGGCATCGGCGGCAACCGCGTGCTGAATGACAACAGCGGCCCCAGTGCCATCGCGCGCCTGGATCGCGATGTGTTCAATAACAAATCTGCGAAGTACCTGGTAATCCTCGAAGGCATCAACGACATCGGCCACTCCTATGACACGCACCGCAGCTATGATGTCGTCACCGCCGACGATTTGATCGCGGCCTATCACCTGATGATCCAGCGCGCGCATGAACACGGGCTCAAGGTCTACGGAGCCACGCTCACGCCCTACGGTGGTGCTAGCTACATGTCGCCTGCAGGAGAAAAGGTGCGTGCAACTCTAAACGACTGGATCCGCACCACCAAAGAGCTTGACGGCGTCATCGACTTCGACAAAGCTACGCGCGACCCAGCAAACCCCACGCAGTATCTGCCTGCATACGACTCAGGCGACCACCTGCATCCGAATGACGCCGGCATGCAGGCCATGGCCGCCAGCATAGACATCAAACTCTTTCAGAAGTAATGGCTAAAAGAGAAGTAGTGTCTCAAAAAACAAGTGCCGGGAGAAATTCTCCCGGCACTTTGTTTTGCTTGGAGAGCTCTTATTTCAATTCATAGCCAGCGAAGAAGTAGCCAATCTCAAATGCGGCTGTATCTTCGGCATCCGAACCGTGAATCGCATTCTCGCCAATCGACGCCGCGAACTGTTTGCGGATAGTTCCTTCCTCCGCCTTCGCCGGGTCAGTCGCGCCCATCAGCTTGCGCAGGTCGGCGATAGCGTTGTCTTTCT
>Ga0302326_10020496_pt1 | contig 13605 bp, 7 predicted proteins | sample Palsa_T0_3_FD_202264 | JGI IMG/M metagenome (GOLD analysis project Ga0302326, IMG submission 202264) | Peat permafrost microbial communities from Stordalen Mire near Abisko, Sweden - Palsa_T0_3 | ecosystem: Environmental > Terrestrial > Soil > Palsa > Peat permafrost | place: Sweden: Abisko... | reverse complement strand
CTCCCGAATCAGATGGTCACAGCGAATCACACCTCAAATCCCGAAAACAACTCCCCCATCGACCGCTTTCTCCGGTAATAAATACGCCGATTCATGCTGTTCTGGAGCCGGTATAAGCAGTCCGAACAGCTTCAATTGGGCATTCCAGACGGCGACGCTCGATTGCCCCTGGATTGTCGACCCCGTCGGCAGGGCATTGAACGTCGTATCGCCCGGCGCGGCGTTGCTGATCAGGTCGGCCCTGACGGTCGAATAACTGACGAATTGGCCGTTATCCGGTCCGGCGGCGGCGCCGCCGCCAGTTCCGCTGTAGTCGATATTCAGATTGACCGTGATCTTGTTGGTAATGGTCGCGGACAGGATCGATGCCGCTTGCTCGATGCCGGCGCGGAAACTCGCCGGCGCGGCCATTGCCGCGGCATCGAATTCGAGATTGATGGTAAAACCGGTGCTGGAGGTTTCGGCGACAACGGAGCCGGGGCCGCCGGAGCCATCTTGGGCAGCCTGGGCTTCGACCGATTCGGCCGGAAGAGTCGGGGTCTGGGGCGGCAAAATTAGTGGAGGAGAGCCGGTGGAAGGACTTCCGCCCGCGTGACCGGGCGCCTGGTAAAACGCCGCGGGAAAGAAATTCGGAATAATCCCGTCTGCCGCCGGGTCGAACGGGTCAACGCCAAAGGGGTCCTGTGGCAGGAATTTCGACCTCATCGGCTCGCACCGCCGGTTTGGCCGCGACGGAATCGGACAATGCCGGTCCGCTTGGTCCCGCTCAGCAGGCTATCGACGACTGTGGCCATAACGATCTCACGACTCCGCTCCGGACCGCCGCCATTTCGAAGCGGCGCCCACCCCTGGCGACTAACGCGATACGTTCCTAGCGAATGGTAGATGATCCGTTAACGGCAGCCCCAGGGTAGTATTTTTGCACGTATTCAACCCGATTCGCGACACCGGACCCATGAGGGACCCACGAGTTCCGCCGGTAGATGTCTGGCACGGATCCCCTTCAGCGACAATCGACCGGCATGCCGTCGCCTCAGCGGGCCATCGACGCAATTCCTAGACAAGAAATCTTGAATGGCGATCCCAGCAGGATTCGAACCTGCAACCCACGGAGTAGAAATCCGTTACTCTATCCAGTTGAGCTATGGGACCGTAACTTCTGAACACCAAGCCTTGGCAAACCAGGCCTTTGAGAACCAAGCTTTTGAGAACCAAGCTTTTGAGAACCAGGCCTTCATAGCATTGCCAATATGAAAAATCCGCTTTGCCGCCAAGCCCGTTCCGAACCATTTTCAGCGTTCCGGCGACCAAGCGAGGCGGTGGACCGTTGCATCAGGTCCGCCCGCAACGCAATGATATCTGCCACGGCCGACGGCGGCGGTGGCACTGGTCCGTCACGGTCATGTCGCATGCGACTTTTTCGCTATCCTGTTCCGCGGCCATGAGTCCGTCACCTTTTAGCGCACTTCTATTCGATACGCGGCCTCGCCCGCGTCAGGGAGCTCCATCATGATTGGTCTGGTTCGCGCCGCGACACTTTGCGCCACGCTGGCGTTTGGCTTGGTCACAGCGGAGGCGGCGGACAAGGCCTTCAAACGCGACGATCTGGCCGATTCGGCGATCAAGCTGGAGGCCCAGATCAAGAGCGAGGCGGGCCCCGTCGCCAAGTCAGGGGCGAATTTGCGAACCGATGCCGACGCCGCGTTCAAACGCAGCGATTTCCGGAGCGGCCTGCAAATCCTGGGGCAAATCGCCGCCACCGCGCCGGATGACAGCGCCAACTGGCTGCGGCTGGCCCGTACCATTTTCCAGATTCGTCCCTCCAACAGCAGCGAACAGACCTTCCTTCTGGAGCGCGCCTCGACCGCGGCCTATATCGCCTATCAACGTGCCGCCAATGCCGGCGACGAGGCGGACGCGCTTGCCGTGCTCGGCCGCGCGCTGTCCGAGCGCAAGCTGTGGCGTCCGGCGCTCGATGCGCTGCGGCTGTCGCTCGATCAGCGCGAGGTCGCCGACGTGCGCGGCCAGTATGAAAAAATGCGCGACGAACACGGTTTCCGGCTGCTGGATTATACCGTCGATTCCGATGCGGCGTCGCCGCGCGCCTGTTTCCAGTTCTCCGAGGACCTCGCCAAGCGCACCGATTTCGCGCCGTTCCTGGCGCTGGCGGGCAGCGACAAGCCGGCACTGTCGTCGGAAGGAAAGCAGCTGTGCGTCGACGGGCTGAAGCACGGCGAGCGCTACAACATCAACCTGCGCGCCGGGCTGCCGTCCACCGTGAAGGAAACCCTGCCGAAATCGGCTGAATTCAACATCTATGTCCGTGATCGCAAGCCGTTCGTCCGCTTTACCGGTCGCGCCTATGTGCTGCCGCGTACCGGCCAGCGCGGCATTCCCCTGGTCAGCGTCAATACGCCGGCGGTGACGGTCAACGTGTTCCGGATCGGGGACCGCAACCTGATCAACACCGTGATCGACAGCGATTTCCAGCAGAGTCTGAGCAAATACCAGCTTTCCAGCCTCGGCGACGAGCGCGGCGTCAAGGTCTGGTCCGGGGAACTCGCGACCGCGACCACGCTCAACCAGGACGTCACCACGGCGTTTCCGGTCGATCAGGCGATCGGCGATTTGCAGCCGGGCGTTTACGTCATGACCGCGGCCGCCAAGGGGCCGGGCAGCGACGATGACGGTTCGCTGGCAACCCAGTGGTTCATCGTTTCGGATCTGGGCCTCACGGCATTTTCGGGCAATGACGGCATCCATGTCTTCGTCAATTCGCTGGCATCGACGGAGGCGGTGGCCAAGGCCGAGGTGCGGCTGGTCGCGCGCAACAACGAGATTTTGGCGACTCGCAAGACCGATGATTCCGGTCACGTGGTGTTCGAGGCCGGCCTGGCGCGCGGCGAGGGCGGTTTGTCGCCGGCGCTGTTGACGGTCAGCAGCGACAAGGCCGACTACGCCTTCCTCAGCCTGAAATCCAATGCGTTCGATCTCAGCGATCGCGGCGTGTCCGGCCGCGCGGTGCCTGCGGGCGCCGATGCCTTCGTCTATGCCGAACGCGGCGTCTATCGCTCCAACGAGACGGTGTATCTGACCGCACTGCTGCGCGACGGCCAGGGCAATGCCTTGACCGGTGGGCCGCTGACGCTGGTGATCGAGCGTCCCGACGGCGTCGAGTTCCGCCGTGCGGTACTGACCGATCAGGGCGCGGGCGGCAGAACGCTGGCGGTAGCGCTCAACTCCGCGGTACCGACCGGGACCTGGCGGGTGCGGGCGTTCACCGATCCGAAGGCCTCCGCGGTGGGCGAAACCACCTTCATGGTCGAGGATTACATTCCCGAACGCATCGAATTCGACCTGTCGGCCAAAGATAAGCAGATCAAAGCTGATCTTCCTGTAGAACTTAAGGTGGATGGTCATTTCCTGTATGGCGCGCCGGCTTCGGGGCTGCAGCTCGAGGGCGACATGCTGGTCGCCCCGGCGGCGGAACGGCCGGGTTTTGCCGGCTACCAGTTCGGCGTCGCCGACGAGGAAACCGCCAGCAATGAACGCACGCCGATCGAGAATCTGCCTGAAGCGGATGCCAACGGTGTCGCGACCTTCCCGGTCAGCCTGGCCAAGCCGCCGTCCTCGACGCGTCCGCAGGAAGCCCAGATCTTCATCCGGATGGCGGAGGCCGGCGGCCGCGCGGTCGAGCGTAAACTGGTACTGCCGGTCGCGCCCGCAAGCGCGATGGTCGGCGTCAAACCCCTGTTCAGCGACAGAAGCGTCGCGGAAGGCGACAAGGCCGGTTTCGACGTGGTGTTCGTCGCGCCCGACGGCAAGCCGCTGGCACGCGATGGCCTGCGCTACGAGCTGTTGAAGATCGAGTCCCGCTATCAGTGGTATCGCCAGAATTCGTCCTGGGACTATGAGCCGGTCAAATCGACCCGGCGCGTCGCCGATGGCGATCTGACGGTTGCCGCCGACAAGCCATCGCGCATCACACTGTCGCCGCAGCCCGGCCGCTATCGCCTCGACGTCAAGTCCACCGACGCCGACGGGCCGTTGACATCGGTGCAGTTCGATGTCGGCTGGTATTCCGACGGGAGCGCCGACACGCCCGATCTCCTGGAAACCTCCGTCGACAGGCCTGAGTACCAGTCCGGCGACACCATGGTGGTGTCGGTCAACGCCCGCTCCGCCGGCAAGCTGACCATCAACGTGCTGGGTGACCGGCTGCTGACCACCCAGTCCACCGATGTCCGGGAAGGCACCGCGCAGGTCAAAATTCCCGTCGGCAAGGATTGGGGCACCGGCGCCTATGTAGTGGCGACGCTGCGCCGGCCGCTCGATGCCGCGGCCCAGAGGATGCCCGGCCGGGCCATTGGCCTGAAATGGTTCGGCATCGACAAGAAAACCCGCACGCTCGAGGTCAAATTGTCGCCGCCGGCTCTGGTGCGCCCGAACACCGCGCTGAAATTGCCGGTCAAACTCGGTGGATTGAGCCCTGGCGAAGATGCCAAGATTGTCGTCGCCGCCGTCGACGTCGGCATTCTCAATTTGACCAATTACAAGCCGCCGGCGCCGGATGACTATTATCTCGGCCAGCGCCGTATGACGTCGGAAATCCGCGACCTCTATGGGCAATTGATCGATGGCATGCAGGGCACCCGCGGCCAGCTCAAGACCGGCGGCGATGGCGCCGGCGCCGAACTGCAGGGCAGTCCGCCGACGCAGAAGCCGCTGGCGCTGTATTCCGGCATAGTCACGGTCTCGGCCGACGGCACCGCCGAAATCAGCTTCGATATTCCGGAGTTCGCCGGCACCGCCCGCGTCATGGCGGTGGCCTGGACCGCGACCAAACTCGGTCGCGCCACGTCAGATGTGACGGTGCGCGATCCCGTGGTGCTGACGGCGACGCTGCCGCGCTTCCTGCTCAACGGCGATCACGGCACCATGAGTTTCGATCTCGACAATGTCGAGGGCGCGGCAGGTGATTACACCGTCAACGTCACGGCGTCGGGACCGGTGAAGGTGTCCGGCAATCCCTCAACGACGGTAAAGCTGGCCGCGAAACAGCGAACCTCGATGTCGCTGGCGCTCGATGCCGGTTATGCCGGAACCGCGCAGTTCGATGTCGGTATCAAGGGACCCAACGGCCTGACGCTGGCGCGGCATTATGCGCTCGACGTCAAGCCGGCGACGCAAATCCTGGCGCGCCGCTCGATCCGCACACTGGCCAAGGGCGAGAGCCTGACGCTGACTTCGGACATGTTCTCGGATCTGGTGCAGGGCACCGGCGGCGTCTCGCTGTCCGTCAGCCTGTCGACGGCGCTCGATGCCGCCACCATCCTGAAGGCGCTGGATCGATATCCGCATGGTTGTTCGGAGCAGATCACCAGCCGCGCCATGCCGTTATTGTATGTCAACGATCTGGCGGCCGGCGCGCATCTCGCGATGGATACCGAGGTCGATCAGCGCATCAGGGACGCCATCGATCGGCTGCTGGCGCGGCAGGGTTCGAACGGGTCGTTCGGACTGTGGTCGGCCGGCGGCGATGACGCCTGGCTCGACGCCTATGTCACGGACTTCCTGACCCGCGCCCGCGAAAAGGGATTTGCGGTGCCGGATGTGCTGTTCAAAAACGCGCTCGACCGGATCCGCAATTCCGTCGTCAATGCCAGCGAGCCGGAAAAGGACGGCGGGCGCAATCTCGCTTATGGGCTCTACGTGCTGGCCCGCAACGGAACGGCTCCGATCGGGGATCTGCGTTATCTCGCCGATACCAAGCTGAACAATCTGGCGACCCCGATTGCGAAATCGCAATTGGCGGCGGCGCTGGCGCTGGTCGGCGACAAGGGCAGGGCGGAGCGGGTCTATGCCGCGGCCCTCGAAAGCCTGGCGCCGAAACCGGTGCTGGAGTTCGGCCGGGTCGACTATGGCAGCGCCTTGCGCGATGCCGCTGCGCTGGTTTCGCTGGCCAGCGAAGGCAACGCGCCGCGGGCGACGCTGACGCAGGCGGTCGCGCGCGTCGAAGTGGCGCGCGGGCTGACGCCTTACACCTCGACCCAGGAAAACGCCTGGCTGGTGCTGGCATCACGCGCGCTGGCGAAGGAAACCATGGCGCTCGATATCGATGGCGCCCCGATCAAGACCGCGCTCTATCGCAGCTACAAGGCGGCCGAGATGGCGGGCAAACCGATCAAGATCACCAATACCGGCGACGCGCCGGTGCAGGCGGTGGTTTCCGTCAGCGGTGCGCCGGTCACGCCCGAGCCCGCGGCATCGAATGGCTTCAAGATCGAGCGCAATTATTTCACGCTCGACGGCAAGCCCGCCGATGTGTCGAAAGCCAGACAGAACGACCGCTTCGCGGTGGTGCTGAAGATCACCGAGGCCAAGCCGGAATACGGTCACATCATGGTGTCGGATTATCTCCCGGCCGGCCTCGAGATCGACAATCCGCATCTGGTCTCGTCGGGTGAAACCGGCACGCTGGACTGGATCGAGGATGGCGAAGAGCCCGAGAATACCGAATTCCGCGATGACCGCTTCACCGCCGCGATCGATCGCGCCAGCGACGACAAGGCGGTGTTCACGGTCGCCTATGTGGTGCGCGCGGTATCTCCCGGCAAATATGTGCTGCCGCAGGCCTATGTCGAGGACATGTATAACCCCTCGCGCTATGGCCGTTCCGGCACCGGCTCGGTCGAGGTGCGTCCGGCCAAATGAGCGGATCGAACGCCATCACACCGGTTGTGCGCCGTGAGCGTCGCTGGCGACGGATCAGGCTGGCAGGGGCGGTGTCTGTCGCGGCCGGCTTGATCCTGGTCGGCGCGTTCGCCGTATGGGTCGTCTCGCTGGGACCGCTGCCGCTGGCGCAGGCCCGGCAGGTTTCCACGACGGTCGTCGACCGCAACGGCAAGCTGTTGCGCGCCTATGCGATGCTGGATGGCCGCTGGCGCTTGCCGGTCGATGCCAAATCGAATGTCGATCCGGGTTACCTCAAGCTGCTGCTCGCTTACGAAGACCGGCGCTTCCGGTCGCATGCCGGCGTCGATCCGTTCGCGCTCGGCCGTGCCGCGCTTCAACTCGTCACCCGTGGCCATATCGTCTCCGGCGGCTCCACGATCACGATGCAGCTGGCGCGGCTGATGGAGCCGCGGCGGGAGCGGTCGGTGTATGCCAAGCTGCGCCAGATGGTGCGTGCGATCGAAATCGAGCGGCAACTGACCAAAGACCAGATTCTCGATCTGTATCTGGCGCTGGCGCCGTATGGCGGCAATCTCGAGGGCATTCGCGCCGCCTCGATCGCCTATTTCGGCAAGGAGCCGAAGCGATTGTCGCTGGCGGAAGCGGCGCTCCTGGTGGCGCTGCCGCAATCGCCGGAAACCCGGCGCCTGGACCGTTATCCCGACGTCGCGCACGCCGCGCGCGACCGCGTGCTCGATCGCATGGTGGAAGACGGCCGCGTGTCGGCAGAAGACGCGGCTCAGGCCAAGGCAGTGCCGGTGCCGCGGCTGCGCAAACCGATGCCCATTCTGGCGCCGCATTCCGCCGATCAGGCCATCTCGACCGTGAAGGATGCGCCGCTGATCAGGCTGACGCTGGATTCCGGCCTGCAGAAAAATCTCGAAGCCCTGGCACGCGACCGCGCGATCGCGCTCGGTCCGAATATTTCCGTGGCCATCATCGCGGTGGACAATGACAGCGGCGACGTGCTGGCGCGGGTCGGCTCGCCGGATTATTTCGATGACCGGCGCGCCGGGCAGGTCGACATGACCCGGGCCGTGCGCTCGCCGGGATCGACGCTGAAACCGTTTATCTATGGTCTGGCGTTCGAGGATGGCTTCGTTCATCCGGAAAGTCTGATCGATGACCGGCCGATCCGCTTTGGCTCCTACGCGCCGGAAAATTTCGACATGACCTTTCAAGGCACGGTGCCGGTGCGCAAGGCGCTGCAGATGTCGCTGAACGTGCCGGCGATCGCGCTGCTCGATCGCGTCGGCGCGAGCCGGCTGTCGTCCCGGCTGAAACAGGCCGGAGCCAATCTGGTGTTGCCGAAAGACGAAGCACCGGGTCTGGCGATGGGTCTTGGCGGCGTCGGCATCACCCTGCAGGATCTGGTGCAACTCTATGGCGGGCTGGCGCGGCTCGGCAGCACCCGGCCGCTGCGCGAGATCATGAACGCGAACGAGCCCACCCGCGAGTCCCTGCGGCTGATGGACCCTGTCGCGGCGTGGCAGGTCGGCAATGTGCTGATCGGTACGCCGCCGCCGGAGAACGCCGTGCATAACCGCATCGCCTTCAAGACCGGCACCAGCTACGGCTACCGCGATGCGTGGTCGATCGGCTTCGACGGCCGCATCACCATCGGGGTCTGGGTCGGACGTCCCGATGGTGCGCCCGCGCCGGGTATTGTCGGCCGCACCGCCGCGGCGCCGATCCTGTTCGATGCCTTCGCCCGTACCGGAAAACTGCCGGTGCCGCTGCCGAAGCCGCCGAAGGGTACGCTGGTGGCGAGCAATGCCAAACTTCCGCTGCCGCTGCGGCGCTTTCGGCCCGTGGGAGAATTGGTCCGGACCGGCGGCGAGCAGGCCCCGCACATCCAGTTTCCACTGAACGGCTCGCGGATCGATGCCGCCGGCCTGGACGGTGCGCCATTTTCCGCGATGCCGGTGAAGGTCGCCGGCGGCGTGCTGCCGATGACAATGCTCGTCAACGGTGTAGCGGTAGGTGAAATCGACGGCCGCCGCCAGCGGCTGGTCGATCCGCCCGGCCCGGGCTTTACCCGATTGACCGTGATCGATGCCACGGGCGCCGCGGACACAGTTGTGGTAAGAATTCAGTAGCGGCGCGCTAACCGGTTGTCCGGATGGTGGTTTCGGCGTATGCGAAACCGATGGCCGAAACCTATGCCCGCCCCCGATTTGGAGCACCGCGTGAGCCGAAAAACCGGGTAAATCCGGGCAACAGGCTTGTCCACGTGATCGATTTTGTGACCGGCAGTCATGTCCGGGCGGTCGCGTTTTTGGCCTTGTGCGGGTTCTTGTTGTTCCTGCCCGGATTTTTCAACATCCCGCCGATCGATCGCGACGAAGCACGGTTCGCGCAGGCGACCAAACAAATGGTCGAGACCGGCGATTTTGTCGACATCCGTTTCCAGGACGAGGTGCGCTACAAGAAGCCGGTCGGCATCTATTGGATGCAGGCAGCCGCGGTTGAAACCGCCTCCGCGCTCGGGCTGCCGCGGGCGCAGGTTCGGGTTTGGCTGTATCGCGTGCCCTCCCTGATCGGCGCGATCGGGGCTGTGCTTTTGACCTACTGGACGGCGCTGGCGTTTGTCACACGGCGCGGCGCGATATTGGCGGCGCTGATGCTGTGCAGTTCGGTTCTGCTGGGCGTCGAAGCGCGGCTTGCCAAAACCGATGCGATGCTGCTGCTGACGGTCGTTGCGGCGATGGGGGCGCTGGCGCGGGTCTATCTGTCCTGGCAGCGCGGCGAGGATCCCGCGCATCCGCCATGGACGTGGCCGGCGATCTTCTGGACCGCGCTTGCGGGCGGCATCCTGCTCAAGGGGCCGCTGATCCTGATGTTCGTGGTGCTGACGATCGGCACGCTGGCGATACTCGACCGCTCGGCCGCATGGCTTTGGCGCCTGCGGCCGATCTGGGGCCTGATGTGGATGCTGGTCCTGGTGCTGCCCTGGTTCGTCGCGATCTTCTGGCGCGCCGGCGAAGCCTTCTTTTCGGATTCGCTCGGCGGCGACATGTTGAGCAAGCTTTCGGCGCAGGAATCTCACGGTGCACCTCCCGGGGTCTATCTGCTGCTGTTCTGGGTGACGTTCTGGCCGGGCGCGCCGCTGGCGGGAATGGCGATGCCGGCGGTCTGGCGGGCGCGGCGCGAGCCCGGTGCGCAGTTTCTGCTGGCCTGGCTGATTCCTTCCTGGATCGTGTTCGAACTGGTGCTGACCAAACTGCCGCATTATGTGCTGCCGCTCTATCCGGCGATCGCCATCCTGACGATCGGCGCACTGGAGCGTCGCGTGCTGTCGCGGTCATGGCTGATGCGCGGCGCGGCCTGGTGGTTCGTCATTCCCGCCATGACCTCTGTCGTTGCCGTGGTCGGAGCGGTGACGCTGACGCGCCAGCCGGTATTTCTGGCATGGCCGTTCGTGGCGGCGGCGCTGATTTTCGGACTGTTCGCGTGGTGGCTCTATGACGACAATCGCGCCGAACGCTCGCTGCTGACCGCCGTGGTCTCGGCGATGTTCCTGGCTGTCGCGATCTACGGCGTCGTGGTGCCGGCACTGACGCCGCTGTTCCCGAGCGCCGAGATCGCGCGGGCGCTGCGCAACGTCGTCTGTGTCGGACCGAAAGCTGCCGCGGCAGGCTTTCACGAGCCCAGCCTGGTGTTCATGACGGATACCTCGACGCTGCTGACGGACGGATCGGGTGCCGCGGATTTCTTAGGCCAGGGCAGCTGCAGATTTGCGCTGGTGGAGCAGCGTTCGGAGCGCGGGTTTGCCCAGCGCGCCGAAGCGATCGGGCTGCGTTACGATGTCGCCGCCCGTGTCGACGGCTATAATATTTCGCAGGGCAGGGCGATCTCCATCGCCATCTTCCGCTCCGAAGGTACGGAGTAAGATGTCAGCTCCAACCGGCGTCAGCGAAGCGTCGCATTATTTCGCGCAGGTGTTCGCCGTGGTGCGGCGCTCGTTCACCGGGCTCGTGCGTCCGCCATCGTCCCCGCGGCGCGCCGAGGCGGCGGCCAGGTTCTGGAGGCACGTCGTCTTGCTGCTCGCGATCGGCGCGGTGCTCGTCGTCGGATTGATGGTTTTGGTGGATGCGCGGGAGATCAACCTGATGCCGCCGCGCGGCGCCGCGAGCCTTTGGCCGGCGCGCTTCCTGACCGATTTCGGCAAGGATACCTATGTGATGGAAGCGCTCGGCTTGGCGCTGGTGATCGTCGCGCTGGTTTTGCCGCGATCGCGGCAAGATCTGCGCGCGCGTTTGCTCGGATTCGGAACGCGGGTTGAATATTTGCTTTTTGCGGTGCTGGTGCCGGTGCTCGCGGGCGAGGTCATCAAATGGATCGTGGGGCGCGGCCGGCCGTTCGTGGGAGGCAAGGGCGATGTCTTCAACTTCGTGCCCTTCAATGGCACCGAAGCGCATTTCAGTTTCCCGTCCGCGCATTCGATCACCGCGTTTGCGCTGGCGTTTGCGGTAGGTGCGCTCTGGCCGCGGGCACGGGTGGCGATGTTCTGCTACGCCGGCGTGATCGTATGCACGCGCCTGGTGCTGCTGGCCCATCATCCGAGCGACGTCACCGCCGGGGCGATCATCGGGTTGGCCGGCGCCATGGCCGTGCGATATTGGTTCGCCGCGCGCGAGCTCGGCTTCGCCGTTCGCGACGATGGGGAAATCATCCCGTTTTCAAGACATTAGCCGGCTGTCTTAAAAGGGTTGCCCGCGGCCCGTTGGCCCCATAAGAAGCGCACGTCACGCTGGCCGGACGGCTCTCGCTTGCCGGCTAACTCAAACCATGAGCCCTGATTTGCCGTCCTCCGACACCGCCGTGGCCGTCTCCATCGTTGTTCCCGTACGCAACGAGGCCGAGAACGTGGCGCCGCTGATCGCCGAGATCGCCGCTGCCCTCGACGGCCGATGGATCCATGAAATCATCTATGTCAATGACGGCTCGACCGATGCGACGGCGGAGCGGCTGATGGCGGTCATGCAGCAGCGCGGAAATCTGCGTCAGATCCGCCACGCGGTCTCGTCAGGCCAGTCCGCGGCGGTGCGCAGCGGGGTCCGCGCCGCGCGCGGCGCCATCGTGGCGACGCTCGACGGCGACGGGCAAAACAATCCGGCGTTCCTGCCGGATCTGATTGCGGCGATCGAAAACGGCGGTGAACGCGTGGGGCTTGCCGCTGGCCAGCGGGTCGGACGCAAGGATACCGGGTTCAAGAAAATCCAGTCGCGCATTGCCAATGGGGTGCGCAACGGCATCCTGCGCGATGGTACCCGCGATACCGGCTGCGGTCTGAAAGCGTTCCGGCGCGACGTGTTCCTGATGCTGCCTTACTTCGACGGGCTGCACCGCTTTCTGCCGGCGCTGGTCCGTCGCGAAGGGTTTGAGATCGCCTATGTCGACGTCACCGACCGGCCGCGTCATTCGGGCGTATCGAATTACGGGTTCTTTGACCGGCTCTGGATCGGGATCATGGATCTGGCCGGGGTGTGGTGGCTGATCCGCCGCAAGAAGCCGACGCCTGTCGCGACCGAGGTGATGTGCCATGACTGAACTGTTCAACAACCTCGTTACTTACTTTCACGACGTCTTCGTCATCAAGTTCGATGGCTGGGTCATCCTTGGTTTCGTGGCGCAAGCGTTTTTCACCATGCGTTTCGTGGTGCAATGGATCGCGTCGGAACGTGCGCGCAAGAGCGTGATCCCGGTGGCGTTCTGGTTCTTCTCGATCGGCGGTGGCGCGCTGCTGCTGGTCTATGCACTGTACCGCAGGGACCCGGTATTCATTGCAGGCCAGGCGCTCGGGCTCGTGGTCTACCTGCGCAACCTGTATTTCATCATCGTGAACGGACGGCAGGTATCCGCCGATCGTTGAGCGTGACGCGCCTCACAAACAGCTTGCCCGTTCTGTGATACGCTGCCCAGAGATCAGTCTGGTTTGAAACAAGCTGGCAACGGGTTACGGCATGAAGTGCGCTCGCGATGTCGTGGCGATCATTTTCGTGGCAGCCGCATCGTTGCTCCATCAACCCGCATTGGCTCAACGCGGTAATGCCATCGATACGCTCGCCGCGCAAATGAACCAGGCTCTCGAGGCCGGACGCTATCCGGAAGGGCTCGCGCTGGCGCAGAAGCTGGAAGGTCTGGTCCGCCGGCAGCAGGGCACCGACAACATGAATTATGCGGGCGTGCTGCATAATGAGGGCATGTTCCAGTACAATCTCGGTCGATATCAGGAGGCGGTCGACAAGCTGAATGCCGCGCTGGCGATCAAGCTGCGGCACAATGATCCGGCGTCGACGCTGCGCACGTCCAACCTGATGGCCGCGACGCTGTCGTTGCTGGGTCGCCGCGCGGAAGCGTCGGCGGTGGCGGAACGGGCGATGACGATCGGAACCCAGGCGTTTGGTGCCGATGACCCGCGGCTCGGCGACACGCTGACGGCGCTCGGCGGTCTGGCGCGCGATCAGGAGAATTACAGCGAGGCGGAGCGCTATTTCGAACGCGCGCTGGCGGGCCGTCAGAGTTTGCCGAATGCGCCTCCCTTCGAGGTGGCGACCGCGATGGATGACCTCGGCGATCTCTATGGGCTGGAGGGCCGTTTCGACGACGGCGAGCGACTGCTGAAGCAAGGGTTGAAATTGCTCGATCAGGCCTACGGTGCCAACGCCCAGGCTGCGCCGAACTACGACAAGATACTTAACGATATGGGCAATCTCTACAAGGACGCCGGGCGCCTGCCGGAGGCTGAGGCGGCGCTCAAGCGCGCCATCGCGATCGGGCGGGCCGTGAGCGGTGAAGACCACCCCAATGTGGCGGCGTCGATGGGAAACCTCGCCGTCGTCCTGCAACATGAATCGCGTTTCGCCG
>Ga0302326_10020495_pt1 | contig 13606 bp, 10 predicted proteins | sample Palsa_T0_3_FD_202264 | JGI IMG/M metagenome (GOLD analysis project Ga0302326, IMG submission 202264) | Peat permafrost microbial communities from Stordalen Mire near Abisko, Sweden - Palsa_T0_3 | ecosystem: Environmental > Terrestrial > Soil > Palsa > Peat permafrost | place: Sweden: Abisko... | reverse complement strand
TTCCCGTACTCGGCGTCATCGACCCGGCCGGTCAACTGCTGTGCTTCGGCTCTTACGGCCCGTTTCGGGCATGGCCGGCCTATAAGTACACCGTCGAGCACTCGCTCTACGTCGAGCGCTCGCATCGCGGCCAGGGTGTCGGCAGGCTGCTGCTCGCCGAGCTCATCGCGGCAGCGACGCATCAGGACTACCACACCCTGATCGGCGGCATCGACGCGCACAACGCGGCCAGCATTGCGCTGCATCGCCGGCTCGGCTTCGAGCAGTGTGCACACATCCGACAGGCCGGCTTCAAGTTCAATCGCTGGCTGGACCTGCAGCTCTACCAGCTGGTGCTGAGTACGCCCGAGCATCCGGTCGCGGGCTAGCCGACGCGATACCACGCCAGGCGAGCCCCGGCGGCGATGAGAATTGCGCCGCCGCTGCGCTCGAGTAGGCCGGAGAATCGCGGCCCGGTCACGGCGCGGGCGCGGGCGGCCAGGGCGCCGTACAGACTCAGGATCGTGAACTCGAGCACCACCGAGCTGATGCCGAGCAGCAGGATCTGCTTCGGGACGCTGACGGCCGGGTTGATGAATTGGGGCAACAGTGCGATGAAGAATACCAGCGCCTTGGGATTGGCCGCCTGTACGACGAACGCGCGGGTGAAGACTCGCCCGCCTTTGTCCGTCGCACTCGCCGGGACCGACCCGTGCTCGGCTGCGCGCGTCAACAGCATCCGCAGGCCCAGCCACACCAGGTAGGCGGCGCCGGCCCATTTCAATCCGCTGAACACCGCGTGCGATGCCACGATCACGGCCGCGATGCCCGTCGCCGACAACACGAAGTAGAGGATGTTGCCGGCTAGAATCCCCGCAGCGGCAAAACTCGCCGATGGGAATCCGCGACGCAGCGCCGTGGCGAGCACGAACAGGACCGCCGGGCCGGGAATAAAGCACAGCACCGCCTCGGTGAGGCAGAACAAAAGCCAGGTTTGTAATGTCATAGGCTGATCATGCAAGTTATGCTCACAGTTTAGCCACAGTGTTCTGAGGTGCCTATGCGACGACACTTGCTGCTGCTTCCGGGGTTGCCGCTGCTCGGATCGCTGCTGCCGGGATCGCTATTGTTGGGATCGCTGTTGCTGGGGAGCCCTCCGGCGGCGAACGGGGCTGAGGCCTGGGTCCAGGGCAGCAACTACTTTGAAATTCGGCCCGCGCAGCCCACGGACGTGGCGCCCGGGAAGGTCGAAGTCACGGAAGTCTTCTCCTACGCCTGCCCGGCCTGCAACCATTTCTATCCGGTGGTGGACCGGCTGCGGGCGGCATTGCCCGCCAACGCCCAACTCGATTTCGTCGCGGCTGCGTTCCGCACCGATGAGGACTGGCCGATGTTCCAGCGCGCCTATTACACCGCGCAACTGCTGGACATCGATAAACGCACCCACGATGCCATGTTCGACGCCGTGTGGAAGAGCGGCGAGCTGGCGGTATTCGACCTGCGTACGCAGAGGATCAAGGTGCCCGCGCCGAGCATTGCGGATGCCGCCCAGTTCTATGCCCGGGTCGCCGGTGTGAAGCCGGAGACATTCGTGGCCACCGCGGGCTCCTTCGGCGTCGACGTCAAGATGCGCCAGGCGGATCAGCTCATCCGGGCTGAGCAGGTCGATTCGACCCCGACCATCGTGGTTAACGGCAAGTACCGCGTCACGGTGGCCTCCGCCGGCGGCGATGACCAGCTGATTGAGCTCGTCAAATGGCTGGTAGCGCAGGAGAGCGCGAGCCGCACGACCCCGCATCGGTAGTGAATCGCGTGCGCTGCGATTCGCGCCTGGAAACGATCCAGTGCGCCGGAACGCACACATGAGGGTCGCGGTACTGTTCGGCGGCACCAGCGACGAGCGGGAAGTCTCGATCGCCAGCGCAGCCCAGATCATTCCGGCGCTCCGCAGCCTGGGCCACGATGTATTTGCGGTCGATACGGCCACGGGCCGCCTGCCGGCAGCGGCCGAGCTGCAGCTGCTGTCGAACGCGGTGGCGCCGGAGCCGCCCTCGGCGGCCAACATGGCGCAGGTTCGTGGCCGGGCGTTGGCGGTCTCCGCAGCATCGTTTGAAATTCGCGACGCGGACGTGGTGCTGCTCGCACTGCACGGCGGCGCAGGAGAAGATGGTCGGATGCAGGCCATGCTGGATCTTGCCGGGCTGCTCTATACCGGTAGCAATCACATCGCCAGTGCCGCGGCGATGGACAAAGACCTATCCAAGCAGCTGTTTCGCGCGGCCGGCGTGCCGACCGCAGATTGGTTGATGGCGCCGGCGAGCGCCGAGGAAGTCAGCCGCCAGCTGGGGTGGCCGGTGGTCGTCAAGCCGAACAAACAGGGATCCACGCTCGGCCTGAGTGTCGTTCGCGACCCCTCACGGCTCACGGCGGCGGTCGAGCTGGCGAGCAATTTCGACGACGAAGTGATGATCGAGAGGTTTATAGCCGGCCGCGAATTTACCGTTGGAATCCTGGATGGCACGGCACTGCCGGTGGGGGAGATTCTCGCGCCCGGCGAGGTCTTCGACTACCGGTCCAAATATCAGGCCGGTGGGGCGCGCGAGATCTTTCCGGCGCAGGTCGCCGCGGCGGAGGCGGCACACATGCAGAGGTATGCGTTGCAGGCGCACGCGGTGCTGAAGCTTGGCTCCTATAGCCGCGTCGATTTTCGTCGCGACCAGGCCGGCGGCCTCTGGTGCCTGGAGGCCAACTCACTGCCCGGCCTGACCGCAACCAGCCTGCTGCCGCAAGCGGCGAAGGCTGCCGGAATCGGCTTTCCGGAACTGATCGATCGGATCTGCCGGGCCGCTGTCCGCCCTCGCGGGCATGGCTGAACCGCAATGATCTGCCAGGTGACGTAGAATTCTTCCAGAGTGAGGCACCCTATGAAACCCATCACGGGCCGGCAGCTCTCGCGCCGCGACGCCGCGGCGCTGACCCTGGCCGCGGGGGTCAGTGCGCTCTGGCCGCAGCGCTCGTTCGCCGCCGAGCCGACCGCGCTCATCACCAAGGCGATTCCATCGACGGGGCAGCGCCTGCCGGTGATCGGGATCGGTACCAACTCCTTCACTGAGTCGAAGCGGGACGAACTGCGCCAGGTACTCATGCGCATGGGCGAGTTGGGCGGCTCGGTAGTCGATACGGCACCGGTGTACGGCGAGAGCGAGCAGGTTCTGGGCGAGCTGATAGCCGCATTGGGCCTGCGCGACCGGATTTTTCTCGCCACCAAATTGACCGCCGGCCCGATGGCCGTGCCGCCGCCGAACATCGACTCCGGGGTATACGGCAAGCAGAGCCTGGAGCGCTCGCTGGAGCGTCTGAAGACGGATCATCTGGACCTGCTGCAGGTTCACAACCTGCTGGGCGTCGACGCTCTCTGGTCGCACCTTGCCGAGTGGAAACAGGCTAAGAAAATCCGCTACATCGGCATTACCACCGCGACTCCGGACGGTCATCCCGAGATGATCGGGCTGATGCGCAAGCACGCCGTGGACTTCGTGCAGGTGGACTATTCGATCGCCAACCGCGACGCGGCGACGAGCGTGTTCCCGGTAGCGCTCGAGCGCAAGATTGCAGTGATCGCAAACATGCCGTTCGGCGGGCGCTCGGGCGCGAACCTGACGCAGAGCCAGAATCGCCCGTTGCCGCCGTTCGCGGCCGAGTTTGGCGCCACCGACTGGCCACAACTGTTACTGAAGTACGTCGTATCGCATCCGGCCGTGACCTGCACGATTGCCGGCAGCACCAAGGTCGAGCATCTGGAGGACAATCAGGCGGCCGCTCGGGGAACGCTGCCCGATGCGGCCGTCCGCCGGCGCATCGAGCGATACTGGGACAGTCAGGCTTAGCCGGTCATCGCGGCCGCGGTGCGGCACGCGCCTATCGGCGACTGTCCTGATAAGCGCGCCAGCCGCCGAAACCGGTGATGTCCTGCGCGCCGCTCGTAGCGTGCGCCTCGCACAGAAAACCGCTGACCTCACGGCCGTCGGCGAGAGTTAATTTGCCGATCGCGAGCGGCGCGGGTATGCCGGCGACGAAGCTGCCGAAGGCCGCCGTGGGTAGCGACCAGACTTCGATGTCGATGGCGGCGCCCTGCGCTTCGACGCGGACCAGTCCTGGACGATCGGGCGGTCCCCCGGGCAGGGCATACAGCCGGTAATTCGGCGCCGTGACCGTGCGCTCAATGAGCACCGCGCCGCGCTCGAGCAACTGGTGATTCAACGGCAGCCCCTGCAGGTGTGCGCCGCAGACGGCGACTGGAACGCCGTCGGTCATTGGCGCCCAGTCGAAGGCGGGGGCCGAGCCGAGCGGTATCGGCAGTGCACCGAGACGCGCCGGACCGAGGCGCTGCAGTCTCGCGGCGAGGCGCAGCAGCCCGTAATCGCTCCAGGCGGGTCCCGCGAGCGTCACTCCAAACGGCAGGCCCGCACTGGTGAACCCGGCCGGCACCGCCACCGCCGCCAGATCGAGCAGGTTCATGAAATTCGTATAGAGGCCGAGTTGCGAGTTCAGATGCACCGGGTCGGCCTCGACCTCGGCGATGCGATAGTGGGTGCCAGCGGTGGGCGTGAGCAGCACGTCGATCTGCTGCCATACCTGCTCGGTACTGCGGCGCAGTTCCTGCAGACGGTACTGCGCGCGGAACGCGTCCGCCGCACTCGGCTTGGCCCCGCCCTCGATAATCTGACGCGTGACCGGAAGTACGGCTTGCGGATCGCTGCGCAGCAGCTGCTCGATCACGACGTAGCGCTCGGCGACCCACGGTCCCTGGTAGAGCAGCTGCGCGGTCTCCAGAAACGGTGCGAAGTCGATCACCACCCGCTGACCGCCGAGCCGCTCGAGATGCGCCACGGCGGCATCGAACAGGCGCGCATAGTCGGTGTTACCAAAGAACTGCAGTTGATCGGAACGCGGCAGCCCGAAGCGAAACGGACCGTGCGCATATTCGGCGAGCCGCGCCGCCTGGCCGGGCCGGCGCGAATAGGCATCGAGAGCATCGAAGCCCTCGGCAACGCGGCAGACGAGCGCGGCGTCTTCGGCCGTAAGGGTCAGCACCGAGACGGTGTCGAGCGTGCGGCAGGCAGGCACCACGCCGCGCGCGCTCAGGCGACCACACGTAGGCTTTAGCCCAATGAGGTTGTTGAATGCGGCCGGAACGCGGCCGGAGCCGGCCGTATCGCTGCCGAGCGCGAAGCTCACCAGGCCCAAGGCCACGGCAACCGCGGAACCGGAGCTCGAACCGCCGCTGATGTACGTCGGATCGAAGCTGTTGCGGCAGACGCCATACGGTGAGCGGGTACCGACCAGGCCGGTGGCGAATTGATCCAGGTTGGTCTTGCCGATTGGAATTGCGCCGGCATCGATCAGGCGTCTGACCACGTAGGCCGACTCGGCCGGCGTGTAGGCAAAGGCGGCGCAGCCTACGGTCGTGGGCACGTTCGCCAGATCGATGTTGTCCTTGATCGCGAACGGAATGCCATAGAGCGGCAGTGAAGCTGAATCGCGGCCGGCGAGCAGCTCTGCCTGTTCGAGCACGTGCTCTGGCGGCCGCAGCGTGATCCAGATGCCGCGTTCCGTGTGGCTGGCGATACGCCCCAACAGCTCGTCCACCACGGCGAGCGGCGTGGTGCGGCGCTCGCGGTAGGCGGTGCTCAGATCGGCGACGGTGAGGCTAAGGGCAGTGCTGGGCTGGGAGGTGTTCATGATGCCATCGGTTTTCAGGTACGCAGGATCAGCAGGGTTTCGCCCGCCGACACGGGCTGGCCTTGCTGGCAACACAGTTCCACCACCGTACCGGGCTGTTCGGCCTGTACGGCGATTTCCATTTTCATGGCTTCGATCACGATCAGCGGCGCACCGGCCTCGGCGCGAGCCCCCACCCGCGTATGCAGTTGCCAGACGCTGCCGGTCACCGGCGAGCTGATCGCGATGCAGCCGGCCGGGACGGCGCTGATCCGCGTGCTCGCAGCGACGCCATCGGCCGGCAGCTCGTCGTCGTCATCCTCGCGGCCGCTGCGGCGCCAGCGTTCGCGCTCGGCGTCGAACGCGGCCTGCTGCCGGGCCTTGAAGGCGGCAATCGAAGGCGCATTCGCCGACAGAAACTGCCGGTAGTCGCGCAGCCGCAGCCTGGTGGGCTCGATGCGCAGCCCCGCCTTGCCGTACAGGAATTCGCCGCGCAGCCGCAGCAGTTCTTCGGCCGATACCGGATAGAATTGCAGCTGATCGAAGAAGCGCAGCAGCCAGCGCTTGCCATCGCGGAACTGCGCGGTCTGACGATAGCGGTTCCACATCTGCACGGTGCGGCCGACGAACTGATAACCGCCGGGCCCTTCCATCCCGTATACGCACAGGTAGGCGCCGCCGATGCCGACGGCATTTTCGGGCGTCCAGGTGCGGGCGGGATTGTACTTGGTGGTGACCAATCGGTGGCGCGGATCGAGTGGCGTGGCGACCGGTGCGCCCAGGTACACATCGCCGAGCCCCATCACCAGATAGCTGGCGTCGAACACGATGCGGCGCACATCCTCGATGGTATCGAGGCCGTTGATGCGGCGAATAAACTCGATGTTGCTCGGACACCAGGGCGCATCGGCGCGCACCGACTGCATGTAGCGCTCGATCGCGAGCCGCGTGGCAGGATCGTCCCAGGACAGCGGCAGGTGCACGATGCGGCCCGCGACCTCGATGTCATCGATCGGCGCCAGTGCCGCCTCGACGTCGAGCAGCGCCCGCATGATCCGGTCGCGACTGGTACGGCGAGAATCGAAGTGCACCTGCAGCGAGCGCACACCGGGCGTCAGATCGATCACTCCGGGCAGCGGATCGGCCCGCAAGGCATCGAGCAGCGCCTGGACGCGGAAGCGCAGGGCGAGATCGAGGGTCGACTCGCCGTATTCGACCAGCACATTGTCTTCGCCCGACTGGCGATAACAGACCGCCGGCCGTGTGGCGGTTGCGGCGCGCCGATCCAGGATCGCCTGGCGCGAGGCGGTGGATTGCGCTGGCGTGGACACCGGCCCCGCAAAGCCAGCAAATCCCGCAGCACCCCCAGGCACCTCCGGCGCGACCGGGGCGAGCGAGCGTATCGACTCATCCTGCGCGAGCAGCGCAGCATGTGCCTGTTCGGTGGTCACGGCCTGGAAGCGCACTCGATCGCCGGGGCGCAATTGTCCGAGCTTCCATTGATCGCTGAGCGCAATGGTCGCGGGGCAAACGAAGCCGCCCAGGCTCGGCCCGTCGGGGCCGAGAATCACCGGCATGTCGCCGGTGAAATCGATGGCGCCGATTGCATAAGCGTTGTCGTGGATGTTCGACGGATGCAGCCCGGCCTCGCCGCCGTCGTGGCGCGCCCATTGCGGCCTCGGGCCTATCAGCCGCACACCGGTGCGGCTCGAGTTGTAATGCACCTGCCAGTCAGTGGCGAAGAAGGTATCGATGTCTTCTTCGGTAAAGAAATCGGGAGCCCCTTGCGGTCCGTAGATGACCGCGATACCCCAGTCCCGACCGTATGAGGGTCGCAGAGCCGGCGGTACGGCGGTGCCTGCGAGCCTTGCGGCGTCACCGGCCCGGACGGCCGCGTCGGTGCCGATGCGCAGCACGTCGCCGGTGCGCAGCGCACGTCCGGCGTGACCGCCGAAGCGGCCGAGCGCGAAAGTGGCGCGACTGCCCATATAGCGCGGTACATCGAAGCCGCCGCGCAGCGCCAGGTAACTTCGTTGGCCGGTGGCGGCTTCGATCGCACCGAGCTTCAGCACCCCGCCGGCGCGGACCGGCACGGCGTGCCAGAATTCGACCGCGTGGCCGTCGAGTTCGGCGCGCATCGCGGCGCCAGTCAGGGCAATGAGCGCATCGCAGCCGAATTTCAACGTCGGCCCGGTGACCGTCAGCTCCAGCGCCGCACAGTCGTCGGGGTTGTCCAGCAGGCGATTGGCGAGCCTGAAAGCCAGAGCGTCCATGGGCCCGGAGGGCGGTACGCCGACGTCCCAGTAGTGCCGGCGCCCGGGCCAGTCCTGAAGCGTGGTATGGGTCCCGGGCTGCAGCACTTCCAGCGTGCGCGAGCCGAACTGCAGCGAATTCAGGAAGCGCGTGGTGTAGTCGGCGCGCCCGAAACCGGGCTGCCGCAGAATCGTGCGCAGATATTCCAGGTTGGTCTCGATGCCGTAGAGCGCGGTCTGCCCGAGTGCGGCATAGAGCTGATCGATGGCCGCCTCGCGCGTCGGGGCATGCGCGATCAGCTTGGCGAGCATCGGATCGTAGAACGCCGGCACCTCGCTGCCGCTGTCGATCCAGGCGTCGACGCGCAGCGTATCGGGCAGGCACACGTCGGTGAGCAGGCCACTCGAGGGCCGGAAGGCGCGCGCCGGATCCTCCGCATACAGCCGCGCCTGTATGGCGACGCCATGCGGTGCGTGGCGGTAGCCGCTCAGATCGGGCGGCTCGTTCGCGGCGAGCTGGATCATCCATGCGACCAGGTCCACGCCGGTGACCGCTTCCGTCACGCCGTGTTCGACCTGCAGGCGCGTATTGACCTCGAGAAAATAACATGCATCGGGGTCATCGTCCGCAAGTCGATCGGCGTCCACGATGAACTCGACCGTTCCGGCCGAGCGATATTGCACCGCCGTGCCGAGCCGCACGGCGGCCTTACACAGGTGCGCGCGCAGCCGATCGCCCAGGCCCGGCGCGGGTGTCTCTTCGATGACCTTCTGGTTGCGCCGCTGCATCGAGCAATCGCGCTCGCCGAGCGCAATCACCTGACCGGCTCCGTCGCCGAACAGCTGTACTTCGATATGACGCGCGCGCGCTACGAACTTCTCGAGGAACACGCCGTTATCGCGGAAGTTGCTGCCCGCGATCCGACGCACGCCGTCGAAGGCGGCACACAGCTCCGCCTCGCTGGCGCATTGCTGCATGCCGATGCCGCCGCCGCCGGCCGTACTCTTGAGCATCAGCGGATAGCCGATGCGTTGCGCGGCAAGCCGCGCCTGCTGTAAATCCGCCAGTAGTTCGCTGCCGGGTAACAACGGCAGCCCGTTTGCCGCCGCCAGCGCACGCGCCGTGTGTTTCAATCCAAAGTCGCGGATCTGCGCGGGGGTCGGGCCCACAAAGATGATACCGGCGCGCGCGCATTCTTCGGCGAATGCTGCGTTCTCGCTCAGGAAACCGTAACCCGGATGGATCGCCTGCGCCCCGGTGGCGATCGCGGCCTCGAGAATGCGATCCGAGCGCAGGTAGCTGTCGGCGGCCGACGCGCCGCCGATCAGCACCGCCTGCTCGGCATTGCGCACGTGCAGGCTGCCGCGATCCGCCTCGGAGTACACGGCCACGGCGGCGATGTGCAGCCGGCGCAATGTGCGCTGGATGCGGCAGGCGATGGCGCCGCGGTTGGCAATCAGGACTTTGTCGAACAACCCGTGCCCTCGAGCGCGCGCCGGGCCGTCCCGGCAAGGGAATCAGGAGCTGCGGGTCGTCCCGCAGTCCGACGGGAAGTTCAGCCCGCCGCCCAGATCAGAATCCGTATCGGTGTCGGATTGTAGGCGTTGCAGGGATTGTTGAGCTGCGGGCAATTGGAAATCAGCACCAGCACATCCATTTGCGCACGCAGCTGCACATATCGACCTGCCGCAGATATGCCGTCTGCAAATTGCAGGCCACCTTCGGGCGTCACCGGTACGTTCATGAAAAAATTGATGTTGCTCGGCAAATCGCGCTTGGTCAGTCCGTAGTCGTGATGCGCCAGGGCCAGCAGAAAGTTGTCGCGGCAGCTGTGCATGTGACGCTTTTCAAGCGCATAGCGCACGGTATTGCTCTCGGCGGAACAGGCGCCGCCGAGGGTGTCGTGGCGCCCGCAGGTATCCTCGATGATCGTCAGCATCGTGGCACCCAGGTTCGAGCGCAGCGCGCTGCCGGTCGTCAGATAAATATTGCGCTGGCCGCGGATGGTATCGACGGCGCTGTAGCGCTCTTCGATGTCGTTGGCGTTATAAAACAGCGTGTCGACGGCCTGATTGCCCTCCAGATCCACGATACGAACAATCTGCCCCGCGGCCACGGTCCCCATCCACGGTTCGCCGGCGGCTACGATCTCATCGCGAATCGCGGCGCGCGGGTCGAGGGCGCCGCTACCGGACACCGCATCAGCGGGCGCCGCCGCCGGTTCGATATTCGAGGAGCGCGCAGTCATGCGAGGAACATCATCTCGGTGTTATGAAAGCCGCGGGCATTTTCCTCACAGCGCAGGCGGCAGGGATCCTGCGGCGAGGCCGGGCCGGTCCGCCAGGCACGCAGATCGACCGATCGCGGGCGATATTGCGTGTCCGGATCGAGCGGATGCGGGCAGGTCGAGAGCACCAGCAGCGTGTGCATCTCGAAGCGCAGCTCGACATAGTCGCCGGCCCGGCAGTGCTGTTCATCGAAGTGCAACGAGCCTTCATCGTCCGCGGTCACGCGGCTGAAGAAATTGATGTTGGCGATCAGATCGCGCTTGCCGAGGCCATACTTGCCCAGCTCGTTGAGCATGCTGTCGCGGCCGTTCTTGAAGAACTCGTTGCGCTTGTCCTGGAAGCGGCTGGCGCCGAACTTCGCGGCGACCATGGCCGCATCCGACAGGCCGCAGATGGTGTCGTGCCAGCCGCAGCTGTCGGCCGTGATCGAACACAATATGCGCCCCATGTCCGAATAGCAGGCGCAGCCGACGGTCAGAAAGGCGGTGTGCTGCGCCTTGAGCGTATCGGCCAGGTTGTAGCGCTCGAGCAGCGACTCATAGTTGTACATCATCGCCGCGACATTGGCGCGCGCCTCCTGCGCCGTGATCCGCAGCGACGTGCCGCGGCGCAGGACGCCCGACCAGTGTTCGCCCGGCTTCAGGGTTTCGGCCCACAGCTCGGAAGGCGGCGTATGCGGCGTGCTGCTGTTCACGGGTGGGGAATTCGCATGGACAGGTGCGCAAACTAGAGCAAGCGGCCGGGCGCGTAAAGTCGGACGCGCGCACCACGCCGGCTCGCCTCCGAGCTCACGGGCACTATAGCGGTGCGTAGCAGGGCCGGCAGACCCGGTTCAATGGCCTGAAAGTGAGGCATAGCGTTTGCAGGAATACGGTAATACCGAAGCTTCAATTCGTAATAACACAATGCGCGAGAAATGACGATGGTCCGCAGAGCCACCCTGGTGGCAGTCCTGGCCTGCATGGTCGCCCAGGTCGTCAGCGCCGCGCAGGCGGCGGCCGCGCTGCGGCTCGGCTACAGCGACTGGCCGGGCTGGGTGGCCTGGCAGGTCGCGATCGACAAGGGCTGGCTGACGCAGGCCGGGCTCGACGTGAAGTTCGAATGGTTCGATTACTCCGCCTCGATGGAGGCCTTCGCGGCCGGTAAGATCGACGGCGACTGCGTGACCAATGGCGATGCCCTGGTCATGGGCGCGGGCGGCGCGCGCAACGTGATGATCATGCTCACCGACTATTCCAACGGCAACGACATGATCGTGGCCAGGCCCGGCATCACCAGCCTGAAGGATCTCAAGGGCAAGAAGATCGGCATCGAGATCGGGCTGGTCGAACACCTGCTGCTGCTGGATGGCCTGAAGAAGCAGGGAATGACTCAGGACGACGTGACGCTGGTGAACTCCAAGACCAACGAGACACCGCAGGTGCTGGCTTCGGGGCAGGTCGATGCGATCGGCGCCTGGCAGCCCAATTCGGGTCTGGCGATGAAGGCGTTGCCGGGTGCGCATCCGGTCTATACCTCGGCACAATCACCCGGCCTCATCTATGACGTGCTGGTCGTGAACCCCGCCAGCATGGCTGTGCATCGCGCCGATTACATCAAGCTGATCAAGGTCTGGGATCACGTGGTCAGTTACATCAGCGACCCGAAGACGCAGGATGATGCCGTGCAGATCATGTCGGCGCGCGTCGGCCTGACCGCGGCCAAGTACCAGCCGCTGCTCGCCGGTACGCACCTGATCAGCGTCGCCGAGGGGAATAAAATTTTCGTCAAGGCCGATGGGCTGGGATCGCTCTATGGCTCGACGCAGATCGCGGACGGCTTCAATGTCCGCAACGCGGTGTACAAGCAGCCGCAGAAGATCGACGGCTACATCGAACCGGCCCTGAGCGCGACGCTGCCTTAGGGGACGCTGCTTTAGATAACGCTGCCTTGGAACTTGCCGGCGTGGCGCCGGTGGACCGATACCCGCGAGGGGAACTGATCCGTGGCCAGATCGAGCCTGTTTCGAGTCCTGCGGCCTTTGTCGCCGCGAGCCAAGCTCGTCATCGGCATTCTCTCGTTCGTGCTGCCGGTGGGACTGTGGAGCCTGGTCAGCTACGTTCCGGTGGTATGGCACCCGCAGGTCATGATCACCGACCCCGGCTCGGTGAGCTATCTCGACGTCGGTGCCCACCTGGCGCGCGACGCCTACGATAGCGAGGTGGCGGCCGCAAAGCAGGAGAGTCGGGCGGCGCCCAAGGGGGTGCCGGCCAATCCGATCTATCTGCCCTCACCCGGCGAGGTGCTCAAAGCCTTCTATACCTCCTTTACCACGCCGCCGGAAACCAGGGACGGCCAGTGGTTGCATCAGAGCCTGTGGCACAGCGTCCGGATCATCTTCTGGGGCTACGTGATCTCCTCGCTGATCGGCGTGCCGCTGGGCATCCTGTGCGGCGCGTACGCGGCGATGGCGCGCGTCAATGAGCCGTTCATCGAGTTCTTCCGCTACCTGCCGGCGCCGGCCTTCGGCGCGCTCATGGTCGCAATCCTGGGAATCTACGACGGACCGAAAATCGCCATCATCGTCATCGGCACGTTCTTCCAGCAGGTGCTCATCATCGCCAACACCACGCGCAAACTCGACCCGGCGCTGCTCGAGGCCGCACTCACGCTCGGTACCAGGAGCCGGAAGCTGCTCACGCGCGTGGTGGTGCCGGCCATCCTGCCCGACCTGTATCGCGACCAGCGCATTCTGCTGGGCTGGGCCTGGACCTATCTGATCGTCGCCGAACTCATCGGCACCACATCGGGCATCACCTGGTTCATCACCCAGCAGGCGCGCTACCAGCACTTTCCGAACGTCTACGCCGCGATCGCGATGATCGGCATCCTCGGCCTGGGCACCGACATGCTGCTCGCGCTGCTCGGACGGCACCTGTTCCCGTGGGATCGTTCCCTGGCCAAGTTCGCCTGAAGGCACGCGCACCATGAACGACATAGTCATACCGGGCCATCTGCTGCCTTCGTATCGCGAACAGTCGGCGCCGGTGCGCGCGCGCTTCGAGAGCCTGAAAGCGCGCGAGATCATCCTGACGGTCTCGAAGCTGCACAAGAATTTCGACAGCGAAGGCAAGACCACGGTGGCCCTGAAGGACATCAATTTCACCACCCACCGGCGCGAATTCCTGTGCGTCGTCGGGCCTTCGGGCTGCGGCAAGTCGACCCTGGTGCGGATCCTGGCCGGACTGGAAGAGCACAGCTCCGGCGACGTGCTGCTGCTCGGGCAGCCGGTCACCGGACCCGGCAGCGATCGCGGCATGGTATTTCAGGGCTACACGCTGTTCCCCTGGCTGACGGTGAAGAAGAACGTAATGTTCGGCCTGGAG
>Ga0302326_10020493_pt1 | contig 13607 bp, 10 predicted proteins | sample Palsa_T0_3_FD_202264 | JGI IMG/M metagenome (GOLD analysis project Ga0302326, IMG submission 202264) | Peat permafrost microbial communities from Stordalen Mire near Abisko, Sweden - Palsa_T0_3 | ecosystem: Environmental > Terrestrial > Soil > Palsa > Peat permafrost | place: Sweden: Abisko... | reverse complement strand
GGTCCTGCACCTGCGCAGGGCTGAGCATTTTGAAGTTGCGGATCACCCCGTCGGCCTCCGAGCCGCAGTTCTGCTGCTCGGCCCCGCGCCCGCGTTGCGCCTGACAGTAGCCGGAATCGCCGTGGTCTTCGATCGCCTGGACCAAGTCCGAGGTGCGTCCGTCGTGCAAGAAGAACAGGCGCTGGCCCACGCCCCACAAAGGAGCGGTGCGGAACTGGTCCGGCCCGGCCGCGCCTTGCGTGATACCGTCCGCCAGACCCGATCCCATATGGTGGAGCGCGAAATCCGAGTACGGCTGGTAGGCGACGCCGCCCATGCCGGTGAAAATCGACGCCGCTGTGGTCAGCGAGGGCGAATGGCACAGGGCACAGCCGACCTTGTTGAACAGGTTCGAACCGTTCTCGGTGGATGGAGTCGAAGGCGCGGGCGTCGGTGGGGCCGAGAGCCGTGAGAAGGCGGCGAAGTTGACGATATCCGAGGACATCTCCGACACCGTCCCAACGGTCGTATTGAAATTCGCAGCTTCGGGATTGCCATTCAAAATGTTGCTCGCGTCGTCCGGTGTCGGATTGAAGACACATCCGGCGACCGCGCTGCGTTTGTTCGGAAATAGTTCATTCGAGATTCCAATTTCTACGTTATAGGCTTCGCCGGCGAACATCAGCAGCGACTTGTTCTGGGCCTTCCAGCCGAAGCGCGTGATCGTGCCGTCATTGCCGCTGGTATTGAAGCTGCCGCCGATCCCGAGCTGGCTCCTGGCGGACTGCGTAGCGGCCAGGTTCGCCCGCAGCGTGGCGTCCGGCGTATTCTCCACCAGCCCCAACCCGAAAAGAGGAGTCGGGATGCGGAAGATTACGTTGTTGGCGGCCAGTTGCTGCGGGAAGTCCGGTTGCGCCAGCGTGCAGCCCGGCGCATCCGAGCGGCCGGCGATCGTAAACAACCCATGAACGCCGCCATCGAGCGAGCCGTCCGGATTTCGGATGAAGCGCGCCTCGCGCACCGGGCCGTTGACCGTGATGAACGACGGAACGAAGTTGGTCGCTCCGTAAAGATTCGCGAGTGCCACCTGGGGATTCGGAACCGGATTCTGCGGACTGCTCGCACCCGGGGCCGAGCCGCCGATGGCCGGCTGCGCGTGGCACATCGTGCAGCTGTTGCCGTTGAACGTCGGCCCCAGACCAGAGCTCGGCCCGGTCACCGAGTCCACTTCCTGGAATCGCAGAAATGCCTGATTGAAGAAAGCCTGTTCGTTGGCATTGAGGGTCGGATAAGGCCCGCCTGCGGTCGCGGGTCCCGGCCGTGGGCCTGGGTCTTGTTGAGCCCGCGCTCCGATTGAAATCCAAAGGCTGATAAGCAAAGCTCCGCTGCATGCGTTCCATTTCTTCATTTTGAACACTCCTTAGGCTGGCCAGACACACTCCGGCTCATGCCGGTTTGTTGAGAAGCGGTGGCGCCGTGCTTGATGCACTCGGTCGAGCACAGGCCGGTCAGCGATTGCTGACGTCGTCCTGTCCATGCGAGGACGGTTGCGCCTGGGGCAGGAGGGCCCAAGGCCGGAAGTATCCGCTTACCGCGCGGAGGTTTTAGAAAGCGCTGAGTGGCAATCTATGTTTGAAACCGCGCGCGGTCAATGTGCCCTTAGTGCACGGGGAACGCGCGCCGGGACACGCCCGCGCATTGTTCGGAATGCCCCGGCGCGATGTCCAGATTCCCAACCTAGGAACGGTCCAAAACCGACCTTGCTCGGTCTCGCCCGATTTCCGACTACGCGCAATCACGGGCTCGAGTGCGAGACGACGAGGGGGATTGGTCCAGGGATGAGGGAGTGGTTTCGGCGCCGAGGGATTACAACCCGGGATCGTAAACAGGGATCGTGACCATCGAAAACACTCATCAAGGATTTGTTGCTATGATTGGTTCGATCGTGATTCACGATATTCGCACCCCAATCGGTAGTGTCTTTTCGATTCTTTGCCTCATCAGTGCCGCCATTCACGCGGGGTTGGCACGCCCAGTCAGCGCATCCGACACGGTTACGCCGCCGGCTCCAGTCATCGTCCTCGGTTTTGTAGGCGGATTTGTCAAGCACGATGACATGGTCCACAGCGCGGTCCAGGTCGCTGCCCGGATCCGCAAAGACTACCCGACGGGCGTCTATATCGAGGTGATCGAGAATCATCACGGGGAAAAAGCCCATGCCGACATCGTTCGGATTGTCGATACCGACCGCGACGGCACGCTTTCGGCCGAGGAAAAGCAGCGCGCCCGCATCATTCTGTACGGACACAGCTGGGGCGCTTCGGAAGCGGTTACGCTGGCGCGCGAGCTAGGAAGAGAAGGGATTCCGGTTTTGCTCACCGTTCAGGTTGACAGCGTCTCCAAGCCCGGCGAGAACGATCGGGTCATTCCCGCAAACGTAGCCGAGGCCGCGAATTTCTATCAGTTGAATGGTTTTCTGCACGGCGAGACCCAGATCCGCGCCGCCGATCCGGCGCGCACGCATATCATCGGAAATTTCCGCTTCGACTACAAAGAGAATCCCATCCAGTGCAAGCAGTACCCGTGGTACGACCGTTTCTTCATGAAATCTCACACCCAGATTGAGTGTGATCCTAAAGTTTGGGCTCAGGTGGAATCGCTGATCCAATCAAGACTGCCTCCACGGCAGCCGTGAGGAACCGGCTGTGAACAAAACGGGGAAGGCTACTGCGAGGCGGCCGCTGCCTGAGCATGGCTGCCATTCGGGGCGGATGGCGTGACGGCGAATTCTCTCTGCTGAAGCGAGAGCAATTGCTCGAAAAGCTTCAGATCTCTTTTCACGTCGCCGGGCGAGGTCTTTCGGGCTGCGGCCGGCCGCAATTCCTCGCGCAGTCGCGCTTCTACCAGTCGCGCGGCCAACTCCGGCGACCCCGAAGCGCTCAAGATGTTGGCTCGCGAAAGACCCACTTGAGCCGAATCATCGCCCACGCCCAACTGCAGGACCAGTTCCCCGGAGGCATCGAGCGCAGGCTGGGAGCTGGCTTGCAATCGCCCCCAGTTCTTCGCTTCGTTGCCTTTTTCGGGGTGCGTTTTTCCTTCGTCCAAAGGATCAACGACCGAGTCGGACATGCTCAGCTCGTTCAAGCGGCTCTCGAAGGCAAGGCGTTCATCGCGGGTCATGGGCGAATCCAACTGACCGTCCGCATCCTCAATGAGCGCGTTCCGTGCCGGATCAAAGCGACGATGGCCAAAATATTCGACCAGCAAGCCGCCGCCGATGTAGGGATGCAGCACCACCAGCGGAATCATATATTTCTTGGCTGCCATCACCGATTCGAGTACTCCGTGGACGGGTTTGCTGCGTCGGACCGATCCCGGCACCTGGGGCACCAGGAAATCCGAACTCTCCAGCTCCGGGTGATGCTGGCTGTATCGCGCCAGCATTTTCGCGATCTGCTTGGGAGTGGTAACTCCGAGATCGCCAATCACGCTGCGATGCAGCGCATGCGGATAATAAAAATTGATCACTTCGCGCACAAAATCGGCGCAGTTCCTCTTTACGAAGTTATAGACCTGCTGGTTGGGTTCGCTGTTCAACTTGCGGATGAGCAGCGCGTCCTGGTCCGGGCTGGTCTCAATCTCGAATCCATAGATTGTCCGGTCGTAAGAAGATCCGATCAATTCGTACCAATTGCCTGGGGGTGTTCCGCCTCCGGGCCGATCCGGAGCGAGCGATTCCAGGTAGCTGCGGCGGTATTGATCGCGAAGGAAAGCGATTAGTTTTGGGTCGGCAAACAACGGGACCGCTTGCGGCCGATCCACCGCGTACAGGTAGGAGATCAGAGGGATCGCAATCCAATCGTATCCCTCGATACCGTCGTACCGGCTCAGCACGACGCCGGATTCGCCCTCGCCACATTGCCGCAGGATTAGCGGAGTCGAGGCGCAAACATTGCTCAGATAGACCGCCACGTGGCCGGTTCCGGCAAAAGTCCCATCGTAACTATAGGGTTCTTCGAGAAGTAGCGTGGCTCCAGCTTGCGCATGCCGAATGCAGCCGAGGCAAAACAGCAAAACAATGCAGTGCCTCCCAAATCCGGAAAAGACTCGGCTCAGCGTAAGCGATTTTGGGGAAGCCTGCATTTCTATTGGATGGCTAGAAACTCCAAGGGGCTGCTTGATGCGAAAAACGGAGCCGTGCGACTGCCCAAGCCCCTAAGTCCTTGCCAGAACGAGGATTTGTGACCCGCGTGGAGTCTCACGACGGGAAAATTCTTTCAGGTTCCCCGAGGAAATACCAGATAACTTATGGGAATTGGCGGGTGACCGGTCGAGCAAAAGACACAGGCTTGATTGAAGAATGGAACTAGCCCTCCCGTACCTTGTGACCGGCCAGAGTGCCCAGTCCTTCGTACGCGGCGTACTTGTAAGTCTCGCTGAGTGTGGGGTAGTTGAAGACCTGTTCGATGAATTCGTCGATCGTTCCGTCTTGGTCGAGAACCATCATCCCGATGTGAATCAACTCGGTCGCGCTCTCGCCGATGATGGCAACTCCGAGAAGTTTTTTGTCGGCGCGCGCGAAGATCAATTTCAGCATCCCGGCGGTGTCGCCGATGATGTGGCCGCGGGCGTTGTTGGCATAGAGAGCCCGCCCGACACAGTAGTCGATCTTTTTCTCCTTACATGATTCTTCGGTCTCGCCCGCGGCGGAGATCTCCGGGATGGTGTAAATCCCCATCGGCAACATGGAGGCGACGCGTTGCTTGTATTTGAAATCGAAAGCATGGCAAACGGCGACGCGTCCTTGTTCCATCGATGTCGAAGCCAGCGCCGGAAATCCGATGACGTCGCCCGCCGCGTAGATGTTTGATACCGCCGTACGATAATGCTCGTCGACCGATATGTATCCGCGCTCATTGACGGCGAGGCCCACCTTGTCGAGAGACAGCCCGTCCACCGCGGCGCGGCGCCCGGCCGCAAACAGCGCCGATTCGGTTTCGAGCGTCTTGCCGCTCTTCATTACCAACTGCACGCCCGAGGCCCGATCCGGATCCCGATTCAGATCCGAGGTTTCTACTTTCACTGGCCGTTCCTTGAACCAGAACTGCATGCCGAGCCCGGCCAGTCGCACCCGCAGCCTCTCGGAAATCTCCGCATCGAGGAAGGGCAGCAAGCGGTCTCGACCATCCACCAGCGTGACCTTGACGCCGAGCGCGACGAACATCGACGCATACTCGCACCCAATCACGCCGCCGCCGATTACCGCCAGGCTCTGCGGAATGCGATCCATCTGTAAGAAGGTGTCGGAGTCAAAAACCCGAACGTCGTCGAAAGCAATTTCCGCGGGCCGGTGCGGCTTGCTTCCGGTGGAGATAAGGATGACATCGCCGCGGAGCCGGCGCACGCCATCGGCGCCCGAAACGGACACAGTATGGCTGTCCTCAAAAGAAGCTCGTCCACGCACAAGTTCGATGTGATGAAGTTCGAGATTCCTCAGAATGCGCCGGCGCTCCATATCCACCACTTCCCGCTCGTGGTGCATGAAGTCGTTGACGGTGAGATTGTCTTTCAGGGAATAGTCGATGCCGTAGAGACCGCGTTGCTTGAGGCCGGAAAAATAAAGTGCGCATTCACGCAGGGTCTTGCTGGGGACCGTGCCGGTGTTGATGCAGCTTCCGCCCACATCCTCGGCGCCCTCGATGACAGCCACGCGTTTGCCAAAATAGGCGGCTTGGGCGCCAGCCTTTTCTCCCGCCGGGCCGCAGCCAATCACGATGAGGTCAAAATTCTCGCCAGAAGCGGCCATGGGAGCGATCGGTGGGCTGCTGGATTTGAATCCCGTTGCATTCAACAAGATACAGAGCAACGGACGCTAATTCTAGCAATCCGAGTACACGCAAAGCAATGCCAAAAGCAGCGAAAGGCGTGTTTAATTGTGCTGGAATGTGGCGCAAACAGCGGGAGATGCAACAAAATCCTCGGTCCAATCGTTGCGTGCAAGCGCACCGGACCGGGCGGACCCCCTGAGCCTAAGGCAACCCTGGAACCGAATGGGACCTCCAACTTTCGGCGGTGATGGGACAAGCCACTGCAGTTTGTGGGTCGCTTTCTCAGACGCGTGGCACAATCTTGGACCTATTTTGTCAGACTGCGCAAAGGACTTTTTCGGGTCCCGCAACGATCGACATCGAGAGCAAACCGAAATCAGAACGAAACGCGGGCGGGGTCCGGAATTGGGGAACCCCGCCTGGAGCGAAGGCTTTCGGCGTGGCCGCGATTTGACGAGCTGCTATTTCACGACCGTGAACGCGACGTTGCTCGTGAGCGTGCCGCCGGGAGTAACCACTTGGACTGGCCCCGTGGTCGCGCCGGTTGGGACCTTGGTTGTGATTTCGGTAGCTGAGACAACGGTAAAAGTCGCCGCCGTGCCGTTAAAGGTGACGCTGGTCGCGCCCGTCAGATCCGTTCCCAGAATCTGGACGGCCTTTGCCACCTTGCCGGAAGTAGGCTTTGTTTCGACGAACGGGCCCAGACCTGTAGACAGGCTGTAGACCACTCCGTAGCCATTGGTTCCGCCTCCCCCCGTTGTCCCGTAGAAGTCCCCATTGGTGCCCTGGAACACCCCTGCGTACGGCCCTTCGCCGTCCGCACACGCGGTCTGGATGCAGAAGTTGTACACCGTCGTCAGCGTGCCACTCGAGGTAATCTTGAAGACCGTGCCAGCGCCGCGCGAACCGCCGGCATTGGTTGTCCCGTAGAAATTCCCATCGGTGGCCTGGATCAGCCCCGCGTCGGGTCCTATGCCGTCTCCGCACCCGCTTTGGACGCAGAAGGCCCACAGGGTCGTCAGCTCGCCACTCGGGGTGATCTTGAAGACCGTGCCATCGCCGTTGCTGGCGGTCCCGCCCAACTCGGTTGTCCCGTAGAAGTTCCCATCGCTGCCCTGAATCAGGCCTGCATTGGGGGTTTGGCCGTCCGCGCACCCGCTTAGGGCGCAGAAGCTGTACAGGGTCGTCAGCGCGCCGCTCGCTGTGACTTTGAAGACCGTGCCACAACCTTCTACAGCGCAATCGTCGTTGTTGTTGGCTCCGCCAGCCTGGGTTGTCCCGTAGAAGTCGCCATTGCTGGCCTCGATCAGCCCCGCATAGGGGCTGGCGCCGTCCGTGCACGCGGTTCCGGGGCAGAAGCTGTAAAGCGTTTTGATCGTGCCACCCGAGGTGATTGAGAAGATTGAACCATGGGCGTTGGCTCCGCCTTCGAGGGTTGTCCCGTAGAAGTCCCCATTGGTGGCCAGAAGCAGCCCGTCGTAGGGTTGGGAGCCGTCCTTGCAGCTGGTTTGTTTGCAGAAGTTGTAAAGCGTTGTCAGCTTGCCCTTCGTCGTGAATTTAAAGACCGTACCCCGGGCGTTGGCTCCGCCATACGCGGCTGTCCCATAGAGGTTCCCATTGCTGCCCTGGACGAGTCCCGTCGTATCGACGGGGATGGCGCCGTTCGTGCTATCGAAGCTGAGCAGCGACGTGAATGTGCCACCCGGGGTGACTTTGAAGATCGTGCCGTTTCCGCTCGAGCCGCCACTGTAGGTTGTCCCGTACAAGTTTCCATCGAGGGCCTGCACGACTCCCCCATAGGGGAATGAGCCGTCCGTGCTATCGAAGCTGTGCAGCGTGGTGAGAGTCTGGGCAGACGAGGCAATTGCCGTCATGGCGCAGAGGAGAAGCAAAGCGCGGGCTGTATCCCCCCAATTGAAATTACCTGGGCAAAAAAGACGTAGGCGCATAAGGATCCTTTCTTGGACTCGGTCCAAAGTAAGCGTTTGGAGAACTGCAACAGGTCGTTCCCTGTTCGGACGTGCCGGTCGAAAAACCTGAGCTTTTGTCTGCGACCGCGTGTCTGCAACCGCGACAATCGACTATGCTAGTTACCCGGGTTCCCCCACGCATGCAAATCAATAGAACTAAATTGTTCTAAATCTCGAATTTCCCCGGAAATTCTACGAAATCGGACCCGCCTCGACCCCGCCGGACGCAAACCTTTGCGCAACGGCGCGCCCGCCCTCCTCAAACCAGGTGATTGTGGGCATTTGCCGCGCCCGGAATCGTGTTAAACTCCTTCGGAGTTGCAGGACACTTGGGTTGGCTATTTACCCGAGTTTTCCCCCGGCAGGCAAATCAATAGAAATAAATTGTTGTAAATTCCGTTATGGCGTGGGAATTTCACGAGTTTGGCCCTTTTCGCCTCGACCCCGCCGGACGTCGCCTTTTGCGAGACGGCGTAGCCGTTCCCCTCACCTCCAAGGTTTTTGACACCCTCCTCGTGCTGGTCGAACATCACGGCCAGAATCTTAGCCGCTCTGAGCTGATTGCGCGGATTTGGCCCGAAACATCCGCCGGCGATCACAACCTGAATCAGTCCGTCGCTCTCCTGCGCAAAGTCCTTGACGATGACCCGCGTCAGCCGGACTACATTGCTACCCTTCCCGGACGCGGCTATTCGTTCATTGCGCCAGTTCGTTCCGCGGTCGAATCGGTTGCCTCACTTCCGCCAGTCAGCCCAGCAATCAACCCGGCAGTCAGCCCGACGTTCGACCAAAAGCAAACTCGAAGGCGATGGCACTATCCGGCCGCCGGACTCGCAGCCGCTGTCTTGGTTGCGGCGGTCACCATGGCTTCGACCCGAATCCGGCCTGCGATACTGTCGATGCGGTCGATATTTTCTCCTGCCCCGCCGCGTTCCGTGTCCGTGCTGCCTTTCGAAGATTTGGGTATCGCCTCCGCCGAACCGGAAAGACAATACATCGCGAGCGGTCTCACCCAGGAACTGAGCGCCGAGTTGACCCGCTTGAGCGGGCTGAAGGTAATCGTCGGACGACTCTTGTCCCAACCCTCGCGTGAACCTGCATCCGGGCCTGCCGCGCTCGATCCCAGGTCGGTAGGCCGCGACCTCAATGTTGAAAGTTTGCTGAAAGGCAGCGTGCGCCGCTCCGGCGGACAATATCGCATCGCCGTGCAGCTGATTAACACGCGGGACGGCCGCGAGCTCTGGTCCGGCGTCTACACCGCCGATCTCTCCGACATTCCGAGCGTCGAAGAGCAGATTGTCCGCCACACTGCCGACGCGCTTCGCGTTCCGTGGACGGCCAGCCTGGATAAGCAGTGGGCCCGCCGTCACGTCGAGAATCCCGAGGCTCACGATCTTTACTTGCAGGCGCGCTACTTGTGGACCACGCGCAGAACCGACGCTCTGGAGCAGAGCGTCCTGCTGTTGCGGCAAGCGATCGCCAAGGACCCTTCTTGCGCGCGCGCCTATGCTGGCCTAGCGGATTCGTACATCGTGATGGCGACCAATAATCATCAGATGCCCGTCGCCACCGCCGTTCCGCTGGCCCGCGACGCGGCGGTGAAGGCATTGCAACTCGATCCGACCTTGGCCGAACCGCACGCTACACTCGGCTTGCTCAAATCGAAATTCGAATGGGACTTCGCCGGCGCGCAGGAGGAATTTCAGCGCTCTTTTGCGCTCAATCCTGGTTATGCCACGGCCCATCACTGGGCCGGACAAAACCTGACTGCTATGGGTGAGTTCGAAGCCGCCAATGCCGAATTGCGCAAGGCACAGGAGCTCGATCCCCTGTCCCAGATGATCTTCGAGGGTCTCTACGAAAACTACTATTACTGGCACCGTTTTGACGATGCCATCCAGACCATGCGCACCCTCCAGGCACGCGACCCCATCCAGTTCGAAAACGTTCCATTTTCCTGGGCGTTCGGAATGGCATACCACGCCAAAGGCATGTACCCGGAGGCGGAAGCGATCTACCGTCAATTGGCAGACCGCTATCAGATTGACGTGTACTTTCTTCGATTAGCTCAGGCACAGGCGCTGGAAGGACATCGCACGGAAGCGCGCGCTGTCCTCGAACGTGTTGAGCGCAAGCCCGACCACAGCGCCGACCCAGTGAGTTTAGCCAGGGTTCATGTGGCCCTGGGAGAAACGGACGCCGCGATCGCGTGGCTGCAGCGGGCGTATCAGGAGCGCGATCCGGACGTCACGATTATGAAATACGACCCAAACTTTGCGCCGCTCGCCCCCGACCTGCGCTTTCAGCAACTGGTGCAACGCGTCTCGACGCCAAGCGAACGGGAGGAGGCAACCAGTCGCTGACAGGATGCTCAGGGCTGGCAATCAAAGGCAGGTGAAACAGCAGGTGTGGTCGGACCCTTGTGAGAATGGTGGGCGCTGTAGGATTTGAACCTACGACTTCCACCGTGTGAGTGTCAGGCTACTAGGTTTTCCAATGACTTAACAGACCGCTGGGACTGCGAAAGTTCGCGGAAGTCGTACAAGACATCGCATTTTGTGGGTTGGACCAAGATCTATTTTGTCAGCATCTGGTCAAGTTTCGGCTCGGGCCCTTGGTCATTGCCGCGAAGCCGGCAACATGCGTTCTGCTCCGCTTCTTCCTGCGCTCGCTGATACTTCCAAATCGCATGGTCGAGCAGGCTCGACGTCATCTTTGGGTATTCGGTTCGCAGAATGGCGAACGCTTCCCGGACAAGGCGCTCGCAGACTTCGGGCTTAACGTTTCGCACCTGGAGCGCTTCTGCGACAAACCGCGTGACCATACGGTCGGCCTTGACGGCGTTCGTATCGCCTGTGAGGATGCGCAGATAGTTAAAATGAAAGGCCGCTGCCCTGCCCACGGACGGCAGTAAACGCCCGACGCAGATCGTCGTGCAGTCCTGAATCCAGCATGTGCCTGAAGAGCGCTATTGTCTCTGCGCAGAAGCGCTGGAAAATCGTGCCGACTTTGTAGACGGCTTCACATTTTAGAATGCCGGACTTCGACGATGTCCGCTGGTGATTCCGGAAAACGTCGCGCGCCATCTCTTCCCAGCGATTTTCGTACGGCTGTAGGATTTTCAGAAAATCGCCGATGGTGAGTTCTACGGAGGCGGCCGCCCTCGACATTTCCCAACCGTACCGTTCGCACAACTCGCGAACCGTTCGCTCCGTGGACTCGTATCGCACCCCGAGAGAGAATACAGCATCCGTTACGCAGAGCGGCAGAGCAGAATATTCGTACTCCCCGGCGGGCATGGGGATGCTCAAATCGCCCAGGTTCCGCCGGAGATTGGCTACCAGCGCATCAATTTTCTCGGTCACAATCAAACCCTGGGTCGATTATATCCGAGAGCCGACCCGAGCGGCACCATTTATACCTCATATACTAAGCAAATTGATAGACATTCGCATATATGCCTAGTATAGTAGGCAAATGTTGTCCCTATCCTCATTGGGGGAGCAGATCGCCGCCAAGCGCAAATCTCTGGGTTTGAGCCAGGCCGCGCTTGCCAAAAAAGCGAGAGTCGGGCGCTCCACGCTAGACGCACTGGAAAACGCGCGCCTGGGCGAGCTGGGATATTCCAAGATAACCAACATTCTTTCCGCGCTTGCCCTGGAGCTGAAACTGCAGGAAGCGCGCGCGCGCCGGCCGACGCTCGAAGAACTGATGGAAGAGGAACGCGATGATAAAGGTCTGGACCGACGCCGCTGAAGCGGGCCTTCTCGACCGGAACGGAACACGCGGCAGCAGCTTCGTCTATCTGCCCGAAATTGATAGCGCGCGCGCAGTCTCCGTCACGATGCCGGTCAGGCTTGAGTCGTGGAGTGTGCCCTTCGGCCAGCTTCCGGTATTCGAGATGAACTTGCCCGAAGGCGTCCTGCGCGAGCGACTCCGTCTTGCTTTTGCGAAAGCCACCGGCACCTTTGACGAATTTGACCTGCTGTCCATTGTCGGCCGCTCGCAGGTCGGACGCATCCGCTACACCGGCGAGAAGGAGCAGCTGCACGAAGACGTGCCCTTCCAGTCGGTGGACGAGATTCTCGAACGCAAACGTGACGGCGACCTGTTCCGCTATCTGCTGGGAAAATTCGCTTCCTTCTCCGGGATCAGTGGCGTGCAGCCCAAAATCCTCGTGCGCGACGAAAAAGCCTTCGCCGAGATGGAGCATACGGGACATCGCCTCTCGCAAAGCTACAAGGGTGCGACTCACATCGTGAAGCTGTGGGAGCCGAATGAATATCCGCAGCTCGCGGCCAACGAGTATTTCTGCCTTGGAGTCGCGCGCAAATGCGGCCTCGATGTCCCGCCCTACCGGCTAGCCGAGGACGCGATGGCCCTCGTCATCGACCGTTTTGACCTGCGCATGGATGGGACCTATCGCGGATTTGAGGATTTCTGCGTGCTCAACGCGCGCCGAACCGATGAGAAATATCGCGGCAGCTACGAGACGTCGATCATGAAGCGCTTTACGGAGTTTGCGAACTCACCGCACGTGGGCGAAGATCTGGAGAGGCTCTTCACGCTCATCGTCATCAACTGCGCGCTGCGTAATGGCGACGCGCATTTGAAGAATTTCGGAATTGTGTACGACGACGTTCGGGGCGAAGCAAGGCTCGCCCCCGTCTACGATCTCGTGACAACTTCCGTCTATCTGCCCAAGGACAGCATGGCGCTGACCCTTAATGGCACGACGAAATGGGCGAATGCGAAGGATCTGCAGCGCTTGGGTGAGACGCGAATGGGAGGCTCCCCGGCCCGGGTCCGGGAGATACTTGAGCGCATCAATCGTGCGATTGCGGACACCTCCCAGGAACTTCGCGCCTACATCAAAAACCACCCTGAGTTTGAGGACATCGGCAACCACATGCTCCATGAATGGGAGCAAGGAGTTGCGTTGTCGCTTAAGACGGCGTGAGCGGAGCCTCGGAAAAAGGATTGGTATCCGCTCCCCTATTCAATTGGTCAGGACTCTCGTTTGTTCGAGTGTGCACACCTGCATCGCTGCACAATTGCACAAACGCCTTACGCCAAGGAGACGGACTTCATGTTTCCGTCGCTGACGGCTAAGGGCACTGTGCCGCTGTCTCCCGCTGTCTTTGTTGCAGACCATGTCCGGCCGGCAGCTCTGAAGGCGGAGGTGCAGATTCCCGAGGGGCATTGCTTTAGCCTTCACAATTTGAGGCATAGCCTGAGCCACTGGTTGGTGAACAAGGCCAAGGTGGAACCGAAGGCCGTGCAGAGCATCCTGCGTCACTCACGCATTCAAACGGCGCTCGATATCTACACCCAGGGCGACGGTGATGAAACACGGGCCGCGCAAGACACATTTCTGTGGGAATTGGGGATGGCCTCGGAGATGATTCAGTGAGAACTGGACAGTGGGTTGAGTTGTGGGTTGGGCTCTCGGGGTCGGACCAAAAAGAAATGGTGGGCGCTGTAGGATTTGAACCTACGACTTCCACCGTGTGAGGATGGCACTCTACCGCTGAGTTAAGCGCCCACTGTTTCGCGGCAAAATCATCATAACACGCTACTTCTACGGGCATTACGTGTTGTTCGGCGCGTCATTTATCGTGGGCGCGTTGTTGCAGGCTCTCTGGCCGCCTCGAACATACAGATTACCGCTAATCCTCAGCCTCGGAGCCGCTGCGGCTCTTGGGTGAGCGATATCTGAACCACATCTTGTCTTCAAGCGCCGATTGCGGCAAGCTTGGCGCATGAATGAGCACAGAGAGCAGGCTCGGGCGAAGTGGCGGGAGTTGGTTGCCGAGCAGGAGCAAAGCGG
>Ga0302326_10020491_pt1 | contig 13608 bp, 9 predicted proteins | sample Palsa_T0_3_FD_202264 | JGI IMG/M metagenome (GOLD analysis project Ga0302326, IMG submission 202264) | Peat permafrost microbial communities from Stordalen Mire near Abisko, Sweden - Palsa_T0_3 | ecosystem: Environmental > Terrestrial > Soil > Palsa > Peat permafrost | place: Sweden: Abisko... | reverse complement strand
AGCAACGACCGGGCCAACCTGGCGCTGGCCTTCGACGAGGTTGACTGGGCCGCCAACTTCGTCCCGGCCATCGACCGGGTCTTCGTCCAGCGCGATCCGGCGCACCATCGTTACTGGTTTCCACTCACCGGAACCATGGTCTTTCTCTATGCCAACACCACCCGCGCCCCCTTCGACGACCGGCGCGTCCGCCAGGCGCTCAGCCTGGCGATCGACCGCGAGCTGCTCAACCAGGTGGCGGTCTACGGCTACTCGCGGCCCTCCGGCCCCAGCGGGCTCAGCGACGCCTTCGCGGCCTGGCGTCCCCCGGGCCAAAGCGATGCCCAGAGCTGGGTGTCGCACGATCCCGGGCGCGCCGCGGCCCTGCTCGACGAGGCCGGCTACCGGCTGGGTGCAGACGGCCTGCGCCATCGGCCCGACGGCAAGCCCCTGGAGCTCGAGCTCCTGGCCGTCGCGGGCTGGTCCGACTGGGTGCGGGCCTCCCAGGTGATCGCCCGCGACCTGCGCAAGCTGGGGCTCGCGGTGGACGTGCGAACCTACGACTTCAGCGCCTGGTTCGAGCGCCTGCAGCAGGGAAACTTCGCGCTCAGCCTCGGCTGGTCGGTCGAAGGGCCAACCCCCTACGTGTTCTACCGCTGGCTCATGTCGACCAAGACCGTCAAGCCGATCGGCGTGTCGGCCTCGGGAAACTGGCATCGTTACGGCAGCCCCGCCGCGGACGCCTTGCTCTCGGCCTTCGAGCGCGAGCCTGACCCGGCGCGCCAGCACGCGCTCGTGGGCTCACTGACCGACGTCTTCGCCGCCGAGGCGCCAGCGATCCCGCTCTACCCCAATCCATCCTGGGGGGCCTACAACACGCTGCGCTTTACCGGCTTCCCCTCGGCCGCCGACCCCTATGGCGATCCCTCGCCCAACAAGATCGAGGCCGGGGACTGCCTGCGGGCGCTGGTTTCGATTCGCCCGGTGGGCCCGTAACCCATGCGCTTTCTGCTCGGGCGACTGGGGTTCTATCTGCTGGCGGCCTGGGTCACCCTGACCGTCAATTTCGTGCTGCCGCGGCTCATGCCGGGTGACCCGGCCGCCGCGCTCTTCGCCCGCTTTCAGGGCCGGCTCAGTCCGCAAGCACTGCAATCGCTGCAGACCGCTTTCGGACTCTCGCACGCCTCGCTGGCGAGCCAGTACTGGAGCTACCTCGCGCGGGTCGCGCACGGCGACCTCGGGATCTCGATCGCCTATTTTCCGGCGTCGGTCGAGGAAGTGGTGGCCAGCGGCCTTCTGTGGACCCTCTTCCTCGCCGGTGGCTCCCTCGTGGTCAGCTACCTGCTCGGGTCGCTTCTCGGAATCGCCGTGGGCTGGTGGCGCGGCGGCTGGCTGGACTCGATCCTCCCACCGGCGTTGGCCTTTCTCGGGGCCTTTCCCTACTTCTGGCTGGCCATGGTGATGCTCTACCTCGGAGGCTTCGTGGCGGGCTGGTTTCCGCTGGGCCACGCCTATCGCGACGATCTCACCCCCGGCTTCAACGCGGCCTTCGCGCTCGACGTGCTGCGACACGCCGAGCTCCCGATGGCCTCGATCGTCTTGGCCACGCTGGGCGGTTGGCTCCTGACCATGCGCAACAGCCTGATCTCGGTGCTGGGGTCGGACTACATCCGACTGGCCTGGGCCAAAGGGCTCTCGCCGCCGCGGGTGGTCTTTCGCTATGCCGTCCGTAACGCGCTGCTGCCAAGCCTGGCCAGCTTCGGCATGTCCCTGGGGTTCGTGCTCGGCGGGTCGCTGCTGACCGAGATCGTGTTCTCCTATCCGGGACAGGGTTATCTCTTGGTCCAGGCGGTGCGCGGCCAGGACTTTCCGCTCATGCAAGGCATCTTCCTGGCGATTACCCTGTCGGTGCTCGGCGCGAACTTCCTGGTCGACGTTCTCACGGCCTGGCTCGACCCCCGGACGGCCCACCCATGACCGCCGATTCCTCGCCACGTCGTTCAGGCGGAGCCGCCGACTTTCTGCGGCAGAACGCGCGCGCCTCGTTCGGCCTCGGCCTGCTGCTCCTCTTCGGCACCGTGGCCCTCGTGGGTCCGTTCTTCGTGCCAGCGCCCGACGCCTTGCTCGGGCTGCCCCACCAAGCGCCCTCCTGGGCCCACTGGCTGGGGACGACCGGACAGGGCCAGGACGTGCTGGCGCAGACCGTGGTGGGCACCCGCCTCTCGCTCTTGATCGGTCTTGGCGTCGGACTGTCGACGGTGGTGTGGGGAGCCCTGGTGGGGATGACGGCCGGGTACTTTGGAGACCGCACCGACGCCGTCCTCTCCTTGATCACCAACGTCTTCCTCGTCATCCCCGGACTGCCGCTCGCCATCGTCCTGGCGGCCTACCTTCCGGCCGGCCCGCTCTCGGTGGCGCTGGTGCTGGTGATCACCGGCTGGGCCTGGAACGCTCGTGTGCTGCGGGCCCAGACTCTAGCCCTGCGTCAGCGCGACTTCGTCTCCGCAGCGGTGGTCTCCGGCGAGTCGAGCGGGTGGATCATCGTCCGCGAGATCCTCCCCAACATGCTGACGATCCTGGTGGCCCAGTTGATCGGGAGCACCATCTACGCCATCGGGGCCGAGGTTGGCCTCGAATTCCTGGGCCTGGGCGACCTTTCGACCGTCACCTGGGGCACGAATCTGTACTGGGCCAGCAACGACTCGGCGCTGCTCACCGGGGCCTGGTGGACCTACCTCCCGAGCGGCCTGTGCGTCGCCTTGGTGGGCTTCGCCTTGGTGATGCTCAACTCCGGCTTCGACCAGGTGACGAACCCCCGCCTGCGATCCGAAGGCCGCTGGCGCAGCGCGCTGCTCGGGAGGGGAGTCTTCCTGGGGCAATCGACCCCGGTCGTGAGCCCATGAGCGAGGCGCTGCTGTCGGTCCGCGACTTGTCGGTCGACTTCGTCGGCGACGCCCAGCCGGTGCATGCACTGGAACGCATCTCGCTGGAGGTGCGAGCGGGAGAGGTGCTCGGCATCGCCGGGGAGTCGGGCAGCGGCAAGTCCACCTTGGCCCAGGCCGTGCTCCGGATCCTGCCACCGCCCGGGGTGATCGTGGGTGGCAGCGTGGTCTTCGAAGGACGGAACCTGCTTGCGCTTTCGGACTCCGAGCTGCGCGCTGTGCGCTGGGAACGCCTCTCGATGGTCTTTCAGAGCGCCATGGACGCCCTGAACCCGTCGATGACCGTTGGCGAGCAGCTCATCGACACCCTCCGCGCCCACCGCCCGGTGAGCGTCGAGCAAGCCCGGTCTCGAGCCGTCGAGCTGCTGGAGCTGGTGGGAATCCCGACCGAGCGGCTCGGCAGCTTTCCGCATCAGCTCTCGGGCGGCATGCGCCAGCGGGTGGGAATCGCCTTGGCGCTCGTCCTCCAGCCTTCGCTCGTGATCCTCGACGAGCCGACCACCGCGCTCGACGTGATCGTCGAGCGCGACATCTTGCAACGGGTGCTCGAGCTGAAGGAGCGACTGGGCTTCTCGGTGGTGTTCATCACCCACGACCTCGCGCGGATGCTCCAGATCGCCGACCGCATCGCGGTCTTCTACGCCGGCCGCCTGATCGAGCTGGCGACGGCCGAGACATTGCGGACCAATCCCCGCCATCCCTATACCCAGGGCCTGTTGCGGGCCTTCCCGAGGCTAAGTCACGGCGAGGTCCAGCTGGAGAGCATCCCCGGCAGCCCGCCCAGTCTGGCCAGTCCGCCGCCTGGCTGCCGCTTCCATCCGCGCTGCCCCCGCGCGATCGCCCTGTGCCGCGAGCGCGAGCCGGCCTTGCTTCCGATCGGCGAGGAGCATCTCGCCGCCTGCCACCTGGCGACGGTCGACGCCGAGCCGGTCAGGGAAGCTGGTGGATCCGGCCTCCGTGCCGGCCAGGCTCAACCGCAGGCCACTTGAACAGGAGCCGAACGCCGATGGGCTGGATTGAAGACTGGGGGTCGACGCCGGAGGAGCGAGGCCGCCCCTTTCCGTGCGATGCGCTCGTCAACGACCCCAACCTCGTCTTGTTTCGGGCCGTAGATGTCGCCGCGCCTCCGGCTTTGCTCTTCAGCTGGCTCTGCCAGCTGAAAGTGGCGCCCTACAGCTACGACTGGATCGACAACCTCGGCCGCCAAAGCCCGCGGGTGCGCGATCCCGCAAACGAACGGCTCGAGAGTGGCATGCCCCTCATGGGCGGCCTCTTTCGCTTGGCGAGCTTCGACCCTGGTCGACACCTGACACTCGTCGTGGCAGGAACAAAGATCTTCGGAGACCTGGCCATCACCTATCAGGTGCTCCCCGCGGGCGAGGCTGCCAGTCGGCTCATCGCCAAGCTGGTCTCGCGACTCGGCCGCTGGTCCGCGATGCGCCTCGCGCTTCCGACGGGCGATCTCATCATGATGCGCCGCCAGCTCTTGAACTTTCGAGCACTGGCGGAGAAAGAGCATGCCGCTGGTCATGCTTTGCATCGCCGCCCCTGAGGACGACGGAGCGCGCGGAAAGGTGACAGGCGCCCTGAACGGTCGGGGTCGGGGTCCTAGAGCGTGACGACCACGTAAGTGCGGACTTCCCATTCCCGACCCCAGAGGTTGGGGTCCGTCGGGCTCGAAACGAAGTTCGGCGAAAAGCCGTTCAGGTAGCGCAGCGTGCCGCGCACGCCGACTCGGGTCTGCTGCAGGCCGAGCCAGCGCACCGGCCCCAAGGTGTAGGCCAGGTCACCCATCGTCTGGATCGGGTAGGTGAGATTGTCGTCGCGGTAGTAGTCGTAGGGGCCCCAGTCGTTGAACTTGAGATAGGCGCCGAAGACCACCGAGCGCCACGAGATGCGGGCGTCGCCGCCATAGCGGTGGGTTTCGCGCTGGCTGTCTCCGTTCGGCTCACCGGTGCCGGCGAAGAGGTGGGCCACCAGGCGAATGTCGTGCGAGGGATGGCCCACGATGCGGACCTGCGCGTCCCAGAGGTCGCGCGGCGGCGGGGCCCCCTGGAAGACGAAGAGCTGGCCGTTCGCGAGCACCCCGACGGCGGCGTCCTCGCTGGTGGGTTGGTGGCGGTAGGTCAGATCCAGGCTGGCCGCGAAGGGCGCGTCCTCCTGGAGGTCATTGTCCCACGCCCATAGCCACGTGCCCGGGGTGGGATCGTAGTTGATGAGAAGCTCGGCCCCGACCAGCTGGCGGTTGGCGCGCACGAAGAAGGGGTCGTCCAGCACGTTGCGCAGGGCATCGTTGGGCGAGATGCTGGGTCCCGGCCCGACGAGCGGCTTCTGCCACAGAAAGTTGGGGGCGATCTGGAAAGGCGTCAGATCGAGCGCCAGACCGGTGAGCGCGTTGACCTGATCGCCCGAACCGCTGTCCTTGAGGCTCCAGCCGGTGAAGGTGACTGCCGAGGTGGGGCCACCGTCGGCTACCAGCCCCATGTAGGCACTCGAGGCGTACCAGTGCACCCGGCCCTTCTCGAGGGTGAGCTTGAGCTTGCCGCCTAGGGTGTCGGTCCACAAAATCTGGTCCTGGACGACGTTGCCGTTGCCGAGCTCCAGGAAGGGACGGCCGACCTTGGGCGAGCCGGCCCAGATGCCGCCCAGTTGCAGCCCCAGCAGGCCGAGGTGGGTCTCGAGCCCGATGGTCGACTTGCGGGTGCGCTGCTCGGGGATGAAGGCCGAGGTGGTGATGTCGGTCTGGGTGGCGAACTGCTCCTCGTCCATGAAGGTCAGCTCGACTGGGCCCACCGCCCGGCGGTACTTCAGGATCACCTCGGGGTTGGCCCCCCACCAGATCTGCGGGCCGAAGGCCACCTTGAGACCGTCGAGGTCGCGCTTGCCCGTGAGCTCGAAGCCGATCGGCACGTCGGCATCGTAGGTGTCGATCGAGGGGCCGTAATTGGCTTCGTGGTACAGGCCGAAGAAGTCGCCCTCGTAGCCCCAGTGGTAGTGGTTGGTGCGGTAGAAGCCCTTGAGCTCGAACCAGTTGTCGTCCCAGTCGACGGTGGCCTTGTAGATCTTGACCCGCTCGATGCCCTGGATGGTCACCAGCTTGCCGGCGCTGTCGGTGACCGTGACCGGGTTGCCGCGGTTCTCGTAGAAGATCTGGTCGATGGGATTCTGCGCCACGTTGCCCAGCACGTTCAGCGAGAGATCACCAACGATACGATTGGTCGGCTTGACCTCAAAGTCGGCGTACATCGACTCCATGTGGTCGAAGGAGATCTCGGTGGCCGGGGTTGCGGCCCGCGCGCCACCGGTGTCGTAGGTCTCGAAGCTCAGGCGCATCCCGGTGAGCCGGGCAAACTCCAGGGTCTGCAGCGAGCGCAACGCGCTGTCGGCCTGGTAGTGGAAGGCCACCTCGGAGGGGTCGAAGTCATTGAAGTTGGCGCGGATCGTCGCGAGGGTGGTACCGGGGGCGTAGGGAGGCAGCCGCAGGACCTGCTCCAGGGCGTAGTAGGCCGTGCGGGGCTGCAGCGTGTAGAGCCCACGGCTGTCGGGCGGCCCCTTGGCGCACAGGCCCCACCACTCCTCGTTCATGTTGTTGGCACCCGGCTGGTAGTCCTCGGCATAGGCCGCGTTGGCCCAGGAGGCGTTGGTGTCGTGGATGTCGAGGTTGCTGTTCTGGAGATATTTCCACCAGCCGTCGCTCCACTGGAAGATGAGGCCACCGATGGCGTTGCCCACGCGCCCCTTGTCGGCCGACTGCTCGTAGATCTCCTCCCACTGGCTCAGCAGGTAGCGCGACTGGGTCAGGTCGTCCTCCTGGTTGCGCTTGGCGTCGTAGGCGTCGGCCCCGAACTCGGTGAAAAGCACCGGGATGCCGAGCTTGTCGTGGACCACCTGGAACAGGTCGCGGGCCGAGCGGCCCCGGTAGACGTTGCTGCCGAAGATGTCGAGCCCCTTGCACTCCTGGGCGATGAGGTCGAGGTACTGAACGTCGCCGTTGGCGATGGCCACCGGGTGCAGCGGATCGCGCGCCTTGATGTCGCGGATGATCTCGCCGAAGAGCGAGTAAAGATAGCGCGCCCGCACGGTTTGCTGCTCGCCCTTGGGCAGAGCCTCGATCTCGAACGAGCGCCAGGTGAGCCCGTAGTTGTTCTCGTTGCCGAGGAGCCACATGAGCAGGCCTGGGGTGTGGCGAAACTCGTCGACCATCTTGAGGGCCGCGCTCTTGAGGGCGGCGCGCACCTCGGGATCGGAGTAGTCGAGGCTGGCGGTGTAAACCCCGTTGAGGTCGAGGCCGTAACGTCCCACCGTGTCGTTGAGCACCGTGTAGATGCCGTAGTGCTCGTAGATGTACGCGATCCAGCGGGCCGGGATGCCCTGGTAGACGCGGATGGCGTTGACCCCCATGCGGCGCAAGAGGCTCATCTCGCGCTCGAGGGCCTCGCGGATGAAGTCGTCGGGCTGCGACCAGATGTCGTAGCGGTAGTTCTGGCCGATGGGGACGTAGTCCCAGTTGACGCCCACCACCAGGAAGTCGCGACCGTCGACCTGCAGCCGAAGGCCCCCGGGATCGCTCGTGACGTAAACGCCCTTCTCCTTGGGCGTGGGCGGCATGGCCGGGGCGGCGGGGGCAGTTGCGGGCCCCCCGGGCGCTGCATTCGGGCTGGGCTGGGTGTTGGGGGTGGGGGTGGAGGCGCTGTTCGACTGGGTGTCGCCGGCCGGCGTTCTGGCCGGCCCGGCCTCGGAGTCGCCGGCCTGCGCGATCGACGCGCCCAGCAGGACCAGCGACGCTGCGCCCGCCAGCCTGGCCGGGCGTTTGAGGTCGCTCAAGCGCTCACCCGGTCGATGGCGGTCGCGGCGACGGCGTTGTCGGCGATCACCCCCCGATACCAGAGAGCGCTGTCCTTCGGCGTGCGCTGCTGGGAGGCATAGTCGACCCACACCAGGCCGAAGCGCTTGGCAAAGCCGAAGGCCCACTCGAAGTTGTCGAGAAGCGACCAAGCGTAATAGCCGCTGACTGGCACCCCCAAGCCGATCGCCTCGTGAATGGCGAGCAAGTGACTGTGCAGATAGTCCTGGCGGCGGCGGTCGGCGATTCGCCCCTGGGCGTCGGGTCCGCGCGAATAGGCCGCCCCGTTCTCGGTGATGATGATCTCCGCCGGCCGATAGTCCTGGTGGAGGCGATTGAGCAAGTCCCGCAGGCCGTCGGGATAGACCTCCCATTCCATGTCGGTGAGCACCTCCGGCGGGGGAATCGGCACGGTGCGGGGATGGTTTTCCGCTTCCGGCACCCGATCGCTGCGCAGGATGGCGCGGCTGTAGTAGTTCACGCCGAGGAAGTCGGTCGGCACCGAGACGGCCTTGAGATCGCCGGGCCGCACCCAGGGCATCTGTCCCTTGACGAGATGGCCCTCGCGAGTCCGGTCGGCCACGACGTCGACGGGATAGGCCCCGCGGTAGAGCGGGTCGAGGTACCAGCGGTTGAAGAAGCCGTCGAAGTGGCGGGTGGCTTCGCGGTCCGGCTCGCTGGGAGAAGCCGGGTAGGCGGGCACCAGGTTCAGGGTCACACCCACTCTCGCGTTGGCCACGTTGCCCCTCAGGACCGGGACAGCCCAGCCGTGCGACAGGAGCACATGGTGCGCAACCGCCAGGGCCTCGGTGGCATTGTGGTGCCCGGGGGCGTGGACCCCGGTCGCGTGGCCAAGCTGGGCGATGCACCAGGGCTCGTTGTGGGTCACCCAGGTGTCGACCCGATCGCCGAGGCGACGACTGACGACGTCGGCATAGTGCACGAAGGCCTCGGCCGTCGAGCGGACCGCCCAGCCGCCGGTGTCCTGGAGGGCCTGGGGCAGATCCCAGTGATAGAGGGTCACGACCGGGCGGATGCCGGCCTCGCGCAACCCATCCACGAGCCGCTCGTAGAAATCGAGGCCACGATCGTTGGTCTGGCCGCCACCGTCGGGCAGGACCCGCGGCCAGGCCACCGAGAAACGGTAGGCCTGGAGCCCCAACTCCTTCATGAGGGCCAGGTCCTCGCGCCAGCGGTGGTAGTGATCGCAGGCCACGCGACCATCCGACCCGTCGGCGATGGCGCCCGGCTTTTGCGCGAAGCGATCCCAGATCGACTCGCCCCGTCCGTCCTCGGCCGTGGCCCCCTCGATCTGGTAGGCGGAGGTGGCGGCCCCCCAGGTGAAGCGCGGCGGAAAAGAGCAGGCGCTCATGAACGTGCAGGCTCCGTAGGCTGAAAGGAGGGCGCTCGGGTGATCGGCCGGCGCAGGGCCTGCTCGGTCGCAATGGCCGCCAGGAGCGATCGGGTATAGGGATTGGCCGGAGAATTCAGCACCGTCGCACTGGGGCCCGCCTCGACGACCTGGCCCTGGTAGAGCACGAGCATCCTCTCGGCCACTGCGCGCGCCATGACCAAGTCGTGGGTGATGAGAAGCAGGCCCAGCCCGCACCGATCCCGCAGCTGCGAGAGGAGGCGCATGATCCCGCCGCGACTGGACACGTCGAGCATGGAGGTGGGTTCGTCGGCGATGAGCAGAGTCGGCTCGACCGCCAGCGCCCGCGCGATCGCTACCCGTTGCCGCTGACCGCCGGACAGCTCGAAGGGATGCTTGTCCAGGAACTCCGCCGCAGGCCCCAACCCGACGGTTTCGAGCAGCTCGGTGGCCCGGGCTCGCAGCTGATGCCGGGCGGCGCGGCGGTGGCGCAAGAGCGGGCGGGCCAGGTGATGGAAGACCGAATTGGCAGGATTCAGCGAGGCGAAGGGGTCCTGGAAGACCATCTGCACGCGGGCCCGGAAGGCCAGCGGGACGCGCCGCGATTGCCGCAGCACCTCGACGCCGTCGAGCCAGATCTCGCCGGCGTCGGGCCGCTCGAGCCGCACCAGCAGCCGGGCCAGCGAGCTCTTGCCGCTCCCCGATTGCCCCACCAGCGCGACCGACTCGCCGCGGCGCAGCTCGAAGGAGACGTCGTCCACCGCCCTGGTGGAGTGACCCCGGCCCACCAGCCCGCCGGTGGTGTAGGTCTTGCTGAGCCCGCACACCCGCAGCAAAGGCGGTCCGGACGGGGCCGGCGCGTCGACGTCGGAAATGGATCTGGCTGGTTGCAGGTCCAAACCGTTGCTTCTCCTCAAGGGATTTCGAGGCCTGGCTCGCCGGACTTTGTTCGAGTTTCGAACAAAGCCTAGTTCCAGCCCTTCGAGGCTGTCAACCCACAACTGCCGACGAAATCAGGGAGCTCTCAGAGGTTGACGCCGTAGATCGTCGGGTCGCCCGCGTGGAGCTCGATCAGCTTGTTCGAGGGGACGCTCTTCCAGGTGTCGCTGTTCAAGCTCTTGTTGGGCCAGCGGACCGTGATGGTGTCGACCGCCCCGCAGGCACCCAGGCCGAAGAAGAGAACGCCGGGATCGTCGCTCCGCGAGGCGATGACCTTGGCGCCGAGCATGTCCTGCATCTGCGAGACGCCGTTGGCGGTCACGGTGACGCGCGCGCCGAGCCCCATGGCGTTCGTCCCGCTGCCGGCGCGCAGCCGGATGGCCAGCCAGTTGGAGCTCTCTCCGACGTTGCTGCTGAAGACGTGCAGGGCGTTGTTGGCCCATCCGCCGTTGAAGGCCGGAGCCCCGCCATTGAAGTTCGACGCCGAGAGCGTCGCCGGCCAGCCGCCGCAGGTCTCCGAGGACTGGGTCTGGCCCGGGCCGCAGATCCCGCACTGGTTGTAGCCGGCCTCGTTCTCGAGCAGGGCTAGGGATCCCCGGCGGTCGAAATCCGCCACGACGTCGAGGCTCATGCACGGGACCTGGAGGCCCCACGCGAACGCCATGTCCTGGAACTGGAAGCCGGGGAGCTGCTTGTAGATGTGGAGGTACTGGTACGCGTAATCGGACGCGGGGGCGATGATGTCCGGGTAGCCGTCGTTGTCCATGTCGGCCACGTCGTTCTGCTCGATGCCCTCGTTCCAGCCTTGAGGATGGTCGGGGAAGTCCCAGTGCGGAAGGACGATGCCGATGGCCCCGGCGTCGAGCCGGGCCCAGCTGATGGGGCCTCCCTGGCTGCTCTGCGGCGTTGTGTTGATCAGGAGCGCGCTCTCGTCGGTGGACTGGCCCGCCCACTCGTGGCGGATGGTCCCTTCCCAGATGTCGGGGATGCCGTCGCCATTCACGTCGCGACAGGTGGCCCCGAAGTTGTTGCCGTTGAGGACGGCGGGCAGATCGGAAAGGCCGGGGTGCCAGCCACCGCTTGACTCGATGTTGGCGGCGATCCCAACGCAGGTGTCTCCGAACGGGCAGGCTCCGCCGCAGTCCTTGGGATCCCAGGTGCAGGTGGTGCTCGGTGAGTTCTTGCACGTCCCCTGGCAACAGATGGAGGGCGTGCCGGCGTCAGCGCAATAGGGCGTGTTCTTGGTCGTGGGGTCGACGCAGTAGCACTCGTAATACCAGTTGTCGTGGTAGTCGAAGTCGCTGTCCCCGTCGAAACCGCCGTCGCCGTCGATCTGGCGGGTGAAGTTTCCGGTGCCGTCGTTCACGTACAGCATGTTCGACTGACCGCCGTAACTGCTGATCAACAACTCGGGGTAGCCGTCGCCGTTGAGATCGCAGGCCGCGGCGCCGAAGGAGGGGCGAGGGTCGGTTCCCTTGTTGATGTTGTTGAGCGTCGCAGTGAACCCCGAGCTGAGCGAGACGTCCTTGTCGTCGGTCATCATTCCGGCCGGCGTGGCGAGCGTGAACGTGCCATCGCCCGCCCCTTTCAGGAGCTGGGCCTGCGAGCCTACCAGGGCCTCATCGCCATCTTCGGTGGGCGTCCAGTAGGTGAGGAAGAGGTCCAGATTCCCGTCGTTGTCCACGTCGGTGAAGATCGATTGGTTGAGCCCGGGCTGAATGACCTGGCTCGGTCCCGACGGCGGGGCCAGGGTAAAGTGGCCGTGGCCGTCGTTGAGCAGGATCTCGTTCTGATCCATGGGCAGAGTGGATGGCAGCGGCGGGTAGTTGGGCGCGGCGAACGCGACCGCGCTGAAGGCGTCGATGGTCCCGTCGTTGTTCACGTCCGCGAACGCCATGATCTCCGCCTCGCGGTACTGCGTGGTCGAGCCGCCGCGCACCTGGAAGAGCCCGCTCTGCGCGGTCTCGTCCACGAACATGCGACCGCCGTCGGCCCTGGGCCGGTTCATGAGGACGACCACGAGCTGGAGGAAGCCGCCGTCGGGCAGGTTCTGCATCGCCCCGGCAGCGTTGACTGTCGGGATGGTCTCGCGCTGCCCTCCGCCGACCCCGACCAGATCCGGGTAGCCGTCACCGTCCAGGTCCACCGAGTAGACGTTCCCGAACGAGAGCCCCGCGATGCCCCAGTCGGCCGTGGTCTCGGTGAACGCCGGGCTTTGGACCTGGGCGTGCGCGTCGCAGGTTCCGGCTCCGCCGTCGAAACAGAGGACCGTGAGGGTGTAGGCGCCGGCGTCGATGGTGCTCGCGCAGCCGGTCGGATTTGGCGAGCCCGTGGTCGTCGCCTTCGAGCCTCCCCCGGTGGAGCAAGCGGTCAAAGACAGGAAGGAGGTCAGCGCGATTGCGACGGCAAAATGGTTTCGATGGCAACGGATCATAGCCGGACTGGCCTCCTCAGGTTTGGTTCGCCAGCACCTGAGCCGGCGCATCATGCCACAGAAGCGGCCCCTCGGCGTTGTCGCGCGACCCGCGAACGACGCTGGCGGACGCGGAGCCCCAGGATCGCCAGGACCGAGACCAGGAACGGGTCACTCGTCACCCCACCCGAGCTGCAGTCACTCTCGGTTTCCGTTTGGGTATCCGGGCATGTGCAGGCGCAGGCCGGTGTCACGGTGGAGGGGGTTATGGCCGGGATCTCGAAGTTGCCGCGCAGGAGACAGGTGCCGGCGTCGCCGAACAGGTTGGCGCTGAGCTCGAAGGTGCCGGCAATGTTCATGCCGTCGTTGGCCAGCAGCGTGATCGAACCCCCATCATCGAAGCTGGTGCCGCCGACGAAAAAGCTCGCCTGCCCCGGGTCACCCTGGGAGGCGGAGTAGAGGCCAGGCCCCAGCGTCCCGAGGTCGAAGTCGGGGCTGGAGAAACCGAGGCATGGCTGCCCAAGTGACTCCGGATCGAGCTCGACCGACCCTGGGCCGGTGGGCCTGCCTTGCACCGGTCCGGCGTCGGCGATGGTGGTGCAGCTGGGGTCGGTGAAGCATGAGGCCAGGTCGGGGTAGCCGCGGTTGCAGTCGAGGCCTTCGACGCAAGCGTAGACCGCGCCCGCGTCACACCAGGTAATGGGGTTCGAGCAGTCGGCCTCGCAGCTCCCCTCGTCGTAGGTAAAGTCCGGCTTCGAGACCTGGGAATAGCAGTCGTCGATCAGGTGATGGCAGGCGCTGCGGCAAGTCTCGTGGAAATCGGGGGGCCCGCAGGCTACCGAGAACATCGTCGCGAGCACGGCAAGAGCAGGTCGTTCGGTCATGCACCGAGGCTAGCGCTGCCTCGGGTCGACGGACTGTCGTGAACCCGACAATCGGCGAAGATGGCCAACGTCGCTCCTCTCCCGCGAAGCGGGAGGGGGAATCTACTCGCAGCCGGCCGACGGCGGAACGGTGGTCCCGATCATGACGAGCGTCGAATCGACATTGCCGTCCGAAATCAGCAGCTGCGCCGTGTGCGTTCCGGGCGCGGTGGGCTCGAAGGAAAACTCGTAGGAAG
>Ga0302326_10020490_pt1 | contig 13608 bp, 12 predicted proteins | sample Palsa_T0_3_FD_202264 | JGI IMG/M metagenome (GOLD analysis project Ga0302326, IMG submission 202264) | Peat permafrost microbial communities from Stordalen Mire near Abisko, Sweden - Palsa_T0_3 | ecosystem: Environmental > Terrestrial > Soil > Palsa > Peat permafrost | place: Sweden: Abisko... | reverse complement strand
TCGCGGCCGAGCTGCGGTCTCGCGGAAATGACGTGGTCGCGATCTCAGAGCAGCCTGAGTGGCAGAGTAAATCCGATCCGGAGGTGGTCGCCCTCGCGCGAGCGGAGCGGCGCGCGATCGTGACCAAAAATGTCCGCGACTTCCGTCCCCTCCACACCGAACTGGTCGCCGCCCACGGTGAGGGTCACGTGGGGATGGTGTTGGTGCCCGCCAACGTTCCCCGCACAAAGGGTGCCACCGGCCACCTCGTCGCGGCGCTCGAAGCCAAGCTCCTCGAGTACCCCGCCGACGACGACCTGGCCAACGGCGAGACTTGGATTTAGGCTGTTGATCGTGTAACGGCGCCCGTCCGGAATCAGTTGTCGGTGATGCCATCCGTGGCGCCGTCGGCCGCGGCGTTGATCGCGCCGGTCGGTCGTGTCGGCATCTGCGCTGCTGCGTAGGCGTCGATCTCGTCGAGAGTCTCGTGCTCCAGTAATGCGCGGGCGAGCGTCTCGAGTTGATCCCGATGGGTTCTCAGGGCCGCTGTCACCTCGGCGTGGGCGGTGTCGATCAGCCGGCGCATTTCCTCGTCGACGATGCGCTGGGTGGCCTCCGATGCGTCCCCCGCGCCGGTCAGGAACGGGCCGCGTCCATCGACGGGCAGGACCGTGACGAAGCCGATCGCGTCGCTCATCCCCCACCGGCCGATCATCTGGCGCGCGATCGCGGTTACGTGCTCGATGTCCGACTCGGCTCCGGTCGTGATCGTCCCGTAGACGATCTCCTCGGCGACACGGCCACCGAGAGCCACGTCGATCTTGCCGAGAAGGTCCTCGCGCGTGTAGGAGACCTGATCGTCGTCAGGCGCGGACAGCGTGACCCCGAGCGCGGAGCCGCGTGGGATGATCGAGACCTTACGCACGGGGTCAGCACCCGGCGTGAGCATCCCCACCAGCGCATGGCCTGCCTCATGGTAGGCGGTGCGCTCGCGGTCGATGGCGGAGAGCACAATCCCGCGTGGGGCGCCGAGGAGGATCTTCTCGAGCGAGTCGGTGAAGTCGTTCGTCTGGACGCAATGGTGATCGCGCCGGGCGGCGAGCAGCGCCGCCTCGTTGGCGAGGTTCGCGAGATCGGCGCCGACCATTCCTGGCGTCGTTGCCGCGAGCGCCTCTAGGTCGACGCTGTCGGCCAGCGGGATTGAGCGCGTGTGAACCTCGAGGATCTTGCGCCTCCCGACCCGGTCCGGTGGCTGTACCGCTACGCGGCGGTCAAAGCGCCCCGGACGCAGCAGCGCCGAGTCGAGGATCTCCGGCCGGTTCGTCGCCGCGAGGACCACGACCGCCTCGACAGACTCGAAGCCGTCCATCTCGGTGAGGATCTGGTTGAGCGTCTGCTCGCGTTCATCGTTGGCCCCGGCGACGGACACCGATCCCTGGCGTGAGCGGCCGATCGCATCGAGCTCGTCGATGAAGATGATCGACGGGGCCGCCTCCTTCGCCTTGACGAACAGGTCACGGACGCGCGAGGCGCCGACGCCAACGATCGCTTCGATAAACTCCGAGGCCGAGATCGAGAAGAAAGCTGCGTGTGCCTCACCCGCGACCGCGCGGGCGAGCAGGGTCTTGCCCGTTCCCGGAGCGCCGGACAGGAGCACCCCGTGGGGCATTCGCCCGCCAAGCCGGCCGTAGCGCTCGGGCGTCTGTAGGAAGTCGACGATCTCCGTGAGCTCGGACTTCGCTTCGTCGATGCCCGCGACGTCGGCGAACGTGACCATGATTGTCGCGGGATCAATCCGCCGCGCCTTCGAACGACCGAACGTGCTTAGGGCACCCATGCCCCCGCCGCTTTTGGCGGCCCGCCGCATGAACAGGATCACGATCCCAACAATGAGCAGCGTCGGCCCGAAGCCCAGCAAGAGCGACGCCAGCAGAGAAGTGGTCTGAACCGTCGACTGCGCGTCGATCTGGACATCGTGGGCCTCCAGCAGCGCCGCCAGCTCGTCGTTGTTCCAGAACGCGGGAACCTGGGTCGCGAAGAGGGACGTCGGCGTGGCGGTCTTGTCGCTCGCCGGGTAGCGCACCTTCGCTTTGAAAGTGCCCTGAATCGTGTCGCCCTTGGAATTGATCGACGCGATGCGCCCGCTGCTTACCTCGGACACGAAGTAGGGGCTGAAGGGCACGGTCACCCGAGGCTCACCGCTCGGCGAGAACAGGAGCAGCACTCCCCAGTTCAATACGAGGAGCACAAGCGCGAAGACCAGGAACCCGCGCGTTCGGTGCGGCGGCCGCGCCCCAGGGGTCTCGGGCATGCCCCGCCCATCGGGGGCGGGAGCTACGCGCCAGCCGCGCGGGTCGCGTGGTATCGGCTTCCTCGGGTCCGCCTGGGACATCGTGACCTCCTGGGTTTGAGAACCGCAGAAGTCAGGGCGTGCTGCCCGCCCGACCCGGGCCGACGTCACGCTGATGCCCTCCTACCTGAAGAGTAGCCACATGCCGAGCGCTGGCCGGCGGCGGGCAAACCGTCCTGTCAGTCGAGAGCTTGACCGTGCTCGGCCAAATCGTTTCCAAGGCGTCGCACCGCTGCGCGCAGGAGACGGCACACGTGCATCTGCGAGATACCGATCCGCACGCCGATCTCGGCCTGGGTCAGGTCCTCGACGAAGCGCAGGTGCAAGATCCGGCGTTCGCGCTTAGGAAGCCGATCGACCGCGCTGCTTACGGTCGCCGCGGTGTCCGCTAGAGCAAGACCCGGATCGGCCTGTCCAAGAAGATCCATATAACTGCCTCCGAAACCGTCGTTGCTCGCGCGTGGCGCGTCAAGTGGCACCGAAGCGCGCGCCTGCGCAATCTCCAGGCCGTCGAGGACATGCTCGCTGCTGCAACCGAGATGCTGTGCGAGCTCGCTGACGGTCGGGGCATGTCCGTTCGTTTTCGAAAGGAGCCGCACGCCCGCCTCCACCATGCGCGAGCGCTCTTGCGCGCCACGCGGCACATGTACGGCCCAGCCGGTGGCACGGCGGTAGTGCTTCAACTCTCCGAGAATCGTGGGAACGGCAAAGGTCGTAAAGGCCAGACCGCGAGCAGGCTCGAAACGATCGATCGCCTTGAGCAAGCCGATGCTCGCGACCTGTTCCAGATCCTCGAGCGGCGCGGTCGGGCTCGCGTAGCGCCGTGCCAGGCTCCGCGTGAGGGGCAGGAAACGCTTGACCAGAGCTACGCGCGCGGCCTCATCGCGGAACTGAGTCCAGCGTGCGCACAGCACCCCGGGATCGACCGCGTCGAGTCCGGCACCTGTGGTCGCCGATCTCGGTGGTGGTGGTGCGGTCGCCGGCCGAACGAGCCGGGGCTTGGGGAAGGGGTCGAGCCCCGCCTCGTCTGGAGACGCGCCCCGCGGACCCAGCTCCTCAGCCGGCACACGGCATCCGAAGCCGGCTCTCGCACCGGCATTGCCATGCGGACGAACCGACCTGACGGACATCTCGACCTCCGCGGTTGCCTAACCTCTGAAGTCAAGTCTTGCTGCGCGCCCATGCGGCGAACCTCAGGACTGATGCCCTCCGAAAATCCAGCATATCCCGTTTGTCAACCAGCCGTCGCCGGCTCGGATTACGTGGGCGTCTTCGTGAGACGAGACCATCGCGTAAGTCGCCCCCACGAGGCGCCGCCGCGAGCTACCATAAAGCCAGACTCTTTCTCGCCATGACGCCACGGGACACCCAAATCCGGCCTCGAAACCATGGCGACGTCCTGACCGCGATCTCCGACGGGATGGTGGCGCTGCTCAAGGAGTTCTATGGCCGCGGCCCGACGCGTACGAAGTCCTACTACGAGGACGACCTCGTGGTCTGCGTGCTCCGCGGCGGCTTCTCCCGGGTAGAGCAGACGCTGTTGGAGGGCGGGCGCGGCGCCGCGGTCATTCAGCAGCGGATCGAGTTCCAAGAACTGATGCGTAACCGCTTCGAGGAGGTGATCGAGCACGCAACCGGTCGGCAGGTGATCGGCTTCATGAGCGGCAACCAGCAACACCCCGACATGATGTGCGAAGTGTTCATCCTCGCACCCACAGACCTCGTCGAACTCCACGAGATCCCGACGGATTGAGACGGCCTCACCTCACGGCTCGGGAAGCGTCGCTCCTTCCCCCGAGCCGGTGGACGGATGGCGTCGTACGGTGAGGTACGAGATCACGGTGGCCGCCACTACGACTGCCAGCGCGATGTACGGGAACTCGGCGTAGGGCGCGGGCTGCCCCGGCTTGAAGAGCTCGACGAACGGGACGATCAGCGTCAGGGCCCCGAGAACCGGAATCGCCACGTGGCGCAGCGCCGAGAACGATTGTCGGTGGCGGCGCCACATGAAGACCGGGAGGGAGAGCGTCGTGAGGAGGTAGACGAACAGGATCACGATCGTCCCCATCGTGGAGCACTCGGCATAGAGACCCACAGGGTCCGTCGATCCCTTGTCCACGCCGGTCACGTGGACGATCCACCAGACGGCGACGATCCCGAGTCCAAAGCCACCCATGCCCAGCAGCGCATTGATCGGGGTTTCGACGCGTGGGCGAAGATGACCGAACCAGGCCGGCAGGAGCCCGGATCGCCCGCCGTCGAAGAGCATGCGCGCCTGCGAGTTCGCGCCGGAGACGAGGGTCGCGAGCACCGAGACGATCCCTGCGACCCAGGCCAAGATCGCCGCGCCGCCGAGATAGTGATCTGCCACCGCCAGGAACGGGACCGAGGAGCGGCCGATCGAGACGACGTCGTAATGGAAGCCGGTGACGGTCGCATAGGCGAAGAACACGAACAGGAAGGCGCCGATCGCGATCGATATATAGAGGGCTCTCGGGATCGTGCGCGTCGGATCGCGGGCCTCCTCGGCAAGCGCGGGGCCGTTCTCCCATCCAATGAACATGTAAAGGGCGAGCGGGAAGCCCGCGGACAGGCCGGCCAGGCCACCGGTGAGATGCGACCAGGAGAACGGTATGGCCGAGAGCTGGGCACGGCGATCGATGAGGACGATGACGCAGACCATGAGCATGATCCCGACCTGAACGAGTACGGCCACGCCCACCGCCGTCGTCGAAAGCCTGACGCCGCGCGCCGTGAGCCAGATCGCGCCGACCGTCAGCGCCAGGGTCAGCGGTTCCCAGGGAAGGTGCCAGGAGGTGTAGTGCGCGACGGTCAGCGCCACCATGCCACCCGACATCGTGAACACGCCGGCGATGGCCACGGTGTACCCCACCGCGACCAGTAGGGCGGTGGCAACACCAGCCCTCGATCCCAGCGAGGTCTCGACGTAGGTGATGAAACTGCCCGCCGAGGGCTCGACTCTGGTGAACTCGGCCACGATGAAGGCGAGGAGCACGACGGCAACGCCTGCGGCGACGATGGTCAGCGGCGCGGCAACGCCGGCCGTAACGGCGATTACCCCGAAGGCGAAGTAGAAGTCGATCCCGGGCCCGATGTTGGCGACCGTCGACGCGGTCACGTCTGCCGTGCCGAGCTGGCCCGACTTGAGGTGGTCTTCGCTGTGACTCACCGCGGTGCTTACCGACCCCCGCCGATGAGAACTTCACGCACCTGGCGCGCGATTTCCAGGTCCTCGCGGGCAACGATGACGAGCGAGCTGGAGGTGGCCGGGTCGGCGCTGATGTCGCGGTCGCCGGTCGTCGTTCGGTTCAGGTCGTGGTCGAGGCGAATGCCGAGGAAGCCGAGCCCGTCAGAGGCAGCAGCGCGGATCGTCGGCGCGTGCTCTCCGACGCCGCCGGTCCAAACGATCACGTCGAGGCCGTCCATGGCCGCCGCCATGGCGGCGATCCCGGACCGCAAGCGATGGAGATAGACGTCGAGGGCGAGCTCCGCATCACGGTCGCCGCGGGCGCCGGCGTCGACCACGGCGCGCATGTCGGCGTTTCCGGCCAGGGCGAGCATCCCCGACTCATGCTCGAGCGCTTGGGCCATCTCCGACTCTCCGAGCTCGGTGCGCTCGAGCAGCCAGAGCAGGAGGCCCGGATCCACCGATCCCGATCGCGTCGCCATGGCCAGGCCTTCAAGGGGCGTGAACCCCATCGTCGTATCGACGGAGCGCCCGGATTTGACGGCCGCCAGCGACGCTCCGGCGCCGAGATGGCAGGTGACGATCCGGAGCTCGCCGACCGGGCGGTCGAGCATCTGCGCCGCGCGGCGCGCGGCGTAAGCGTGGGAAAGGCCATGAAAGCCAAAGCGCCGCAACCCCCACCGTTCCCGCCAGACGCGGGGCAGGGCGTAAGTGGCAGCTCCCGGCGAGAGCGTGGCATGAAAGGCGGTGTCAAAGCACGCGACCGTCGAACGGTCCGGCAGCGCGCTACTGACCGCAGTCAGTGCGGCGAGCGACTTGGCCTGGTGCAGCGGGGCGAGATCAGCCAGTTCGCGCAGCGCCGAGAGGACATCGTCGTCAACGAGCACCGGGTGGGTGTAGCGCTCTCCGCCGTGCACGATCCGATGACCGACAGCGTCGACCGGACCGAGCGCGAGCACCGCGGCGTGAACCTGCACGGCGTCGATTTCCGCGCCCGGAGCCGGCAACTCTTGGGCTCCACAGAGCCGATCGTCGTCAAGGACGCTGAGTTTGAGGCTGCTGGACCCGGCGTTGACGACGAGGACGCGCACGCTCAGGGGGTCGACCGCGTCCAGTCGCGCACGTCGGGTGCGTCGTCTCCGAATTCGCGCGTGTAGGCGCGGTGGCGCAGGCGCTCGTCGACCATGCGCTGCCGTAGCCCCGAGGCGCGGGAGCCGAGGCTGGGTACGCGATCGATCACATCCATGACGAGGTGGAAGCGGTCCATGTCGTTGAGCATGAGCATGTCGAAGGGCGTGGTGGTCGTCCCCTCTTCCTTGTAGCCGCGGACGTGGAGGTTGGAGTGGTTGTGGCGGCGGTAGGTGAGGCGGTGGATGAGCCAGGGATAGCCGTGGTAGGCGAAGATCACGGGTCGGTCGGTGGTGAAGAGCGCGTCGAACTCGGGGTCGGGCATTCCGTGGGGGTGCTCGCTGTCGGGCTCGAGGCGCATGAGATCAACCACGTTGACGACCCGGACCCGGAGGTCGGGGAGGTGCTCACGCAGGAGGGCCACCGCCGCGATCGTCTCGAGGGTGGGGATGTCTCCCGCGCACGCCATGACCACGTCGGGCTCGCCGCCTTCGTCGTTTCCTGCCCATTCCCAGATGCCCAACCCGCGCGTGCAGTGCGCGACGGCCTCATCCATGCTCAGGTAGTCGAGTGAGGGCTGCTTGCCGGCGACGATCACGTTGACGTAGCCGCGGCTGCGTAGGCAGTGATCGGCGACCGAGAGCAGGCAGTTCGCGTCCGGGGGCAGATAGACCCTGACGATCTCCGCCTTCTTGTTGACCACGTGGTCGATGAACCCGGGGTCCTGGTGGGAGAAGCCGTTGTGGTCCTGGCGCCAGACATGGGAGGTCAGGAGGTAGTTCAGCGAGGCGATCGGCGCTCGCCAGGGAATCTCGCGCGTCACCTTCAACCACTTGGCATGCTGGTTGAACATCGCGTCGATGATGTGGATGAACGCCTCGTAGCAGTTAAAGAGTCCGTGGCGGCCGGTGAGCAGATAGCCCTCCAGCCACCCCTCGCACAGGTGCTCGGAGAGGATCTCCATGACGCGGCCGTCGGGAGCGAGGTGATCGTCGGTGGGCAGGGTCTCGGCCTCCCAGACGCGGTCAGTTACCTCGAAGACGGCGCTTAGCCGGTTCGACGCCGTCTCGTCGGGTCCGAACAGGCGGAAGTTGGCGTGCTCGGCGTTGAGCTCCATGACATCGCGCAGGAACGAGCCGAGCACTCGGGTGGGCTCACTCGACGTGCACGCCGGTTCAAGCACGTCGGCCGCGTAGCTTCGGAAGTCGGGCAGATCCAGGTCGCGCAGTAGCACCCCACCGTTGGCATGCGGGTTCGCGCCCATCCTCTTCTCGCCACGGGGCGCGAGGTCGGCCAGCTCCGGTCGCAGAGATCCATCCGAGTTGAACAGTTCCTCGGGTCGATAGGACCGCATCCACGCCTCGAGCTGGGCGAGATGCTCCGGACTCGTCGCGAAGTTGGCGAGCGGAACCTGATGCGAGCGAAACGAGCCCTCCGCCGGCAGGCCGTCGACGACCTTCGGTCCCGTCCACCCCTTGGGTGTGCGCAGCACGATCATCGGCCAGCGCGGACGAACCCCGGTCGCCTCACCCGCGCGTGCGGCGCGCTGGATCTCGGCGATCTCGTCCGCGATCTCGTCAAGGGTCGTTGCCATCAGGTCGTGCATCGCCGCTGGGTCCGAGCCCTCGACAAAGCGGGGTGCATAGCCGTAACCCTCGAGCAGCGCGCGCAGCTCCTGCTCGGGGATCCGCGCGAGGACCGTGGGGTTGGCGATCTTGTAGCCGTTGAGGTGCAGGATGGGCAGTACCGCGCCGTCCCGGGCTGGGTTGAGGAACTTGTTGGAGTGCCAGCTTGCGGCCAGCGGTCCTGTTTCGGCCTCGCCGTCGCCAATCACGCAGCACACCAGCAGGTCAGGATTGTCGAACGCGGCACCGAAGGCGTGCACCATCGCGTAGCCGAGCTCACCTCCTTCGTGGATCGACCCGGGCGTCTGGGGAGCGACATGGCTGGGGATGCCGCCGGGGAAGGAGAACTGGCGAAACAGTCGCCTGAGCCCCTCGTTGTCACGGCCGATGTGGGGATACACCTCGCTGTAGGTACCTTCGAGGTACGTGTTCGCGACCAGGCCCGGTCCGCCGTGACCGGGGCCGGCTACGTAGATGACGTTGAGGTCGCGTGCGCGGATGAGCCGGTTGAGATGGGCGTAGATGAAGTTGAGTCCCGGCGTTGTGCCCCAGTGGCCGAGCAGGCGCGGCTTGATGTGCTCAAGGCGCAGCGGCTCGCGCAGCAGGGGGTTCGCGAGCAGATAGATCTGGCCCACCGAGAGGTAGTTGGCCGCGCGCCAGTACCGGTCGATGAGCTCCAGCTCGAGCTCTCGCGCGCTGAGCGAGGCGGCCCCGTTGTGGGTGGTTGTCGTCGTCGTCATTGCGACCTCGCTGATTCGAAGCGTGTATGGGCCGTCCGCCATCCGGACGTGGGAAACTCGACCTCGACTGCGTCCGGCCCGTTCCGGCTCACCGTCGTGAAACCGTCACGGAAGACGGCGAGCATGTCCCGGTTCTCGGGCAGAACCTCGGCAAAGAAGTGACTGATCTGATGCTCCTCGGCGGACTGGGCCAACCGGATGATCAGCAGCGTCGCCAGTCCTAGCTGGTGTAGATCATCGGCGACCTCGACCGCAACCTCCGCCCGAGGCGAACCCGCCGCGCGCACGAACGTGGCATGGCCGACGACGCCACGTCCGAAGGCGAGGGCGACGATGCCGTGATGGTCGGCGTCGTCATGGGCGGCCCCTCGGTGAGCCTCCCTGTGCAGATCGATCCCAACGCTAAAGAAGCGAAGCCGCCGCGAGTCAACCGACAGTCCGCACAGGAACTCCCAGATCGCCGGCTCGTCATCGAGGCTCGCCGACCGCACGGAAACGGTCAGCCCGTTTCGCAGCTGAAGCTCCTCCATCACCGTGACAGCAGCGGCGAGGATGGCCGCTTAGTCACCGTGAGGGTGGGCGTCGTGGGTATTCAGCAGCTGTTTGTCGGCGCGTGCGATGAGCTCGGCGGCTGTCTCTTCGAGCACGAGTTCGGCGAAGCCGGTTCGGATTGAACCCCGTTGCGGCGAGCTCGCGAGCGCGCAGACGACGTCGCTGAAGCGACTGCGCGCATCGCCCATGGCCATGCTTGAGATCGCGCACACGAACTCGTCGCCGCCAACGCGGACGATCAGGTCATAGGAGCGCAGGTGAGCCCTGATCAGCGCAATGACGTGTTTCAGCAGTTCGTCGCCGCAGGCGTGGCCCTCCGCGTCGTTGATGGCCTTCAGCCCAACGACGTCGACGTAGACGACGACGAGCGCCCCGTCGTTGCGGCGGCAGCGATCTATTTCATGCTCGAGCTCCGCGAGCCCCGCCGCCCTGGTACGAGCGCCAGTCAGTTCATCGGTCGCGGCCAGGGCGAGCGAGCGCGAAAGCGCTTCTCGGTCCGCGAGCGCCTCTGCGCGCTCACGGGCCGCCTGTTCACGATCGCGTGCCGCGACGAGGCGGTCTCGAGCTGCCAACGCGCGGTGCTCGGCGGCTTTGGCACGGTAGTGCGCGGCCCGCCTGCGCTGGTCAGCGGCGCGTAGCACGATCTCCGCATCGCTTATCGCCCGCGTACCGGCAGCATGCTCGTGAGCGCTGTCGAGCTGTGCCATGCCCAGATCGCGCGCCGCCGCGGCCTGATCGCGCGTGAGCGCCTTAAGGTCGCGAGTCTCCGCCACGGCGTCACGCTGGTCGGCGATGTTCAATCGCCATTCAGCGGTCTGCTCGCGGCTGTCGGTGCTCTGTTCGCGCGAGCGGGTGGTGCGCTCGCGCACGTCACGACCGGCGTTGTGCGCGCTCCGGCTGCCACCGGCCGCGAAATCACGATCGCTGGCGACCTGATCCTGGTCCGCAGCGAGCTGATCAGAGTCAGCGTCGCCCTGGTCGCGGTCAGCATTCGTCTGATCGGCATCGGAGAGCGTCTGATCGCTGTCGGAGAGCGTCTGATCGCTGTCGCTGCGCGACTGCTCGTCCTCATGAGCGACTGAGCGCGTCGGCGGGTCCGCAGCCGCGTCGCGATGGACGCGACCGTTGGTCGGCGCTGCGACGGGCTTGTTAGGGGGCTGGTTGGGCAAAATCTCGCCGATCACGACGTCCGTTTGCGCCGCCACCCAATAACCGACACGTCACCGGGCCAGCGTTGGGCGACCAGATACACGGCTCTAGCCTTGCCATGTTTCTACGGACGGGGACACAGCCACCTCCGGGTCAGTTGGTTACCTCGGAAGTCAAGTCGTGCCGCCCGCTCGGCGAGCCAACGTCACGACGTATGCCCTCAACCCGCGACCATAGCAGAGTTGATCGCCCGGTCAGGCATCAAAAACGCACTCGCGGTGAAGTTACTGGTTGCCACGCACGAAGCCGATCGCCCGCCAAATATGACCGTAGTGGTGGCAGCGCTATGGTGTGTAGGTCGCCCGTCGGGTTCTCGCCCTTCGCCTCGCGCGCGAAACCAGCCCTGGAGGACGAGAGAGAAGGCCGCGATGTCGGCCCCCGATGCTCCGCTCAACGGGGATCAGCTTCTCGCTGCGGTCACGGACGCGATGGTCACGTTTCACCGGCGCTACCACCATCGTGCGCCGGTGAGCGCGAAGACGCTGCTGCTCGGTGGCGAGATGCTCGTCTGCGTCATGGGGGGTGTGTACACAGATGTCGAGAAGACGATGATCGAGTTGCAGCGCGGCGCCGCGGTGCAAGACACCCGGAGCGCATTCCAGTTAGCGATGCAACACAAGCTGATCGCCACCGTCGAACGCTTATCAGGCCGTGACGTGCTCTCGTTCATGTCACACCACCACGTCGGACCCGACATGGAGGTCGAGCTCTTCATGCTCAGGCCAGTCCCCAGCCGCATCGTTGCCTCGGCGGACGCCCTGAACTGACCTTCGAGCCCGCGCGCGCGGCTGACCTCTACCCCAGCTCCTGCTCGGCGGTGTCTACGATGCGCTCGGCGAGGGCGAGTGAGGAGGTCGCCGCGGGTGAGGGTGCGTTGCGTACGTGGACTGCCCGGGGCGTGCATGAGAACACGAAGTCGTCGACCAGGCGCCCGTCGCGGGCGACGGCTTGGGCGCGGACGCCCGCCATCGCGGGCTCCATGTCCTCCCCCGTCAGGCCGGGCACGTAGCGGGCGACCTCCTTGGCGAAGGCCTGCCGGCTCGCGGCCATGTGCATCTCCTGGAGGCCGGTCCGCCACCAGCGCGCGGCCATCCGCCAGCTCCCCGCCCAGGTCAGCGTGTCGCGCACGTCAGCGGGGCTCACGGTACCCAGGCGGTAGGCCTGGCGCGAGGCGACGAGGAGCGCGGAGGGTCCGACGAGCACCTCTCCGTCGACCCGAGGGGTGAGGTGCACCCCGAGGAAGGGAAGGGCCGGGTCCGGCACCGGATAGATGAGCCCGTGCACAAGCGCGCGGCGATCGGGGCGCAAGCGCAGGTACCCGCCCCGGAAGGGCACGATCCGCGGGTCCGCCGGGGCTCCCGCCCGCACCGCGAGTCGATCGGACCACAGACCGGCGCAGAACAGCGCTCGCGTCGCCTGGACCGCGTCGCCGTCGGGGCCCGCGAGCCGGATCCCGCGCCCCACGATCTGCACGTCCTCGACGCGGTAGCCCAGGCGCAGCTCGGCTCCCGCCTCGCGGACCTCGTCGGCCATGCGCGCGCACACGACGCCGAAGTCGACGATCCCGGTGGCCGGCGAGTGCAGCGCGGCGACGCCGGTCGCGTGGGGCTCGATCTCGCGGATCTCCTCAGCGCGGAGGCGGCGGATGCCGGGCACCCCGTTGGCGCGAGCGCGGGTCTCCAGGTCCTCGAGGGCCGCCAGCTCGCGCGCGCTCGTGGCGATGATCAGCTTTCCGATCCGCTGGACGTCGACGCCACGGGTCTCGCAGTACTCGTACATGCGCGCCGCGCCGTCTACGCACAGGCGGGCTTTCAGCGAGCCGGGGGCGTAGTACACGCCGGCGTGGATCACGCCGCTGTTATGGCTCGTCTGATGCGCGCCCACCGACTCCGCCTGCTCGACCACGACCACGCGCGCGCCGGGCCGGCGCGTGAGGAGCTCACGGGCGACGGCCAGCCCGAGTATGCCCGCCCCGACGACGGCCGTGTCGTAGTCGTTGGGCACTACGGTCAGCCGGCCTGGGTGGCGAGCTCGAACCAGACGCGTGCGCCGCCCTCATTCTCGACTCCCCACGAGCGGGCTTCCTGCGCTACGAGGTAGAGCCCGTAGCCCCCTCCCGGTCGATCGGGGTCGCGCGGCGCCGGAGTGAAGCCACGGCCTCGGTCGGTGACCTCCACGCGCACCACGCCGGTGCCGACGAGATGAGCGCACAGGAGGATCTCGGACCGCGCGGGGGCGCTCGAGTGGATGACTGCGTTGGTGACGACCTCGGAGACGAGGAGCAGGAGGGTGGCGAGACGGGCAGGGACGATGTCACTCCCGTCCGAGAACCCGGTGATGGCCGCCCGCGCGAGGGCCGGAGCGCTCGGAGCCTGCTCGAGGCTGATGCGCAAGAGCCGCGCGTCGGTGCGACACGGCGATTCTCCCGACAGCGACATCATGGTTCCGGGGCGTCCTCGAACGGGAGCGCCGAGTCGGCGCCGGTGGCCTTGAGCACGGCCGCGGCGGTCTCGTAGCGCGGGCGGATCAGCGCCAGCTCCCACTCCTCTTGCTTGGCCCGGTGGTCGAGCTCGATGAGCAAGCGCAGCCCGGTGGAGTCCATGAAGGTCAACTCACTTAGATCGACGGTGACCGCCTTGACGTCACGCCGGAGGGCGCCGATGCTCTCTCCCAGCACCGGGGCGGTGCTCAGATCGAGCTCGCCGGTGACCTTCAGGGTCACGCCAGCGTCGGTGACCCGATGGGCGATCTTGAACTCAGTCGGTCTGACCATGCCTCGCTCCTGCTAGAAGATCGTCGGTGGGGCGGCCGTTCTCG
>Ga0302326_10020488_pt1 | contig 13609 bp, 13 predicted proteins | sample Palsa_T0_3_FD_202264 | JGI IMG/M metagenome (GOLD analysis project Ga0302326, IMG submission 202264) | Peat permafrost microbial communities from Stordalen Mire near Abisko, Sweden - Palsa_T0_3 | ecosystem: Environmental > Terrestrial > Soil > Palsa > Peat permafrost | place: Sweden: Abisko... | reverse complement strand
ACCTGCCATTCTTAAGCGCGTTTGCGCGGAACTACACCACGCTCGACCAGTATTTTCCTTCCATTCTCAGTTCCACCTTTCCGAATCGCGTGTTTTTTCACGCGGCACAGACTGACCGGCTGGACAATTCGCTCACGATTTCAACCTTGCCGACCATCTGGGATGCGCTGGCTGAGGCGGGGGTAAGCAACAAATACTATTTCTCGAATGTGCCTTTTCTCGCGCTGTGGGGAGAAAAATATATTCCGATCTCGGCGCTGTATCCACAATTCTTGGTGGATGCCGCTGCCGGCGAGTTGCCTGCGGTTTCTGTCGTGGACCCGCGTTACACGCTGATTGATGACGGCGAAGGCAATGACGATCATCCCCATGCCGACCTTCGCGCCGGCGAGGCTTTTCTCGGTCAGGTCTTCCAAGCCGTGAGCTCTGGGCCGGGATGGGCGAAGACGGTGCTCGTCGTCACCCGCGATGAGTGGGGAGGATTTTTCGAGCACGTCGTGCCTCCGCGTGCCATCGCACCCAACAACGTTGACACTGGTGAATGGCAAGGCGTTATTGGGAATGCGCGTGCCGGTGATCGTGGCTTCGCCCTTTAGCCGGGGAATTCCCGCAACTCCCGTGATCAATTCACAGCTTTACGATCACACTTCGATCCTGAAGTTCATCGAATGGCGATGGGGACTGAAACCGCTGACCATGCGGGATGCCGCAATGAACAACCTGGCGCTGGCGCTGAACTTCACTCATCCGGACACGGCCGTGCCAGTGCTACCGGTGATTCCAGAACCTGTACCCACTCCCTGTGGAGAAGGCGGAATATTGGATGGATCGAGCCAAGGCGAAACCGACAGTTATCGATTGCTGCACTCGCCATTGATCAAAGGATGGCCACTGCCGCCAGGGTTACTGTAACGGAATGGAGCTGGCCGCCGAGCGGGCGGGCAGCCTCACCGGCTCAGGGCGGGCTCTCCGCTTCGCTGGCTTTCGCTCTGCTTCGGTCGGGATGACAATCCGAGTCGAAGGCAAATGCGGGACCGCCTTCAAAAGCGAACGCAGGCCAAAAACGTCGGAACTGGAGTGCCCGACCCACACGAGCCGATGCGATGCCTACAAAAGCAGGCCTCCACTGCGCTCGCTTGCGCTCCGCTCCAGTCAGGATGACAGAGTTTCGCTGCAGCTCTGATTCAGTCTGTTCAGGGGGGAATCTAGTTCTACCCTTAACTAATTCGGCATCAGGCTTTTATCCCGGTTGCATCCATGATATAACCTGCCCTGAGCAACAAAAAGCGGGTGATCCGCCTGCCGGGGGCGTATTCTGATGGTATTGGCTCCGTTTGCCTAGAGTCAGGGCGAGAGTCAACGACCAACAGGGATTCGCAACGAGCACGAACTAGGAGGCACAGTGTCCGAAGCACGGACCGGAAAAAGATTTCCGCTAGAATTGCCGATCAAGATTCACGAAGAGAATGCCAGCGGCGCGACCAAGGGGCTTACCGGGAACCTGAGCGCGGCGGGAGTTTACATTCGTGCCGATGCGTCGCTCGAGGTGGGGTCGGGGGTGGAGTTTGAGATCACACTTCCGCCCGACGTTACCGGGGGGAGCGAGAGCGTTACCATCCAGTGCAAAGGGCGCGTAGTGCGCACTGACCCCACTGGGACCAGCCCGGACGGCAAGGGTGTGGCCTGCGTGATCGACTCCTACGAGTTTGTGAGGAAGTAGTCGGTTGGGAGCGGCGGAATTTGAATAATTTTGAATAATAACGATGCGAGCCCAACGCGCGATTATGGTTTCGCAAGGAACGCCACCTTTCGGCGCGCGGCGCTTGCTCAGAGCAGGCTAGTTCGCGCGGCTGACCCAGATTCCCTCGGCAAGCTCGTGGGACAGGCTCTTCACTGCGCAAAGAACGTTTGTTCAGGATGACAATGGACCTTTTGGAGTGCGGACAACATGCTCAAACTGATACTGGCCGATAACCAGGCAATCTTCCGCGCCGGCATCGCCAAAGTGCTGGCGGTGGAAGACGAGATGCGCATCGTCGCACAGGCGCAGACGCAAGAGCAGATGTTCATGGCTCTGGACAAATTCCGCGCCGCGGTGCTGATCGTAGCGGCGGGCTTTCACAACGATTTCGCCATGATCGTACAGTCAGCCAACCGCTCCAAGACCCGCGTGGTGGTGCTGGCCGATACGGGCGAAAGCGCGCAGCGGCATATGGCGAACGGGGCGCATGGCGTGGTCTACCGCAATGTGACCAGCGCGGCCCTGGTGGACTGCGTGCGCAAGGTGGCGCGCGGGGAAACCTGGGTGCAGGACGTTGCCGTGCCGAGCGAACTCACCGAGAACGATATGGTCGGACTGCGGGTGCGGGACCGTCTGACGGCGAAAGAGCTGCGTATCGTAGCGCTGATCGTGCAGGGCTACAAGAATAAAGAAATTGCCGCTCAGCTTGGAACCACGGAGCAGGTCATCAAGAATTATCTGAGAAACGTCTATGACAAGATTGGAGTATCCGACCGGCTGGAGCTGGCATTGTTCACCATCCACCACCGGATCTTGAATGAAGCGGCCGCGGCGACTACAGCGGGGCCGGCGCCCCAGGCTCCGGCGGGCGCGATGCCGTAGGGATCTCTTGAACGAGCAGATTCAAAGGCCACCCGTTTTTGGGTGGCCTTTCATTTCGTCTGAAATCAGCTGCCGCGCACCATCAGCCGAGTTTCTCTGCCACTGACTTCGCCTGCGTGAAAAGATACAGGTAGTCCGGGCCGCCGGACTTGGAGTCGGTGCCGGACATGTTGAAGCCGCCGAAGGGATGCGCGCCAACCATCGCACCCGTACACTTGCGGTTGATGTAAAGGTTTCCGACGTGGAAGTCGCGCTTGGCGCGGTCGATCTTGTCGCGCGATTGGGTGTAGATGGCGCCGGTGAGACCGAACTCGGTGTCGTTGGCGATTTCGAGGGCGTTGTCAAAGCCGCGAGCCTTGATCACCGCCAGGACCGGGCCGAAGATTTCTTCCTGCTCGAGTTTCGATTTGGCGGGAATATCGGCAATCACGGTGGGGCGGATGAAATAGCCTTCGCCCGCTTCGGTGGCCCGGTCGCCGCCGGTAAGGAGGCGTCCATCTTTCTTGCCTTGCGCGATGTATTCGAGGATCGTCTTCATTGAGCCTTCGTTGATCACAGCGCCCATGTTGCTGTTTTCCGCGGGATCGCCGACGGTAATCTTTTCGACGCGGGCTTTGAGTTGTTCGAGGAATTTGTCGTAGACGCGTTCATCGACGATGGCGCGGGAGCAAGCCGAGCACTTCTGGCCCTGGAAGCCGAATGCGGCCTGTGCGACGCCTTCGACGGCGGAATCGATGTCGGCGTCGGCGTCGACGATGATGGCGTCTTTGCCGCCCATTTCTAAGATCGTGCGCTTGATCCAGAGCTGGCCTGGAGCTTGCGTGGCGGCGACCTTGTTGATGTGCAGTCCGACCTCGCGGGAGCCCGTGAAAGCTATGTAACGGGTCTTCGGATGCGCGACGATGGCGTCGCCGAAGCTGGCGCCGGCGCCGGGGCAGAAGTTCACTACGCCTTCGGGCATGCCGGCTTCTTCGAGCAGTTCAATGAACTTGGCAGCGATGGTGGGAGAATCGCTCGAAGGCTTCAGGATTACCGTGTTGCCGCCGACGATGGAGGCCAGAGTCATGCCGGCCATGATGGCGCAGGGGAAGTTCCAGGGCGGGATGACTGCGCCCACGCCGAGCGGAATGTAGGTGAGTGAATCGCGCTCGCCGGGCAACTGCACAGGGGTCTCGGCTTTGCTCAGGCGCAGGGCTTCGCGGGCATAAAACTCGCAGAAGTCGATGGTCTCGGAGATGTCGGCGTCGGCTTCGGCCCAGTTCTTGCTGACTTCAAAGACGAGCCAGGCCATGTAATCCATTTTGCGCTGGCGCAGCAGTTCGGCTACGCGGAACAGCAGACTGGCGCGCTGCTCGACGGGAGTGCGGCTCCAGGGGGCGAAGGCTTTCAGGGCAGCGTTCATCGCCGGTTCCACATGCTCTTTGCCCGCTTTTTGATGGATTCCGACTAGTTGCGACGGCTTCGACGGATTCAGCGACTTGATCTTGTCCGCCGTCTTGACGCGCTGGCCGCCGATGATGAGGTCATACTCGCGGCCGAGTTGGCCGCGAACTCTTTCGATGGCGGCGCGCATCTTGCGGGCGTTGTCTTCGTGGCGGAAGTCGTAAAAGGGCTCGTTGATGAATGGGCCTTGATGGGCGGTTGTGCGTGGCTGGACGGGGGCTTCGGCGATTGCCATGGGAGTAATTCCTTTCAACCTTGGAGCTTAGACAGTAGGATGTGTCCTACTATTTTACACCTTGGGCAGAGGGCCGACGGGTAGAATGGGGACGAGCTGACACGTCATGGGCAAGCGCGTAAGTCGGCACTCTATCGCAATCCGCACGCCTAGGAGCACGACCGACCGGAGTCCCCAGAATCGGCGCCAGAAGGTCGAAACCCCCACCCTAATGTAGCAAAAGGTGCGACGTTGAGGATGGGACTCCCGCTCGGGTGATACACTCGACCGTTTTCATCGTAGAGTCCCGAGGTCAACCTATGCAGATTCAAAAAGTGGGAGTTATCGGGGCAGGCACGATGGGAAACGGCATTGCGCACGTGTTCGCGCGCCGCGGATGCTCCGTGGTTTTATGCGATGTGGAGCAGCGCTTTCTGAATCACGGGCTCGAGACCATCATCAAGAACCTCGACCGCGAAGTAGCGAAGAACAAGATTTCTGCCGACGAGAAAGCATCGGCTCTGCGGCGAATCGATCCGGTGACGGAGCGCGCCAAACTTGCCGACTGCGACTTCATCGTGGAAGCGGCTACGGAGAAGTTCGAGATCAAGGCGGAGATTTTCCGCGATCTTGACCGGCTGGCTCGGCCCGGGGTCATCCTTGCCTCAAATACTTCGTCGATCTCGATTACCAAGCTTGCCGCGCTCACCGAGCGGCCGGACCGAGTGATTGGAATGCATTTTTTTAATCCGGTGCCGGTGATGAAGCTGGTGGAGGTGATCCGTGGGCTGGCTACCTCGCAGGAAACCTTCGCCGTGGTGCGCGACCTGGCGGTGATGCTTGACAAGACGCCGGTTGAGGTCAACGACGCGCCGGGATTTGTCTCGAACCGCGTGCTGATGCCTTTGCTGAATGAAGCCATGTATGCCGTGATGGAAGGCGTGGCCACGCCGGAGGCGGTTGATGAGGTATTCAAGCTGGGCATGGCGCATCCCATGGGACCGTTGACGCTGGCTGATTTCATCGGGCTCGACGTTTGCCTCGACATCATGCGCGTGATGCAGGAGGGGTTGGGCGATCCCAAGTACCGGCCTTGTCCGCTGCTGATCAAGATGGTGGATGCGGGGTGGTTGGGAAGGAAGAGCGGGCGGGGGTTTTATAAGTATTGAGGATTTCTAGTACCGAGTACCCGCTGCCGAGTGCCGAGTGAGAGCCGCCAATCATGACACCTGGATTGGATTCGCCGCGGGGCTCAAGGGATTTCCCCTTCTATCTTCTTGCCGCTGTTGCAGGCATGGGCACGGGCTGGGTGGACGTCGCAATCAATGACCTGCTTTTTACGGCGCTGCTGGTGCTGATGGCTTGCATGCTGCTGGGGCTGCTGCGCCCGCACTGGCCGTGGCGGTGGGTGGTGGTGATAGGAATGTTCGTCCCCCTGAGCGAACTTGCGGCCTACCTGATCCTGACCGTGAAGCCCACGCGGGCGCAGGTGTATGGATCATTTCTGGCCTCGCTGCCGGGGATTGCGGGCGCTTACGGCGGATCGCTCATGCGTGGCGTTTTGGACAATCTGCGGCAGGGGAAGTAGGGCAGTCGCCCCTCGCCAGCTTTGCCGTTCTCGCCCTCCCGCCTGAATACGGCTTCCCTGCTTCCACCAGCTTGCAGACTATAATTCTCCCGCTATGTCTTTCCTTCGTTTCCTCATGCTGCTGTCGCTGGTCTGCTGGATCGGCGGGCTGATCTTTTTTGCTTTCGTGCTTGCGCCCACGGCGTTCTCTGTTCTGCCCACGACCCATCTTGCGGGCAATGTGGTTGGACGCGCTTTGGGTAAGTTGCACTGGATTGGATTGGTCTCCGGAATCGTCTTTCTGGCAAGTTCCCTCCTTGACAGCCGCCTTAGCGATGGCACGGCGCATGTCTTCGCGACGCGTCACGTGTTGCTCTGTGCGATGCTAGCGCTCACGTTGATCTCACAGTTCGGCATCATTCCGCGCATGGACGTTTTGCGGGCGTCGCTCGGCGAGGTGAGCTCGGCCCCGATCGACAATCCTGAGCGTATCCAGTTCGATGCGCTGCATGTTTGGTCGACGCGGGTAGAAGGCGCAGTGCTGCTGCTGGGATTGGGGGCGGTGTATCTGACGGCGCGCAGCTTTTAACGTCTGGCTTCTGGTTCCTTTTAGCTAACACTTTCCCCGCATTCCGGTTGGGCGTTTGTGTGCCTGATCGTTTATCCTGAAATGTTGTGCCATGGACGCTGAAGCGCACAGTGCGCATCCACTCTGAGTTCGCTTCGGCGGCGCGTTCGCTAGAAGCCAGGGGCGAGAAGCTAGAACTTTCCTTATGAAAACCGGCATTATTGGCCTGCCTCAGGTGGGCAAAACATCGCTGTTTCGGATTCTGACCAAGGCTCATCTTTCGGATCAGGCGCGGGCCAATCCGCGCGAGGCGCACATCGGAGTGGCCAAGGTTCCGGACGACCGGCTTGACCGCCTGGCTGCGCTGTACAACCCCAAGAAACTCACGCACACCTCGGTCGAGTACGTCGACGTTGGCGCCATCGGCCAGGAAGCGCTGAAAGACAGCGCCTACGCCGCACATCTGCGCAACGTGGATGCGCTGGCCCATGTGGTTCGCGTATTTGACGATCCGGCGATTCCGCTGGTCGGCGCAATCGATCCGCTGCGCGATATCAAGAATGTGGAATACGATCTGTTGGTCAGCGATCTTGGACAAATCGAAAAACGGCTGGAGCGCCTCGAAAAAGACCTCAAGAAAATGAAAACGCCGGAACTCGAAAAGGAATTCGAGCTGCTCAAACGCGCGAAGCTACAGGTGGAATCCGATAAGCCCTTGCGCGAAATGGAAATGACTCCCGAGGACAAGAAACGCATCAAGGGTTTCATGTTCCTGAGCGAGAAGCCAATTTTCTACGTGCTAAACATTGGCGAGTCGAGCGAACTGGGCAAAGAGCTGGAAGAAGCGGTGCAGAACTACAAGCTCACCGAAATTGCGGCGCGGCCGAATGCCGCGGCTACGGCGATCTGCGGCAAGGTCGAAGCCGAACTTGCCGAGATGAGCGATGCGGACGCTGCCGAATTCTTGTCGAGCTATGGCCTTAAAGAGAGCGGGCTGGTGCGGCTGATTCGGACCACTTACAAACTGCTGGGTCTGATTTCATTCTTCACGGCCGGCGAGGATGAGTGCCGCGCCTGGCAGGTTCCCGGCCATTCGCGCGCACAAGAAGCGGCTGGGGCGATTCACTCCGATCTGGAAAAGCATTTCATCCGGGCTGAAACCATCCGCTGGGATCAGCTGCTCGAAGCCGGGTCCGAGGCGAACGCCCGCGCCAAAGGAACCCTCAGGCTCGAAGGTAAGGATTACATCGTCGAGGACGGCGATGTAATGCACATAAGGCACTCGGGATAAATTCACCCCGGAGACACAGAGAAAATCAAGAATTGCCCCTCTCTCATGTCCCTGTCCCTCTCTGGTCAATTCTCTCTGATATCATCCTCGCCAACTGCCCATGAGCGCGATCTTCATCAGCCTTCTGCTCGGCCTTACTGCCGCGGCCGCGAACGTCTTTGGCGGGGCGATTATTGTGCAGCGGAGTTGGGAGCGCCGCTATCTCCGCTACTTCGTTGCGTTGGGCGCGGGTTTCATGCTGGCCACGGCTCTGGTCGAGATGGTCCCGGAAAGCCTGGAACTGCGGGGCAGGAGTGCGGCTTTTCTGATCCTGCTCGGCTACCTCCTCATCCATTTTTTCGAGCACACGGTGACGCCGCACTTCCACTTCGGCGAGGAGACCCACCGAGACGAATTTATGCACTCGCACAAGGGATACTCGGTGTTGCTCGGCCTGATCATCCATACGTTTTTTGACGGCATCGCCATTGCGTCTGGGTTTCTGGTTTCGAATGCTCTGGGTTGGATCATTTTCTTCGCCATCTTCCTCCACAAGATTCCCGAAGGCTTCACGGTGAGTTCGGTAATGCTGGCCAGCGGACGCAGCCGGGGCACGGCGTGGGGCGCTTCAGTAATCTTAGGCGGGGCCACGCTGGCCGGGGTGCTGACCATGGCGATCTTCCGCCAACACGTAGACGCAGGGTTGCCGCTGGCCGCAGGGGTCACGATCTATGTGGCGGCTTCGGATTTGGTCCCGGAGGTAAACAAAGAACCGGGAGCCAGGATGGCTCTGCTGGTCTTCGTTGGGGCAGGGGTTGTATTTCTGCTGGACGCTTTGTTCCACGGGCACTGAGAATAGTTCTCAGTTCTCGGCAACAGACTGAACTCAGGCTGACGGCGCGGTCAAGCCTGGAGTTCAATTCTGCCGTCAGTCCACCGTGTGCTTGGCGGTGTAGCCGTCGCGGGCAACGACGTCAATCTTCTGTTCTTTGCCCTTCTGGTCTTTTACCTTCAATGGGCCGCCGTCGGGCGCTAGCACCTCAACCTTTAACTTGCGGTAGGTGCCGTCCAGCTTGGTGTTGCTGGGATGATAAGACAGCGAATACTGGTTGCGGATGTCGTTGCCAATATCGATGAAGTCTTCTCCATACTCCGCCTGAAAACGCGGGAAGTAGGCCCGACCCCCGGTCATCGCAGCGAAAGTTCTCATTTCGTTGTCGGCCTGCAAGTAGGTCATTTCGTCCACCGGGATGCCCATGCCACGGCGCGGCGCCGGGTTCATGATTCGGGCGATCTGTCCCACGCTGATCGGGAAGATGGTCACATCTTTCGTGTCCTTGATCTTCTTGGTGATCTTGTCCAGCGTCAGTCTGCTGAAGGTATCGACCCCGGTGGTGACCAGAATAATGTACTTCTTGCCTTCGACCCGGTCCATGCGATCCAGGGTGTCAAACAAGGCGTCGAACAGATTGGTCTCGGCGAATCCGGGAATGCGCAACTGGTTCAGCGCTCCATAGACGGCTTGCTTGTCCTGGGTGAAATCCACCAGAATGTGCGGCAGCATGTCGTAATAGCTGACCGCGATCCAGTCGTCTTTGGTGAGCGTGTGGGCAAAGGCATAAGAGGCCTGCAGCGCATCGATCATGAACCTATAATTGGTGGAAGCGAATTCCACCAACAGCACCGCAGTGATGGGCGCTTTCGACACGTTGAAGTTGGTGATCTGCTGCGGGGATCCGTCTTCAAACAGCCGGAAATTCTCCTTTTTCAGGCCCGGGACAAATTGGCCAGCCTTGGTGGTGACCAGCACGTCCACGTTCACCAGGGGCACGTTCACCTTGATGGAATAGTCGGGCATGCCCTCGACCTTGTTAGGCGGAGGGGCTGGCGGAGGTGGCGGAGGAGCTTCTTCGGGGTTCTTCCTAGGGATGGAGTAGGGACCGACGTTGCCGGTGGGCCCACCTGCATCGGCTGGAACGTCCTGTTTGGGTTTGCCGTTGTTTTGCGTGTTGTCTTGCGGCGGGGCTTGCGACTGGTCCTGGGCTAGGACTGGAGTGACACCGGAGATCAACAGCGCAACCGCCCACGCCAGCATCCACCTGGTGTAATTGCTCGAACGTAGCAACCGGTTCATGACCCTCCATTTGGCGAACATAGAAACCCCTGCGGGGGAACTGGAGATAAGACTCTATCGAGCAAAAATCCCCTGTGCTAGTATAGACGCTGGGATTCGCGATTGGGATGTTTTGCCCGGCTCCCCGTATTCCCCTCCCCTGGCAACGACTTACAATCTGGCGGAGTCTAATCAAGCAAATATAGGACCTGTGGGGTCCTTTCGGGCGTTGTACATGAAAAAACTGGTTCTCGCATTCCTCGCCGCTGTCACTTGCCTGGCTTTTACGTCTGCGCCAACGTCCGCTTCCGCGCAAAACCCTCAAACCATTGCCGTTAGCCAGATCCACGCTGGCATGCGCGGGGTCGCCTACACGGTATTTCAGGGCGTGAAGGCCGAGGCCATGGAAGTGGAAGCGCTGGGTGTGATGCATAACGTGAACGGACCGAAGGGCGACATTATTCTGGTGCGGCTGCACGGGCAAAAGGTCGAGTACACGGGGGTAGTGGCAGGGATGAGCGGCAGCCCGGTTTATTTCGATGGAAAACTGGCCGGAGCGCTGGCGTTTCGCATCGGGGAATTCTCCAAAGAGCCGATCGCGGGGGTTACGCCCATCGCGGATATGCTGGAAATCAGCGCGCTCGACCGCTCCCCTGCGGAAGAGACCTCCGCCGTCAAGCCCTCGATGAACGCAGCTGCTGGCAAGACTGCGGCGCCCGGTGAAGCGTCCACGCTTCCGGGTTCAGGTCAGGATTCTGCGAATTATCTCAAGCCCATCGAGACTCCGCTGGTCTTCAACGGATTCTCCGAACAAGCCATTCATCTTTTCTCGGGGCAGTTTGCCGCCGACGGCATCGTCCCCGTGATGGGTGCGGGTTCGGTGAGCAACGACAAACAGCCGGAGCCGCTCGAAGCCGGCTCCGCGATCAGCGCCATCCTGGTCCGCGGCGACATGGATATCGAGGCCACCTGCACCGTGACCTACGTGGATGCGCAGCGGCTGCTGGCTTGCGGACATCCGCTGCTGCAGTTCGGCTCCGTTGACCTGCCCATGAACAAGGCCGAGGTATTAGCTACGCTGCCCTCGCCGCTCAATGCTTTCAAGATCGTCAACACCACCGAGTCGGTGGGAACCTTCGTCCAGGATCGCCACACCGGCATTCTCGGCGTCTTCGACCGCCAGCCGGCCATGATTCCGGTTACGCTCACCATCCACAGCGACGCGGGGTCGAAGGAGTTCCATTACGAGGTACTGAATAATCCGAAGCTGACGCCGCTGGCGCTCATGGTGACGGTGTACAACGCGCTGCACGGTGTCAACGAGTTCGGCGAAGAGATTACCTACCGGCTCGCGGGAAGCATCGGGGTGAAGGGATTTCCCGAGGTCACGATGCGCAACATGTTCGCTCCGGCGGAGGGCGCGCAGCCAGCGGCGATGCAGGCCGCGCTTTCACTGGGCGAGCGCTTTGGACGCATTTATGACAATCCCTACAACGCTCCCGCCATCGAGGGCGTGAAGCTCGACTTCGATCTGGTCCGCGAGCGCCGCTGGGCTCGCCTGGAGAGCGCCCGCACCGACGTTACCGAAGCTCGCCCCGGCGAAGCCATTATCGTCGAGACCGTGCTCGCTCCTTACCGCGGCGAGCGCATCGTGCGGCAGATTCCGGTAAAGATTCCCACTTCGGCGAGTAAGGGAACCTTGCGCATTCTGGTGAGCGACGGCGATACTCTCGACCGTATCGGACACATCAATCCCGCCTTTGGCCGCAAACTCGATCTCGCCTCCACGATCGCGCTGCTCAACAAAGAGCACTCGAACAATCGCGCCTACGTCTCGCTGCTCGAGGCCGACCCTGAAGCCCGCGTCGCCGATAAAGTGATGCCCACGCTGCCGATTTCGATTATGAATGTGATGGATGGTATGCGCGGCAACCAGGAGATGGTGGTCTCCGGCGAATCGAGCGTGGATGAAACGGCAACGGCTCCGCTGGATTACGTGGTGTCTGGAGCGCAGCTGCTGACGATTACGGTGAAGTAAAGTGTGGCGCGGGCAAGTTTTGCCCGCCAAATCTGACCACGAGCAAACCGTAGTTCCAAGTTCACAACTCACCCGGAAACGAAGCCCCGCGTTCGACCTTGAGACGAGCCCCCCGTTTCTCAGATACCGCCGGGCATTTCGCAAGCAGGAGTGCCCGGCGCCGCACCATCAAACTCACGCACATGTTCAAAACAGTGACGTCGCTGCTTTTTCCATGTGCTTGAATCCATCGCTGGACCAGGCGGCCAGCACCATCAGCGTCCCGTTGTAGCCCACGTGCGCCAGGAAGCTTGCGGCCACGGACTTGGTCATCGCCCGCACCGTGGTGAGCACGACGCCGACCAAAAAGACGATCAGCACGGCTCCCCAGGAATTTCCGTATTGGAAAAAATGCATCAGACCAAAGGGCAAAGCGGTGAGAAGAATTCCCCAAACCGCCCCCAGCCGACGCGCCACCACGGGATAAAGGAAACCGCGAAAGAAAAGTTCTTCCATCAGAGGGCCGAGCGTGACGGCGAAAGCCGCGGTGAGATAGGCATCGAAGGGCCGGTCAAAAAACTGATCGAATGGCGTGTTCTTCGGCATGGGCAGGAATCGTCCCAGAATGTCGAAGCCGAGCATGAGAACTCCCATCCCCACAAAACTCACTCCGGCGACCCCAGGCCAATTCCAGCGAATGGCCGGCCAGAAGCGCGTGTGATATTTCCCCTCGACCAGCAGGACCATGAAAAGCGCCATCACAGCGTAAAGCAGCAACTGGGAAAGCAGCATCAGGGCCGGCTTCTGCATCAATTCCATCGGAGTGGCCTCGGGATAGGCGAGCCGGAATAACCCCGGGACGACGAACAACTGCGCAAGTACGAACGTGACCGCCGTCAGAATCAGCATCAAAAGCACGTCCCACCCGGTCCAGACCGGGTTCTCATGAGCTTTGGGTGCGGGCGGCACGGCTTGAGGCAGGGCCGCTGGAATCGGCACCACAACAAACGGAGTGGGCGTTTGCGGCTCACTGTTCAGCGGCTGCGGATCAAACTGCGGATTTTCGGGTGCTGACAAAAAGATCCCTTCCCTGAAAAAAAAAGACTCCCACCCGACTACGATGTTTGGCGAAATCTAGCGACTGCTAGGCACTCCGCTTCCCGTTCCCGGAGAAGTATACCGTCAGGGCCTGGCCGGTATAGGACCTCTTCACCCTTGCCACCTGCTCGGGCGTGCCTTGAGCCACGATGCGGCCGCCTTCTTCGCCGCCTTCGGGGCCGAGGTCGATGATCCAGTCGGCGTTGCGAATCACGTCCAGATTGTGTTCGATGATGACGATCGAATTGCCCAGGTCCGTCAACCGGTGCAGCACTTCGAGCAGCTTCTTCACGTCGTCGAAGTGCAGGCCGGTGGTGGGCTCGTCGAGAAGATAGAGAGTCTTGCCCGTCTGGCGCTTGCTCAATTCGCGGGCCAACTTGATGCGCTGCGCCTCACCGCCGGAAAGCGTTACCGCAGATTGACCGAGATGAATGTAGCCGAGACCTACATCGACCAGGGTTTGCAGCTTTTGCTTGACCTGCGGAATGTTCTCGAGAATCGGCAGCGCGTCAGAGACCGGCATCTCAAGCAGGTCGGCGATGGAGTTGCCGTTGTAGTGCACAGCCAGCGTTTCGTGATTATAGCGGCGACCGCCGCAGACCTCGCAGAGCACGTAGACATCGGGCAAGAAGTTCATTTCAATGCGGCGCTGGCCTTCGCCCTGGCACGCCTCGCAGCGGCCGCCGGAAACGTTGA
>Ga0302326_10020487_pt1 | contig 13609 bp, 16 predicted proteins | sample Palsa_T0_3_FD_202264 | JGI IMG/M metagenome (GOLD analysis project Ga0302326, IMG submission 202264) | Peat permafrost microbial communities from Stordalen Mire near Abisko, Sweden - Palsa_T0_3 | ecosystem: Environmental > Terrestrial > Soil > Palsa > Peat permafrost | place: Sweden: Abisko... | reverse complement strand
CGCCGTGTCGTAATCTAAGGACACTGAATCTGCATTTCGGCGCGCCCGTAGCTCAGCTGGATAGAGCGTTTGGCTACGAACCAAAAGGTCGGGAGTTCGAATCCCCCCGGGCGCACCACCTCATTCCTTTGCCCGTCAGTTGATTAGCCCTTCCTTGTTCTGATTCGCTGCAATTAATTTGGGAGCAACTGGGAGCAATACCCGAGCGACTTTGTCCGCCAGTAGCTTTTGCGCTTCAGGCATCGGCTGAGTGTACACATCGAGCGTGAGTCTCGCGTCGGTGTGACCCAACTGCGTCTGAAGCGCTTTAATGCTTTCTCCCGTGGGATTTGCCCACGTCGAGAATGTGTAACGGAAGTTGTGCCAACTCACGACCGGAATCCCGGCACGTTTGCACGCGGGATGCACGACGCGGTTGAGCACATTGTTTGGGTTGAGAGCCGTGCCGCGATCTGTATGGAACACCAGATCATCGGGTTGATGTAGAGAAGGCCGCAAATGCGCCAGGGCGTCCATTACGGCGGAGTCTACGAACACCTTCCGACAGGACGCTCGGGTTTTCGGTGCCGCAGTGCGGCCCTCATAGTTCGCTTCCCTGACGATGATCGACCGTTCCTGGAAATCGATACATTTCCAGCGAAGGCCGAAAATCTCGCCTCGGCGAAGCCCTGAGAGAACTGCCAGCAACACCATGGTCTTATACATTTCCTCTAACTCTTCGAACAGAGCTCGGACCTGTTCTGGAGTTAGCGTCAATCGTTCCCGCATGGCAACCTGAGAAGGCACCTGCGTTCCTTGGGCAGGATTGGTCTGGAGATAGGCCCACTTCTGAGCCGTGCCGAAAATCTTGGAAAGCAAGTTTCGCATTGTAAGCACCGTTTTGGGTGCGTAACGCTTTGCCTTCTCCGCCAAGAACATTTGCACGTCCGCCGGTCCTATTTCCGAAAATCGCATCTGTCCGAAAAACGGAATCAAGTGCACCCGGATGATGTTGCGATAGTTTCGCGCAGTTGAAAAACGGAGCATGGGAATAATATTCATTTCCCAACGATCCAGAACGAACCGCTCGAAACACGACATCAGCTCGGGCTTGTGTCTTCCCTGGTTGATTGCTCCTAACCGTTCAGCTGCCATGCGCAGAGCTTGGCGCTTGCTTATCTCGCGTATCCGGCCTAATACAACTGACCGCTGACGACGAATTCGCAAACCGTTCTCTGCGATTGCATCCTCTCGGAATCGGAACACCCACACAGGATCTTTCTTACCCCTCTTGAAAAGCCAACCACCTTGCCACCGCGGTCTTGCCACGAAGTTTCCTTTCTCCGTGGCCCGCCTTGCCTCTGCAAGCGGGAGAATAGCATGAGTAACAGCGCTAGCTTGCATGGCGCTTTTCCCGCGCAGCGACGATGCGCCTCAAAATGTCGATGACGCTGCAGCCTCGCACGTCCTCTTGACTAATCGTCGCTTCATAGGCGATCAGTCCCGGCGGTCGATCGAGATCCAAGACTTCAAAGCGTTCTTTCGTTGGATCGGATGAATGGTTGTGCAAATATTCGATGTGTCTGCGTTTGAGCCACCAACCTGACGTTTTTGCCTTTCCCGAGAGCCTAAGACCCCGCGAAGTCGTAAATATTCTTGCCCTCCGCGGTAAGAGGCTGAGAGTGTGAGCAATTTTCTTGCTGGTGAGATACGTCGTGACGTAAGCGGCGACCCTGCGAATTTCAACGTATCTAATATCGACAATTTCTCCGCCTCCAACCGCCTGCCACGCCTCCGACAGCCAAGCCTGAGGGATAAAGATTCCAAACAGAATGTGAAAATGCGCAAATCCAGATTCTTGAAATTCGAGGATGGCGATGAAATGTAAACTACGCCCAAACTTGCGCTCCAGTTTGACGCGCATTTTCCGCCAACAATTGCGCAGATAGCGGTCTGATCGCCCACCCGGCAGCAGCCGTTTTGGGTCTAACGTGAGTGTCGCCAATCGACTCAGCCCGTACTCCGACGCTAGTTCTGCAATTCTTGCCCTGATTGTTGGCAGTTTTCTTGGTCGACATCTAGAGCACCTCAGAGAGTTGCATAGGAGCTTTTTGTGAGCACACTTCCCCGGTTGGCCTTGGACTGGGCCAATGACTGTGAACCTGCCGCACCCGAATTTGCCTGGCTGTTGCAATTAATCTTTAATACAGTCAAGTGAAGTGACTCAGACTCAATCTATGTCTAATGTCTAAGACAGGGTTCCAATTCGCCTGCCACTCTTTTGATCCAGCACCCGCACATGGGACTCCCAGGCCGAGCTGCGGTACGCAGTCGCGGGATCTGAGAGTGGTCAGCAGATAGCCCGTACTTGGAGCCGGCTCGGCCCGGAAGATCGATAACCTACTCCGGAGGATCGCGATAGGCTTCTAGAACTGCTTTGAAAATCTCCTGTTTCAAGCTGCCATCTGCCTCCACAACCGGAAAGAATTTTCCAGGAGTATTTCCGGCCTTAGCAGGAAAACCCACCCAAGGATCTCTCCCGGGTTGGTCTATTATCGAGAATCCATGCAGTACCAGGTTCCCTTCCGGCAAATTCAGGCTGATATCGGCGTACGCTTTCACATTCCCGGGCTTCGTCGCCCAGCGAATTTCTACTTTTATAGAAATATTTCCAATGTTCATGGGATTTCACCATTTCCGTTTAATTTTTTAATAATTCACGCAATTTAAATAAATTCAATTTTTCCGTTAAATTTAATTTGATCGCTGATGTAACACCTTTGTGTTCAATGACTTACGCTTTAACAGGAGAGACTTTTCGATATTCTGCAAGACAAATTGAATCGACCTTTTTTTGATTGCTGTGGATAATTTCCCGAGTTACGTAAACGTGATAAAGCAATCGTTGCACGTAGGCGGCAGGGGATATTTCTGCGATTTTCGAAACATATCTCAATCGTCGAAGGGTTTCATGTTCGAGTCTTACTTCGACATTTACCGGCCATGGATGGGGACAATCGCCAACTTTTTCAACTACCCAGGGATCGTGGAATGACATCTCCAGCAAAAAGGATAGCCATTTCCATTCACACCAATTTTCCCGATCAGCCTCGGCTCTGAATTCCGATGCGACCAATTCCGGCAGACATATGGAAAACATCGGCCTATTTTCAAAATCGAGGTTCGTCTTCGGTAAAAAGCTCATCTTTGTCTCCTCCTAACGGATTTGGCGGCATTCGCCACTCCGCCTCACTAGCGAAGAAAAAAGACGTGCCCGCTCTTCTTTTTCTTGCCTTGGGGCGTTCTACCGATCTGATCCTTGAGCCACACTTCCCGACGACGCAGACCTTCGCGAAGCTGGGGCGGCGTTTTTCTGCTGTTTATTGCGGCCTTCACACCTTTGAGTTGTTGTTCTAGACTGAGTTTGCGTCGCGCCATCGCTTTCTTTTCCTCCTTTTCTCGCGGGGTTTAGGCCGGTACTTCCGTGGCGGCGACATTGCCTGCCCAAAAAGACCACATGGGCCGCAACGGAAGATTCGAACCCCAGACTTCGCCACACCAAGCCGCAGAAACTTCCTGCAAAAGGGGCATTTACCGTGCCCGGCTGGCAATGTCCATCGTTTGGCTTTATGCTCCACAACTGCTCCCCGTGCGAGCCGCCAATTTGCTTCATGGGCTCGGTTATGTCGAGGAAACGAAAATCTACTTTGATTTCCGATTAAAGGTAGGAAGCTTGACAACGGATAAGCCTAAGCGACGACCCAGGGTCCCGTCCGTGCCCCCGCGCACCGGGACATGGCGCGACAAGGTGCACCCGTTCTTTATAAAGTCGGCGGAAATGAGCAAGAGAATCGTAATTCTTGCCAGATCCGATTCGCTTGCAGACAGACAAGAAATCGCACGTCTTAACAAAGATGTAATGCCTGAAATTATGCGGGAGGCGGAACTTCTCTATGATGAACAGCAGGCAGCGGGACGAATTCGCCACCTCGGATTTCTTAAGGCGCTGGGTATCGATCAGTTACCTCCGGGAACCGAGCTTCCTGACGGAGAGTTCATCTATCGCTTTCTGTGCTGGTTCAGGTTTGGCAAGAATGCAGAACAACTGACGGCGTTATATGAAGCCGGAGACTTGAAGGCGGTGAAGCAGATGCACAAGCTCCGACTGGAATACGATATGTGGAAACTGGGCAAAGTTGATCCGAATAAATTAAAGTTCAAGACTGATTTGGATCATTTTGTTCTTCTCAACGGTGGTCTTGATTTAGGCTTGGAGGATTTGAACCCTGACCAGCTCGCTGAATGTTTTGATGAACTTTGTCCTTGTGGGAGGGTTCATGAGCCGGAAAACTTGAAAAAGTTACGGCGCCGGATTGTCAAAATGTTTCCACCTAAACCTTAGTGGGTTAGCCGCAGTCACTCTTGGCCTAGCGTTCACAAATTGACCGCGAGTTCGTCCTGGCCCGGTGGTACTTGCCGTCCTAAACGGAGTAGAATCCCTCTCAGCGGGGAGTGACTATGAGAAACGCAGCCCTCATATTTTTGATCCTGTTCGCTTCAGTAGCCCTAGCCAACAATCGCCAGTGGAAAGACGCTAAGGTCGTCAACATCACTTCCGAAAGCGGTGGCGCCGCTGTTGCTGCCATCGGAACTACGATGGTCGGAGTCCCGATAACCAAGGTCTTCTATTGGATTCAAACCGACGATACAACTTATGTCCTCGGTCCCGCGTTCACCAAGCGGCACTCGTTAAACGTAACACTGTATGGGAAAACAAAAATCGCTATTGACGGTCGCAATGCCCACATCCTTGATGACGACGGAAAAGACGTAAAGCTGCCAATCAGCGAGAAAATTGCGCGGACCAACACACCTGCCGTTCCGTCAAAGCAGGAACCGAAATCTTCCACTTGGTACCAAGTAAAAGTCGACGATCATTCATCCAGCCCGTTGGGCATAATTTTTGTCGCCTCCAATCCGAACGGAGCGGAAATTTATATTGATGATGCCTTCGTCTCAAAAACGCCCGGCGACATTAAGTCTCAAACCGGGACAACACTACGTTCGTGCGTTTCTGAATGACTATAAGAACTGGTCCCAGCAAATCACAGTCGCTGCTGGGTCCGAAGCGCATCTTACGGTCACACTGGAGAAATCGAACTAGGCGCGCAGAGGGCACCGCAGCGAAACGTGAGCGAGCTGTGCAAGGCGTGTGCAATGACGGGAAAACTTCGAAAGGCTTCTGTGAGAAGCGGGTGAGCATCGGTTGAAAAGCCAATCTTTCATCAACGCCAGGTCCGGGCCGTACTGAACGTGGTTTGTCTGAATTGTGTTAAAACGTCACGGTTGGACCTTAAGTTGTCTTGGGGACGGCATTATCTTGACCCATGCGGACGTAAATTCTGCCAGCGCGATCTTACCCTGCAGCGCATCCGTCAACAATTGGAAGGTTTCGGAATTTGTCCCTGTTTTTGCGATTAGAGGTTGCAGGTCACTATAGTCCCACGTTCCGACCGGGATGCTCCCACTCGATATCAGAAACTCCGCGACCCAAGAGAGTTCTATAGCAGCTTCATCGTGCCTACCGCGAACTGCAAGCGCAAACGCGCGGATCATTCTTCCTAGAATTTGGTACCTCGGTACGGAATATTGCTGAACTTCTCGTGCGAAAGTTTCGGCTTCGTCGAGATTGCCGATAAGGAGGTCGATCTCTGCGAGGGCCGCGAGCGACTCCTGGTCGCGTGGCATCAACTTCAAAACTTCTCGATGGATAGTCGTGGCCTCCTTAAGGTCGCCTGATCTTTGATAGCAAAAAGCTAGCCAGCCTGGGTTCAAGAGGAGTTGCTGTTGCTTGGTTAGCTGGGTCACTCGTTTGAGAGTTGCCGTCTCAAGATTGCGAAGGCCCAGATTGGCGTAACATTGAGAAATACCGACGAGGGCAAAAGCCATGTAGAACGTCTCACCGGTTTCTACGACGCCCTCAAACAGACGTAGAGCGTATGGGTAGTTCTTGGTTCGTTGAATGTTGATGGCAAGCGCGTATAGATCTTTAGCGTATTCATATGTTGGCGCGGTCGGCATTTTACTGAACCTCCGGCGGACGGGGTGTCCATTGTATAAGGGCTATTAGAAGCACAAGAACCAAGCATAAGACGATAAAGACTAAGAAGTTTTTCGTGTTTCCTGATTTTTCAAAATCAATCGCGTAACTGAGCAACGTCACAATGACGAGCTCTATAATCCGTATGATTATGTCTCGGTACTTTGCTGATGGGAGGCTTGCTCGTAGGACCTGATAATCAGTCTGTATCAAGTTCATCCGTGAGGTGAGTGCATCACTGCGCTGTTTCTCGGCTCGCAATTCAACCTGAACAGCACTGTGAGCCATTTTGAGTTCCGTGAGTTCGATGTGTGTGAGCTTGACGGCCCCGCGGCTGCAAAGCTCGACCTCTGTGGGGGCCTCCAGCTCTATTCGATTTGGACTAGCAACGTCCGGTGTAGGTTGTTCAATTGCCAAGTGACTTCTCCGCTGTGCTTTATTGCAGGTACAGTATAGTCGCCTGCACATTACGAAGGAAGGGACGACGAAGCCCGAAGCGTGCAAGGCTCGTGCAATTGAGATTTAAAGTCTCATCGCTGCTAAAGTTTGCCATTGAGCGTCGGGCCCGGTGCCCATTGTTCCGTGTCTTCGTGTGCGTTTGAACCCTGGTGGGTTGTAGAGTTATCATTGCCGGACCATGAAATGTCCTCATTGCTTGGTCGATTTCCACGATCAACAAACGTTGTGGTCAATCTATGTTGGGCAGGACACCAATGGGCAGTGGGTTCTATCTCGGCGGGCGTGCCCTGCCTGCAACCGGTTCGTCTTACACCTGGACTATGGTGGAGGGTTGCCGCAGTCGATCCCGCAAGGCTCGCCCACAAAATTGCCGGTTGTGACGAAGACGTTCCTTGTGTGGCCTAAAGGTGTCTCGAGGGCTCCGGTGCCACCTGAAGTTCCACCGGCGATCGTTGAGGATTACAAAGAGGCGTGTTTGGTTCTTAACGACAGCCCAAAAGCGTCTGCCGCTCTCAGTCGCAGGTGTTTGCAGGTTCTCCTGAGGACCGCGGCCGGAGTGAAGCCTGGAGATTTGAGCAATGAGATTCAACAGGTTCTCGACAGCAAGACTCTTCCGACTTCGATTGCCGATAACGTCGACGCCATTCGGAACATCGGGAATTTCGCCGCACATCCCAACAAGAGCACGAGCACCGGCGAAGTGTTGCCGGTTGAGCCGCACGAGGCGGAGTGGAATCTCGAGGTACTGGAGTCCCTTTTCGACGTTTATTTCGTTCAGCCTGCCCGCGCTAAGGAAAAGAGAAACACGCTGAACAAGAAGTTGCAGGACGCGGGAAAGCCACCGTTGAAGTAGGAGTGTTTTGCACAGAGGGTTGGATTGCGCAGAACTCTGCTTCCAAGTGTGCAAATGTCGTGCAATCGGGGCTTAAAGTCGCTCGGATACTATGGGATGGAAGTGAGCGTCTGTCGCAGAGACCAGTGCCGATTGCAGAGGCGCGTTAGAGAGCTTTTTCCGCTCACTAGCGCGAGCTGCCAAAGAAGTTGACTGCCCGTTCTTGTTGGACACTCAGAGTTATTTTGTTGACGCCAGCATAGTTTTGCAGGGCTGTCTTGCTGGTTTCAGCAATTTTCTCGCCCATTGCCAATAGGAAAGTTGCCCAGCCCTTATGGTCCTGCGTACTCACGATCAAGGAATCCCAATGCGGCAACCCTGGCGCGGTCCTTCTCGCAAAGCGACGGGCTGCGTATCCAAAAGTGTAGATTCCGCCATGATGAACCAGCAAATTGCGATCTTCCAGGAATTGTTGATACTTCTTTTTCTCGGCTGCCGAAAAAGGGGTGACTCCCAGTAGATCGTAGTACAAGGCGTTTATTGCCTTCGCAGATCCAAAATCGTACTCTTCAGATAAGAGGTTGCCCAACTTATTTTCCAGTTCTCCCAGCACTTCTAGCACGTTGTGCAGGTCGAGAGTCGCGTTATTCCTTTTCTCAACCAAGTTTCGGAGAACTGTCGGACAGATGTTTATGACAGCGGCAAATTGAGCTTTGCAAAACGCTTCGAAGTACGCTGACAGCGCTATGACGCATACCTCGGCGGTCTGATTTAGACCGTGTGACGCTCGGGATCGTCCTGCGAGACGACTGAGCCCTGCCACCTGCAGTTCGAAATAGCCATACGGCGGAACGCCCGCTACAAAAAAGTCCAGGGCATTGTGCAGCTCGTTAGGAATCTGTGCGTTCTTCTTGGTCATTTCAGAACCGCATAGCCGCGTCGTCGGTTGCGCAAAACGCTGCTTCCAACTGTGCAAGTGTCGTGCAATTGAGACTTAAAGTCCCGTAAATACTGTCAGATGCTGCCGATCAACTGTCCCAAGAACCTGGTCCTTGCAACTGGATGTTGTGATGCATCCCGCCGAACTTCGTGATGTATCGCCGTATTTCTTGTGGTACCTTAACCATTCCGTAATTGCGAAAAAAGCGGTCCACGTACGCCGGTGAAATGTGGGCCCCAAAGGAGACAACGGATGGCAAGAGTGGCAGCCTTTCACTCAAAAAATCAAACCGACGTATATCACAACAATGACAAGTGCGGAGCAGGAGCCGAAATCCCAAAATATGATCTCCTGCCCGGAAAAGGTGACAAACGCCTATGCAAAAACTGTAGAGATTTAGCCTAGAGGTTTTGCTTTGCTGTTCTGTTGCGGACGATTAAGCTCCGAACCCGTGCCCCGGCAACGATGGAATTGACACGAACGCTTAATCTTGTCGCCAAAAACCCGGAAACCTACGATGAACTCCTTTCTCATCACTTTTAAGCCGGATACTGAGAATCCAGACCGTGGCTGGCCCTTAGCGGAACTTCAGAAGCTCGTGCGACGCCGTCAAGCCGGTGAGCGTGTCATCGAACCGTGGCGGTTTCACAATCGCAAGGACGTCTCAATCGGGGATCGAGTGTTTGTCCTTCTTCAAGGAAAACGTGGCCCCGCCATCATCGGTTACGGGCAGGTCGCCGGTCGACCTGAAAAGATTGATGGAAATTGGCAGGCTGCAGTTCAATTGGAATCCCTCGTCGATCCCACCACAGAAGAGTTTGCAAGCAAGGAAGATCTTCTCGCAATCGAAGGGGGGCGGAAAGTCTGGGGTACCCAGGCAAGCGGGGTGCACCTTAAAGAACTGATTGCCGATCATCTGGAAGCCCTAGTTGTCGGCAATCCGCCAAAGCCTAGGACGAAGTCGGTGCTAGCCGTCGCGGTTAAAGCCGACGACATCATGGCCACTATACCGTTCGAAGTTGGAAAGACCTATGACCGGCAGACAGACATTCATGCGCCTTGTAAGGACAGGAACAAGGCGGGATTTCAACGCCGGAAGGGTTTCCCTTTATCTTTCTGTTCACGGGTGACACGGGAGATCAGTACGGGTACAAGGATGCCTGGACCCCCGACGGTGTGTTCCTCTTCACCGGTGAAGGGCAACTTGGAGACATGAAGTTTGTTCGAGGAAACAAGACAATTCGTGACCATGCAACCGCCGGAAAGGATCTGTTGCTATTCGAGGCTCTCGGTAAGGGCCAAGGAATTCGTTACAAGGGGTCGTTTGTGTGCGCCTCGTGGGATAAGAAAGTGGGAACAGATAAACTGGGAAACAGCCGGGCAAGTGATCGTGTTTCACCTTGTGCCGGCGGAGGACAATTCGCAGGAATCTCTCCCGACTCTTACGGCCACTCTCGATGAATTGCGGCGAATGACCTACAAAGCGAGTCGAGATGTCGCTGAGCGCTCTACTCGCGAAGCCCGCCAGTCGTACTACAAACGGAGCGCAGCTGTAAAAGCATACGTTTTGGCACGAGCTGCGGGAATCTGTGAGGCCTGCAAGCGTCCTGCACCGTTTCGGCGTCTTGATCAGTCCCACTATCTAGAACCTCATCATACTCGCCGAGTTTCAGATGGTGGACCGGACGGCCCCAGGTGCGTAGCTGGCATTTGCCCAAATTGTCATAGAGAAATTCATCACGGCGTCACGGCAAAGGAGCTCAACAAAAAACTCGAACTTTACCTGCGAGGAATCGAGTGATCACTTTAAACATTATCTTTACCTCCAGGGTTCTAAGGTAGAATCCACCAACTCCATTCAATCGTGTCGGAGCTCGTCAATGAATGCTCCCTCCCAAGTGGGTCGCACTCTCGGGCATTATCGGATTATTGAAGCGATCGGAGCAGGGGGAATGGGTGTGGTCTATAGAGGTCGTGATGCGCGACTAGACCGCGACATTGCTTTAAAACTCCTATCACCCGATAGGTTTTCTGACGCGGCAGCGCGCAAGCGTTTTCGCAATGAAGCTCTGTTGCTATCGCAGCTCAATCATCCAAACATCGCCTCTATCTATGATTTCGATACTCAGGATGGCATCGACTTCTTGGTAATGGAGCTCATCGCAGGCGTAACGTTAGCAAAGAAACTAGAAGACGGGCCATTGAGCGAAAGTGAAACTTTGCATATCAGTCTGCAAATTCTCGATGCGCTACGAGAAGCACACCGCCTAGGCATCATCCACCGAGATCTCAAACCAAATAACATCGTCATCGGCCCAAGTCATCGCGTCAAGATTTTGGATTTCGGTCTCTCTAGAATTCAAAAAGATACGAACTCGGCGTTAACTGAGAGCCTGGAGGATCTCGAACACGGTGCTGGGACCTTGCCGTACATGGCTCCTGAATTGTTACAGGGTGGACCCTCTGGCGCCCGCACGGACATTTGGTCTACTGGCGTAGTGATGTACGAGATGTCGGCCGGCCACAGACCATTTGAGGGAAAAACCTCTTATGAAATCAGTTCAGCTATTCTCGGCTCAGATCCCGCGAGTCTGCCTCCTCAGTTATCGCAAGGATTCAGAAGCGTTGTTTCGCGGTGCCTGACCAAGCAACCCGAGAGGCGATATCAGAGTGTCGGCGAGGTCGAAGCAGCCCTCACCAGCGTGAACGTGCCGGATCCGCATGCTCGATCATGGGCGCGACAAATCGGATTGGTTGCCGTTGCACTTCTGGTGCTCGTCGTTTCTGTCATTCTTTTGAAGAAACACTTCAGTGCCAACGGAAACCTCCCTGCTGAGAAGCAACTCGCGATATTGCCCCTGCCAGTGTCTTCTGACAGCCCCGAGATGATCGCGTTCGGTGATGGATTGAATGAAACGCTTACGACAAGATTGACCGGTCTGACACGTAGCAATAATCTGCAGATCATTCCGGCCAGCGAGATCCGCTCTAGAGGGATCAAGACATTGCAAGATGCCAATCAAGAGTTCGGCATCAATCTTGGCTTGGAGATCGCGATCAGGCGCTCTGGTGAAATGGTGCGCGTCAACTATAGTCTGGTGGACGCGAAGACTCACCGACAATTGCGCGCCGATACGATTACAGCTCCGGCGTCTGATCCATTCGCCTTAGAAGATAGGGTGTCAAATAGCATTATAAACGCGCTCGAACTGGAGCTAGCGCCACAGGAGCGTCGAACGGGTGAAGATCGCGGAACGTCATATGCTGCAGCATTCGACTACTATTTGCAGGGCCGTGGCAACTTACAAGAATTCGAGAAACCCGAAAATGTTGACAGGGCGATCGCAGCATTCAACAAAGCCATAGAGGCGGATCCACATTACGCGTTGGCATTTGCGGGATTGGGAGAGGCCTATTGGCAGAAATATGATCAGAGCCACGACCCCTCTTTTGTCGAGCGCGCAACGAATGCGTGCAAATCAGCGGTCGAGCTCAAAGACTCTGCGGCGGAAGGCTACATTTGCTTGGGAACAGTTTTCCAAGGCAGCGGGCAGTATGCTCTGGCCTCCACCGCGTTTGCTCGCGCAAGCGAACTGGATCCGACGAGTGACCAGGCAGTAGTCGGCGCCGCCTCTGTCTACCAGGCTCTAGGCATACCGGATAAGGCAGAAGAAACGTACCGGCGCGCAATCGAGATGCGACCGCAATATTGGCGAAATTACAGCTTACTAGGTGGCTTTTTTGTTAGCCAGGGACAATATGAAAAGGCTGCCGAGATGTTTCGCAAGGTCATCGCTATAGCTCCCGACAGTTTCCGTGGCTACAGTAATCTCGGTGGCATTGAAACTTATCAAGGTCAATATTCGGATGCTGTTTCTACTCTTCAGAAGTCAATCGCGATTAGAAAAACGGGCGACGCACTGTCCAATTTAGGTACAGCATATTTCCACATGAGAAAGTTTGACCAGTCGGCCACTGCGTTTCAGGAAGCGATTAGATTCGATGAAAACAATTACCCGCTTTGGGGCAACTTGGCGGACGCCTATTATTACGGTGGTCATCAAACCGAGTCGGTACCTGCTTTTACCAAGGCCGCGGAACTCGCCGCTCAGCAACTGAGCGTCAATTCTCAGGACGCCTCAGTTCTCGCGGCCCTGGCAAGCTATTACTCAATGCTTGGCGACAAGAATAAGGCTTTGATGTATATTGGCCGCGCCCTTCAGTCGGCCCCTCGAAATCCAGAAGTGATCTTTGACATGGCCCAGATTTGTAACCAATTTGGGAATGAGAGAGAGACAATAATCTGGCTTCGAAAAGCTCTCGATACTGGTTTTCCCTTGGTGCAGGTGCAGGACACTCCATCACTGGATAATCTACGATCCGACAAGGACTTTCAAAATTTGGTGACTACTTACGAACATAAGGGCCATAAGGAGAATATCGATAAACAAGGAGGTTAGCCCGATGAGATTCCAGCCGGTACATCATGGGATGCTGTTCTGTTTGATCACTGCTTTTGTGCTTTTTTGTGTCTCCTGTGGAAATAGGCCTAGCACTCAGGGGGACACATCGAACGTAAATGCGAACAAGTGCGTAATAGAGCTCTCCGGGTCGCTTCAACGGTGCGATCTTTCTATAACGGCGGACGACCGCATAGTTTGGAAAAACTCATCTGCTTCTCCTCTGTATGCTTGCGTCGATCCATCGCAAACACCATTCGATGCCTATGGGTGGTATGTTCCAGGGAACGGTGGTGTTCGATCGAGCGGCAAAATAAGAAAAGACGTCGTAGCCAATGTGAACGTTCAGATTCAATATTATTCATCAACTCAGATTTGCGTCTGGCCACCGCCTAGTCCTATAAAAAGTACACCTATTATCATAATCCATCCAGCGGAGTGAGAATCATGCATGGCTTGCGGCGTTCGAAGCGAATGCTAAACGGAATTGAGTGTTGACACGTTCAATCTCAACAGAGGACCTGACCTTTTAGTCCCGGGACCAAAAGGTCAGGTTTTTGGAGAATGCGACCTTACTTCGGAGCACAAGCGCAAAAATCGCTTGATGGACACGAGGGAGCAACTTAGGAGCAATAACTGTAAGTATCTTGTCTAACGCTCGTTCGTAAGTCGCAGAAAAGCAAGACGGACCACAGCTTAAGTTAGGGTTTGTTCACTCTACGAACCAAAAGGTCGGGAGTTCGAATCCCCCCGGGCGCACCACTCTCTTCGATAGAAATCATCGACAAGCGATCCGAAAGCGGCCCGACGGCGGGATGACAACCCGCGAAGTCTCGTCC
>Ga0302326_10020486_pt1 | contig 13609 bp, 8 predicted proteins | sample Palsa_T0_3_FD_202264 | JGI IMG/M metagenome (GOLD analysis project Ga0302326, IMG submission 202264) | Peat permafrost microbial communities from Stordalen Mire near Abisko, Sweden - Palsa_T0_3 | ecosystem: Environmental > Terrestrial > Soil > Palsa > Peat permafrost | place: Sweden: Abisko... | reverse complement strand
CCGCCGCGGTGCTCGTCGCCCGCCTGCTGGCCGACTGCCCCGGGGTGCGCGTCCTCGCGACCAGCCGGGAGCCGCTCGGGATCGGCGGCGAGACCCTGTTCCCGGTCAGCCCGCTCGCTGCCCCGCCCGCCTCGCCGGCCGTATCCCGGCCCGCCGGTACAGCCGGTACAGCCGGTACAGCCGGTACAGCCGGTACAGCCGGTACCGCCGGTTTCGCTCGTCCCGCCGGGCCGGAAAGGCTCGCCGGTTCCTATCCGGCGGTGCGCCTGTTCGCCGACCGGGCCGCCGCCGTGCTCCCCGGCTTCACCCTCAACCCCGCCAACGAGGCCGACGTGGCGCGAATCTGCCGGGCGCTTGACGGCATGCCGCTGGCCATCGAGCTGGCCGCCCCCTGGCTCCGCACGCTCGCGCCCGCCCAGCTCGCCGAGCGGCTGGCGGAGCGGGTCGCGGAGCGACTCGATGACCGGTTCGCCCTGCTCACCGGCGGAAGCCGGATCGCGCAGCCGCGGCACCAGACGCTGCGCGCGGTCGTCGACTGGAGCTGGCAGCTGCTCTCCGAGCCGGAGCGGGCGCTCGCCCGCCGCCTGGCCATCTTCCCGGCGGGAGCCACCCTGGCCGCGGCGGAACAGGTGTGCGCGGACCCGGCGCCGGCCGAGGCGCCGTCGGCCGCACGCCAGGAAACTGAAGGCCAGCGAACCGTCGGCGCTGACACGCTGCCGCAGCCCAGCGTCCTGCCCGCCCTCTCCGGCCTGGTCGGCAAGTCGATCATCACGATGACGGACGCGCCGGGCGGTTGCGCTCCCCGCTACCGGACGCTCGAGACGGTCCGCGCCTACGGTCTGGAACGGCTGGCCGAGGCGGGCGAGGAGAGCGCGACCAGGGACGCGTTCGCCCGCTATTACCTGGACTTCGCCGAGACCGCCGACCCGCTGCTGCGCGCCGCCGATCAGATCCGCTGGTTCCGCGAGCTGCTGGCCGAGCAGGACAACGTCAACGCCGCGCTCCGCTGGACGGTGGGCCGACGGGACTCCGATACCGCGCTGCGGCTCGTCAGGGCTCTTGGCTACTACTGGATGCAGCGCGGGTACGGCGAGGGGGAGGCACTGGCCCGCGAGGTGCTGGCGCTGACGCCACCGGATCCGCCGACGGAGCGGACCGCCGAGGCGCGGGTGATCTGCGCGCTGCTCGCGGCAGGTCCGTCCTTCGACCTGGAGGCGGTCAGGGCGCCGCTGATGGAGGCCATCGCCGACCTCGCCGAATGGGGCGACGACTACACCTCCTTCCACCCCCTGGTGGCGCTGGCCGAGCCGGTGCTGCTGCAACTCCAGGGGGAGCGCGAGCGCGCCCAGGACCAGTACGACCGGTACGCAGAGGTACGCGATCCATGGCTGCGGGCAATGGGGCTTGTCTACCGTGCGTCGAATGCCCGCGAGATGGGTCGGCTTGATGGCGCCGAGGACCATCTCCGGGTCGCGCTGCGCGAGTACCGGGCGATCGGCGAGCAGTGGGGCAGCGCCATCGCGCTCACCGAGCTGGCCGAGTTCACTGAGCTCCGCGGCGACCATGCCGCGTCGCTGGCCGCGCTCGAGGAGGCGGTGTCGCTCGGCCGCGAGCTAACCGCGTGGGGTGACCTGTCCTACGTCGAGGCACGGCTCGCGATCGTCAGGGCGCGAACCGGCGAGCTCGCCCGGGCCCGCGCCGACCTAGACCGGGTCGACGCCGCTGCCGCGACGCGTGGCGGCACGGTCGACATCGACCGCTGGGTGACGTTCATCCGGGCTGAGCTGGCCTGGCGGGAGGGCGACCTCGCGCTGGCCGCCCGCTGCTGCGCGGACGGGCTCGCCGCGCTCGAGACCTACCGGGCGGTCTGGTGGGAGGCGCTCCGCGCCCGTCTCCGCGCCAGGCTCGCCCTGGCGGTCCTCGCTCAGGGCGACGAGAGCCGCTGCCGTGACCTGCTCGCCGCCGCCCTTGACGCCACTGCCGCCTGGACCGAGCACTCGGCCCTGGCCGATGTCCTCGACGCCTGCGCCCGCTACGCGATCCGCCCCGACAAGACCGAAGTGGCCAGAGTGGCTGGAGTAGATTCCGCTGCCAGAGAGGCCGAAGTGGCAGACGACGCCTGGGATGTCAGCAATGTGAGCCGGCCTGGCCGCGCCGAACTCGCCGCCCGGCTGCTCGGCGCGGCGCACGGCGTCCGCGGTGCCTTCGACGAGTCAAGCCCGGACGCCCCGCAGGCCCGCGCCGCCGCCCGGGATACGCTGGGCGACGCCGCTTTCGAGGCGGCGTACCAGTCCGCCGCCGGCCTGACCTACGAGGCATCCATCGCCCTGGCCCGGGAGACCCTGTCGCCAGTCAGGTGACGATCCTGACGGCGGTCATGGAGCGGACGGAGCAGGCCGCGTGCGTTCCATCACGAAGGGATTTTGATCTTCCGCGCCCAAGGGCCGGAAGATCAGGTCCGGCGCCGGTAGGCCGCGACCGCCAGCGGGGCGAACACCACGAAGATCCCGAGCGCCCACAGCAGCGCCCGCTCGGCTACCCCCGCCGCCGGGCCGCCGGTGAGCAGCGCGCGCTCCGCCTCGGTCAGGTAGGTGACCGGGTTGACCTTCACGAACGCCTGCAGCCAACCCGGCAGCGTCGACGTCTGCACCAGCAGGTTGGAGCCGAAGACGAGCGGGAACATGAGCAGGAAGCCGAACCCCTGCACCGCCTGCGGCGACCGCATCAGCACCCCGATGAGCGCGGAGAACCAGCACATCGCGAGCGCGAACACGAGCAGCAGCAGGCACCCCATGGCGGCCGCCAGCGGCGTCGCCTCGATCCGGAAGCCGAGGATGAACCCGAAGCCGAGGGTGACCGCGATCGAGATCACGTACCGGACCGCGTCGCCGAAGATCGCGCCCGCGAGCGGCGCCCAGCGGGCGATCGGCAGCGAGCGGAACCGGTCGAAGACGCCGGTGGTGATGTCCGCGTTGAGCATCATCCCGGTGCCCATGGTGGCGAACACCACGCTCATCACGAGCACCCCCGGCAGCGAGAACTGCAGGTACTTGTGCGTGCTGCCGGCCACCGCGCCGCCGAACACGTAGGTGAACAGCAGCAGGTAGACGATCGGCGTGAGCGAGAGGCTGAACAGGTCCTCGGCGTTGGTCGGCATCTTCAGCAGCGACCGCCAGGTCAGCGTGAACGCATTCCGCAGGCCGCCGAGCGGGCTGAGCCTGCGGGCGGGGACGGGGGCGAGGGCAACGGTCATCGGGTGCTCCCGTTCAGTTCCGGAGTCTCGGTCTTGGCGGGCGTGTCGGCCGTCGTGTCGGCCGGCTGGCCGGTGAGGGCGAGGAACACCTCGTCCAGGCTCGCCTTGCGCAGCGCGAACTCGGCCAGCTCGATGTCGGCCGCGTCGAGCTCGCGGACGATCTCCGGCAGTAGCCGGCCGCCTTCGATCGCGGCCGACACCGTGCCCGATTCGGCGCTGACCTCCGGCGTGCTTCCCAGCCGGGCCGAAAGCAGCGCCGTGACCGCGGCCACGTCGCCCCGCTGCGCGGGGGTTACCTCGAGGACTTGCTGTCCGGCCTGGGCCTTCAGCTCGTCCGGGGTGCCGGTGGCGATGACCGTTCCGTGGTTGATGACCGCGATGTCGTGCGCGAGCTGGTCCGCCTCCTCCAGGTACTGGGTGGTGAGCAGCACCGTCGTCCCGTCGGCGACCATTTCCCTGATCATCGCCCAGACCTCGTTGCGGCTGTGCGGGTCAAGCCCGGTGGTCGGCTCGTCAAGGAACAGCACCTGCGGCCGGCCGACGAGGCTGGCGGCCAGGTCGAGGCGGCGGCGCATGCCGCCCGAGTAGGTCTTCGCGCGCCGCCCGGCCGCGTCGGCGAGCTCGAACCGCGCCAGCAGCTCCGCCGCCCGCGCCCGCGCCTGCTGACGGCCGAGGCCGAGCAGCCGCCCGATCATGATCAGGTTGTTGGTACCGGACAGGCCCTCGTCGACCGACGCGTACTGGCCGGTGAGCCCGATCAGCTGGCGCACCTGGTGCGCGTCCCGCTGGGTGTCGTATCCGCAGACGAAGGCCTCGCCGCCGTCCGGCTGGATCAGCGTGGCGAGAATGCGGACGGCGGTGGTCTTGCCCGCCCCGTTCGGCCCGAGCAGGCCGAGCACGGTGCCGGCCCGCGCGGTCAGGTCCACCCCGGCCAGCGCCGTCGTCTTGCCGAAGCGCTTCACCAGCCCGCGCGCCTCGACCGCGTAAGGTACGTCTTCCACGTTCATGCCGCCCATACTGCGGCACGCCGCTGTCAACTCCCGCACGAAGCGCTGCCAGCTGCTGCCAGCCGGCTTTCACGTCCAGGTCAAGGTCCAAATCAGTCGTACTGAACGCACGCGTGGTTCCAGTTTCAGGAGGCGTTAGAGCGCCCGCCCGTGGCCGGCGGTTCGCGCCGGGATCCGCGTGCTGCGCGAACTTCCCCGCGTCGGGGCGGGGGTTGAAACGGGTAGAGTTCGGCCAGGAAGGTCATCGCGGTTTGTCCGCGATTCGCTCGGCGCCCGGGAGACCATGACATGGCGGACAGTGACATGACGTGGGCCAGACTGGACCCGACGCATGCGCCGCCGAACATCGACACGACCGTGCCCAGCGTGGCCCGGGTCTACGACGCGATCCTGGGCGGCAAGGACAACTTCTCGGTCGACCGCGCGGTGGCCGAGGAAGCGATGCGGGCCATGTCCGACGGCGGCAATGGCGCGCGGCTCAACCGGGCCGCGCTCGGGCGCGCGGTCAGGTACATGGCCGACCGCGGCGTCACCCAGTTCCTCGACCTCGGCTCCGGCCTGCCGACCGCGCAGAACACCCACCAGATCGCCCAGCGGGTCAACCCCGAGGCGCGCGTGGTGTACGTCGACAACGACCCGAGCGTCTCCGTGCACGGCCAGGCGCTGCTCACCGGCGACGATTCGACCGTGGTGGTGCTGGCCGACGTGCGCGCGCCGGACGAACTGCTCGCGCTGCCGTCGGTCGCGGGCTTCCTCGACTTCAGCCAGCCGATCGGGCTGATCCTCAACGCGGTGATTCATCACCTGAACGACGACGAGCACCCGCACGGCATCGTCGCCCGTTATAAAGAGGCGCTCGCGCCCGGCAGCTACCTGCAGCTGACGCACTTCTGCGACGAATCGGCCGAGGCGCGGGCCAACTCGGAGGTGCTGACGCGGTCGCTCGGCCGGGGGCAGGTGCGGAGCCGGGCTGAGATCGTGAGCTTCTTCGACGGCCTCGACCTGGTCCCGCCCGGCGTCGTCTTCCTGCCCTACTGGCGCCCGGACGCCCCGGTGGAGAGCCCGCCGCCCGCGGGCAGCATGCTCATGCTGGTCGGAGTGGGCAGTGTTTCCCCCGCTCGCCGCCGGGCGCTCTAAGCCCTTTGGCTCGCGGGGTTTGGCTCGCGGGGCGCGGGTTAGCGCGCGGCGACGGCCGGGGCGGCCGCGATCTGCGCGAGCAGGTCGTGGACCTTGGCGGCGCCGTCGGCGACCTCGTGCCGCATGGCGTAGATGCCGATCAGCTTCTGCCCGCCGAGGTCGGGGGTGGCGTCCTTGACCAGCGGCCACGGGTGGGTGATGTCCGCGATCCGCTCCTTCATGGCGTCGAGGCGCAGCCCGGCCTCGGCCACCGGCCACCGGTCGAGCGGATGGCCGCCGGAACGGCTGTCAGCGGGCGATTCGCCGAGTCCGGAGGTCGCCGCGGCCATGGCGGCGTTGAAGGCACGGCGGGCGTCCGAGTACTGCACGCTGGCCAGGATCGAATGCCCCCAGCCGATCGCGGAGGCGGTGAAGATGTCCGGCGGCGCGCCGGCCGGAGCGACCCGGGCGACCCGGAACGCGGGCGTACATCGAGAGCCGCGCCCGGCGAACGCGAGCACCGCGTCCGGCCGCGGGCGCTCGGTCCCGTTCCCGGTCGCCGGGTGGATGGCGTGCACCGCGACCCAGTCCCAGGTCGGCGTCAGCGAGGACAGCACCGCCGGGCTGCGGAACCGGTACCCGCTCTCGCCCGCGGGGTCGCACCGCGACTGCGGGTCGGCCAGCCGCAGGTCGCCGCCGGCCGAGGTCGCGCCGTGGCCGGCCGCGAAGAGCGCGCCGCGGGCGGCCTCGAGCAGTATCCAGCGGACCGAGTCGTCGCCCGCGCGGTAGGCGTCCGCCGCGGCGCCGGTCCAGTACAGGTGCGCGCTGACCGCGAGCGCGGTGAGCGGGGCGTGCCGGGCGAGCCGCCGCTGCCCGCAGGCGGCCTGCCGCAGCGTGCACCCGAGCCCGCCGAACTCCGGCGGCAGCGCGACCTTGAGGTAGCCCACGTCGTCAAGCTTGGCGATGTCCCGCCGCATGACCGCGGCGACGTCCGGCCCGGTGCCCGATGTCCCGGATATCGTCGATGTCGCCGATCCGGCCCCGGGCAGCGCGGGGCCGGTGCCCGCCAGGACCTGCCCCGCGAACGCGCTCGCGTACGGTGACGTGCCACCGAGCCGCGCCAGCAGGCTGTCGGTCAGCAGGTCACGGGGCCTGATCTGTGTCATGGACCGGTTTCACTCCCTACAGGTTCGCGCTGATCCTTATCAGATCACGTGTTCGGGCGTAAAGTCAACTTACTTGGTAGGAATTATCTAGTTACACTCGTATCCGCTCAGAAGCGGTCCCGCCGAGTCGGCCAAGGGCGCCCGCCGGCCGCCGGCCGCCGCCGCTCGCTGGCGAAGACGGCGATGTCCTCGATGAGTCCCCCGTGCAACATCCGATAGCCGTCATCGGTCACTTATCCCAGCTGCGGGGTCAGCGCGGCCCTCGGCGCGGACCGCAGCGGATGTCCCACTGGCAACGGTTCCTCATCATAGACGTCAAGTGCGCCCCCCGCGATATGGTGTGTTTCCCCCGCTGTGATCTGGCCCGGGCTGGCTCCCATCGGGCCGGCGCGGCCCGGCTGGTAGCGTCTTCTCCCATGACCTGGCTTGACGCGCTCGCCGATAAGGCACTTGACGGTTCGCTTCCGACCCGGGAGGAGGCCCTCGCCGTCCTCCGCTCGTCCGATGATGAGCTGATGGACGTGGTGGCCGCCGCGTTCCGCGTCCGGCGGCGGTTCTTCGGCCGCCGGGTCAAGCTGAACTACCTGGTCAACATCAAGTCCGGGCTCTGCCCCGAGGACTGCTTCTACTGCTCGCAGCGGGTCGGCTCGGCTGCGGACGTGCTCAAGTACAGCTGGCTGAAGACCGACGAGGTGATCGCCACCGCCGAGGCGGGCGTGGCCGGCGGGGCGCGCCGGGTCTGCCTGGTGGCCAGCGGCCGGGGACCGACCGACCGGGACATCGACCGGGTGGCCTCGACGATCGCCTCGTTCAAGGCCCGCAACCCGGACGTGGAGGTCTGCGCCTGCCTCGGCCTGCTCTCCGACGGCCAGGCCGAGCGGCTGGCCGCGGCCGGCACGTTCGCGTACAACCACAACCTGAACACCTCGGGCGGCCACTACGCGGACATCTGCACCACCCACGAGTACGCCGACCGGGTGTCGACGGTGGACGCCGCCAAGTCGGCCGGACTCTCGCCCTGCTCCGGCCTGATCGCGGGCATGGGGGAGACCGAGGAGGACTTGGTGGACGTGGCGTTCGCGCTGCGCGCGCTCTCGCCCGACTCGGTTCCTGTGAACTTCCTGATCCCGTTCGACGGCACCCCGCTCGCGGGCCAGTGGGAGCTGACCCCGCAGCGCTGCCTGCGCATCCTGGCGATGGTCCGGTTCGTCTGCCCGTCGGCCGAGGTCCGGCTGGCCGGCGGGCGCGAGATCCACCTGCGCACGCTGCAGCCGCTGGCCCTGCACATCGTCAACTCGATCTTCCTCGGCGACTACCTGACCAGCGAGGGCCAGCCCGGCGCGGCCGACCTGGCGATGATCGCCGACGCCGGCTTCACCGTCGAAGGCGCCGGCAACCCGTCGGCCGTGCCCGCGACTCTGGCCCCGTCTGCGACTCTGGCCCCGGCCGCCGCGCCGCCCGTCTCGGAGTTGGCCCCGGAGACCCCGCGTCCCGACCTGGTCCACGTCCGCCGCCGAGGCGCCGGCACCACCCTCCCCGCCAACACCTGAGCCCGCAGGGCGGTCACCCGTCTCGTCTCCGCCCCCATCTGGCCCGGCCGCGCGCGGTCGGGCCGACCTCATCTTCGCCCCCCGGCTGGATCTCCGCCCCATCTGGCCGCAGGGTGGTCGCCGACCCCGTCTCCGCCCCCACGTCGCCCCGGTTACTGCGGGGTCGGCGCGACTCGATAGTGGTAGCGGTGGGAGTAGCGGAAGCCGCACCGCTGGTAGAGCGCTAGCGCGCCCGTGTTGCCGGTCTCCACCTGGAGGAATACCCGGGTGATGTCGCGTCTGGCGGCCTCGGCGCAGACCGCTCCGGTCAGCGCGGAGCCCAGGCCGGCCCGCCTTCGCGCCGGATCCACTTCGACGGCGGTGATCCCGGCCCAGCCATCGGCGATGGAGAGCCGGGCGATGGCCAGCACGTCGACGCCGTCGCGGATGCTGGCGAACGCCTGGACGGGAGCCGAGGTCAGCACATCGCGCATCACCGCCGGCTGCCGGTCCTGACCGCGGTAGTGGTACCTGGCCAGCCAGGCCTGGTCCGGTTCGGTGTCTACCCGGAACGTGGCGCCGCGCGGAAGCTCTCCGGTCGCGTGGTCGCGGATCGGGTTGGCGTCATCGGACAGGTCGGCCACCATGACGAACGCGGGACCCGGGCGCGTCGCCCACGAGCGCTCGGACAAGGACCGGTCGAGCTCACGGCCCGGTGAGTCAGCGTCAAGCAGCACCGGAACCGCGATCATGGGGGGCAGGCCGCGGTCTCGATACCAGCCGGCGACGGCGTCAAGCGCGCTATCCAGCGGCAGCCCCGGATCGCCGAGCGGGAGCGCGGAGTTGGCGCGCCCGGTGAACCCCTCGGCCGCGCGCAGCAGCCACCCGCCTAGCCATTCTTCCTCGGTCCCGCGCCAGTGCCGCGCGGCCGCGCGCTCAAGCTCGATGATCTGGTCGTACACCCAGCCATGATGCCCTGCTTCAAGTCGAGATCGCATCACCTATATTTGCGAGTCCCACCGGCAACGCAATCGGCGGGCAACCTGCCGTATCGACCGACCTCGATCCGGCTAGAAGTCAAGATCGTGTGCCCTTTTGGGCGCTATACGACCCGAACGGCACACAATAGCTCTACGCGACTGAATGTCGGATTTCTAGCCTCCGGCCTAGCGGGGCAACGGCTGTGCTTGTCGAGAACGGGTGTTCCGGCAGGTGAACCTGTGTTCCGGCGCGGCCAGGCCGGGTGCAGCGGCAGAGACGTCCGGTCATCGGTCGCGCCCGGGCCGGGCGGGGGAGGCGCGACACGATGGGGGAACGGGGGGTGGTCCCACGATGAGCGCGGGGTTCTGGCTACGTTTGTCAGTATGGCTACCTCTCGGTCCAGGGGCTCGGCTGGCTCGCGGAGCGGGCGGGCGCGCCCGGTCGACGACGACTACTACAACGATGAGTCGTCGGACGTGATCCTGCCGAGCGTGCCGGCCGGGGGCGCGCGCGGCGGCGGGGCGAGGCGCGGTTCGGGCGGCGCCGGGGCCGGCGGCGGTCGTAACAGCAGTGCCAGCGGCGGCTCGGGACGCGGTACCGGGTCCGGCGCGCGGACGTCGGGTACGCGACAAGGCAGCGGCCGCAGCGGCGGGAGCGCCGGCCGGGGCGGCAGCGGCTCGACTGGCGGCCGGGGCGGGGCGGCCGGATCCGCGAGCAAGGGCGGGAAGCGGACGGCCGGGACGGGAAGAGGCGGGACGCGGAGGCCATCGACGGCTAAGACAGCGGCCGCTAAGACCAGGAAGGGGACGGCGACCAGGCGCGGCGGGCCGTCGTCGCCGCCGACGAAGGACCCCGTCGTCATCCTGGCGCGCTGGGTCTGCCGGGTCATCTCGCAATTCTGGCTCCTCATCGCCTGGGCGGTGGGGTCCACCGTGCGCCGGTTCGGGCGCAACGCGCGCGAACTCGAGCCCGATCATCGACGGGACGGCATCGGGCTGTTCTTCCTCGGGCTCGCGATCGTGTTCGCCGGGTCCATCTGGGCGCGCATGGACAACCTCGCGGGCCAGGGCATCTACAGCCTGACCAGCTCCGTCGTGGGCGAGGGGGCGTTCACCATCCCGGTGCTTTTCGCCCTGCTGGGGTGGCGGTTCTTCCGTCATCCGGACCGGAATTCGGCGCTGCCGCCCGCGGAGATCGGCTGGACCGCGCTCCTCGTCGGCGGGCTCGGCCTGTTCAGCATCGCCAAGGGCGTGCCCACGCTGGCGCACGTCGACGGCGGCTGGCCCGCGGTCAAGACCGCGGGCGGGCTGATCGGCCTGGTGGCCTCGTGGCCGCTGGCGAAGGGGCTGACGCCCTGGGTGGCGACGCCGCTGCTCGGCCTGGTGGCCTGTTACGGGCTGCTTGTCGTTACCGGCACGCCGGTGCGGCACGTGCCCAGCCGGCTGGCCGAGCTCGCGGAGCTGTTCGGGTACGAGCGCCCCCTGGCCGACGACCTCGACGAGGACGCCTACGACGAGGACGAGGACGGCGAGCTGAGCGGCGGGCCGCGCCGTCGCGACATCGGCCGCGGCGCGATCAAGCTGAAGGGGGCCATCGAGGCCGGAGACCACGTCAAGCCCTACGACACCCCCGTGCTCGACGGCGGCCGGCGGCGGGGCGGCGCGGGCGGCACGGGCGTCGCCGCCGATCCGGGCGCGGCGTCGGCCCGGCTGCCGGAGGCCAGGATCAGCGACGATCTCCTTGAGGAGCTCGGCTTCAGCGCCGCCGACGGCACCGGCGACTACCCGCCAGGCGCCGTCCCGCCGGCCGAGGAAGCCGCCATCGCGACGGCCCCCGAGCCCCCTCCCGCCGTGGCCCGGCCGCTGGCGCCGAGCCCGGTGCTGCCGGGCGAGCAGCTGACGCTGACCGGTGCGGCGGCCGGCAGCTACACGCTGCCGCCGGCCGCGCTGCTGCGCCCGGGCACGCCGCACAAGCCGCGGACCAAGGCCAACGACGTCGTGATCGCCGCCCTCCAGGATGTGTTCGAGCAGTTCAAGGTCGACGCGCAGGTGGCCGGGTTCAGCCGCGGGCCGACGGTCACCCGGTACGAGATCGAGCTCGGGCCGGCGGTCAAGGTGGAGCGGGTCACCCAGCTGTCGAAGAACATCGCCTACGCCGTCAAGTCGGCCGACATCAGGATCCTGCCCGTCATCCCGGGCAAGTCGGCGATCGGGGTGGAGATCCCGAACGCGGACAAGGAGATCGTCAGCCTGGGCGACATGCTCCGCTCCGACGTCGCGCTGGCGGACCACCATCCGATGGTGGTCGGGCTGGGCAAGGACGTGGAGGGCAAGACGGTCCTGGCCAACCTGGCGAAGATGCCGCACGTGCTGGTGGCGGGGGCCACCGGCAGCGGCAAGAGCGTCTGCCTGAACGGGCTGATCACCTCGGTGCTGATGCGGTCGACGCCGGACGAGGTGCGGATGATCCTGATCGACCCCAAGCGGGTGGAGCTGTCGATCTACGAGGGCATCCCGCACCTGATCACGCCGATCATCACCAACCCGAAGAAGGCGGCCGAGGCCCTCGAGTGGGTGGTCGGGGAGATGGAGCGCCGCTACGACGACCTCGCGTCGTCGGGGTTCCGGCACGTGGACGACTTCAACAAGGCGGTCAGGGCGGGCAAGCTGACCGCGCCGCCGGGGTCCGAGCGGGTCTACGAGCCCTACCCGTACCTGGTGGCGGTGGTGGACGAGCTGGCCGACCTGATGATGGTCGCGCCGCGCGACGTGGAGGACTCCATCGTGCGGATCACCCAGCTGGCGCGGGCGGCCGGCATTCACCTGGTGATCGCGACCCAGCGGCCGTCGGTCGACGTGGTGACCGGGCTCATCAAGGCCAACGTCCCCTCGCGGCTGGCATTCGCCGTCTCCTCCCTCACCGACTCGCGGGTCATCCTCGATCAGCCGGGCGCGGAGAAGCTGGTGGGGCAGGGCGACGCGCTGTTCCTGCCGATGGGCGCGTCCAAGCCGATCCGGCTGCAGAACGCGTTCGTCTCGGAGAAGGAGATCCGGGACATCGTGGAGCACTGCAAGCAGCAGGCGCGGCCCGAGTACCGCAACGACGTCGAGGCGGCCCCGGAGCGGACGCGCGAGGTCGACGCTGAGATCGGCGACGACCTCGAGCTGCTGATCGCGGCGGCCGAGCTCATCATCAGCAGCCAGTTCGGCTCCACGTCGATGCTGCAGCGCAAGCTCCGGGTGGGGTTCGCAAAGGCGGGCCGGCTGATGGACCTGCTGGAGAGCCGGGGTATTGTCGGCCCCAGCGAAGGTTCCAAGGCGCGAGATGTCCTGAAAAGGCCGGATGACCTTGACGAGGTGCTTACGTCGCTGCGGGGCGGATAGCGCAGCTAACGCGAATAATGCGAACATCACCGGAGAATGCGGGCAATTGCGGGCGATGCCGACGTGCCCAGGCGACGCTCAATAAATTCCCAGAATAGACCGCACTACTCCGAGTGATTCATCATGTTCGTGGGGTAATAAGTGGTCAGGATCGAGACCTTCCTGGAGGCGCAACGTGAGCATCGGTGACACCTTGGCGGAGGCGCGACGTCAGGCCGGTCTCACTCTTACCCAGGTAAGCCAGCAGACTCGGATCCGAGAATCGATCATCCGTTCGATCGAGCAGGGTGACTTCTCTTCCTGCGGTGGTGACTTCTACACCCGCGGCCACATCCGCTCGATCGCCGGCGTGGTCGGCACCGATCCGGTGCCGCTGATCAGGGAGTACGACGAGGAGCACGGGATGCCGGGCGGCGTCCGCGCGGCCCAGATCTTCGAGCCCGCCACGCCGATCAGGATCCGCGAGCCCAGCAACTTCCACCTCGGGCGGGTGCTGGCGGTGCTGGTGCTGGCGGCGCTCGGCTTCGGCGCCTACCACCTGTACACCACGCACGACGCGCACTCGATGGCAAGCCCGCCCGCCAAGGCCCACTCCAGCTCGACCGTGACCGCCAGGACGCACGCCACCGACAAGCCCACGGCGCACCAGACGACCCCGACGGTGCCCGAGGCGGTGATCAGGCTGACCGCGGCGCAGGACTGCTGGGTCGGGCTGAACAGCCCCACCGGCCAGTCGCTCTACCAGGGGACGGTCCTGGCCGGCTCCACCATGATCTGGCATGAGAAGCACCCGGTATCCATGGTGATCGGCAACCCGCTCGGGGTCACGCTGACGGTGAACGGCAAGCACCAGCAGATGAGCACGGTCCAGGTGGTCAGGCTGAGCATTAACCCGCTCAACAAGACCCCGGTCACGGTCGGCTGAGCGGCCGGCGGGCAGGCAGCCCAGCCCCGGCCGGTGACGGCGGGCACCGCGCAATCACATACCCTCTGCGTGTGTCTAGTTCCCGTACCGTCAGCCTGGTTACTCTCGGCTGCGCGCGCAACGAGGTGGACTCCGAAGAGCTCGCCGCTCGCCTGGCGGCGGGCGGGTGGGCGCTGCGCGAGGAAGGCGAAGACGCGGACGTCGTCCTCGTCAACACCTGCGGCTTCATCCAGGCCGCCAAGCAGGAGT
>Ga0302326_10020485_pt1 | contig 13609 bp, 11 predicted proteins | sample Palsa_T0_3_FD_202264 | JGI IMG/M metagenome (GOLD analysis project Ga0302326, IMG submission 202264) | Peat permafrost microbial communities from Stordalen Mire near Abisko, Sweden - Palsa_T0_3 | ecosystem: Environmental > Terrestrial > Soil > Palsa > Peat permafrost | place: Sweden: Abisko... | reverse complement strand
TCACACAACAACCGTCGAACCAGACCGTCACCGTCGGCCAGACCGCAACCTTCTCGGTAACTGCGGCGGGAACGGCGCCTTTGACCTACCAGTGGCAGCAGGGCACAACCGCAATTACGGGCGCGACCTCGGCAAGCTATACGACACCGGCGACAACGATGTCTGACAATGGAACCCAATTCAGTGTGGTCGTCAGTAACTCCGCCGGAAAGACCACCAGCAACGCAGCCACTCTCACGGTGAATGCCGCCCCCGTGGCTCCATCGATCACACAACAACCGTCGAACCAGACCGTCACCGTCGGCCAGACCGCAACCTTCTCGGTAACTGCGGCGGGAACGGCGCCTTTGACCTACCAGTGGCAGCAGGGCACAACCGCAATTACGGGCGCGACGTCGGCAAGCTATACGACACCGGCGACAACAATGTCTGACAATGGAACCCAATTCAGTGTGGTGGTCAGTAACTCCGCCGGAAAGATCACCAGCAATGCAGCCACGCTGACGGTCAACCCGGCGACAACTGCGACCACCGATGTCCTGACCTACCACAACGACATCGCGCGCACTGGCCAAAACTTGACCGAAACCACGCTCACGACCAGCAACGTGACCTCGGCGACGTTCGGCAAGCTCGGCTTCTATCCCGTGTACGGGCGGGTCGACGCCGAGTCTCTCTATGCCTCGAGTGTTTCAGTTCCAAGTAAGGGCACGCACAATCTGCTGATCGTTCCGACCGAGAACGATTCGGTGTACGCCTTCGACGCCGATTCGGGCACGACGATCTGGCAGGTCACAACATTAGAGACCGGAGAAACTGCGTCCGACAATCGAGGCTGCGGACAAGTCAGCCCCACAATCGGCGTGACCTCGACGCCGGTGATCGATCGCAGCCAGGGTCCGAACGGCGCGGTGTATCTGGTGGCCATGTCGAAAGACGGATCGGGCAACTACCACCAGCGCCTGCACGCGCTCGATCTTGCGCTCGGAACGGAATTGTTCAGTGGCCCGGTCGAGATTCAGGCGACCTATCCCGGCACCGGCGACAACACCAACGGCACCAGCGTGGTTTTCGACCCCAAACAGTATGAGGAGCGCGCCGCCCTGCTGTTGCTGAACGGCGTCATCTATACGGGTTGGGCTTCGCACTGTGACAGTCGACCCTATACGGGCTGGATCATCGGTTACAGCGAAACCACGCTGGCGCAGACGAGCGTGCTGAACGTCACCCCCAACGGCAACGAGGGCGCCATCTGGATGGCAGGAGCTGGACTCGCCGCCGACGGCTCGGGCAACATTTATTTTCTCGATGCCAACGGAGACTTCGACACCACCCTGAACGCGCAAGGGTTTCCGAGCGACGGCGACTATGGCAACGCCTTCATGAAGCTCTCGACCACCGGCAATCAACTAGCCGTGGCCGACTTTTTTGAGATGGACAACGAGGCATCGGAGAACGGCAGCGACACCGACCTCGGCTCCGGTGGCTCGCTTGTATTGCCCGACCTGACTGACGGCTCGGGCAACACCTGGCACCTGGCAGTTGGCGCGGGCAAAGACAGCAACCTGTACGTGGTGAATCGCGACTCCATGGGTAAGTTCAGCGCCAACAACAGCAGCATTTATCAGGAGCTCGCGGGAGCGTTGCCCGGAGGGGTCTGGGCGATGCCCGCGTATTTCAACAACACGGTTTACTACGGATCGGTGGGCAGCCCCATCCAGGCGTTCAGCATCACCAACGCGAAACTGTCGACCACCGCAAGCGCGCAAACGAACAACAGCTTTGGCTATCCCGGTACGACGCCCAGTGTTTCGGCAAATGGCAGCAGCAACGGAATCGTGTGGGCGGTCGAGAATTCCAGCCCAGCGGTGCTGCATGCCTATAATGCCAGCACGCTCGATGAGATCTACAACAGCAACCAGGCCAGCGGCGGGCGCGATCAGTTCGGCCCCGGCAACAAATTCATCACTCCGATGATCGTGAACGGCAAGGTCTTCGTAGGCACGACAAATGGCGTGGCCGTGTTCGGGCTGCTGCCCTGATGTGCCGCAGCACTGCCAAGCACCGGGAGCGATCGTTCCCCGCTCCTCTCCTCCGCCGCTCTGGAGGCTTCTTTCCGAGCTTAGACTCCGGAAGCAGTTCTCAACCATGGTACGGATTGTGATAAGCCCGTTAGGCGACGGCCAGATAGATGTACCGCAGAATGAAAAGAGCGGTGAGGATCCAGATCAGCCCGGTAATTTCACGAAATTTGCCAATCGCGATTTTGACCACTGTATAGGAAATCAGCCCAAAGCTGAGACCGGTGGCGATGCTAAAGGTCAAGGGCGTGGCGAGCATGGTGATAAAGGACGGAACCGCCTCACTGAAATCGCTCCATTCGATGTGCGAAATGGATTGCGTCATGAGCGCGCCTACTAGGATCAGAGCGGGCGCTGTGGCGTAGGCCGGAATCGCGGTTGCCAGGGGAGCGCAGAAAGTGGCCAATAAGAACAGACCCGCGACCGCGACATTGCTCAGGCCTGTGCGTGCACCCGCCGCCACGCCGGCTACGCTTTCGATATAGCTGGTGACCGTAGAGGTACCGGTCAATGAGCCGAATACCGTACCGACGGCATCGGCCATCAGAGCCCTGCCCACGCGCGGAATCTTGCCGTCTTTGATGAAACCGCCTTGCTCGCATACCCCTACCAGGGTGCCCACATTGTCGAAAAGGTCGACGAACAAGAAGGCAAATAAAATCTCGAGAAATCCGAGATGGATGGCCCCATGAAAGTCGAGCTTCAAGAAAGTAGAGGAAGGGTGCGGAAAAGACAAAATCGCGGTTGGCCAATGAGAAATGCCGCGCAGAATTCCCGCCAGCGTAGTTCCCAAAATACCGATCAGGATTCCGCCATTGACCTTCCGCGCCACCAGCACGAGAGTCAAGGCAAGTCCGAAACAAGCGGTTTGCACTTCCTTATCGGAGAACTGACCCAGGCCAACAAACGTTGCCGGGTTCGCGACCACGAGCTTGGCATTGCGCAGCCCGACGAAGGCAATGAACATTCCGATACCGGTAGCGGTGGAGTGCTTGAGGCAATCGGGCATGCCATTGACAATTTGTTCGCGCACTCGCGTTGCGGTCAGGACCAGAAACAACACGCCAGAAAAGAAAACGACTGCTAGAGCTGTCTGCCACGGTATATGCATGTTGAGGCAGACCGCATACGTGAAGTAGGCGTTCAGCGACATCCCTGGCGCAAGCGCGATGGGATAGTTGGCGTAGAGGCCCATCACCAAGGTGGCGGCAGCGGCAGAGATACACGTTGCGAACAGGACACCTTCGGCCGGCATCCCCGCTTGCGCCAGGATCTGCGGGTTCACGACGATGATGTAGGCCATCGTCACGAATGTCGTGAGGCCACCCAGCATCTCCTGCTTGACGGTGGTTTGGTTCTCGGCGAGTTTGAAGTAACGAGCGATCAATGGTGTTCCTTCACTGCGGTAGTGAATGACTTTTCAACAACGGATGTTGTTCCCATTCTCGAAACGAGTTGAAACCAGCGAAGCTTCTGGCAAGGCTCTCGCATGGCCGGCACTTCGGCGCGTGCCGTCGGATCACTCGTCGCAGTGCGTCGATTGACGCCTTCGGCGAGCGCATCGGGTCTCTGACAACGACGAAACGGACCGGGCCGACAGGTCCGCAACGGATTTTCGAGCGAGAGTTGAATGGCGCGAGCCATGAAGGCGTGGTCCATGGGGTGTGGCTCCGTCGTCAGGTAGTTGTCTAGGGCCTGCCGATCTCAGCTACCCGTGCACCTGCGCGCAAAGCGGTCGTCATGGACTTTTTCGCAGCCGCTAGATTAGCAAGCAAGTATAAGCGGAGATGACAGGTACGCAAAAGTCTTTCTCGCAGTTCGCTGATCGCCGTTTGCATCGCCTGATCTGCTAGGGTTGCGGTCGGCCGGCGCCAGGTTGAAAAAGCCGCGAAGGCACGATAGGCTCGGGCATGGACGGGCAGGCTTTTGTTTCTCGTCGCCTCGTGACCTCCGCTGGAATCCAGTCGGGAGCGGTCTTAGTACGCGATGGGCGGATTAGCGGCGTCGTTCCTGCCAACCAAATCCCAGGAAATTTCGCCGTGCACGACTTCGCGGAGTCAGCCCTGCTCCCCGGATTGGTTGATTCTCACCTGCACATCAACGATCCTGGGCGAAGCGAATGGGAGGGATTTGAGAGCGCAACCCGGGCGGCGGCCGCGGGCGGCTACACAACACTCGTCGACATGCCGCTCAACTGTCTCCCGCCGACCGCCACCGTCGCCGCGCTGGCTGCCAAGCGCAAAGCCGCCGAGGGACGATGCCGGGTCGACTGGCTGGCATGGGGCGGCGTCGTCAGGGACAATCAGAGAGAGATTGAACCGCTTGCTGCCGCTGGCGTGCCGGGTTTTAAGTGCTTTCTGATCGATCCCGGAATCGATGGGTTCACGATGGTCAGCGAGGGAGAGCTCCGCGCTGCGTTGCCTCATGTGGCTCGAACGGGCCTACCCCTGCTGGTCCACGCCGAACTTCCCGGCCCGGTCGATGAAGCCGCGGAGCGGCTGCAAAACAGAAATGCGGATTGGAGCCATTACTCAACCTATCTTCAATCGCGTCCGGAGGAAGCCGAACTCTCGGCAATCCGGTTGTTGCTGTCGCTGTGCCGCGAGTACAAGTTCCGCTTGCACATTGTTCATCTCTCAGCCAGTTCGGCACTTGCAGAGTTGTGCGCCGCCCGGGCGGGGGGGCTTCCTGTCACCGTTGAAACCTGTCCGCACTATTTGCATCTCTGCGCTGAAGAAATCTCGGATGGGAATACGTTGTGCAAGTGCGCCCCGCCAATTCGCTCGCGCGAAAATCGCGAGAAATTGTGGCAGGGCGTGAGAGACCGAATCATCGACCTGGTTGCGACCGATCATTCCCCCTGTCCGCCTGCGATGAAGCGCCTCGACGAAAGAAATTTCAAAACTGCGTGGGGCGGCATCGCCAGTCTTTCGCTGGCGCTTCCTCTGATGTGGACTGAGGCCAGCCGGCGAGGATTCAACTTGAACGATCTTGCGCGCTGGATGGCGGAAGCACCGGCTCGATTGGCAGGATGCGGCGCTCGCAAAGGCCGCATCGCGGAAGGGTATGACGCCGACTTGGTGATCTTCGAACCGGAAGCCGACTTCATTGTGACCGAAGATCGGCTGTATTATCGGCACCCTCTGTCTCCGTATCTTGGAGAAACGCTGCGGGGCGTGGTAAAAGCGACCTACCTGCGCGGGGAATCGGTGTTCAGCGGCGGCCAGTTTTCTTCGGAAATCAGAGGGCGAGAGATCCGAGAAGTCGCCGTTTGTGGCGATTAACGTACTCGGGCTTCGACTCCGAATCATGAAAGGTTTTGCATGACAGAGGAGCAAATCATCGGCCAGTCGGTACCGCGCAAAGAAGGCCGCGATAAAGTCACTGGCGCGGCGCGGTACATCGACGACATGACCATGCCCGGGATGCTCTACGGCGCCACTGTTCGCAGTCAGATTTCCCGCGGGACGATCAAGAACATAGCGTTTGATCCGCAGTTTGACTGGAGCGAGTTTGCAATCGTCACCGCCAAGGATATTCCGGGCAAAAATTGCGTTGCCCTGATCGGGGACGATCAACCCTGCCTGGCGGATGGGCGGGTCAATCATCCCGAAGAACCGATCCTGCTCTTGGCGCATTCGGATCCGCATTTCCTGAGGATGGCGGTCGATGCCGTATCGATCGAATATGATCGCCTGCCGGCGATTTTTACCCTGGAAGAAAGCGAGGAGCGCTCGCAAATCATTTGGGGAACCGACAATACATTCAAGACGTTCTTGATCGCCAAGGGCGACGTCGACCAAATCTGGGAAAAAGCCGACTACATCGTCGAAGGCGAATACACGACCGGAGCGCAGGAACAGCTCTACATCGAAAACAACGGGGTGATCGCATCATTCCATGACCAACACGGAATCACGGTCTGGGGCTCGCTGCAATGTCCTTATTATGTGCACAAAGCGCTGATGACACTGTGCAACCTGCCGGCGGAGAAGGTTCGGGTGGTGCAGGTTGAGACGGGGGGCGCTTTTGGCGGCAAGGAAGACTACCCCTCGATGATCGCGGCCCATGCTGCGCTGCTTGCGATCAAGTCCGGCCAGCCGGTCAAGATCGTCTATGACCGCATGGAAGACATGACGGCGACCACGAAGCGCCATCCCTCGCGCACCCGCCATCGGACCGCGGTCACAAAAGACGGGAAAATTCTGGGCGGCGAAATCGACTTCACCATTGATGGCGGCGCATACTCAACCTTATCTTCTGTGGTTCTGTCGCGGGGCACGATCCACGCCGGTGGTTCGTACGATTGGCCGAGCGTCCGCATTCGCGGGAAGGCAGTGGCGACGAACGCTCCGCCGCACGGGGCGTTTCGAGGCTTTGGCGCGCCGCAAAGTCTGTTCGCGATGGAACGGCACATGGACCGTATCGCGCAGGTGGTGGGAATTTCTCCAGTAGAAATCCGGCGCCGAAATTTCCTCAAGCCCGGCGACCGCACGACGACCGAACAGACCATCCGTGAAGAAATCGATCTCGGAAAACTTCTTGATCGAGCGCTCGTCGTTTCGGACTACCACGCCAAGAAGGCCCGCTTTTCGCGAGAGAATGAGGTGGGGACGATCAAGAAGGGTGTGGGAATCGCCGCTTTTCTTCATGGCGCGGGCTTTACCGGTTCGGGCGAGCGCTATCTGGCTTCGGTCGTCGGAGTGGAAGGCTGTGCGGACGGTGGCATGCGCGTGCTGGTTTCGAGCACCGAATTTGGGCAGGGGACCAACACCGTGCTCTGCCAGATCGCCGCCGAGGCGCTTGGGTTGCCCTACGAGGATGTTCGCATTGCGCCAGCCGATACCAAGCGAGTTCCGAACAGCGGACCGACGGTTGCGTCGCGCACGGCGATGGTCGTTGGGAGTCTGGTGCGGTCGGCTTGTCTCGGAATCAAGCAAACACTGATGGCAAGCGGCATGTTGCCCAAATCGCATTCGCCGGAACAATTGCGGGCTGCCTGCAAAGCCTATCTTGCCGCCCACGGCGAGTTGCGTTCCTTCGCGCGGTATGAGGCACCAGAGGGCGTTTTTTGGGATGATCAGAAATATCGAGGCGAAGCCTATGCCTGTTTTGCGTGGGCAATTTATGTCGCAGAAGTCGCGGTCGACCTTACGACCTATCGCGCTAGCGTCGAAGATTTCGTGGCCCTGCAGGAAATCGGCAGAGTGCTTCACCCCATTCTCGCGAAGGGACAGATCGCGGGCGGCGTGGCGCAGGGAATCGGATTTGCCTTGTACGAAAAAGTCGCGTGGAAGAACGGGCGCATGCAGAACGGTCAGATGACAAATTACATCATGCCGACTTCGGCCGACTTGCCGCCGATACGGGTGTTCTTCGAGGAGATGGGTAATGTCCACGGGGCCTATGGCGCAAAAGGGATCGGCGAACTTCCGATCGACGGCCCGGCACCGGCCATTGTGAACGCGATCGGAGATGCGCTGGGAACTCACTTCGCTTCCATTCCGCTCTTGCCGGAAGATATCTTCGAAGCAGTCGCCGCGGATCGAGAGCAGTGACGATGACCGACTCCTCCGAGCACCAGGGCCAATGCGAGATTTCATTTACGGTCAATGGCGAGGCGAAAACCGTTCGCGTCTATGCCATGGAAAGATTGCTGGATGTTCTGCGGCTCGAACTTGGGTTGACCGGCACGAAGGAGGGTTGCGGAGAGGGCGAGTGCGGTTCTTGCTCGGTCTTAATGAATGGCGGGTTGGTGAATAGCTGCCTCATCCCGGCGCTGCAGGCGGCGGGCTCAAATCTGACCACCATCGAAGGCCTGGCCGAGGGTCCGCAACTGAGTGCGCTGCAGGCAGCATTTTTGGAATGCGGTGGCGCGCAGTGCGGCATCTGCACCCCGGGGATGATTCTGGCCAGCCGCCAGCTGCTCGACAAAAAGACTGACCCTACCTTGGACGACATCCGAGAAGGACTGTCGGGCAATCTCTGCAGATGTACGGGTTACATGCAGATTTTCGATGCGGTAGCTGAGGCGGCCCGTCGCAGGAATCCCGCATGAGGTCCAATCCGGCCGATTATAGCCTGATTGCACCGGCCAAACTGGATGAGGTCGTGTCCCTGCTGGCGGACGAGCCGGGCCAGTGGCTCCCCATCGCCGGCGGAACCGATGTCATGGTGCAGTACGCCGCAGGAAGGCTTCCGGCGCGGAAGCTGGTGAGTATTTGGAATTTGGCAGAACTGCGGGGGGTCGAGATTTTGCCCGACGAAATCAGAATCGGGGCGGGGTGTACCTATACCGAACTGCGTGAGCATCATGGCATCGCCCAGGAACTTCCGTTGCTGGCGAGCGCGGCGGGCTGGACTGGCGGAATCGCGAACCAGAATCGTGGAACGCTCGGAGGCAACATCGTCAATGCATCGCCCGCTGCCGATTCCCTGCCGGCGCTGCTGGCATACGAGGCCGAACTGATTCTGGTGTCGGCGCGGGGCGAGCGTCGCCTGCCTTACCTCGGCTTCCACACCGGATACAAGAAGACGAAGTTGGCGCCCGACGAGTTGATTCGAGCAATTTGTTTGCGGCGCGGGTTGTCGGGGTATCTTCATTATTCGCGGAAAGTGGGAGCGCGCAACGCCCAAGCCATCTCGAAAGTCTGTATTGCCGCGTTGGGCCGGCTTCGCGGCGGCGTGATTGGGGGCGAGATTGAAGACGTTCGCATTGCGGTCGGCAGCGTGGCACCGGTGCCGCTTCGGTTGACGGAGGTGGAGCGGATCGTGAAGGGCAAGCCTGTCGATCGAGAGCTCGCGCATCTGGCGAGAAGGGCGGTGGCTGCTCGGATCCAGCCGATCGATGACATTCGGTCCACGGCGAGATACCGCTCGGAGGTGGCTGGCAATCTGGTCGCGGAATTCATTGAACAGCTGGGAGCGACCGCGGGAAGACCCCATGAGTGATGTGCTCGCGCGCTGGAATTTTCTTTCCATCGCGATGGCGGCGAATGAGATACTGCCGTGCTGTGGCTCGCGGGCCTGGGCGGAAGCCATGGTGAAGCGAAGACCTTTGCCCAACCAAGCAAGCCTGCTGGCGGCATCGGACGAAGTGTGGCAGAGTTTAACCGAATCGGACTGGCTGGAAGCTTTTCGAAGCCATCCCCGCATTGGTGAATCGGGGATCGATCAATTGCGCATCGGCGAATCGCCGTCGCCGAAAGCGGTGTTGGCTCGGTCCGCAGCCTGGTCCGATCAGGAGCAGCGGGACATCGCGGGCGCGAACGATGCCGCAAGGATTGCGCTCGCGGAAGGAAATTGTGAATACGAACGCAAGTTCGACCGCATCTTCATCGTCTGCGCGACCGGCAAGTCGCCGGCGGAAATCTTGAAGATCTTGCGGCGCCGACTCGAGAACGACGAACAGGCCGAACTTCAGGAAGCCGCGGACGAGCAGCGGCAGATCACCCAGATTCGTCTGAGAAAGTGGCTTCAAGGATAAAGATGGCGCGCATTTCGACCCACGTTCTCGACATTACTCACGGGCAGCCGGCGAACGACGTTCGGGTGCGTTTGGAGCGACAAGATGCAGCCGGCACCTGGTCGCTATTGGCATCGGCACGGACCGATCAGGAGGGTCGATGCACTCAGTTGCTGCCTGAGAACCAAGCGCTGACTCCAGGCCTTTATCGTCTAGGCTTCGAGACCGCGACCTATTTTGCGGCGCGCAACCTCGACGGCTTGTATCCGTGGGTGGAGATCACTTTCGAGGTTCGACAGGGCGAACGGCACTTTCACATCCCGCTCCTGCTCAGCCCGAACGGCTATACCACGTATCGAGGAAGCTGAAGCATGATCGCAGTGGCGGAAAACAAGTATGGGAAGTCGCGCATCCGTCTGGTCCGCGTAAAGCGCAAGGCCGGTTGGCATGAGCTCCGCGAGTGGACCGTGGAGGTCCTGCTGGAGGGAGATTTTGATGCGTGTTTTGTAGAAGGGGACAACAGCAAAATTCTCCCCACGGACACGATGAAAAACACGGTCTATTCCCTGGCGCGAAATTTCGCTGCCGAATGCATGGAGGAGTTCGCCAAGGAAATGGTTGAATTTTTACTTCGCCGCAATCCCCAGGTGTCAGGCGCGGAGGTTTCCATATCGGAGAAAGCGTGGGAGCATCTTCAAAATGGAGGCAAAGTTCATCCCACAACATTTGTTCAGGCGAGTGGCGAAATCCAGACGACCAAAGCGACGCGAACTCAGGCGAGCGACTTTGTCGTGAGTGCGGGATTCGAAAACCTGGTCCTCATGAAGACATCGGGATCCTCGTTTGAGGGCTACGTTCAGGATTCGCTGACCACACTGCCTCCGGCAAAAGATCGATTGCTGGGCACGGCTGTGCGCGCCAGTTGGAACTACACGCGAGCCGAGGTAGCGTTCAGTTCCTTGCGCGCGAAAGTCCGCGAAATTCTGCTCGCTCAGTTTGCCGAACACGATAGCAAGTCCGTACAGCACACGCTGTACGCCATGGGGAAAGCGGTGTTAGCAAACGTAGCGGAGATCGAGGATATAGAACTAGCCATGCCCAACAAGCATTGCCTGCTGGTCGATCTTTCGCGCTTCGGACAGGACAATCCGAACGAAATATTTGTGCCGGTTGACGAACCGCACGGCAACATCCAGGCGCGCCTTCGCCGCCGCGCGTGAAACACCGGATGGTTCGACGAAGGATCGTTCCACGAAATATGGTTCGACGAAATATTGTTCGGCGGAACATTGTTCATTGAAGCATTGTTCAGCGGACATTGCGCGCGACCGAATATGCACGACAGCCAAACCTTAGCCCGCGAGGTCATCGCACGTTGCCAGACTCTGGCCCGGTTCAGCGAAGACGCTGGCGGCCTCCGCCGCACGTTTTTGTCCCCGCCCATGCGCGATTGCCATCGCGCGATTGCCGGATGGGTTGCGCCGCTTGGAGCAACGGCAAGCGTGGATGCGGTCGGGAATCTGCGCGTCGTGTATCCGGCCGCAGAAGTCGAAACTCCTGCGCCGCGCTTGCTCATCGGCTCGCATCTGGATACGGTTCCGAATGCTGGACCCTACGATGGCGTTCTCGGAGTCGTTCTCGCCATCGCACTTCTTAGCGCTTGCAACGGCCGAAGGCTTCCTTTCGCAATCGAGGTCATCGGATTCTCAGAAGAGGAAGGCATTCGCTTCGGCACGCCGTTTATCGGCAGCCGAGCACTCATCGGCAGGCTGGATGAAGAATTGCTGAAACGCGAGGATGCGCAAGGAATTTCGATAGGTCAGGCGATTGAGAGGTTTGGGCTGAATCCGGCAGAGATTGGGCACGGTGCTCTGCAAGACGAAGCTCTCGGCTACCTGGAGTTCCACATTGAGCAAGGGCCGGTGCTCGAAAATGTCGGTCGGCCGCTCGGGGTCGTGGAAGCGATCGCTGGCCAAAGCCGCCTGGAGTTCACGTTCCTCGGCCATGCCAATCATGCGGGCACGACCCCGATGAATCTGCGCCACGATGCTCTGGCCGCGGGCGCCGAGTGGATCAGCGCGGTCGAGCGTCGGGCGCAAGATACTGCCGGATTGGTAGCCACGGTGGGTGCGATCGAAGCCCGACCCGGCGCGGTCAATGTCATTGCCGCGGAGACACGATTGAGTCTCGACGTTCGTCATCAGCATGACGAAGCGCGAAACGCGGCGGTCGGTTATTTTATTCGAGAGGCGGACGAAATCGCTCGGCGTCGTGGGTTAGGTCTGCGATCAAACGTGCTGATGGATCAGCGCGCCGTGCCGATGGATCCGTTCCTCACGCGTGAAGTAGAACAAGCGGTCGCGAGCGCGGGCTGCGAGCCCTACCGCATGACGAGCGGCGCTGGCCACGACGCCATGATATTGGCGGAGAAACTTAGGTCGGCAATGATTTTTCTGCGTACGCCCGGTGGCATCAGCCACGATCCGGCAGAATCGGTAGAAGTCGGGGATGTGGCGAAGGCAATCGAGTGCGGATCGCACCTTCTTGAGCAGCTGGCTTCCTCCAATGAATTTCGAAGAGAGACACAACATGCATAATCTCGGCAATACACGAAGCTCCCATCAGGCGAATCATCTTCTGCTGACACCCGACACATTTGTGCACACCACGCTTCCGGGTATGAGAGGTTGCACCGCGATTGTGCACGCAGGGCCGGCATTGGGCGCGCGGTTTACCGAGTACACGGCGGAATTTGAGGCTGCCGGAGAAATGGTCGACACGCGGGCGCAGCGCTTCATTTTTGTCGTGGAAGGCAAGATCAAACTGGAGACGCCGGATCGACAATTCAAGCTCGGTCCGCGCGGTTTTGCCTATGCCCCGGAAGCTTTGACACACCGCATCACGGCGGCGCAGAAGAGCCGCGTCGTGGTGATTGAAAAATCGTATGAATTTTTGGCAGGTTCCGCACCACCGCATTTAATTGTTTCGCACGAGGACAAAGTCAGCTCGCAGCCCCTCGGAGATGATCTCGCTTTGCAGGTCAAATGTCTTTTGCCGGACGAGATGAGCTTCGATTTTGCAGTCAATACCATGGTCTACCAGCCCGGTGCTGCGCTGAGCATGGTTGAGATGCATGTGATGGAGCACGGACTCATCATGCTCGAAGGCGGAGGGATCTATCGGCTGGGAGATTGCTGGTATCCGGTCACGGCCGGGGACTTTATCTGGATGGCCCCTTGGTGTCCGCAGTGGTTCGGAGCGATCGGAAAAGTCCCCGCCAAGTATCTCATCTACAAGGATTCGAACCGGCATCCGCTCGCAGGGCGCACATGAAGATCGAAGTCGACGGGGACCGCCTGATCTCTGAGATTGAAGCGCTCGCCTCGATCTCCGATGCCGAAGCGCCTGCGGTAACCAGAATGGTTTTCACTCCCACCGACCTGAAGGCCCGTGCCTGGCTAAAAGCGCGGTGCGAAGAAGCCGGTCTTTCGGTATGGCAAGATCCAATTGGAAACACCTTTGTGCGCTGGATCGGCTCCGATCCCGCGCTTCCGGCAGTTGGCACCGGCTCCCACATCGATGCGATTCCGAACGCCGGAAAGTACGACGGCGTGGTCGGAGTTCTCGGAGGTCTCGAAGCGATTCGAGCGTTACAGCGCGGCGGGTTCCGCCCCAGGCATTCCATCGAATTGCTGGTGTTTACTTCGGAGGAGCCCACGCGTTTTGGGATTGGATGTCTCGGGAGCCGCATGCTTTCGGGGGGTCTTTCGGCCGATGCCGCGCGGCATTTGAAGGACCCAGAGGGTGCGTTGCTCGAACGAGTTCGCGAAAGAGCGGGTCTGCGAGGAGAACTCGAAGCAGTCCAGCTGCCGAGCGCCTACTACCAGGCGTTTGTCGAATTGCACATCGAGCAGGGCCCGCTGCTCGAGCGCGAGCAGACTCCGTTGGGCGTGGTGACTAGCATTGCGGCGCCCGCGAGTTCGCAGATCTTGATCGAAGGCTCGGGCGGTCACGCGGGAGCAGTTCTGATGCCATTTCGGCACGATGCGCTCTGCGCTGCCGC
>Ga0302326_10020484_pt1 | contig 13609 bp, 8 predicted proteins | sample Palsa_T0_3_FD_202264 | JGI IMG/M metagenome (GOLD analysis project Ga0302326, IMG submission 202264) | Peat permafrost microbial communities from Stordalen Mire near Abisko, Sweden - Palsa_T0_3 | ecosystem: Environmental > Terrestrial > Soil > Palsa > Peat permafrost | place: Sweden: Abisko... | reverse complement strand
AGCAGAGGTGACGGCAACGCGCCAGGGTACCTTCAGCTCGCGAATATCTGGATGATTCTGAACGTTGGAGGCGGGCCGACTCCGGATAAGCCGACGGTAACGCTCAGCGTCCCCGACCCGAATCACCTCAACAGCTTTATGAATTTCCGGGTTGCGGATATTCAAGCGTGCTATGAACTATGGAAAAGCCGAGGAGCGGAGTTCATCACGCCGCCGATCCCCAAGTACGGCGAGATACGCTGCTACATCCGCGATCCTGACGGCTATATTATCGAGGTCGGACAGAGCACAGACCAGACATACGGCTGACGCTCAGCCCGGATGGTTCAAGGACGGCAGATCAAGAGAAACGCGCAGGCACATTGCTAATGGAAGATTTGGGTAGCGGTCCTTGCCCGCTCTTTTCATTCGCCGCACCCTTCAAATCGGAGAGGAATATTGATATGGCACGAGTCCGGCATTCCACCTTGAAAGTCGGTCCCGTTACCGTGTTCTACCGGGAAGCCGGGCTTGAGGGTCGTCCGGTTCTCTTGTTATTGCATGGCTTCGCAAATTCATCGCACTACTTTCGGCACCTGATGCCGCTGCTCGCGAGCCGCTTTCATCTGATTGCTCCTGACCTGCCTTCATTTGGCTTTACCAAAGTGGATGGAGACGATTATCGCTACACCTTCGCTCAGTTGACGCAAACCACCCAGGGATTCGTGGACGCGCTTGCGTTACGACGCTTCGCGATATACGTCTTCGATTACGGTGCGCCTATCGGATTCAACCTGGCAGTCGCCGACCCGGGCCGCATTTCCGCGATCATCTCGCAGAACGGCAACGCATACGAAGAAGGCTTGGGTGAAGGGCCGTGGGCTCCTTTGCGCGCCTATTGGAAGCAGCCATCTGCGGCCATTCGCGACACGATCAAAGAACGCATGTCGCTGGATGGCGTTCGCGAGACGTACTTCCAAGGAGTTCCGGATGTGTCGAAGATCGAACCCGAAGCCTACTGGCTCGATGCTGCACTGCTCGCACAACCGGGCATGATGGACCTACAGGCCGATTTGAAGCTTGATTACAAAGCCAACCTCGAACGGTATCCTCTATACCAGCAGTACCTCCGGTTGCACCGGCCTCCGTTGCTTGCGATATGGGGCAAGAACGACAGCTTCTTCATTCCGCCTGGCGCGGAGGCATTCAAGCGAGACGTGCCCAACGCAGCCGTGGAATTCCTGGACTCTGGGCACTTTGCACTCGAAACCAATGTTGAGGATATTGCGTCGGCAATTCTCAAAATGCCCGTGTGAGGGTAACTGTCGACAGCCACAGAAGTGGGCATTGGCCCCTCATCGAAGTGAACCTCCTGGAAAGTCAGTTTCTCGGTAAGTTCCCCAGCCGGAGGACCAGGCAGGAGCAAGTTACCGGAAACCCCGTTTTTCAGGGAACCTCGTCGAGACTCCACGACGTCCGAGGCTGCATCACTTCCGGAGTGTCGACAAACCGCCCCTTTTCTAGAACCAGCAACGGCCAAAACGAACCCACGACACGATCACTCAGAATGAATGGAAACTTGCCAGAACCTCTGGCTCGATTCTCTTGGTCTCTCGGTCCGGGGTATTGCCCTGGGAGTACGGTCCAACGAAATCAATCGAGAATGTTCGTCCGCGACTTCCGAAGTAAAAGACGTCAGGGTAGTCCAAGCCACCTCCACCGCGGCCGTAGTAATAAAACTCCCCATGTGCGGCATGAATACGCTTCGGCGGAGAGTCCTGGTCTCCGGTTGGCGCGCGTTTGGTGAGATCTTCTGGTCGAAAAGGCATCCCGTAAGCAAATACGTTGATGGTCGCAGCTTTCAGATCGGCTCCGGGGGCCACTTCGCTTGGCGAAGGCACCGTCGTGAGCCGTCCGATGAACCGAGTTGCATTACCTGTGGAGACTCCAGGCGCGAATACCGCGGGTGCGACATGGTATTTGGGCGGATACTCGAAGCAAAATCGGTCTTGGTGATCGACGAAGACGTGCCAGCCGGTTCGGGTGGCGTGCAGGTCGCAAGGACTGTGGTCACTGGCTCCCGCCAAGCCGCAGCTAGCCATCGCAACAAGGGAAACACCGAACCAAATCGGAGTTTTCATGAAATCCTCTCGAAGTCGATAGATAGACCGATCACAGTGAGGACTCCATTATTCCACTCCCAGAGGAGACGGATGACCGACTATCCCGAAATGACTTGCCTGAAAAGTCGTTAGCCTTGATCGGAAATGCCTCGGGGCCGGATGCTGGCGAAGTACACCATGAGCGCGGTGGGCCCTGGAGCCGTCTGGTCAGCGATCGCCCATTGTGTGTGGCCAAAGGCCGAGCCGCCCCAGGTCAAAATATGGCCGTCGTACCAAGACTGTTTTGCCACCCATCTCAGAGTTTCAATCCCGTCATTCCGGTCCTCCCTGAGAGGGTAAAAGACTCCTCCAGAACCAAATCTGCCGCGCGTGCCCTGGATGACAACCGTATAGCCGCGTTCGGCCCACATCTTGCCGATCACCCGGGCGAACAAAGAATTCTTAAAGTCTCGTGTCAACGGGATACGAACCAGCACCGTTGGGCTGTGGACGGTGTGTTGAGGATGGTAAATATCGGCCACCAGTGAGACGCCGTCCGAGGTCCTCATGACGGCCCGATTTTGCGCCCGCACCGCAAACTCCGACCGCCGCAGGCCGAGCTGATGCGCCAGGAGCGAAGGCGCCATCTGGAAAACGGCCCACGCGGTGATACAGAGCATCGCGAGGATTGCTAGCGCCCCCTGGAGAAGTCTCTTGCCTATGCTGGGCCTCGCCGGCCGCGGAGTCGCCCCCTAGTGATAACTTCCCACCACGAGGATGAAAGACGACAGCACCCAATGAAAGAAAATGGGAATGCATCCGCCCCTCCACCGCTCATGAGGATATAGGGCCATACGCATGGCGTAACGAAGAATCATCACCCCAAGGTAGAGCGAGCCATCGGAGCCGGGCCATCAGATAGGTGAGCCATAGGCACTCCGCTGCCAAGCCATAATCTGTGAGGCTGACATCCCGTTGAGTCATCTCTGAAGGATAATGGTTTCTGGGTACAACTACGGCGCTAGGTTACCTATTCCCCCGAGTTCTCACAAACATGCTTCTTAGCCCCTGAGGTACGTCCTTTCCCGCCCGGCCCCGAGTTTTCCGCAGCCTGTCCGAGCCCGAAAATGAAGGGAAAACGCACTTCGAATATATGACGAATCTGAGTGACGCACTACACTAGCTGACATCGATAGTGATCTTGTCTGAACGAAGGTTATCTCCTCGTGCTTCGAGAGTGATGGTGCCTGTCTCGCCGCTAGTCCGCAGGATGGCAAGACAGCGGCCATGAAATGTCATGCAATGGGGCTGATGGTAACTGGCCATGAAGTGAGGGTTGGCACTGCCGACTGCAGCCAGTTCGCCTTGACCCTTCACTGAGAACTGAATCTCTGCGATTCCGTCTTCAATCGGATTGCCGGCATCGTCCTGCAGCTCCGCCATGACGTAAGAGAGGTCGTTGCGGCTTGCCCGGATATGCGCTCGGTCCGCACGCAACGCGATCCTGCTGGGATTTCCTGTGGTGCGAAGGACCTGCTCCACCAGTTTCCCATTCACCATTGCGGAGGCTTTCAGTTCGCCAGGGGCATACGGCAGAGCAAACTCAGTGACAAACGGGGCCGGAAATTCAGCCTTGGCAACGTCAATCGGTTTGTCGTTGAGTGTCAGGTTCACCTTCTCTGCCTTGCTGTAGACCCGCACTGTAACTGTGACGCCTTCGTTGCCCGGCCAGGTCCAACTCCGCAATTCGTCGTAGAAGCCCCAGAGCATAATCTGCTCTTTGCGGCCCGGCGGTAAAGGCCGCACCACGGCCATCTCGAGCGGGCTGCGGTCCCAAACTACATCACGCAGATAGCTGGGCGCTTTCTTATTGCCAATCAGATCAATGTCGCCACAATCGCTGAGGAACCAGGGAAAACCCGGCCTGGCAAAGGTACTGTTCTTAGGAAGAGATATCTGGATTGCTGCCGCCGCGTCTACTCCAGCGGGGGCGGGAGCTGGCGGTCCAAAGGGATTTTTCTCCGGCGCCAGCACTGAGGCCCCAAGTGCCGACTCGCCAATATAGTCCATGCCGGTCCAAACGAAATCGCCGATGATATAGCTGTGCTTGTTGACCAACTCCCAGTTCTCCGCCACCTGAACCGGGAAGGATTCCGTTCCCATCATGACCCTTGACGGATGCAATTGGTGGTCAGATTCGTAGTGATCCTTGGTGTAGTTATAGCCACACACGTCGAGGAACTGGTAAGCCGCATCGGTGTCGCTCCATGGCCGTGGCTTGGTGGCATCGAAGAAGAAGGGGACCGCCATGGTGAGAGGGCGGGTCACATCCAGCTCGCGAACCCGGCTGGACAAGTCTTTGGCGATACCAACGCCGTCTGGATCTGAGCGCTCAGAAATCTCGTTGCCGATGCTCCACATAATGACGCTGGGATGGTTGCGGTCACGAAGCACCATCGAATCGATATCGCTCTTCCACCAGTCTTTGAAGTCCAGATGGTAGTCGTCAGGATTCTTTGCCTGCTGCCACATGTCGAACGCTTCATCGATGTCCATCATCCCCAAGCGGTCGCAGGCGTCCAGGAATACCGAAGAGGGTGGGTTGTGGCTGCAGCGAATCGCGTTGTAGCCATTTGCTTTGAGCAACTCGACGCGGCGCTCTTCAGCGCGGTCGATAGCCGCCGACCCAAGAGGGCCATTGTCATGGTGAACGCATGCCCCTTTGAGCTTGTAGGACTCACCGTTGATGCGCAGTCCATGCTCCGCGTCGACTGTGATTTGACGAACCCCGAACGGGGTGATGCAGCGATCGACGACTGCACCGGCGCAGAAGACTTCGACTTCGGCGTGGTACATGCCAGGCGAATCTGGAGACCAAAGTTGCGGCTGCGAGACTTTGGTCTCCAGGAGAGCTTCGCCGCCCGTTCTAGCGGCCAAGCGCTTCTCTGCACGGAGCGTGGCTGCGACAGTCCCATGTTGGTCGAAGAGTTTGCACCAGACCGTTGCCGTTACCGCACTTGAGTCATGGTTGGCCAACTGCACGGCGATGCTGATGGTAGCGCCGGCGGCGGAGATATCGGACGATTGCACATGTACTCCCCAGACAGGAATGCTCACACGGCCGGTGGTCATGAGGAGTACATGGCGGTCGATGCCGGAGCCGGAGTACCAGCGACTGTTCCTTCCAGTGTTGCTGACTTTGACGGCCAGCACGTTCTCGTCCTTCTCCTGGAGCAGATCGGTTATATCGAAATAGAAGGCGGTATAGCCGTAAGGGTGCTTGCCCGCCTCCTTTCCGTTGACCCATAGCTCCGAATTGCGATAGACGCCATCAAAAAGCAGGATGGCGCGGCCTCCCGGCGGCAGGCGCGGTGTGAGAAAGCTCTTTCGATACCATCCGATCCCACCGACTACCCAGCCGGTCGACGCCTCTCCTTCACTCTTCATCCTGCTGAAGGGCCCGACTGTTTCGGGGCAATTGCAGTCCTGCCAGATGGCCGCGGCTCCGTTAGTTGCGGATTGAGTAGGAAGATCTTCGATCGACCAATCGTGGGGTAGGTCAACCTTGCGCCAAGCTGAGGCGTCAAACCCCGGCTCGTGGGCACCTGCGGTGTCTCCCCGAAGAAAGAGCCAGCCAACGTCGAAATTGGTAGTTGCGACATCCCCACGGTCTCCGGGGGCGGCAAACGCGCAAGCCGGGAAGAGGGAAACCGCGGCAATTCCTTTGAGGGCATCCCTGCGAGTGAGATTCATCGACATAACTTCTCTCCTAGATTCATCGTTGGTGGCTTTACTTGTTCGAGGTTCTGGAACTGAACAGCCAACCATTCAAGGCTATAATGGATGCTGGGAGAAGCAAGCTAACGGCTGTCTTCCACCGGTTATCCTCCCGTTAGAGAAAGCGCCCCCATAGCTGGGACCGAATCATGAGCGCGGACAAGATAATTCGCAGGATCACAGACCCCGAACGGCAGCAAGCGGAATCCTATCGCTATTGGCAAAGTCTGCCCGTCGGAGACCGGCTCTCTGCCGTTTGGGATGCCAGCGAAGCTGCCTATGGCTTCGCCGCCGCTTTCAGGGGAGTTCCGCCCAATGATGCCCAAGGATCTGAAAGAGCTATTACGCGCCTTCAACGATCACGCCGTTAAGTACCTCATCGTGGGAGGCTATGCGTTCGGGGTGCACGCCGAACCGCGAGCGACGAAAGACCTGGATCTCTTTATCCGGCCTGACGAAGAAAACAGCCTAGCGCTGTTTCGCGCACTCACCCAGTACGGAGCTCCTCTCGACGGTCTCAGTCCGGCTGATTTTACGGACGGCTCGGTGTTCCAGATCGGCCAGCCTCCGGCCCGAGTGGACATTTTGCAGCACATCGACGGTATCAGTTTCGATCAAGCCTGGGAAAATCGAATCGAGGGTCTTGTCGACGGCGAAGTCCGAACCGTCGTTATATCCAAAGACGACCTCATCCAAAATAAACTCGCAAGTGGAAGAGAGCAGGACATTCTCGACGTCAAGAAGCTGCGAGCCGCGGCCCCCTGAGATCCATCTTTTGGCGCACTTTTTTTGGCCGCGACACCGACGAGCGCAAGGCCCCGCCGGGACGAGCTTAGATTCCGCCAAAAATATCCTCGGATTTGAGCACCTTCAGGAAACAAAGCCCCCTGGCGCGGCTTCAGGTCCTTCCGGGCACTCCTGGTGCGTGCAGAAAAGAGGTTAACAGGCGAAAATAGATGCCGTGACCATACTCGACCAGAACCGCCTGTTCCCCGCCGAACCCACGACCCGAGCGATCGCCCGCAAGCTGTATGGGACCGTCTGCAATCTACCCATCATCAGCCCGCACGGGCATACTGATGCCCGATGGTTTGCGGAGAACGAGCCTTTTCCCGATCCAACCAGTCTCTTCATCGTTCCCGATCACTACATATTCCGCATGCTCTACAGCCAGGGCATTTCGCTCGAAGACCTGGGTATCGGGCAGAAGGAATTAACTGCCGACGAAGCACGAAAGATCTGGAAGCGCTTTGCCGAGTGTTATTACCTGTTTCGCGGCACGCCCACCCGGCTATGGCTGGACTATGCTTTTGAAAAGCTGTTCGGCCTGGAAGAGCGGCTGTCCGCCGCCAATGCCGACGCCTACTACGACACCATCAGCGCCAAGTTAGCCTTGCCCTCTTTCCGGCCTCGAGCGCTCTACCAGCAATTCAATATCGAGGTGCTGGCCACCACCAACCCGCCGCTCGATCCTTTGGCCTCCCACCAGGCGATCCGCGCGTCCGGGTGGAAGGCGCGCATCGTGCCCACGTTTCGCCCGGACTCGGTGGTCGATCCCGTATTCGACGGCTTTCGCCAAAATGTGCAGCAGTTGGGCGAAATGCACGGAGAAGATTCTTCCCGCTGGCAGGGTTATCTGCTCGCGCTGCGCCACGCCCGGGACCGCTTCAAGAAACTCGGTTGCACCGCAACCGACCATGGACACCCCACCGCCAGGACGGCGGACCTTCCTCCCACCGCAGCCTCGGCGCTGTTCGAACGCGTGATTGCGGGTAAAGCCGATGCCGCCGAACAGGAACTGTTCCGTGCCCAGATGCTGACCGAGATGGCGCGCATGAGCGTCGAGGACGGCCTGGTGATGCAGCTCCACCCGGGCAGCTACCGCAATCACAATCGCCAGGTGTACCAGCGTTTTGGCCGGGATGTGGGAGCGGACATTCCGACCGCGACCGATTACGTTCACGGGCTCGAACCCCTGCTGGATCGCTTCGGCAACGAGACGAAACTTACGCTCATTCTCTTTACCCTCGATGAGTCGACCTACAGTCGTGAGCTGGCGCCGCTGGCTGGGCATTATCCCTGCCTCCGCTTGGGACCGCCCTGGTGGTTTTACGACAGCCCCGAGGGCATGACGCGCTTTCGCGAGCTGACCACTGAGACCACCGGCTTCTACAACACGGCCGGCTTCAACGATGACACCCGCGCCTTTCTCTCCATCCCAGCACGCCATGACGTTGCCCGCCGGGTGGACTGTGCTTTCCTGGCCAGGCTGGTCGCGGAGCATCAGCTGGATGAGGACGAAGCCGTCGAGCTGGCCCACGCCTTAGCCTACGACCTGGCGCGAAAGGCGTATCGGCTATGAGCCTCTACTGGCAGGAAGGCGGCCCGCAAGCGGAAGTGAGCCTGCGCGACTCGCTCCACCACGCGCTCGACCGCCTCGGACCCAGGCGCAAAGTCCTGGCGGTGCCCCCGGACGGCAGCCGCTTCCACTCCCGGGCCGGCGAACTCACGCAATATGCCTACCAGTACTACGGCGACCATCTGGGATGTGTCCTGCCCGCCCTGGGAACGCACACGCCGATGACCGCAGCCAACCTAACCCGCATGTTCGGCGACATACCGCACCAGCTGTTCGCGGTCCACAACTGGCGCACCGATGTAACGACCCTGGGCGAGCTGCCCGGGTGTTTCATTCGCGAGCAGTCAGGAGATCTGCTGGACTATCCCTGGCCGGCGCAGGTGAACCGCATCATCGTCGAGGGCGGCTTCGACCTGGTGCTTTCCATCGGCCAGGTGGTACCCCATGAAGTCATCGGGATGGCAAATTACAACAAGAACATCCTGATCGGCACAGCCGGCCCGCTCAGCATCAATCGCAGCCACTACCTGGGAGCAGTGGTGGGTATGGAGCGGATTATGGGCAGAGCGGATAATCCGGTGCGCCGAGTCCTGAATCGGGCGGCGGACGATTTTCTCAGCCATATCCCCATCGTGTATGTCCTGACGGTCATCGGGACCAACCAGGCGGGCGAGCTCGTCGTCCGAGGCTTGTTCGTGGGCGATGACGTGGAGTGCTTTCGCCTGGCTTCGGAACTCAGCGTGCAAGTCAACATCCAACTGCTGGATAAGCCGATCCATAAAGCCGTTGTCTACCTTGATCCCGAAGAATTCCACAGCACCTGGTTAGGAAACAAGGCCATTTACCGCACCCGCATGGCGCTGGCGGACGGTGCCGACTTGATCGTGCTGGCTCCCGGAGTGAAGCAGTTTGGAGAAGACCCCACCATCGACCGCATGATCCGCAGGTTCGGCTACCACGGCACGCCGGCTACCCTCGAAAAAGTGAAAAGCAATCCCGATCTGGCGGCCGAGCTCGGCACCGCCGCCCACCTCATTCACAGTTCTTCGGAATCACGATTCAACATCACCTATTGTCCCGGCAGGCTAAGCCGGGAAGAGATAGAAGGCGTAGGATTTGGCTATGCCGACCTGGCCAGCACCATGGCACGCTACGACCCGGCTCGATTGCACGACGGCTTCAACACGGTCGATGGGGAAGAAGTCTTCTTCATCTCCCATCCCGCGCTTGGATTGTGGGCCTCCTCCGGATTTTCTGTGGAGTTTCGCGAGGCCACGACACCGCATGCGGCTTTCCTTAAAGAAAGCCGCACATAGAGTTCCTCGGCTGCTACCGCGCAGTAGAAAATCCGGACTCGCGACCGGTTTCGAGCAGTTTAGGTACCTGCCGAGGCGAAAATTCGCATCGAACAGACTAGCTGCCCACAAATGAAGTGTTTTGGAAGGTACGAATGGAATTCCATGTTTCCCGTGAAGCTCGCGATCGCTATGAATTCAATCAGACGCTGTTTGCCTTCAGCGGCAACGTAGTCTTCGCCAACCTCGGCGCCAGCCGTGAATTCGCTCATCGCATGAACGAGCGCCGGGGGGCAGATAAAGACTTTTCCAAAACCATCCAGCCCGGAGCCCTCTACGCCATGGGGCTGATCGATGAGATGAGCCACGCCCTGGTTGCCTATTACCGCCAGCAGGTCGATCCCAAAGTGATGGCAGACGCCTTGCAATGGTTCGACGCCCGGCTGGGCAAAGAGGAGCTGGATAAAACCATCGTTGCTTTCATCGAGCGCTTTCCCACAGCGAATGTTTACCGCAAAGAGAAAACCCCCGAGGAGTGGCTGGCCGGGCAAACCGACGGCATCTCTAACCGGGCCGTGGCCTTCGAAGAGTTGATGCTGTTGTGGCTGGCCAATGCCAACCCGGCTTTCAAACCTTTTTCCGAATTGTTTACCGATCAGTCTTTGGCCGCGATCACTCGTTACCAGCTGATCACCGCCGGCCTGCGCGATTATTTCGGCACCCGGCCACCGCTGGGCTCCAGGAAAATGAACTTGATCGACATGCTGCGTGCTCCAGCCTTGGCATCGCCGGACTCGCTCAGCGGTCAGCTGGCGTACATTGTCGAGCACTGGGCCGAGCTGATCGGCGATTCGCTGGCGAAGCTATTGCTGGCCATTGACGTTCTCAAAGAAGAAGACGTTGCCATCTGGATGCGGTTTCATCCCGCGGATGCCATGGCGGGACGGAGGAAACAGTTTCCCTGGTCCACCGATCAGCAAGGGGTAGTGCCGTCCTTCACCGAAGCGACCCAGGAGAGCGAGCGATTCTCCCCTGACCAGGAGTGGATGCCGACCACCGTGCTCATCGCCAAAAGCACCTATGTGTGGCTGGAGCAGCTTTCACGCTTCTATGGCCGCCACATCTATCGTCTGGATCAGATTCCCGACGAAGAGCTCAGCCGGCTGGCAGCGCACGGTATTAATTCGCTGTGGCTGATTGGCGTCTGGGAGAGAAGCGTGGCCTCGCAGACCATCAAGCAACTGTGCGGCAACCACGACGCCGTTGCCTCTGCGTACTCGCTCTACGGATACGACATTGCGGCCGACCTCGGCGGGCAGCCGGCCTATACCCATCTGCGCGACCGGGCCTTCGCCCACGGGGTAAGGCTGGCCAGCGACATGGTGCCCAATCACATGGGCATCGATTCCAGCTGGGTCATTGAACATCCGGAGTGGTTCATGTCCCGCCCGGATAGCCCCTATCCTTCTTACCGTTTCGAGGGGCCGGACCTCTCCCGCGACGGCCGGGTGGAAATCAAGATTGAAGACCATTACTACGAGCAGACGGATGCGGCCGTGGTCTTCCGCCGCCGCGACAAGTGGACCGGGGACACCCGCTACGTCTATCACGGCAATGACGGCACCAGCTTTCCCTGGAATGACACCGCGCAACTCGATTACCTGAACCCGGCCACCCGGGAGCAGGTGATTCAGACCATTCTGCACGTGGCACGGCTGTTTCCCATCATCCGCTTCGACGCTGCCATGACCCTGGCGAAGCGGCACTTCCAGCGCTTGTGGTTTCCCATTCCAGGCACCGGCGGAGCCATTCCTTCCCGCGCCGAGTCCAGCATGAGCAAGGCGGACTTCGATCGCGCCATGCCGGAAGAATTCTGGCGCGAGGTAGTAGACCGCGTGGCTCGCGAAGTTCCCGGCACTCTTTTGCTGGCGGAGGCTTTTTGGCTCATGGAAGGCTACTTTGTCCGCACCCTGGGCATGCACCGGGTGTACAACAGCGCCTTCATGAACATGATGCGCGACGAGGATAACGCCAAATATCGTTCGGTGATCAAGAACACCATTGAGTTCGACCCGGATATCCTCAAGCGCTACGTCAACTTCATGAGCAATCCGGATGAGCGCACGGCCATTGACCAATTTAGCAATGGCGACAAATTCTTTGGCGTCGCCACCATGATGTCGACTCTGCCCGGCCTGCCCATGTTCGGTCACGGTCAGATGGAAGGCTTCACCGAGAAGTACGGCATGGAGTTCCGCCGCGCCCGCTACCAGGAGGATCCTGATCAAGGGCTGGTGGCGCGCCACGATCGTGAAATTGCTCCACTCCTCCACCAGCGCTGGTTGTTCGCCGAGAGCGAGAATTTCCTACTCTACGATTTTTACCGCCCTGACGGCACGGTGGATGAGGATGTCTTCGCCTACTCCAACCGGCGCGGCGACCACCGGGCTTTGATCATCTACCACAACAAATTCGCCACCACCTACGGCACTATCCACCAATCGGCCGCCTATGCGGATAAGGGAGCGGGCCATCTGCGCCAGCAGTCGCTGGGTGGCGCCTTCGGCTTGCCCAACGATGGCAACCTCTTTCTTGCCTTCCGCGACAACTCTACCGGACTGGAACATCTGGAGCGGGCCTCGAAGATAGTTTCCAACGGCTACTCGATCGAGCTGCAGGCGTACAAGTGCCACGTGTTTCTGAACTGGCGAGAGCTCAGGCCGGCCGATCAATATCGCTGGGATCTGCTTTGTGACTTCCTGGGTGGCCGCGGGGTACCGTGCCTGGATGATGCGCTGGTGGCCCTGGAACTCGCTCCGCTGCACGATACCTTGGTTACCCTTCTACACCCGGATCTCGTCATGGAACTAGCCAGTGTTTCTGAACCCTTGCCGGCGTGTGGGCAGGAGGCTCACGAATCTACATCGGCTGCCCAACTGATGCAACGCATCGAGGCACTCAGCTGGCGTTTATCGAGCGAAGGATTTGCCATCTACAGCCGCAAGACGGGCGTACCGGTCCAGGTGAGCGAGAAAGACCTGTGGCTGGCGATTTGCCGCCAGGTGCATGCGGTCAAGAACCTGGCAAGCATGGAGGCGGAGTTCTCCGAACCGTGGTCTCGGGAGGCCAGGATGGTATTGCCCAGCACCAGTTCGGAGCTGCATCCCAGCGCAGTCTGGGGGCCGGTACTTGGGTTCGCTTTCCTCCAGGGCATGGCGGAAGCGATCGGAGGCAAAGACACCCCTGCCACGGCACTGGCGCTCTTCGACCGCCTGCGGCTACGCGAAGCCTTGGCCCGGGCTTTTTCCGGCGGCGGTGAAATCACCCAGGACGGCTGGCGCGCGGCGGCGCGGATTCGGCTCGCCTTCCTGGCCCAGACGCTTGCCCCGGCCAAGAAGGCACAGGAGGATGGGTTCGCCGGTTTGTCCTGGGAACTGTGGAAAGATGGCGATGCCCGCTGGTTGCTGCAGGTGAACGAATCGGGCGGGGAGGAGTACTTCAACCAGGAGCTGCACCAGCAGATGCTCTGGTGGTTGCAACTGCCGGTGCTGCTGGAACTGGCCGCCGCGGCGCCGGCTCCGGAACCGGTAAGCGCCGGTTCCGGGGTGGAGAAGAAGCCACGCCGTTCGCCCGCGCGTCCCGTTCCATCGACGCAATGGATCGAGGAGAAGGTGAAGGAGGCTAGCGAACAGGCGGAGGAAACCGGTTTCCGTGCGGCAAAGAAAAAAGAAGCAGTGGTAAAGCCGGCGAAAAAGGAAAAGGGAGCCCTGGCAAAGTCCTAAAAGGCCGCGGAAAAGCTCTGTTTTGTATCAGGGCACGACTTTAGTCGGGCCGTAAATGCTTGAAACTATTCTGGGCTTTACAGGCTGCGGAAAACCCCAAGTTCTTTGAAGGGTACGGCCTTCAGGCCGTTTTTGAAGGGTACGGCCTTTAGGCCGTTTTTGAAGGGTACGGCCTTCAGGCCGTTTTTGAAGGGTACGGCCTTCAGGCCGTTTTTGAAGGGTACGGCCTTCAGGCCGTTTTTGAAGGGTACGGCCTTTAGGCCGTTTTTGAAGGGTACGGCCTTTAGGCCGTTTTTGAAGGGTACGGCCTTCAGG
>Ga0302326_10020483_pt1 | contig 13609 bp, 7 predicted proteins | sample Palsa_T0_3_FD_202264 | JGI IMG/M metagenome (GOLD analysis project Ga0302326, IMG submission 202264) | Peat permafrost microbial communities from Stordalen Mire near Abisko, Sweden - Palsa_T0_3 | ecosystem: Environmental > Terrestrial > Soil > Palsa > Peat permafrost | place: Sweden: Abisko... | reverse complement strand
GCGGCAGAGCATCGGCGCGCATCCGACCCTGCCCATCGACAGGTACGCGGACAACCCGCTTCTTACCCAGCCCCAGCAGCGCCAGGGCCTTAAGCAAAGAACTGTGAGCCTCTTCGCTCACCACTACGGTGATCTCCGGCGCGCCGAACAGGCCATCGTCCTCGACATTCCATCCGGAGCTCTTCAGCAGCGTGTGCCGCGCGGCCGCGAGCGCACAAAAATTGGCCATCGTCGCCCCGGTCACCACCACTCCGCCCGCGCCCTCCGGCAAACCCAGCAGCTCGCGCACCCAGCCAATCGCCGTCTCTTCCAGCGCAACAGCCACGGGCGACAGCACCCGCATCGCAGCGTTCTGATCCCAAGCCGTAACCAGCCAGCCAGCCGCCATAGCCGCCGGCACGCAGCCGCCATTCACAAACCCGAAATACCGTCCGCCGCCATTGGCCACCGTCGCCGGCGACCCGTACTCATGCAGCAGGTGCAATACTGCTTCCGCGCTGGTCGGCCCCGGAGGCAGCGGTCCGCGCAGCGCACTCAGGTTTGCGACAGCATCAGCAGCAGGCGCAACCCTCCGCTCATGCACCGTCTCCAGGTAATCCATCGCGTCCCGAGCCGCTCGCTTCAGCAGCGCCGCGCGCGCTTCAGAAACCGAAGCGCCAGCCAGCGAAGAACGGCCCGAATTGGCCTGTGGGGAGTGAGAAGCAGGCGAAACCTTGTGTCCAGTCATAGATATTGGTGAGTCTAGCACCGGGAATTGTCCCGGATGAGTAGTGGATCAGCTTGAAGGGTACGAGCTTCAGCCCGTACGTCAAATGCAGCAGAATGGATTCGGGCCTTAGCCCCCGTGGGAACGTTTCTTCAAGCTGCCCCGCCTTCAAGAGCAATGGAATGCCCAGGTTTGCCCGTCAGGAAAGTGCCCGCAATCCCCTGCGCAGTTCGTCCGGCTCTCCATTCGGAATCAGCTGCTCGACCTCACTGTGCGTACGCTCCCACACCGGCATGGCGCGAGCCAGCAGGCTTTCACCCTTGGCTGTGAGTTTCAAAAAGCGGCTGCGCCGGTCCGACGGATCTTGCGACACTTTGACCAGCCCGCGGCGACCCAGCGGCTTTAATGCTGCGGTCAGCGTGGTCCGATCCATCGCCAGCATGTTCGCAACCGGCCCCATCGCCGGCGGCTCCGGACGATTCAGCGACATCAACAGGGAAAACTGCCCGTTGGTAAGCCCGAATGGCCGCAGCACTTCGTCGAAGCGCCGCGCCAAAGCCCGGGCCGCGCGCTGCACATGGAGACAGAGGCAACAATCCCGCACCAGAAGCGTCGTCTCGTACGGAAGTGTTTTTATACTTGACACAACGCAACATTAGTTGATATCAACATATTCGTCAACTCTTTTCCCCACGGACCAATTTCAATTTTCTCCACAGACCACTTTCAACTTGAATTAGCATAGGGGCGAATGCCCGAATGGAGGATCGATATGCCATTCCTTCGTGATTTGAGAATCGCACTGCGGTCATTGTCGCGCGTCCCCGCGCTGTGGGTCACCGTGGCCCTCACCCTGGCTTTGGGCATCGGCGCCAACGCCGCAATCTTCAGCGTGGTTCGTGCGGTTCTCCTGCGGCCGCTGGCCAATCGCGACGAGGACCGGCTGCTCTATGTGCGCCAGAGCGCGCCCGGCATCGGCAATCAGAACGCTGCCTTCTCCGTCCCGGAGATCGCGGACATGGGCGCGGGATTGAAGACCATCCAGGAACTCGGCACTTTCTCCGAGATCGATTTCACTTTGGTCGGCCTGGGCACGCCGCGCGAGATTCCGGCCGGCGTTGTCGATGGCAATTACTTCGAAGTGATGGGCCTGCGTCCCGTGCTGGGCCGCCTGTTGACTCGCTCCGACGACGGACCCAGTGCGCAAGGCGCTGTAGTGCTCACATATAAATTCTGGCGCGAGTCGCTTCACTCCGACTCCAGCGTTCTCGGCAAGACCGTCCGTCTTGAGAGCGCCATGGGAGCGCGCTCCGCCGTCATTGTCGGAGTACTTGAACCCTCGGTGCCCTATCCTGTGGCCACGGAGATCATCGCCAATGTCGTCACCAGCCCGCATCATCTCTCCGCCACAATGGTCACCGGCCGCGAACACCGCATGACGGAAGTATTTGCGCGCCTGGCTCCCGGCGCCACTCTCGACGCCGCGCGGGCGGAGCTACAGACCAGCTATTCCGCGATGATGTCCGCGCATCCCGAGGTGTACAAGCCCGAAGACCATTTTCAAATTGCAGTGACGCGCATGCACGACCAGATCAACTCCAGCGCCAATAAAGTTTTGTGGCTGTTGTTCGCGGCCGCGGGACTCCTCTTCGTAATCGCGAGCTCGAACGTGGCCAATCTTGTTCTGGCGCGCACGGTGCGCCGCGAGCCGGAACTCGCTATGCGCTCGGCGCTGGGAGCAGGCCGGACTGCGCTGCGCCGTTCGCTGTTGGCGGAGAGCCTGATCCTGTGCGGAAGCGGCGCCATCGGTGCCTTGCTCATCGGCATTCCGATGGTGCAGGTCTTGGGCCATTATGCCGCGCGCTATTCGGTGCGCGCTAAGGACATGACGCTCGATTTCAGCCTGGTGTGGTTCGGGATTGGACTTGCGTTGATCGCGGCCGTTTTCCTGGCATTCATTCCGCGCCTACCCTCCCTGGACGTGTTGCGTGCCAACGGCATGGCCAGCGGAGGAACGCGCGTCACCGGAGGAAATAGCAAGCGCCGGCTTCGCGTCTTCGCCATCATGCAGATCACCGCGTCATTCCTGCTGCTTGCCGGATCTGCGGTGCTGATGAGGACACTCTATGAACTCGAAAAAACGCGCCCGCTCTTCGACACCTCGCATGTGCTGGCCGTGAATTTGCCGGTGATGTCCTATGGCAAGACGCCCGAACAGGTCCAGGAGTTTTATCGCGAGGTACAGCGCCGCATCGCCTTGCTGCCGGGGGTACAGCAGGTATCCACGGGCTTCAGCGTTCCATGGCGCGATGAGCGGGGGCTGAACCTCAGCTTCGCGTTCGAGGTGCAGGGCGCGAAGCGCGAGAACGGCTTGGGAGATTGGCGTGCGCGGTTCCGGTCCGTTTCTCCTGGCTTCTTCGGCACGCTGGGATTGCCGCTGGTTGAGGGCCGCGACTTCCGCGAAAGCGACAAAGACGGCTCCGAACGCGTGGTGATCATCAGCCAGAGCGTCGCCAATTCGTTGTTCCCCGGCCAGGACCCCGTGAATCGCGAACTGGCATGGACCGACCCGGTGATGAAGTTCATCGGCATCAGCTACGAGCCGCGCCGCATCGTCGGCGTAGTGCCTGACATCGACGATGAGAACATCATTCCATCGCCGGCCATGACCGTGTATCAGCCGGTGGACCAGGAGGGATGGCAGCAGCGCCTCTTCGTACGCGCCAAGAGTGATCCCTATACGCTGGTTCCGGCCATCAGCCGAACTATTCATGAGATGTCGGCGGACCAGCCCGTGGAGCGGCCCAGCACGCTTGAAGATATTCGCGCCGAAGTGCTGACTCCCGACCGGCTGAATGCAATCGTCTTCGGAGGGTTCGCGGCAGTGGCGCTGTTGATCTCAGTAGTGGGCGTTGCCGGTGTGCTGGCGTTTTCAGTCAGCGGACGCACGCGCGAGTTTGGCATCCGCATGGCGTTGGGCGCTCAGCCGCGCAACATTCTCACCGGCGTTCTATTGGAGGGACTGGTGATCGCTTGCATCGGAGTGGGCGCCGGCGTGGTGGTTGGCTTTGCCCTGGCGCGCGCCATCGCCAAATACGTGGCGGACGTGCAACAGCCGGGCGCGCTCGCCATCGTCGCCTCTGCGGTTGTAATTCTGGCCGCGGCGGTGATCGCGTCGGCAGTGCCCGCTGCACGCGCCGCCAGGGTGAACGCGGTAGAGGCGCTTCGCGCCGAGTAATTCACCCAATACCCGCCGCAAGAAGTCTGCGGAAAAACTCATCGGCAGCGGCAAGAAGTGTCAGGGCACGACTTCAGTCGTGCCGCAACTGCCCAAAGCCTGCGTGGGCTTTAGCCCCTGAGGGACGCTTTCCGCCGCCGCCTAGGCCGGCCCGCTCCCGCGCGTCCGAAAATCTTCCACGTCCCTCTTGACAACTGACCGATACTTGTTTAGTCTATGCCTGTAGCAAACATGCCTATGACTGACAACACAGCTCGCGATCTGTTCCCCGGCGCACTCGAGATGATGATTCTCGAGTCGCTTCGCCGCCAGCCGGCGCATGGATATGCGCTGGTGCAGCACATCCAGCAGCGATCCAACAACTTGCTTCAGGTAGAAGAGGGCTCGCTCTATCCCGCGCTGCAAAGGCTGCTCAAGGCCAAGCTGGTAAAGGCCGAATGGGGATTGTCCTCCACCAATCGGCGCGTGAGAACTTACCAGATCACAGTTGCCGGCCTGCGCCATTTGGAGGATCAAATCTCCAGCTTCGAGCGCATGTTTGAAGGCATCGCGCTGGTTTTGAATCCAGGTAAATCCCCGGCCCACTAGTCTCGTGTCCCTAAAGTTCATAACGTAAAACGACATGTCATCCTGAGCGAAAGGGGCCCCAAACGCTTTTCAGTTTGGGGGTGGTGAGTCGAAGGATCTGCGGTTGCACTTCGGAACCTACGCCACCAAGTTCTGGGAAACGACACTAGGAGGAATTGCCATGAACATCTTCCGCCGCGGCAAGCTCTACAGCGATCTCTCCGAAGAAATGCGCCTGCACCTTGAAGAGCGCGTGGAGCAGCTGATGGACGAAGGCATGAGCCGCGACGATGCCGAGCGGCAGGCCCGCCGGGCCTTCGGCAACCGGACGCTGCTCGAGCAGCGCAGCCGTGAAGTGTGGCTATGGCCCACGCTGGAATCGGTCTGGGCCGATGTTCGGTTATCGTTGCGGCAGTTGCGGCGTTCTCCCGGATTCACATTTGCCGCAGTCTTGACGCTGGCTTTGGCCATCGGCGCCAATGCCGTGGTGTTCAGCGTGATGAACGCGTTGATCATTCGCCCGCTCAATGTGCCCAATGCGCAGAGCCTCTACGCGCTGTTCCGCCCGGGCAATGACGGGGCCGCATCTTATCCTGACTATCTCGATCTGCGCGATCGCAACCGCAGTTTCGAGAGTTTGATCGCCTATAACCTGGTGCAGGCCGGCCTCGATACGGGCAAGGATCCCGCTGAGATCTGGGGATACGAGGTGAGCGGGAATTACTTCGACGCGCTCGGCATTCAGCCGTATCTCGGACGTTTCTTCCACAGCGCGGATGAGCATGGCCCCAACAGCGCTCCTTTTGTCGTGCTCACTTACGCGTATTGGCATACGCATTTTCAAGGTGACCGCGGCGTCGTGGGCAGGGTCGTGCAATTGAACAAGCATCCGTTCACCATCATCGGCGTCACGCCGCCCGAGTTTCACGGGACCCTGATGTTCTTCAATCCCGGATTATTTGTGCCGCTCGTGAACGAAGGGCAGCTTTCAGGCAACGCCAGCGAAATGACCAATCGCGGCAACCGAATCATCTTCATGACGCTCGGACACCTGAAACCGGGAGTCAGCCTAGCCCAGGCAACTGGGGATCTGAATGCGATTGGAGCAAGCATGGAAAAGGCTTACCCCAAGGAAGACGGCAAAATGACCTTCACTCTCCTGCGTCCGGGCCTTTATGGCGACTATCTTGGCCGCCCGGTGCTGGAATTCATGACCGCGTTGATGTTGCTTTCGGGATTGATCCTTCTCGGCGCCTGCGCCAACCTGGGCAGCCTGTTTGCCGCGCGCGCCGCGGACCGTTCCCGCGAAGTTGCTCTGCGCCTCGCGTTGGGATCGAGCCGCAAACGCATTTTGCGCGGATTGTTTACCGAAGCAGTCTTGATTTCGCTGGCCGGCGGCGCCGTGGGACTGGCCGTAAGCGTAGCGTTGTTGCACGGACTGAGCGCGTGGCAACCGTTCCCGCGATGGCCCATTCATGTGGAAGTGAATCCGGATGTGAAGGTCTATTTATTCGCGTTGCTGATGGCTCTGGCGAGCGGTCTTCTCTTTGGCGCGGTTCCGGTGAGGCAGGTACTTCGGACCAACCCATATTCGGTCGTAAAGTCAGGCACGATTGCCCTGGCTGGGCGGCGGGTTACTCTGCGCGACATCCTGGTCGTGGTGCAGATTGCGATCTGCGCAGTGCTGGTCACGTCCTCCATGGTTGCGGTGCGCGGACTGATGCGATCGATGCACGGAGAGTTCGGCTTCAATCCCCAGAACGCCATGCTGGTGGATACCGAGCTTACAATGGCCGGGTACAGCGGCGATCGCGTGGCGCCCATGCAGAAGCGCATGATCGAGGCGCTCCAGACGATTCCCGGGGTGAAACATGTGGGCCTGGCAGACACGGTGCCCTTGGGCGATGGCTCAACCGACTCCAATGTCTTTACCGACAACACGCCAGATCTCAAACCGGCCGACGCCGCTCTCGATGCGGAGCAGTTCAAGGTCTCTCCCGATTACTTCCACGCCGATGGAACCGAGTTGATGTTTGGCAGGGAGTTCACCTGGCACGATGATAAGGACGCGCCTCGTGTGGCAGTCGTGAATAAGGAATTTGCGCGCAGAATCTCCGGCTCCGCGCCCGCTGCAATGGGCCGCTATTTCAAGATGCCGGATGGAGCGCGCATTCAGATAGTGGGTATTGCGGAAGATGGAAAATATAACAGCCTCACTGAAGATCCGACGCCGGCGGTGTTTTTCCCCATCCTGCAATCCCCATCCAGTTCGACATTTCTCGTAGTGCGCTCCGGGGGCGATTCGCAGCAACTGGGGCCGGCCATCCGCGGCGTCTTGCAGCAACTGGATGCAGGGCTTCCCGTTTTCATCCAGCCACGGTACAGAGAGATGGACGCGGTTCTGTTCGGGCCCCGCATGGCCACCATTTCGCTGGGAGTGCTGGGCCTGATGGGCGGCATGCTGGCCATCACCGGCATCTTCGGCATGGCCGCGTACTCGGTCAGCAAACGCCTGCGCGAGTTGGGAATTCGCATGGCGCTGGGCGCGAAGCGGAAAGAATTGCTGCAGGCGGCGTTGGGACGCGCGGTCAAACTGCTTGCCATTGGTTCGGCAGCAGGATTGCTCCTGGGGATTCTCTTCAGCCGCGTGCTCGCTTTCGTTGTGTACCAGGCAACGCCGCGCGATCCTCTCGTCCTGGCTGGCGTAGTACTGGCGATGGCGTTGCTGGGAATGCTGGCCACCTGGATTCCAGCACAGCGCGCGCTAAGCGTCGATCCTTTGATACTGCTCCGCGAGGATTAGTTGTAAAGCTTCAACTCAGCTTGATCACCAGAGCGTCGTCGAACGGCCGAGCTTCGGGCATCTGAATGACCAGTCCATCCGAACTCCACTGCCATTCCAGCGATTGCGGAACACCGAGCATCTCCGCTTTTCGAAGAACGCCGAAGCCTAAGGGTGTATCCCTCTTCATCGAAGCCACGCGCACCTGCGAACCCGGCGCTCCAAGCACATGAATGTAGAAAGCGCCGGGCCGAGTTGTAAAGCGGATATCCTGCGATGTGAAGTCGATGTTACGGTCGGAGCCGTAGGAGCCGGCTTTAATGCGAGTAGGGCCTTCTCCAAATCGATCAGCCGGGCGGCTCGCGTAGATGGCTTCTCCGTTTGTCCGCAGCCATGCGCCGATCTGGTGCAGCCGGCTCTGAATCTCGTCTGGAATTGTGCCGTCGGGGCGCGGGCCCACATCGAGCAGCAGGTTGCCGTTCTTGCTGACGACGTCGATCAACTGTCGGAGGATGCGCCCGGAGGACTTGAAGCTCGGCTGCTCCACATAGCCCCACGAATTCCAGTCCATCACGTCGTCGGTCTGCCAGACGAAGCTGGCCTTCTCGCCCAACTGGCCAGCCTCGATATCGAGCTGTCCTGATCCTTCGGCGAACTCCTTGTCCTTATAAGTCATCACGGTTTCGCGCCCGGCGTGATGGCTTGCGTTGTAGTAGTGGGCCAGCATCTGCATCCGGTATTGCTCGGGAATGATGGCGACGCGGTTATCAAAATAAAGAACGTCGGGACGGTAGCGATCGACAACTTCGATAACCTTGTCGCGCCAGACTTCGCAAAACCGCGAAGAAGGAGGCGGATCGGGATGCGCGAAGTTGAAGGCTCCCGGAGTCGCAGCGACGTAATCCTTGGGAAGCGGCGTGTATTTCTGCGGCCAGTAAAGATCGGCAAACGCGGGCGTGTAAATATCCGCATCGGCCACGGGGCTCGAGTACCAGCCCCACAACCACTGGTGATGGAAGCTGGTTAAGAACTTCAGCCCCTGTTTGCGCACGGCGCGTTCCATCTCGCCGACGGTATCGCGCTTGGGGCCCATGCGTACTGCGTTCCATCGGTTCGCGCGGCTTTCCCACATGGAGAAGCCGTCAGCGTGTTCGGCGACGGGGCCCATGTAACGCGCTCCCGCGTCCTTGAACAGACTCACCCATGCGTCTGCGTTGAAATGCTCGGCGGTGAATGCGGCCGCAAATTCCTTGTAGCCGAATTTGCTCAGCGGCCCGTAGACAGCAACGTGGTGGTCGTACTCCGGACGGCCGGGAAGATACATGTTGTGCGGGTACCATTCGCTGCCGAAGGCCGGAACGGAGTAGAGTCCCCAGTGGTAGTAAATGCCGAACTTGGCGTCGCGATACCAGTCCGGGCATTGATGCTTCTGCAATGACTCCCACTGCGGCTGGTAAGGGTCGCCGCCTTCCGGCAAGGAAAAAGCACGCGGCTGCGAAGCACGGCTGAAATACGCCGCCGAGGAGGAAGCAAGCATTCCCAAGGCAGCGCGACGCGTTATCCGCATGCGATTTCTCCATTGGTCCGACGCAGGCTCACCGCGCCACGCCACCCGGCGGAACGTGATCTTCAATGTAGCGCATCACCAGGCTGAAAAGGTGGTATGACGTTCCCTTGCCTTCATTCAGATTGTGCGTGCGGTTGGGGTAGTCCATCATGTCGAAGGGCTTGCCCAGTTCCACAAGCCTATTGATCAGCAGCTCCGTGCCTTGAAAGTGCACATTGTCGTCGCCCGACCCGTGGATGAGAAGCAGATTTCCTTGCAGCCCATCGGCAAAGTTGATGGGCGAGCCGTCGTGATAGCCCTTCACGTCCACCGCCGGCAGTCCCATGTAGCGTTCCTGGTAAATGGAGTCGTAATGGCTCTCATCGGCCACCGGAGCAAGCGAGACGCCTGTGGAATAGACGCCAGGATAACGGAACATGACGTTCAGCGTCGTTGAACCGCCGCCGCTGTGTCCCCAGATGGCCATGCGCGACGCGTCGATGTAAGGGCGTTCTTTGGCGAGCTCTTTGATAGCTTGCGTCTGCTGCGCGGACGATAACACGCCAATGGCGTCGAAGATGCTCCTGCGCCACTCGCGGCCTTTGGGGGAGGGCGTGCCTTCGTTATCGATGCTGACGAACAGGTAGCCCTCTGCGGCAATCAGTCCGCCGAGCACGCGGATATACGGGTCCCAGGCGTCGCGCACTGTTGCCACCCACGGCTCGCCGTAGACATACGTGACTACCGGGTATTTCTTTGCCGCGTCGAAGTCAGGCGGCTTGATCATGTATCCATCGAGGGCGACACCGTTGTCGACCGGGACCTTGAAGAATTCCGTCTTCGAGCTAAGCCACGGCTGCACCCCGGCGGCCACGTCGTTGTTATCCACAAGCGTGCGGATGACCTTGTGATCGGGAAGGCTGACGATCTCGAAGCGCCATGACCGGTCCGCCGTGCTATAGCGGTGCACGGCCCACTTGCCGTTAGGCGCAATGTCATAGCGGTGATTGCCGGGCTCATCGCTTGGCGTAACACGCTCCGGGATTCCCTTTCCGTCCACACGCGAACGGTAAAGATACTGCCGCACCGGATCGTCAGGAGAGGCCAGATAGTAGAACCATCCGCCTTTTTGGTCAATGGCCGATTTATCCAGCACGTCGCCCTGGAAATTCGTCACCAGAAGCGGCTGGCCGGTCTTCAGGTCCAAGCGATACGCATGCCGCCAGCCGTCGCGCTCGCTCAGGAACAGCGCATCTCTCACCGCGCCCGCTTTCTCGATCCATTCCATGCTGTTGACATCGACCCAATCCTTGTCGGTGTCTTCGGCAATCACATGCGTCTCACCGGTCTGCGCATTGGCCCAGATAAACTGATTGTCATTTTGCGCGCGATTCAAGTACTCGAGAAGCACGCCATCCGAGTTGCCGGCCCAATCCATCTGCGCGATGTAATTTTGCCGCGGATCGCCAGCCAGCTTCACCCATCGCGTTGCCCCGCCCGCTGCCGGCACAATCCCCACGCGCACTGCCGAGTTGGTCGTGCCCGGCTGCGGATATTTGTACTTGAATGTGACCGGATACTCCTGGTCGGTGTCGTTGATCAGCGTGTATTCGCCCACGCCGGACTGATCGAACTGCCAGTAGGCAATCTGCCGGCTGTCCGGGCTCCAGCGAATGCAATTGCGCAGGAACAACTCTTCTTCGTTCACCCAATCCGATGTTCCGTTGATGATGTCCGCGGATCCATCGGTGGTGAGCTGCGTGATCTTTTTCGTGGCCAGCTCTTCAACATAAATGTTGTTGGCGCGCACCCAGGCCACCCGGCTGCCGTCCGGAGAAAACGTAGCAAACATCAGCGTGGATTCAGGCGCATCGCCGCCCAGCTTGGTCGGCCTGCCCAAGGGAGCGGCGCTTACGGCATCGAAGACCCAGTAGTCGCCCCGCGTATATTCGCGCCAGACTTTTTTGGCATTGGTAAAAATGAGCAGCTTCGTGCCATCCGCAGACCATGAGTATTCCTCAATCTCGATGGGCGTTTTCGCGCCCGCGGGCGTCAATTGCGCCGCGGAAACCTGAACGCTGCGTTTGCCGGTGGCCGTTTCATAGGCAACAATGTCCATACCTTTGCCGTCCGCCGAGGGCTCCAGAATAGTGTAGAAACTGCCATCGTTTTCCCACGCCAGTTGCACGCCCTTGCCCCAGAACGCGCCCTTGTTGAACATCGCGTCGAGACCTTGCGCAAAGTGCGGCGAGCCGCCCGTGTCGGACGCAAAAGCCGCTGGACTAGCGACGACGGAAAAAAGACAGAGAATGATTGCGGCACGCCCGGGGTTCAGCAAGGCAAGGTCCTCCAGAAGAATGTGGTTTCAATTCGACTGAAAATCAATCGGCTTATTCCTGGAATTATAGGCAGCTTACCCGCTCCGAGTCCTTGTTCGCGCTCAATTAGACGGATTTCATTCTTCCCCGCGCAAACCCAATTGTGGGAAACTGGCTCACACAGCCAACAAAGCTTTGCGCCGGAGAATAATTTCAAATGCACCCTGTCAAGATTTCCGCCCTTGTTGTTGCTGCCGTGTCGCTCGCCGCCGCGCCCGCACTTGCCAACCGCTTCACAGCCGACGACGTCGTCCGCATCACACGCGTCTCTGACCCCCAGATCTCGCCCGACGGCAAAGCGATTGTCATTGTCGTTGGCCATCCCAACTTTAAAACCGACAAGATCGACACGGAACTCGTCCTCGTCGATATCGCCACGCACGCGCAGCGCGTGCTCACTCACGACCGTGTCGTTGGCGGCTATCCGCGCTGGTCGCCCACAGGCGATCGCATCGCTTATATCGCGCAGGATAGCGACCACAAGGCGCAGATCTTCATTCTGCCACTGGCGGGCGGCGACTCGCTGCAGTTGACCCACGCAGCCGATGCGGTTACGCAATTTGCCTGGAAGCCCGATGGCTCCGCGATCGCCTTTGCCGCCGTAGACGAATTGCCCAAGCGCGAGGGCGAAGCTGAATTCCTTGACGCATTCGAGGTAGGCGCCAACGATTCGCTGGTGCACGGTCCCTCGCCATCCACGCACATCTGGATCATCCCGTCCAACGGAGGCGACGCAAAACGGCTGACCTCTGGCGCCTGGTCCTTGCCTGTAACATTTCCGCCAGGCTCGCCCGCCTCGCCCATCAATTGGACGCCCGACGGCAAGCAGATCGCCTTTGTGAAGGCCATCAGTCCGCTCTCCGGCGACGCGGAACACACGCAGATCGAGCTGCTCGATGCGGCCACCGGGCAGTTCCATCCCCTGACCAATCGCACTACGCTGGAAAGCTATCCGCTCTTTTCGCCCGACGGCGCCAACATCGCCTACTGGTATCCGCAGGAGAGCAAAGCTTGGTTCGACAACGAAATACGCGTCATCTCCGCAGCGGGCGGCGGCGACCGCTCTGCGACCGCGGAGATCGACCGCAACATCCAGCGTGTGCTGTGGACTGCCGACAGCAAATCGCTGCTTGTAGGCGCCAACGACGCCACCACCGTGAGCCTTTGGCTGAAGCCTCTTGACGGCCCTGCGAAAAAACTGAACCTCGGCAATGTGACTCCGGCCGGCACATTTTGGGTCGACATCGATCTCGGCCCGCAGAATCAGCTCGCGCTTACCGGAGCAACTCCCGCACGCGCAACCGAGCTTTACTACCTGCCTACGCTGGACAGTGCACCAGTGCGGCTTACCGACTTCAACGCATCGCTCGATTCACTCGAGCGCGGCAAGTCGGAGACCGTCACATGGACCAGCGACAAGACCCAACTGGATGGCGTGTTAACTTATCCGCCGGATTTCACCGCGAGCAAGAAATATCCGCTCGTTCTCTACGTCCATGGCGGACCCAACTCCGCCTCCAAGGAGACGCTGAACCCGTTCGTGCAATACATGGCCGCGCAGGGGTGGATGGTGTTCGAGCCCAACTATCGCGGATCAGACAACATGGGCAACAAGTTCTTCTCATCCATCTACAAAGACGCAGGCGACGGACCCGGACGCGATGTGATGGCTGGCGTGGCCATGCTTGAAGCGCGCGGTTTCATCGACACAGGAAAGCTGGCCGTCTCCGGGTGGAGCTACGGCGGCTACATGACCACCTGGCTGCTCGGTCATTACGACGTGTGGAAGGCAGCGGTCGCGGGTGCATCTGTGACAGACTGGGTGACGATGTACACCACAGCCGATGGCAGCGTCACCATTGGCGATCAGGTTGGCGGATCGCCGTACGTGGGCAGCAACATGCAGTCATATCGCGACCAGTCTCCCATGAGCTTCGCGCAAAACACCCACGCACCCACACTGATACTGCACGACACCGGCGACACCCGCGTGCCCATCGCCGATTCCTACGAATTCTTCCGCGCCCTCAAAGACAACGGAGTCACGACTCAGTTCATCGCGTATCCCATCTCCGGCCACAGCCCCGCGGACCCCATCCGTTCTCGTGATGTGCGAAAGCGCTGGGTTGCGTGGCTCGCTCAGTACCTTGGGACCGATGTGCCGCCACCCACCCCCCATTAGCGAGACGCACAGAACCTCCGTGCCCATCCATTTCGCATTCTTTGTGAAATGGGTGGGAAACCTCAGCACCCGCACAGAACCTCCGTGCCCCATCCATTTCGCGTTCTTTGCGAAATGGGTGGGAAACCTCAGCACTCGCACAGAACCTCCGTGCCCCATCCATTTCGCATTCTTTGTGAAATGGGTGGGAAACCTCAGCACCCGCACAGA
>Ga0302326_10020480_pt1 | contig 13610 bp, 10 predicted proteins | sample Palsa_T0_3_FD_202264 | JGI IMG/M metagenome (GOLD analysis project Ga0302326, IMG submission 202264) | Peat permafrost microbial communities from Stordalen Mire near Abisko, Sweden - Palsa_T0_3 | ecosystem: Environmental > Terrestrial > Soil > Palsa > Peat permafrost | place: Sweden: Abisko... | reverse complement strand
AGGCAGACTGCTCCGGACCGTGCACATGCTCACTCCAGATGAGCCATAGGGACGCGTCAATCCCCGCGAGCGTGGTGTCGTTCTGCAGAGTGACGGACTGCGACGTGCCGTCATCGAGGACGACAGTGGTGATGTCGCCACTCGTGGTCAGGCTCGCCAGCGTACGAGACGCATCATCGTTCAAGGTCGCGGTCACCTCGCCGCTCGCAGTGCGCGTCGCTTGAGCGGTGAACTGACCGTCGTACTGCGCGGTGACGGTACCAGGTTCTGTTGAGGGCGCTGCGCTACTGCACGCGCTGACGACGGATCCCACGAATGCCACTACAAGTGCGTTACGAGTGTTCATGAGTGCATTACCTCCGGTGTGATCGTTGGGTTTGCAACGCGCGTGCCCAGCCTCGGGCGGCCTCGCTCTCGTAGAACACGCGCAACGCGGCTCGAGCTGCTGCGAAGTGTCCACCGCAGCCTGCTGAGTGCACTTGGCGGTCCGGAACGGCGCGCCGCGAGGATGCGCCGATTTCCTCGTGGCACGCGCGGTGCTCAAGCAATCCCCAGAGCCGCGAGTCGGCAAAGGAGATTCGATCCATGCAAGCTTCCAAGAAGATCATAGGCCTCACGGTGGTGTCCTTCGTGCTCGTCTCGGTGACGGCGATGGCGCAGACGCTGAGGCAAAAATCCCAGCACGAGTACTCGGAGAAGATGGTCAACGACGAGCTCACCGGCAGTAACCCGGGCGTGAACACGCCGTGCGGAACGACCATCACGGCGGAGTTCGAGTGGGCCGGCTTCGACGCTCTCCCGGCCGACTCACAAGGCAACCTTGGCTTCCAGCCCGGGCAGTTCGCCCGCGAGTGCGCCATGGGTATCGCCCAGGTCTGCATCCGCAGCCCGCGTGATGGCAAAGCCGCCATCCAGAAGAACGTGAAGAAGCTCGTGGTCGCCTATGGCGGCGACGGACATAAGAACGTCACGCTCTCGAATGGGACGCTCAAGTACACGATCGATCCCAAGCACGGCGTCAGCGACCAGACGTGCCGCGAGTACCTCCAGTCACACCTCTAAGCGCAGGGGTCGCGCGGAGGACGCTCGGGGTATCATGCGCGTGTGCAACCCGCCGCCGCCCGTGAAGCCGAGCTCGGACGCTATGAGCTCCTGTGCCTCTTGGCGATGGGAGGCATGGCGTCCGTTCATCTCGCGCGAGCGGCAGGGATCGGCGGGTTCGAGAAGCTCGTCGTCATCAAGCGCATCCTCCCTCACGCGGCCAAGGACCAGCACTTCATCGAGATGTTCCTCGACGAAGCGCGCATCGCGGCCACCCTCGAGCACGCGAACGTCGTGCAGGTCTTCGACGTAGGCTCGGTCAACGGCGACGTGTTCCTCGCCATGGAGTTTCTCCACGGTCACGACGTGCGGAACATCGTCCGGAGCGTGGGGGACAAACCTCTGCCGCTCCACGCGACCCTCGCCATCATGATTGGCGTGTGCGCCGGCCTCCACTACGCACATGAGAGGCGAGGGCCGAAGGGACAGCTCCTCGACGTCGTTCACCGCGACGTGTCGCCCTCGAATGTCGTCGTGACCTACGACGGTAGCGTCAAGGTCATCGACTTCGGGATCGCGAAGGCGACCAATCGCCTCGGCGAAACGACCCACGGCGCCATCAAGGGCAAGCCCGGTTACATGTCTCCGGAGCAGGTGCTCGGAGAGCCCCTCGATCGTCGCAGCGACATCTTCTGCGTGGGCATCATGCTCTACGAGCTCACGACGGGGACGCGGCTCTTCGGGCCAAAGCACGCCGAGTCGCTGCGCCTCCGCGCGATCATCGAGGGGAACGTAACCCCTCCGTCGAAGCTCGTCCCGACGTACCCCCCCGAGCTCGAGAAGATCGTGCAGAAGGCCCTCGGAAAGGAGCCGAAGGAGCGCTACGCGACGGCGCTCGACCTCCAGCGCGCGCTCGAAGCCTTCGCTCTCGCGTCGCGGTCGGACATCTCCCCGTCGAGGCTCGCGTCGTTCATGAACGAGACCTTCGAGGACGAGCTCGAGAAGTGGCACGCCGCAGAGCAGTCCGGCGTGAGCCTGGCAGAGCACGTGGTGAGGGGCAGCCAAGCCCGATTACCTCCATCACCCGATGGTGTCGCAACGAAGACGGAGGGGCGGCGCTCGGGAGTCAACGAGTACGCGCCCACGATGAAGGCGCTGTACAGGCCCGAAACTCCCGCACCACCGAATCGCGGCGGCGAGGCGCGTCGAGGCGGCGCGTGGAGGACGATCGGGCTCGCGCTCGTGATCGCCGTCTTGCTGGCAGCGGGTGTGGTGGGCGGCATCGTTTGGCAACGGCATAGACTGGAGACCCCCGTACTGGCGATTGCCCCGACGAACAGCGCGCTCCTCCCGACGACGTCCGTGGCAATCGTGTCGCCGAGCGGGGCGCCTTCCGAGGCCCCGGTCGAGCAAGCGCCGAGTGTCAGCTCCGCGGCGCCGGTGGTCAGCGCGCGCCATCGTTACAGCGGAGCGGCGGTCTACGTGAGCGGTGTGTTCTTCACCGCGTGTATGTCTCCATTCTGGGACACCGACGCCTACAGCAAGCAGCTCAAGGCGCTGCCGTTCACGCAGTGCTTCACCGACGCGCGCTTCGATCCTCCGCTCCACGAGAATCCGGACTACGACATTCAGGCGACGGGCAACGACTACACGAGCATCGTCGCCAAGGATGGCTCACCCAAGCTCGACGCGTGCATCGAAGCGAAGATCCGCACCATACCGCTGCTACGACCCGCGGGTGCCGGAGCGTGCCAGATGCACCTCGGGCTGAGCGCCAGGTGCTTCGCGGGCCACCGCCCGTTTAGGCCGACCGAATGCCCATGATCGGACCGTATCGTGTCGTGGCCGAGCTCGGCCGGGGTGCGTTCGGGCTCGTGGTGGAAGCCATCGACGACCGCACCGGCAGGCACTACGCGATCAAGACGTTGCTCGCCCACGCGACAACGTTGTCGCAGCGTGGACTCCTCGATGAAGCGGCGGCCGTCGTCCAGCTTTCGCACCCCAACATCGTCGCGCTCGTCGACGTCGGTCGCGATGAGGACGGCGCTCTGTTTCTCGTCATGGAGCTCGTCCGTGGCCCCACGCTGCGCGCGTGGCGTCAGCAGTGGCCAGGCACAGCGGCCGTCTTTGGCGCCTTCGACGAGATGCTCGACGCACTATCGACCGCGCACGCGCAGGGGATCGTGCACGGGGATCTGAAGCCAGCCAACGTGCTGCTCGAACGCTCCCAAACGGTCAAGATGACGGATTTCGGAATCGCACGCGTGATTGATCCCCTTCGCGGGCGGAAAGACCGAACGACGGGCGGGACACCGCTCTACATGGCGCCGGAGCAGTTGTTCGACCCCGAAGACGTCGGGCCGCCAGCGGATCTCTATGCGATCGGCGTGATGCTCCGCCAGCTGCTCGGACGTCGTGAGCAAGAACCGGACGCCACACCCGCGGAGATGATCACGAGCAAGCTGAGCCGGCCATCGGCCTTTGTGCTGCGCGATGATCTTTGGGCACCTCCGGAGCTCGGCGCTCTCGTCAATGCCCTCACGGATCCCGACCCTCGCATGAGACCCCGCTTCGCCGCCCATGTGCGGCGCGATCTCGCCAACATCGCGCCGCGCGCCTGGGGCAGGTCGCGCGCGATGCCGGAGCACGCGAAAGCCGATCTCACTTTGCGCGACGCGACCTACGCCACGTCGAGCCCGGCCGGGCGAGCGCTCTCGGACGGGACCTTCGACGACGCGCCGGCCCCCGAGGTGCTCGTCAGACGCCTGCGCCCGGTCCCTCTCGTCGCGCGACGGCGCGAGATGGATCTCCTCGCCTCGCTGCAGCGTGACGTGTCGGAGGGAGGCAGTCCGCGCGCACTCGTGATCATGGGCCGCGCAGGCGATGGCAAGAGCCGCCTCGCGCGCCACGGGTTCGCAGACGTCGAACGCACCGGGACCATGGTCGGTGCGGCGGCGAGCTTCGACGAGTCCGGACAGAGCGCGAGCGTCGATCTGCGGGCTTGCCTGCGCCGGCTGCTCGGCGCACCCCGTGCCGGTTCGGCGCCGGACCAGACGTTGCGGGATCGGTGGGCGTGGCTGAGACCATGGCTCACGGAGAAAGACGTGCGCGAGCTGCACCGTTTTCTCGTTCCCGGAGCGTTCCAGCTCGACACGGACGAGGCCGCAGCGCTCGCGACCACGGCACTCACGGCCGTTGCCCACGTTCGTCCGGTCTACCTCTGGCTCGACGACGTGGCGTGGTCGCGCGACGGCGCGTTGCCGCTCGTGGAGAGGTTGCTCGGCACCGATGCGCGCGTCCTCGTGGTAGCGACCGTGAGAAGCGGCACGGCGGAGCATCCTGCAACGCGTGGCTGGCTCGAACGCGTGGGGGCTCACCCCCGCGCGACGGTGCATGCGCTGGAGCCGCTCTCGCCCGACGAGCGCATCAGGTTGCTCATGACCGTCGGTCCGATCGTGCAGCGAGATGCGGCGGAGCTCGCGCCGCTCCTCGACCAGTCCACGCTCGTCATCCTCGAGGCGGTCCGCGAATGGATCGACCAGGGGCTTCTGGTGCGACGAAGCGACGACACCTACGTGAAACGCCCCGACGTGCCGGCCATCACGTTTGCGCAGCGCGCGAGCGGTGCACTCGCGCGGCGTCTGGATGCGCTCCTGTCGTCGTTCGGCGATGACAACGACCGAGCCGAGCGCACGCTTATCCACGCCGCCCTGCTCGGCGTGCATTTCGAGGAGCGAGCGCTCCGCGAGTCATGCGACGGGCCCATCGACGACATCCTCGACCGCACGCTCCTCGTCGGCGTGCTCCGCGTGCATGGCACGGGGATCTACAGGTTCGAGCACCAGCTCTTCGCGCAGGCGGTGCTCGACCGACTCGCACGTCGTAGCGATCAGGCGGACCTCAGGCTGAGGTCGGCGCGGGCCATCGTGTCCACGTACGGTCTCATGCGGCCGGAAATCACGATGATCGGAGCGCACTTGTTTCGCGCGGCCGGTGACCTCGAGTCGGCCTACGACACTGCCGTCGACGCGGCCTCGAACTTGGCTGGGAGCGGCGCGGTCGTCCAAGCCGACGAAGTCATCGCCGTGATCGAGAGGTGGGCGCTCGCCGACGCCGCAGATCCCGATGCGCCTCCGTTCGCACAGCTCTACCGAGCGCGGGGCAACAAGCTGCTCAGCGTTCTAGCGTACCCCGAAGCGCTCGAGAACCTAGTGCGGGCTCGCGCCATATTCACGCGAGCGGGCCGCATCGACGTCGCGGATCGACTCGCGTTGCGCGTCGCGAGCGCGCACTTTTTCTCGGATCAGCTCTGGCAGGCTCGGGAGGTGCTCCGCGACGTGACTCCGCGAGCCACCACTCCACGCATCGCCTCGCGCTTGCATCACCACATGGCGGAGCTGCTTCAGCTGCAGGGCGACCTCGATGGCGCGCTCGCGAGCCAGCGGGCTGCGTGCATGGCGGCGGCCGACGACATCGCGGTCGTCCACACACTGGCTGCCCTGCTTTTCTTGCACGGCGATCTCGACGAGGCGGAAGACGCACGCCGTCGTGTGGTGGATTGGTTCGCCCATTCGACGCTCGCGAGCGCCGTCGATCAGACGACGAGCCTTTTGATCCTGTCGCTGTGTGTTCGTGGGCAGGTCGACCGAGCGCTGCCTCACGCACGGGCATGGCTCGCCTCGACCCGCGCGCGCGACAACCGCTGGCAGATGTCCTCGGCGTGCGCGTTCGTCGCCGCGGGTGTTGCGGCGACGGGCACCGACGAGGAGGCCGAGTCGACGACGCGCGCGGCGATGGCGGCTTACCACGAGCGTCCGCACGACGAGCTCCAGACGTGGTGGGCCATTCGAGCGGCGGAGTCGTGGTTGCGCCAGCGCGGAATGGCGAGCCTCGCCGACGCGTATGGTGCGATGCTGAACGACCGTCAGCAAACCATCGTGCAGGCCTTCACGACATCCGCGTAAGCTGTTCGCGTGCCTTACCGCGAGGAGCTAGAAGCGTCGCTAGCGCGCGCCGCGGCTGCAGAGGAGGAGCTCGCGGCCGCGCGTACCGAGAACGCAGACGATCACGAGCGCATCGCCGAGCTCGAGAAGCAACTAGAGGAAGCGCGACGTGCCGACGCTGCATCCGCCGCACCAAAACGCGACCCACCCACACCGCAACGCGCTCACCCGACGTCACCCAAGGTGTGGCAACGCCTCACCCAGTACGGCTGGAGCCCTCTCGTGCCTCTCGTCGTCGTGAGCGTCGTGATCGCGGAGGAGGTGGGCAGGTTTGTCCGCAAGAAAAACTCCAAAGTCGCGCTGACGGAGGAGGTCTCCACCACGCACCTCGACGTCATGGCGGAGCTGGTCCGTGCGAAAGCTGGTGCTCGCAAGCTCATACCCGACGCCGCGCTCGTGCAAATGGACGCGCAGAGCATCGTCGACTCGCAGGGCTACGCGGACCTCACGCAGGGCTTCGTCACGTTCGACTTCTACGCGCCGTCGAGGGAGCACTACATCCACGTGACCACACACGGAGACAGCCGCGAGGTGATGGACTTCATTAGCGGGAGCGGACTGCGGATCCCCGACCCGCCCCGGTGCAGCGTCGTCGATGTGTGGGCGGAGGCGATTCGTCGCGGCGCCGAGTCGAGCGCGCTCGCCTCACTCCATCTCGGCATGACGAACGAAGGACCAGCGTGGAGCTTCCAGCTCGGACCGCCCAACACGTTCATGATGACCCTCCTGGACGAGTGCCCCATCGTGCACTGAAATCGACGGAAGCGTCTTGGGAGGGGCGGCGCAGCCGCCCTTTCCCAACCGAGCTCATCACCCTTTACCGGCAGCGGTGATCGCGACGCGCTTCCCAGTGGCGGTGATCATGCGCGAACCGGTCGTGCTCGAAGCGTTCGTGCCGCGCGATGATGGCGTGATCATCGCGGCGCGCGACGCGATCGTCGGCCGAAGCGACCGCGGGAACGACGAGCGCTGCGAGAGCACCGAGAACCACGACTGCCTTCTTGAAAACGAACATGATGACTTGATCTCCTGCTTTCAGCGGAACCCGCTGATGGGAGAACAAAGAGCAACCGGCATGCCGCGGCGAGATCCGCGGATTGCCTCGAGTCCCGCCCGCGACGCTCCGGGCGTTCACACCTGGCGCGAGATCCTCAAGAAACCTTGAGCGCCAGCAAGAGGAACAGCTGGGCTAGCGAGTTGCGAGTCGTGCTCACTGCTTGGTGAACAGCGAGTGCGCGGCGCTCATCGTCCGCGGCACGCACTGGTCGCTCACGAGCGCGAGCGTCATGTGCGTGCAGTCGGTGAACGTGACGGTGTAGGTGCCAGGTACGTTGAGGCACGCGAAAAAGGCGGCGTCTTGTGTGCTGACGGACTTGTTCGTGACCGTGACCCTGCCGGAGGCCGCGTCGTATATGAACGTGCCGGCGATGTGCGCGGCCGGTAGGCCGCCGCCAGTGCGATCGACCGTGATGGTCTGCGTCGCGGCCACGACTTTCGTCGTGAAGGTCGTCGCGCCACCGGGGTTCGACGCCGTCCAGACACCGTCGAACGCGCAGCTCGGTGTCGCGGCAGCGTCCGTGCTGCCCGCAACCACGCCCACCAACGCCGCCACGGAAATCATCGAGATGAGTGTTCGCATCGAACGATCGATAGTCGATCTTCGTGTCCGCGAAAAGCGTCACTTTGGACCGACAAGCTCGTTCAGCCGAGAGCTCAGCGCTTCGCGAGCTTCTTCACGAGGGCGGTATCGATCTTCGCGTTCGGCTTCGCCCAGCGCTCGGCCACCGTCCGGCGCGGCGCCCGAAAAACGGAGCGAATCTCGTCATCCGTCGCGAGCTCGAGTAGCGCGCGCGCCGCGATGATCTTGACGTCGAACCTCGCGGACTTGGTCGCATGGATGGTCGCCAGCAAGCCTCTAGCTTCGCGGTATCGGTAGTGGACGATGAGGGAGATCAGGTTGTCGGAGTAGAGTAGTCCGCTTACGACGCTCAGGCTCCGCCACGACCCTTCCAGCCGCGCCATGGCCCACGGCGCGATGCGGGCGTCGTCGAGGGTGCGGAGCCTCTCCATCGCGCTCTTGGTGGGCTCCTCGGTCGGGTTGTAGAAGGGACCCGCGGGCTCCAATGCTTGGAAGATGGCGGCGAGCGCCGCGTCGGTCGAGGTGCGCAGGGTTTTGGCTCGCGCTTCGGCCTCGTCTTTGGCCGGACGCTTCGCCTTGCCGATGGGAGTCTCCTCGAACCGATGTCGCGACGCGGTGATCAGCTCCTCGATGGTCGAGCGCCACTCCGGTCGCTCGGGAACGTCGCTGAACGACGATCTGCCATCGCGAACGCGGACGACACACGAGATGTCGGCCCCCAAGCCGACGAAGACGAGCTCACCCTTTCCGCCGTGCTCCGCAGCCGCCCGGAACGTCGCCGCAATCTCGGCGCATTCGCATTGGTAGGTGTCCTCGTCCAGGATCCCGCGCACGGTCAGGGTGGCCCCTCTCACGCGATAGGCGAGCGCGCTGTCCTTCGCCCATCGGGCGAGGTGCTTCGTGACGATTGTGGCGCGCGGGAACGGCGCCGCAAAGTCGCCGGTCCAATCGTCGTGCGTGGCGTCCACGCGGGCGCCACGCCATGAAGCGAAGCCTTCGGCGGGAAGGTCCACCCGTCCCCACACCGCGACGCTGAAGCCCATCGCGGTGAAGTTACCGGAGTCATCTCCGTGGACAAGCCATCAGGTGGGGCAGTGCTATTCACTATGAATGGGGCGTTCGTGGCTCGGCTTGCTCGTAATGGCCGTAGCAGCATGCTCGAGTCGTGGAGGCGCGGGGAGCGATGGGGGAATGGGCGCGGACGTGAGTGATGGGGGCGGATGGGACTTTCCTGACGTATCGCTGGACGCCGCGCCCGACAGCACCGCACCGTGCACGAATACCCCTCCGACGCCCGGGAGCGGCACGACGTACTTCATCGCGCCGACTGGGAGCGACTCGAACGCGGGCACGTCCGCGTCGCCGTTCGCCACAATCCAGCAAGCGGGTAACGTGGCGCAGCCCGGCGACACCTTCATCGTGCGCCAAGGCAGCTATCCGGGCTTCATCTTCTGCTGGGACGGGCCGATGCAGGGTAGCTACTCCACCATCGCCGGCACCGAGCAAGCACCCATCACCTTCATGGCCGATCCGATGGCACCGGTGGGCTTTGTCGTCATCCACACGCAGAACGACAAGACGCCTGTCGGGATCGATCTCGAGCCGGGGTGCGATCACATCGTGATCTGGGGCTTCAACGTCCAGGCCGACTCGACCATCACGAAGGCGGGCATCAAGGCGACCGGCAGAGGCGACTCCGTGATCGGGAACACGGTCGCGAACGCGGGCGGGTTCGGTGTGCTCAGCGATCTCGCGAACGACTTCTTGCTCGATGGCAACACCATCATTGGCACGACGGGCACGGGCGACGACGGGCATGGCTACTACCTCTCCGGCACGAACGACGGCGCCGTCGTGCGTTGCAACGTCATCCACGACAACGCGAACCTCGGCATCCATATCAACGGCGACGAGAGCGAGGGTGGCTCGGGGGTCGTCACGAACGCGCTCATCGAGAACAACTCCATCTACGACAACGGCTCGCCCTCGAACCCCGGCAACGGCATCAACGCCGACGGCCTACAAGCGTCGACCATCCAGAACAACCTCATCTGGGGCAACTCCATGCACGGCATCACGCTCTACCAAATCGACGCCGGGCAGCCCGCCAACGACAACGTCATCGTCGCCAACACCATCGTGCAGCCCAATTCGAGCGGCGTCGCCATCGAGGTGGAGAACGCGAGCGTCGGCAACGTCGTCTTCGACAACATCCTCATCGGCGGCGCGGACGGCACCTACAACCTCGACAACGCCAGCGCCGCGAGCTTCATAAGCGACTACAACGTCGTGCTCGACATGTTCGACGCGACGAGCGACACGTCCGACACCACCCTCACGCTCGCCCAGTGGCAGTCGTCGAGCGGGCAGGACCACCACTCGATCATCGCCAACACGGCGACACTCTTCGATGACCTGATGGATGCGAATTTCCACCTGACGTCACAGAGCCAGGCGATCGGGGCAGGGACTGGATGTTCGCTTCGCTGAGTGCGCCAACGACCGACGACGACGGCGTGGCGCGTGGCATCGCGGGAAGGTGGGACGTCGGGGCGTTCGTGTTTCCCCCATTTTTCTGCTGTCCCCGTCCCTGACCTCCACCAGAAATAACTATGGGTGTCGAACCCAAGTGCTCTTGTCGCAACGGGTCTCAATCAGGCGATTGGAGGAACCGTGCGCTTACGAGACATTTTTGCCGCTCTCGCCGCCCTCGCGGCGGTGGCGTTGCTGCATTGTCAGCAATACCATCCGCTGGGAACCGCAGACCATTGCGCGTGCAAGCTTAGCGAGTACTGCAAAGTATCCGCACCATCGCCCACGGCGCGCGCGAACCTAGCGTGCCTGCCCTTGCCGCAAGCTTGCGGCGCGCGGCCCACATGCGATTGCATCGGTGAACGCGCCGACTCGTGCCGTGACGAAGACGGGCGCTTGACGCTGCTACCGCCGCGCGCTGTCAGCGCGTGCGCGGCGTGCTCAGCCGAGGAGTACTGCACCGAGAATGGCCCAGCGGGCGCTACGTGCAGCGTGCTCCCACCGCAATGCGACGCGACGCCAAGCTGCGCGTGCTTCATGGAGTCGCGCTGGCGCTCGAATCGCTTCGCGTGCGCCGAGCGAAGCGGCCACGTCATCGCTCGCTTGCTACTGCGACCATGAATCAAGCTGCGTGGCTGCTACGCTACCAACGTGACAGACGGTCTCCAACGCGCTGACGACGATTTCGTCGCGCGCTGCATTCACTGCGGTGCGACTGCCGCCGGTCCATGTGCGTCATGTCGTGAGCCCGTCTGCGGCAATTGCTCGACGCTGACGGAAGGCGGACTAGAGGTGTGGGCAATCTGCCTCGAGTGCGACCGTCGCAGGGGTCGGAAGCTCGGAAGCGTTTGGCGCGGTTTCATCCTATGGCTCGTCGCGATCCTCGTCGGACTCGGCACCGTGACGTGGATCTTGAAGCGGTTCGTGTAGGTTGGTAGCCGTTTAGCAGTCGCAAGGATTGAGGCCGACGAGCTCGCGTACATCGACGCAGTCGAGCCCTGTCTCGCGATAGAGCATACGTGCGGCGGACTCGAGCTGTTCGTCACGGCGGTCTGACGGGGCGGTGCTCGCCGCCCTCAGCGCATCACGTGATTCTTGCGGCACCATGTCGCTGTGGATCAGCAACGGTAGGAGATTGAAGGCCATCGCGGACGAAGCTGCGGCTTAGACTGAGAATGTCAACCTCGTGAGCCGGATCCTCAATTGATCGTATCAACGAGGACGATCGTCGGCGTCTCGCTGACGTCGACCTGCACGTTCGATGCAGCCGGCGTCAGTGCCGTCGAGGTTCCGGTCATCGACCCATCGGTGAGCGCGACGGCAGAGACCGTGCTTGCGCCTCCGACAGCCAACACGTACCCCGGGACCGTGGTGGCGTTCGACGTCGGAGCCCACACGACGTACGCACCCGCGCTGCTCTTCGGGTCCTTGAACTTGTAGACCAGCACATTCGCGTTGCCCGATGTCTGCTCGCCGAGATACGCAAACGACGCGAGACGATTGCGCAGCGTCGCGATGAAGTAATACGAGGTCTTCGGCGTCCAATCCCCCTTGATGCCCATGACGCCGGAGGTGTCGAATTGAGTCGCACACGCGCTGTCGCTCGTGTTGCACGAGTCTCGCGACACGAAGAGGAACGCGCGGTCGAAACCGGCTGCGACGAGGGCCAAATACTCGCGCACGATCCACTGCCCTTGCACGACCGTGGCCGAGTTTGGCCCGATTGCGGGCGCGTGGAGGACGGACTGTGGATCGGTGTCGAACCCGAACTCGGTGATCCAGAGCTCGGTACCCGGTAGGTTCGCGTCGCGGTACGCCTTGAGGAGGCTCATCGTGTCCTTGAGCCCGATCGCCTCCGGGCTCACGGCGACCGAGCTCGTGCCGAAATCGTAGAAATGGAAGTTGATGACGTCGGCTGGGAAGCTGCCGCCGCGCGCCATCGCCGCCCAGGTCCGGATCCCGTCGACGTAGGTCGTGACGTTGGTCTCCCAGTCGGTGAGGGACTGCCCTTGACCGGAGAGTCCGCCCATCACCATCTTCGCCGTCGGGTCGGCGTTCTTCACACCGACGGTCGTGCCCATCCTCTGTTGATCACCATCGTAGTCGGCGCTGGCCATCGCCGCGTAGACGGCTGGCGAGAACAGCGGTTGGTTGTTCGGGAGGATCCACCAAGCGTCTTCCTCGTTCCAATCCTCGTAGTACCCCACCGTCCCGAGCCCGCTCGACCGCGGCTGGCCGCTCGCGAGCTTGAGGAGGCTGTCGGCAACCGTGGTCTTGCCGTACCGCGCGGCGAATTGAAACATCACGTCGGCGTGGGCTGCGTAGGACGCAGGCATCGTCGGGTCGGCGTTCGCCGCGACTGGCGGGACGGCGCTGTTGTTGAGCCACGCCACACCGCCCTGAACGACGGGGTACGCGAACAAGCCTGCCTGCTGCATGCTCGAAAAGTACGTGTCCCAGTTCCACGTTCCTCCGAAGAGAACGAAGCTGTCTTGATTGTTCGGATAGCCAGGGTACCCGCTCGCGCCGTTGCCCTCGATCCAGCTCCAGTTGTGGTACTCGCGCACGTTGCCGATCGGCGTGAGCTTGGCGGTCGGGTCATCAATGAACGCGTTGATGCCGATGAAGTCATTCATCGTGAGCTGGGCCTTCGAGGGTGACGCGTCGCCTGCGTCCGCTCCCGCGTCCATCGAAGTCGACGGTGCGTCCATCGCCGCAGCAGCATCGCCAGTGTCGCCGGCGTCGGGCGCCACGGAGTTACAGGCAGCCGTCAGAAGAAGCCCACAGAACGCAGTCGACTCGAGCGCTCGTCTGTGAATCATCTCACACAACTTACGCCGTAAGCAGACGTCTTTCAATATGAAGCCGAGGACATCCGCGAGAGCAAGGGCACGCTGATCGTCAAGCCCAGATGATAGTCTCGGCGCATGGACCGCGAAGTCCTGCAGTCCGAGCTCGGGTGCCCACGCTGTCAGGTCCCGCTCTTCTCGGGCGCGACGCGTGACGTCTCGATGCTCGGGTGCGGTCGGTGCGGTGGGATCTGGCTCGACAACGACAGCGCGCAGCGCGTCGTTGATCACTTCGACGACGAGGTCGCCAGGCTCGCGAACCGAGCGTCCGCGCACGCGACGCGGCCGAACGTCCGCGCGGCGGTGACCTGCCCGACATGCAGAACCGAGATGAAGCGCCGTCAGATGTCCGGCATCGAGATTGACTATTGCAGTGCGCACGGCACGTGGTTCGACGCGGGCGAGCTCTCCACGCTGCTCGCCGCACAGCGCCCACCACCGGCCGCCGTGCCGTTCGGTCAGGCCCGCGCCGAACTTCGAACCCACGTCGACCGTTGGGGGCGACATGGCAACGAGCCTCGCCGGAGACGCGGTCGCCGGGGTGTT